>Ga0335071_10001461_pt1 | contig 25473 bp, 18 predicted proteins | sample Lox_Sample_15_FD_206724 | JGI IMG/M metagenome (GOLD analysis project Ga0335071, IMG submission 206724) | Soil microbial communities from Loxahatchee National Wildlife Refuge, Florida, United States - Lox_Sample_1.5 | ecosystem: Environmental > Terrestrial > Soil > Wetlands | place: USA...
AGCAGGTCGACTTCTCATGCAAGGTAGCCATGCACGAGAATACAGCAGAGAAAACAGACTTAACTCACTCATCCGCAACCACTAGCCGCGCTCACTTTCAACGGCATTTCCGCCACGCTTGCTTCCCTTTCGTTTCCGAGTCCGGCCCCCGAACCGGCGCAAGCCGCAGCCTGAGACCGTCTCGGTCACATGCCGCAAATACCACGCAGGCAGCTTCGCTCGACGCAGCAAGTCGGCAAACGAGATACCAGATACAAGTGACTGGAAGTGCTTCCAATTGCATGATGTAAGTCACGTAAAAACGAACTTTATGACGCAAATAACAGATGGAACCGTGATGTGAGGCCGCATCTACCATACCGTCTACCGGACGGTCTAGTAGACGGTCCGGTAGACGGTATTCCATATCTTATGTTAGACCGAGCAGTACATGGACTACGCTACCGTATTATGGCTCGTATTCCGGACCGGCGCGTGGTTCATGTTGTGTACGGTGTATTAGACTGTGTATCGTACGGTATGATAGTCCGTATCGTAGATAGTATATCGGTCGGATAGGTAGATCGTGTGCATGATGGATATGTGGGTCGTCTGATATGTGGTATGCATAATGGTATGGTAGCTCGTCCGGTACACGCTGCGATTCGCGATAGTCGCGATGACGCTTTGGTCGTCAGGTCGGGGCTGAACCACGATTCGTTTCCGTGGCAAGTTCGTCGCCAGGCGTCGATTTCTGTCTTGGGGGACAGCGATTGCGGCATTCAAGTGGGGAGTGAAGGTCAAAGGCCAAGGCCACGATAATTCGCAGGGCGATTGTGGGATCAGCGTCTCGCGCAAGTGCGGTCCGTCAGTCGTGCGACTCGGCGTGTGGCGTCTCGCGCAGCGTGGTGCGGCACGATGTGCATGCGGATCGCGCCGCTTATTGACAAGCATCGGATTTCATGCTATAACCTCTCGACCGAGAGGTGCGCTTCCGAGGCGCGCCCCGGGGTCATGATTAGCTGTGTCGATGTCCCGATCGTATGCTTACGGTTGGGAAACGCCAAACCTAGGAGATAGCTTTGTCCCTGCGTCCGATGCCACGTTCGCGATTGTGCTGCGGCCGCCGGCCGTGTTTTCGGTCATGGCAAGGCCGGTCTTCAGCCACGCGCGAGCCGGTGGCTGCAGACCGCAAGGGGTTTTTCTCAAGAACCGGAGCGGACCGTCTGACGGCCGCGCTTCTGGTCGCCGCCTCCCTGTTGTTCGTGCGAGCCGCCCCGGTTTATGGAGGGCCTATTTCCCTCGACATCACCAGCCCGGCGTCCGAGCAGATGGACTTCGAACACCTGTGGAACATGACGCTGCACAACCCGAATCCCGATACCGAGTCGGCGACGTTGCGAGTCGAAGCGAGTGAGGTCAAGGCCGGAGTCGTGTTCTCGGCCAACACCCAGAAGATAAAGCTCGCGCCCGGCGAGCTTAGACTCACGTCGCGGGATGTGAAGCTGGACAGCGTGTCTTGCCGGAAGGGCTACGAGGCCTTTGTCGCAAAGGGCCACCGGTTGCCCGAGGGCGACTACTCGTATGTCATCACACCGGGTCCCGGCTTGAAGCAGACCGCGCTCTTTTTCCGGATACGCGTCCCAAAACCGGTGGAGCTCACCTGGCCACCCAATAACTCCGCGGTTACCGACAGCCAGGTAGTCTTTGCCTGGACACCACCGGTGGCCTCGGGTCCAATCGGCGTGTACCGGTACTTGCTGCGGGTTGCGGAAGTGGCGCGCGGACAGAACGGGGCAACCGCCTTGAAGCGCAACCGGCCGGTTTTTGAGGACCGGGAGTTCTGGCCGGCAGCCTGTCGATTGCCGGCGCGCGCCGGCGTGCTCGTGCCGGGCAGGACCTACGCCTGGTGCGTGGCCGCGTCAGATACGACCAACCCGTCGGTGGACACGACGCATACCGAGAGCAGGGCGGGCACGTTCGTTTACCGGCCGGGGGCAAACCCGGCCGACACCGGTACCAATTTCACTTTCCCCTACACGGGGAGGTCAGTAACGGGAAATGCCTCGATGGTGGTTGCGTCCGGGCTTCCTGATGCCGAGCTTTGTCTCTTGGAGTATGCGCTTGGCGGTGACTCGATGGCCAGAGACTGGCATCCCATCGGCGTTTTCCCGAAGGCACAGCAGGGCTACTTCGTCGGTTTGTGGGCTTCCGACTCAGCGGTTACTCGCGCCGGGCGGACATTTCCCAGCCCGGTCGTTGTGCGAGCCACAGTCCTGGACCGGCAGGGGCGCCACAGCGAGGCGCTGCTGCCGCTGGTCATCAACCCGCCGCCCCCACCGACGAGGAAGGGCTGCGGCTGCCACTAACGGAGCAGGGATCAAGGTATGAAGGGATCGAGGGATAGCGTGAACCAGGCCGGCGCCACACCCGTTTGACCCTCTGTCCTTTGACAGACAGCCATCTGATTCTATAATACCCGCCATGCCTGATACGACGATCAGCGAGTTTCCTCCGAAATACGACCCCAGGCCGATTGAGGGCAGGTGGTACAGCTTCTGGGAGAAGAGCGGATTCTTCACCGCCGACGCGCACTCGGTGAAACCGAAGTTCTCGATTGTCATACCGCCTCCCAACATAACCGGTTCACTGCACGTCGGCCACGCGCTGAATAACTCGCTGCAGGACGCGCAGATACGGTTCAAGAAGCTGCAGGGATTTGAAACGCTCTGGTTGCCCGGCACGGACCACGCCAGCATCGGTACGCACACTCACCTCGACCGCGCTCTGGCGGCCGAGGGCACGGATCGCTTCCAGGTCGGTCGCGAGGAATTCCTGAAGCGCGCCTGGGCGTGGAAGGAGAAATACGGCACCCGCATCATCGAACAGTTGAAGTTGCTGGGCTGCGCGTGCGACTGGACCAGGACCCGGTTCACGATGGATGAGATGCTCTCGCGCGCCGTGCGCGAGGCGTTCGTGCGCTACTACGAGGATGGGTTGATTTACCGGGGTACGCGCATAGTCAATTGGTGTCCACGCTGCCATACCGCAGTCTCGGACCTGGAGGTGAAGCACCAGGACCAGAACAGCCATTGGTGGTACATGCGCTATCGGATAGCGAATGACCAGTTACCAGTTTCCAGTGACCAGCTCCCGGAGTGGGTTGTTGTCGCCACGACAAGGCCTGAGACGATGCTTGGGGATACGGCCGTCGCCGTCAACCCCAATGATGAGCGCTACAAGCATCTCGTTGGCAGGAAGCTCGTTCTTCCGCTGGTCGGACGCATCATTCCAATCATCGCGGACGAGTTGGTGCTTGCGGAGTTCGGCACCGGTGCGGTGAAGGTCACCCCGGCGCACGACGCCACCGACTTCGAGATAGGGAAGAAGCACAATCTCGAGTTCATCGCCGTCATCGACGACAAAGCGCGGATCACCGACAAGGCGCCGGATAAGTACCGCGGTCTTTCGCGCGAGGAGTGCCGCAAGCGCGTCATCGAGGACCTCGAGGCCCAGGGGTTGATGGAGAAGATTGAGCCTTACAAGCTGAGCGCGAGCGTTTGCGAACGCTGCGGTACCGTAGTCGAGCCGCTGATTTCGGAGCAGTGGTTCGTGAGGATGCAGGATCTGGCCAGGCCGGCGATCGAGGCCGTCGAGTCGGGCCGGCTGAAACTGATTCCCGAGCGCTGGACCAAGGTCTATCTTGACTGGATGTACAACATCCGTGATTGGTGCATCTCTCGCCAGCTTTGGTGGGGACACCGTATCCCGGTTTGGTACTGCGACTGCGGTGAGATAGTCGTCGCGCGTGAGGATCCGACTGAATGCCCGAAGTGTCATTCGCAGAAACTGAGGCAGGACGAGGACATCCTCGATACGTGGTTCTCTTCCGCGCTGTGGCCGTTCTCGACCATGGGATGGCCGGAGAAGACGCCGGACCTGGAGAAGTTCTATCCGACCGATTTCCTCTCGACTGCGCCGGATATCATTTTCCTCTGGGTGGCGCGGATGGTATTCTCCGGGTTGAAGTTCATGGGCGACATTCCGTTCTCGCGGGTCTATTTCCACTCGTTCATTCTCGTCGAGACCGGCGAGCGGATGAGCCGGTCCAAGGGTATCGGCATCGACCCGGTCGACATGTTCCAGAAGTACGGCACGGACGCGGTGCGGTTCACGCTCGCGTATCTGGAAAGTCAGTCACAGAGCTACCGGCTGAGCGAGAAGCGGTTTGAGTTCGGCCGGAACTTCACCAACAAAGTGTGGAACGCATGCAGGCTGGTCGCGCCCCACCTTGCGGGATGGGCACCGGGCGGGGAAAGGCCGGCGCTGGCGCCGGAAGACGCCTGGATTCTCGGCCGGTACAACCAGACGGTCGCTGCCGTCACCGGCGGGCTTGATGCGTGCGCCTATTCCGCGGTTGCGTCCCGGCTGCACGAGTTCTTCTGGCACGAGCTCTGCGATTGGTATCTCGAGTTTGCCAAGCTGCGTCTGAAGGCGGATGACAGTGCGTGTCGCTGGACGCTGCACCATGTTCTTAGTGGTACGCTGCGATTGCTGCATCCATTCATGCCGTTCATCACCGAGGAGCTGTGGCAGCGGCTGGGATTCGGCGAGGTCGGGGCCGGCTCGATCATGCAGTCGTGCTGGCCGGGACCGATAGCGGTCGATGAGCGTGGCGTCGCGCAGGTCGAGACCATGCGCGAGCTGATAGTGGCGGTCAGAAACATCCGGGCCGAAATGGAGGTGCCGGCCAAGGCCCAGGTACGGACCGTTGTGAACTCGGCCGATGCCGCGCTGGCCTCATTGCTGAAGTCGAGTGAAGGCCTGATCCGGGAGCTGGCCGGCGTCTCTGCACTCGAGTTCGGGACGGTGAGGCCCGACAAGTCGTCGGTCGCCGTCCTGGCAGGCTGCGAAGTGTACGTGCCGCTCGAGGGGGTAGTGGATGTGGAGAAGGAACTCGAACGGATGAAGAAGGAGATTGTGAACCTGGAGAGGCTCGTCGCCGCCATCGACGCGAAATTCGCCAACCCCGATTTCGCGTCTCGCGCCAAGCCTGAGGTGGTCGAGGCCGAGCGCAGCCGGCGCACCGAGTACGCGAGCAGGCTGGATCGATTGAACCGTCAGCTTGACGCATGGAAGTGAGTCCGTCGGCGTTGCAACTGTTCGCTTGTATCTGCACGCGCGTTGTGCTAGCATTCTAGTATGAAGTCGCTCATCGCGAGCCTCGGCTGGATCCTGTTCCTGGCGCTGGCGGTCTGTTTCCTGCTGTTCTACAACTTCGCTTACCTGCCGCGTGCCGACCGGATTGTCCGGCAGCAGAATGAGATCAACATGTGGATCGGTCAGCTCCAGCAGATGAATGACAGTGTCAAGCGCGTCGAGGGACAGTGGGACTCCACATTCAAAGTGTCATACTCGTTCGACGAGCTGTTCGGTGGAGCGACGGATCTCAAGTTTGTGCCCTCGGCCGAGTCGCTGTTGAGGGCGTGCGTCACTTCTCTGCAATCGAGCACCGGGCCAATCGAAGTCGCCGGCCACGCCGGCGGCGCCCAGGCGCCGCAGGCCCTGAGAGAAAGGTTCCCAGGTGGCTGGGACTATGCCGCGGCTGCGGCCGGGGCGGTGGCAAGCCGTTTGGCCGCGTGGGGTGTGGATCCGGATCGGATAAGAGTTGAAGGCTACTCGGATTCTCGCCCGGCCGGATCTGCCGCATCCGGTTCCGGACCTGCGGCTCCCCGCGTTGACATCGTTGTAAGGAATCAGTGACCGGTCGCGCGCTGGTGGGACTGGCGCTGCTGGTCGGGCTGACCTCGGCGGTTCCGGTCGGACCTTCGGTCCTGGCGGCCCCTGACGGACAGTTCGACCTGGCGCAGACCACCGACACGCTGAAATCGCAACCGACATCCGGTGATACTGTCTCGAAGGCCGACACGATTCGTCCGTATCATTCGGCCAAGTCTCCCGGTGCCGCTGTCCTGCTTTCTTTTCTGCTGCCCGGAGGCGGGCAGGTCTATACCGGCAACTGGTGGAAAACGACGCTTATTGCCCCGGCCGAGGTCACCCTGGGGTATCTAACGGTCAGGGAACACCTGTTGGCCACTCAGTCTCTGAACAAGGGTGATACCGCCGACTACTCCCGGTATAGCAGCACCAGAACCGCATTGCTCTGGTGGACCGGGGCAGTCATCGTGTTTTCCATGGCCGATGCCTATGTATCTGCTCAAATGTACGGATTTGACCGGGAGACGAAGCTCGGCCTGTGGCCGAGCAAACTCCCCATGCCGAGCCTGGCACTCGGAACAGGGAACCTCGGACTAGTCGTGCGCGCCGGGATTGCGATGGGGTTCTAGCCACGAGCATGTTAACCGCTGCCGCCGGCAGGTTCCAGATGGATGCCCTTGCAGCCGCGGTGCGCCTGGCGGCCGGGGCGGATTGCGACTCCGGCGGCTGGGGCGTGGCTCACTGCTATGGCAATCGATTGGAGACAATCAGATCTGCGCAGCCCTGCGCAAAGGACCCGGATTTCGGCACGTTGGGTGAGATTCGCACCGACATGGCCTTGATCTGCATGGGAGGAATGACCCCGGCATCACCGCGCGAACTCAGACCGTATCTCAGGCGCGAGGCCGGTCGTGTCTGGGCATTCGCTCATTCTGGTCTCATCGGCTGCGAGGACCGTCTCGACACCGGCGGTCGGATCACTGATTCCCGGGACCCGAGCGAGCGGTACTTCCTGTATCTACTGAACAAGCTGGACGATGCGTCCCCGGTTGAGTCACTCAGCAGCGCCCTCACCGCGCTCGGGGAACAGGATTCGCTGTCGTTCTGCCTGGCCAGCGCAGAAATGATGCTGGTCGGTTGCTGGCACGGCGGCGGATCGGATGCGACCGGGCAACTGTGGACGGGAGAAGGCGAGTTGGCAAGGTACTTCAGCACCAAGCCGCTCGGTTCCCTGCCCGAGGTCCGGTGGATAGCCATGCCGAACCACAACGTGCTCGCCATCACCCGTTCCCGACGCGAGCTGCCCTAGCCTACAACGGCACAAGAAGCCGCGAGTCCGTTTTCCTGCCGCGATGGACGTACCGACAAAACAAAAGCGGCCCTGAGGCCGCCAATCTCGAACCGGCGTCCGGCTATTTCCGAACTGGAGTGTTGGAGGTGCGTTGCCCGAATTCCACCAACTCGCGGAACCCCTTGGGGTCAGCCGCTGAGGCGATGGCGGTCTCGTACGTAACTTTGCCGGCGCGATACAGCTCTGCCAAGTAGGCGTCAAACGAAATGCTGCCCTCAGCCTGGCTCGTCTGGATGGCCGACGCCAAGTGCTCGGTTTTGCGCTCGCGGATGAGGTTACGCACGGCGGGCGTTGCCATCATCACTTCGTAGCAGCCGACGCGTCCTTTGCCGCCGGCCTTAAGCAGGAGACGTTGGGAAATCACGGCGAGCAGCGATAGTGAGAACTGAATACGAATCTGGTCGCGGATTTCAGGCGGGAAGATGTCGATGAACCGGGTAATGGTCTCCGGCGCGTTGGTGGTGTGAAGAGTGCCAATCACCAAGTGGCCTGACTCGGCGGCCCAGATGGTTGCCTCCGATGTCGCAAGGTCTCGGATTTCCGCAACGAGGATGACGTTGGGGTTTGAACGCAAGCCCTTCATGACTGCCTCACGGAATGACGACACGTCAACGCCGACCTCACGTTGTGTGATCAGTCCGTTCTTGTGGTCGTGAGCGAACTCGATGGGGTCTTCGATCGTAAGCACGTGGCGGGGGCTTTCCAGGATGTAGTCCACGAAAGTGGCCTGCGTCGTGGTTTTGCCCATGCCGGTCGGTCCCGTCACGAGGATGAGTCCGTGCGGCCGATCGAGCAGATTCTTGATGCGGGGTATGAGGTGAGGTACCGAGAAGAGCTCTTCGAACGAGAGAATGCGGCGAGGGATGAGCCGCAGGGCCATGCCGAAGTACCCCTTCTGTTTATACACGGCCACGCGGAACCGCGCCATGTTGCGGAAGTTGAGCGCGAAGTCACCGCCGCCACCGTTGTCAATCTGGGCGCGCAGGTGTCGCAGGTCCTTGGTCGCGATGTTCTTGAAGCTGTCGGTCATGTCCGGTGTCAGAACCGGACATCCCTCGATCGGGTGGAGGTAGCCGTCAATTCGGAGCGTCGGTGGACGCCCCACAGTGAGGTGCAGGTCGGATGCGTTCCGCTTGATGCACTCGGCCAGGAGTGAATCGAAGAACTCTTCGTCGGTCATAACCTGACATTACTATAAGGTCTGCCCACTCGGAGTCAAGTTTTTGTTGTGGCCACGGGTGGATGCCCGGCGACATAGGTGTCCCTGCCGGGTCTATCCACGAAGCTCAACGAGGCGGTCTGGACTGCAGCCGGCGGTGGGTTGCAGGGCAAGTCACACTACCTGTTGACTGGCTTCGGTTGCGTCCAAGCCCCCAGTCACGAGAGGCTCCTCATTGCCTATCCGGTTCGGGCACGCGTCGGGTGGCCCGTGCCCGTCAGATTGGCAATCCCGGTTTTCGTTTCGTTAACGTGCTGAGAGGATGAAACGCAATGCCCACAACACGTTGTCTTTGGTGGCGTCATTGATTCCAGGATTGACGAATTTGTCGCGGTAGGTCCCATGGTTTCTTGACAGTACGCTGCTATGGAATTATCATGATAGTCCGCCCATGGCAACATCCAGTAACTCGTCTGAGCTGCTTCGGCAGATTGAGACGCTCAGCGGTCAGGCCGTCGCCGACTGCTACCAGTGTGGCTGCTGTACGTCGGGATGTCCGATTGGCGAAGCAATGGACCCGCCGCCCAGCAAGGCAATCAGATTGCTGCAGTTAGGCAAGGTCGGTGAGCTGCTGGAGTCGGGGGGAATCTGGCTGTGCGCGAGTTGTCTCGTCTGCGGGACCCGCTGCCCACGGGCCGTTGACTACGCCCGCATTGCCGAGGCCTGCCGAGTGCTTATCCTTCGTTCCAAGCAGAGCCGAGTGGATCCCGACACCGTGACCGCTCCGGAGCTTGAGGAGATACCCCAGCAGGCGTTCATCGCCGCGTTCCGCAAGTCATCGGTATGACGAAATACTCCTATTATCCTGGCTGCACGCTCTACACCAAGGCGCGCAGCTTGGACCTCTGTGCGCGCAAGGCGGCCGAGAGGGTCGGGTTCGAACTTGTCGAGATGCCATCCTGGAACTGCTGCGGGGCCATCTACAACGCCACGAGCGACGACCTTGCGGCTCAGGTAGGGCCGGTCAGGAACCTGGCCAAGGCCAGCCAGATGGGTGACAAATTGGTGACACTTTGCGCGGCCTGCCACAATGTTCTCAAGCGGGTGCAGAACCGATTGGACCAGCCGGGCAACGAGGTCGAGAGCGAGCGGCTCAAGACATTCGTGGATGAGAAGTTCGAGCATCCCGTCAAGGTGTTGCACTACCTCGAAGTCCTCAAGAACGACATCGGCTGGGACGCCATCAAGGCAAAGGTGATCAAGCCGCTGGCCAAGCTCAAGGTCGCCTCCTATTACGGGTGCCTGATGGTCAGGCCCAAGGAAGTGCTGGAGTTCGACGACCCGGAGAACCCGCAGGTGATGGACGACCTGATGCGCGTGCTCGGTGCCGAGCCCACGAGGTTCGACTTCAAGGCCGAGTGCTGCGGCGGGTATCTGGTCGTGAACCGCCGGGACGTCGCGAAGTCAGCATCGCAGAAGATACTGGACAACGCGAAGGCTTGGGGTGCGGAAGCGATTGTCACAACCTGCCCATTGTGCCAGTACAACCTCGACAAGCTGCGGGTGATGACCGACGGCGCCCTTCCTGTGTTCTACTTCACGCAGCTCCTTGGCATTGCCGTCGGGCTGACGCAGGATGAACTCGGGCTTGAGCACAACGCCGGCGACCCGGTTGGATTCCTGAAGGCAAAGTGTCTGCTCTAGAGGGAATGACGAATGCCGAATGACGAACGTCGAATGAGCGAACCCCGGACGGGCAACCCCCAATCGACAATCGAAAATCGGCAATCCAAGATCCCTCGTGTCGGCGTCTTCGTCTGCCACTGCGGCATCAACATTGCGGGTGTGGTCAAGATACCCGAGCTGCTGGAGCGGGCCGGCATCATGCCAGGCGTGGTCGTCACGAAGGACTACAAATACTGCTGTTCGGACCCAGGCCAGCAGATGATTCGGGATTCCATAAAGAATGACAAGCTGGACCGGGTCATCGTCGCCTGCTGCTCGCCGACCTTGCACGAGACGACTTTCCGCAACGCCTGCGGCGAGGCGGGGCTCAATCCTTACCTGTGTGAGATTGCCAACATCCGCGAGCAGTGCGCGTGGGTTACCGAGGACAAGGATGCGGCGACGACCAAGGCGTGCGGGATTGTCAGGACTGCGCTAACCAAAGTGGTCGAAGACCAGCCTCTCGATGCAATCACCGTTCCCATCAACAAGCGCGCACTCGTTATCGGCGCCGGTATCGCCGGCATCCAGTCGGCGCTCGACATCGCCAACGCCGGTTACGAGGTAGTTCTGGTCGAGAAAGAACCTTCCATCGGCGGACACATGGCGCAACTCTCGGAAACATTCCCGACCTTGGACTGTTCGCAGTGCATCCTTACTCCACGAACGGTCGAGACCGGCAGGCATCCGAAAATCAAGCTGATGACCTATTCGGAGATTGACAGTGTCTCCGGCTACGTCGGCAACTTCAAGGTAAAGGTCAGGCAGAAGGCGCGGTATGTCGATTTCAAGACCTGCACCGGTTGCGGGGTATGCCTCGAGAAGTGCCCGGGCAGGACCGAGGGACGATTTGAGCGCGGATTGACTAAGGGCAAGGCGATCTACCGGCTGCTGCCGCAGGCAGTGCCGAACAAGCCGGTCATTGACGCTGAGGCGTGCATCTACCTGACCAAGGGCAAGTGCGGCAACTGCGCGAAGGTCTGCCCGACCGGCGCCATCCATTACGATGACACCGACAAGTTTGTCGAGGAAGAGGTTGGCGCTATCGTGCTCGCGACCGGGTACGAGTTGTTCGACGCGACCAAGCTCGGGCAATATGGTGTCGGGCTGGTGCCGGACGTAATTGACGGCCTCGCTTTCGAGCGTCTGCTCTCTGCTTCCGGACCGACGTCGGGCGAGGTGAAGCGGCCCTCGGACGGCAAGACGCCGAAGAAGATCGTATTCGTGCAGTGTGCCGGGTCGCGCGACTCGACCGTCGGGATGCCCTACTGCTCGAAGATATGCTGCATGTACACTGCCAAGCAGGCCATACTCTACCGGCATCGCGTGCACGATGGACAGGCGACAATCTGCTACATCGACGTGCGGACACCGGGTAAGGGATTCGAGGAGTTCTACAAGCGCGCGACCGACGATGGCATCCAGTACTTGCGCGGCAAGGTTTCCAAGATATTCCGACAGGGCGACAAGGTGATGGTCTGGGCGTCGGATACGCTGGCGGGCCGCAAGGTCGAACTCGAGGCCGATATGGTCGTGCTCGCCACCGCAGTCATAGCCAATCCCGACGGAGTCGGCCTTGCACGCAAGCTGAAGACCCAGATTGATACGCATGGCTTCATGACTGAGGCGCATCCAAAGCTGCGACCGGTCGAGACTCTGACCGCAGGGTTCTTCCTGGCCGGTTGCGGCCAGGGGCCGAAGGATATTCCCGAGACTGTGGCGCAGGCATCGGCAGCGGCGGCCAAGTTACTGGCGATGTTCGGGAATACGCGCCTGACCCATTCGCCAACCACAGCTCAGGTTGACGAGGAAATCTGCGTGGGCTGCGGCTATTGCGAGCGGACCTGCGCGTACGACGCGGTGAAGGTCGACCCGGTAAAGCGGAAGGCGGTTGTGAACGCTGCCCTTTGCGAGGGCTGCGGCGCATGCGCGGTCGCCTGTCCCTCAGGCGCGATGACCCACAAGAATGCTACCAAAAAGGCTATCTTTGAAATGGCGGATAGCTTCTAGGACAGAATGACCAAGGACCAAGTGCCAATGACCAACGCGGGCGACAACGGAAGCGGACCGGTCGGTGCCGTTCTCGTGGTCGGTTCAGGCATCGGTGGCATTCAGGCGGCGCTGGAGTTGGGTGAGGCGGGATTCAAGGTCTACCTGCTCGATGAAGGACCGGCCATCGGCGGCGTGATGGCGATGCTCGATAAGACCTTCCCAACCAACGATTGCTCGATGTGTATCCTTTCGCCGAAGTTGGTCGGCACCGGGCGGCATCAGAACATCGAGCTCGTGAACTACAGCGAGTTGCTGAGCCTGGAAGGGGAGCCGGGGCGGTTCAAGGCGAAGATACGCCGGAAGCCACGGTTCGTCCTTCTCGACAAGTGCACGGGCTGCATGGACTGCACGAAGGTCTGCCCGGTCGCGGTCCCGGACGAGTACAACCAGAAGCTCGCCATGCGCCGCGCGACCTACAAGCTCTACCCGCAGGCGATTCCCAACGCGGTGGCAATCGAGAAGAACGAAGGCAAGGCCCCGTGTCGGCTGGCGTGTCCTTCAGGCGTGAATGCGCAGGGCTACGTCGCGCTCATCTCGCAGAAGAAGTACAAAGAAGCTTACGAACTGGTGCGTGAGCGACTGCCGTTCCCAGGCGTCTGCGGTCGTGTCTGCCACCATCCGTGCGAGCAGGAATGCAACCGCAAGGAGTACGAATCGCCGGTCTCAATCAGGGCACTGAAGCGGTTCGCCGCCAACCAGGTGTACGCCGGCAAAGTCGAGTACCCGGTCATCAAGACGCCGGCGGCTGAGCGCGAAGAGAAGGTTGCAGTGGTTGGCGCGGGGCCGGCAGGCTTGACCTGCGCATTAGACCTCCGCGCCAAGGGCTACAAAGTGACTGTGTTCGACTCTGCGGACAAGCCGGGCGGGATGATGCGCTGGGGCATTCCGGCATACCGACTGCCGCGCGAGATTCTGGACCGAGAGATCAAGGACATTACCGACACCGGCGTCGAGCTGAAGCTTTCGAGTCCGGTCAACGGAACGGCTGGCGTTCAGAGCTTGCTCGGGCAGGGATTCTCCGCAGCGTTCGTCGCCCTCGGCTGCGGTAAGAGCCGGACCTTGAAGATTGACGGGATGGCACTCAACGGCGTGCTTCACGGGATTGAGTTCCTGCGCGACGTCAACGCCGGGAAGAAGCCGGCAGTCGGCAAACGAGTCGTAGTCATCGGCGGCGGAAACGTCGCGGTGGACGTGGCGCTGTGCGCCAAGCGGCTCGGGGCCGAGGATGTGACGATGGTCTGCCTCGAGTGCCGCGAAGAGATGCCGGCTCATGCATGGGAAATCCAGGATGCGCTGACCGAAGGCGTCAAACTGAACCCGTCGTGGGGGCCGCAGGCGATTGCCGGTGAGAATGGCAAGGTGACGGGGCTACGGACAATCGAGTGCACGCGGGTCTTCGACGACGCGCACCGGTTCAACCCGCAGTTCGGCTGCGTCGAGGGTTTTGAGCCCGCAGATACTGTGATTCTCGCCATCGGTCAGGCGGTCGACGCCGATGGGTTTGACGGGTTTGAGCGCGGTCCCGGCGGGACATTCAAGGTCAACAAGCTCACGTTCGAGACCAGCATGCCAGGAGTGTTCGCCGGCGGCGACATGGTCTCAGGGCCAGCGTCGGTGATCGAGGCCGTGAATGCCGGGCACGAGGCTGCCATTTCCATCGACCGGTTCATCAAACGGCAAGACCTGGCCGCGGGGCGCGAGAAGCCCAAAGAACAGGCGGCGAAGGCCGAGGAGTCGGCTGCGGCACGGGCAAAGATTGAGCGGCGCGAACGGACTGCGGAATCTTCTCTGACGGCCGCGGACCGCACTGGCTTCCGCGAAGTCGCCCTCGGCTTCACCGAGGAGCAGGCGGTTGCAGAGGCGCAGCGTTGCCTGAACTGCGGCATCTGCTCCGAGTGTATGCAGTGCGTCACCGCGTGCGAGGCGAAGGCGATTGACCATACCCAGACCGCAATAGAGGAAGAACTTGAAGTCGGCGCGGTCGTGCTGTCGGCAGGGTTCAAGGAGTACAAGCCAACTGGCGAGTATGGCTACGGGTATGGCCGGTACCCGAACGTGGTGACGAGCCTCGAGTTCGAGCGTATCCTGTCCGCCTCCGGGCCATACGAAGGCCACGTGAAGCGGCCCAGCGACCTGAAGCAGCCGAAGAAGGTCGCGTGGATTCAGTGCGTGGGCTCGCGCAATGCCGAGCACTACTACTGCTCGTCGGTCTGCTGCATGTACGCGACCAAGGAAGCGGTGATCGCGCGCGAGCACTGCGGCGGCAACCTCGACTGCCATGTCTACTACATGGACATGCGCTGCTTCGGCAAGGACTTTGAGAAGTATTACGACCGGGCCAAGGACGAGTACGGCGTGCAGTTCCGGCGCTGCAAGGTGAGTGCGGTTCAGCGAAAGGGATCAAGGGACCAAGGGATCGAGGGATCGAGTGACGGCACCGCCGAGGACCTGCTGATATCGTATGAGGATGAAGCGGGGACGCTGCGCGAGGAGGAGTATGACATGGTCGTGGTCTCCACCGCGCTTGCGGCCAACCCGCGCGTAGCCGAGATGGCCAAGCGTATCGGCGTTGCCGTTGACGAGCAAGGGTTTGTGAAGACCGACCGGTTCGAGCCGGTGCTGACCGAACGCCCCGGCGTCTACGCCTGCGGTGCGCTGGTCGAGCCCAAGGACATTCCCGAGACTGTGACCGAGGCCACGGGTGCGGCCGGCGCGGTCGCAGCCCTGCTCGCGCCGGCCCGCAACACCATGGTTCTGCCCAAGGTCTACCCGCCGTTCCGTGACGTGTCGGGCGAGGAACCGCGCATCGGGGTCTTCATCTGTAATTGTGGTATCAATATCGGCGGCGTGGTGAAGGTGCCGAGCGTGGTCGAGTATGCACGGACATTGCCGAACGTCGTGCTGGTCGACGACAACCTCTTCACCTGCTCGCAGGATACCCAGCAGAAGATCCGAAAAGCCATCGACGAGAACAAGCTGAATCGGGTCATCGTCGCGTCCTGCACGCCGCGGACGCACGAGCCGCTTTTCCAGGAGACACTGGCTGAGGCCGGGTTGAACCCGTACCTGTTCACGATGGCCAACATCCGTGACCAGTGCTCATGGGTTCACATGCAGGAGCCAAACGAGGCGACCGAGAAATCGAAGGAACTAGTCCGGATGGCGGTGGCCAACTCGCGCCTGCTGCGACCGCTCTCGACCTCACCGCAGGCGATTGTTCAGAAGGCGCTTGTCATCGGCGGTGGTCTGGCCGGGATGACTTCGGCAATCGCGGTCGCCGACCAGGGGTTTGACACCTACTTGGTCGAGAAGAGCGACCGGCTGGGTGGTAACCTGCTGCGTCTGAAGTACACCGAGACGGGAGAGGACCTCGCCGGTTACGTCGCACGGATTGAGCAGAGGCTCCGAGCGCATCCCAAGATTCAAGTGTTCACGGGCTCAGAGCTCACCGCCGTGACCGGCTACGTCGGGAACTACAAGACCACGGTCCAGAGGAAAGGACAAAGGACAAAGGACGAAGGACAAAGATCGGACGGGACCGAGGTCATCGAGCATGGTGTCTTCATCGTCGCCACCGGCGCGGAGGAATACCACCCGACCGAATTCCTCTATGGCAAGGACCCTCGGGTACTCACGCAGACTGAACTCGAGCAGGTTCTCTCCGGTTCTCCTTCACTTGATTCCTCGAATCCTCGATCCCTTGATCCCTCTTCTCTCAAGCACGTCGTCATGGTCCAATGCGTCGGGTCGCGGGAGAAAGCACATCCGTGGTGCTCGCGCATCTGCTGTACTGAGGCGGTGAAGAATGCGCTCAAGCTCAAGAGCATCAACCCGAAGGCAAACGTCTACGTCCTGTACCGGGACATGCGCACCTACGGGTTCAAGGAGAAGCTGTACCGCGACGCGCGTGAAGCGGGCGTGATGTTCGTCCGGTTCGACCCGGAAACGAAGCCGGAAGTGACGAGTGCCGATGGCAAGTTGCACGTGTCAGTCTATGACCCAGTATTGCAGCGCCGGCTGGGCATCAACGCTGACATGGTCGTTCTCTCTGCCGGTGTGGTGCCGTCGAAGTCGAACCACGAGATCGGGCAATTGCTCAAGGTCCCGCTCAATGAGGACGGCTTCTTCCTCGAGGCGCACATGAAGCTCCGGCCGGTGGATTTCACGACCCGCGGTGTGTTTATGGCGGGAATGGCGCACAGCCCGCGCCGGATTCCGGAGACCGTGGCGCAGGCGTACGCGGCCGCTGCGCGCGCCTGCTCGATCATATCGCACAAAGAGCTCATGACCGAGGCGGTCGTGGCCGAGGTCAATCCGCGCTGGTGCACGGGCTGCGGTATGTGTGAGGAGATCTGCCAGTACGAAGCGGCGCGACTGAACCCGGTGACCGGCAAGTCCGAGGTCACGGCGGTGCTGTGCCAGGGCTGCGGCGCGTGCGCTGCCGCCTGCCCGTCGGAGGCAATCAAGCTCAAAGGCTTTGAGGCGAAGAACGTTATTTCGATGGTCGATGCGGCGTTATGACGGAGGCCAAATAGATGGCTGACTACGAACCGAAGATTGTTGGATTTCTCTGCAACTGGTGTACCTACGCCGGCGCGGACCTCGCGGGCACGTCGCGTATGCAGTACCCGCCGAACATGAGGCCTATCCGAGTCATGTGCTCGGGTGCGGTCGATTCGGTGTACATCCTGCGCGCCCTGCTCGAGGGCGCGGACGGCGTATTCATGGGCGGCTGCCATCCCGGTGACTGCCACTACGTTTCGGGCAACTACAAGGCCCGCCGCCGAATGGTGCTCTTCGACTCCGTGATGAAGTCCCTCGGTCTCGAATCCGACCGTGTCTGGCTGCGCTGGATTTCCGCGGCTGAAGGCCGCAAGTTCGCGGATACCATTACCGAGATGACCGAACACCTCCGCAAGAAGGGTCCGAGTCCGTTCAAAGAGAAGTGGGAGGTGTGAGGTGGCGGTGAAGGGTACTCTGAAGGTCGAAGGCAAGAATCCCGAGGCGACAATCCGTGGCCTGTTCACGAAGTGGCTGAAAGAAAGCAGGCTTTCCGCAATCCTCACACCGGCGTACTCCGACGCAGGCACGGCGACTGTTGCGCTGTTCTCCAATCCGGAGAAGCTGGACGAGGCGGCGCCGCTGCTTCCCGCGATGGGCGTCAATTCGGCCTCGATCGTGGCCGAGATCGCCCGCGAGTCCTCACCGAACGCGAAAGTCGGGCTGTTCCTGCGGCCGTGCGAGCTGCGGGCCGTGGTCGAGCTGATGAAGCTGAAGCAGGTCTTGCCCGATAGCCTCGTGCTCATCGGCGTCGATTGCCCGGGCACGTACAAGTCGGCCGGGTTCCGTACCATCCGCGGCAAGGACGCGGACTTCGACAACAAGCACGCGCGGGAGCAGTCAGGCTACGCCGGCAACGTGAATTTCCGTATGGGCTGCCAGATGTGCGAGTTTCCGAAGCCGCTCGTCTTCGACCTGAACGTTGGGTTCATCGGCATGGACCCTGACAAGGAGCTCTGGGTTGAGGCTGCTACTGATAAAGGCAAAGCGCTGCTCGAAGGAGTCGAACTTGCGGAGCAGGATGAGCCGGAGAAGCGGAAGAAGGCGCTGGAAGGCCTCAGCGCCAGTCGGAAGGCGAAGACTGCCAAGCGGATCGAGGATCTGGACAAGTTGATGCTGGGGCCGGAGAAACTCGTAGAGTACTTTGCCGACTGCCTCAACTGCCACAACTGCATGAAGGTCTGCCCGGTCTGCTATTGCCGTGAGTGCTTCTTCGATTCCGACACGTTCCAGCGCGACATCGGCGAGCACGTGCGCGTCTCCCTGCGCAAGGGCGCGACCCGGATGCCGTCCGAGACACTATTGTTCCACCTGACCCGCATGAACCACATGATGGCTTCGTGCGTTCAGTGCGGCATCTGCGAAGACTCGTGCCCGGTTACTATCGGTCTTGCCACCTTGTTCAAGAAGGTCTCGCAGAACGCGCAGAAGGAGTTCGACTACGTATCCGGCCGCAATCTCGACGAGCCGCTGCCGCTCACGACGTTCCGCGAGGCGGAATTCCCCAAGGTAGGGGAGGAGTAGCGTTGGCTGAAGCGCCGGAGCTTCTGGTAAACGATCTCGACACCGAGTTCAAGACCCGGCTGGCCGAGAAGTACGGCGATACCGGGTTCATGCACTGCCTTTCCTGCGGTTCGTGCTCGGCGTCCTGCCCGGTGCGAAAGCTGGAGGAGAAGTACAACCCGAGACGCATCATCAGGATGGCGATAGTCGGCATGAAGGACGAAGTCTACAAGTCCGAGTTCGTCTGGATGTGCTCCTACCATACTACCTGTCTGAACCGCTGCCCGCAGAAGGTGAATATCGGCGAAGTAGCCGACGTGGTCTCGCGCATGGCGGAGGGGGAGCGCAAGCGGCCTGCCTCCCACAATGGCAAGGTGACACAGGCGGAGCGGAACCGAGACTTCAAACAACAGGTAATGAAGGCCGCCGGGAGCGTTTCGGCATGCTTCACCTGTGGTTCCTGCACGGCGGTATGCCCGGAGGCGCTGTTCGATTCCTCAAAGGATGCCCGCCGTTTCATCCGCAAGGTCAACCTCGGACTGCGGGACGAGGCACTCGCCGACGAGTTCAAAGACATCTGTGCGACGCACTTCCGTTGCCTTTCCCGTTGCCCGCAGGGAGTGCAGATAAGCAGGATAATGAACGCGATGAAGCAGTGCGCACTTGAAGATGGCTACAGTTATCCTACATCGTTAGCGGCCTTGGAGAAGAGCGAGCATAAGAGTGGATGAGGTAGCCGACAAGGTCGTGGCCGCACCTGTCACCGGGAAGGTTGGCGCCGTGCTGGTTATTGGCGGTGGCATCGGCGGGGTGCAGTCCGCTCTCGACCTGGCCGATTCCGGCTATAAGGTCTATCTTGTCGATCGTGCCCCGGCCATCGGCGGCATCATGTCGATGCTCGACAAGACGTTCCCAACCAACGACTGTTCGATGTGCATCCTCTCGCCCAAGCTGGTCGCCGCCGGCCGCCACAAGGACATTCATCTGATGACTCTGACCGAGGTGCTCGGCATCGAGGGTGAGCCCGGTGCGTTCAAGGTCCGGCTCAAGCGGCACGCGCGTTCGGTCGACCTGTCGAAGTGCACCGGGTGCGGCGACTGCCTGACCAAGTGCCCGGTGAAAGACCTGCCGAACGAGTTCGAGGGTGGGCTCTCGAACCGCCGCGCCATCTACCGGCTCTACGCGCAGGCTGTGCCGAACGTGCCGACCATCGACCGCGAGCACTGCCTGAAGTTCACCAAGGACAAGTGCGGCGCGTGCCAGAAGGCGTGCAAGGCTGGTGCAATCGACTACACGCAGCAGGATGAAGAAGTGGTCGTGGACGTTGGCTCGGTTGTGGTCACTGCCGGCTCGAAGATTGCTCCGACCGCGCTCCGGCCCGAGTACGGCCACGGCCGGTACCCGAACGTCGTCTCCAGCCTCGAGTTCGAGCGTATTCTCTCCGCCTCCGGGCCCTACTCCGGCCACGTCCAGCGTCCTTCCGACGGCAAGGCGCCGAAGAAGGTGGCGTGGCTGCAGTGCATCGGCTCGCGCGATGAGTCGGTCGAGCGCGGCTATTGCTCGGCGATGTGCTGCATGTATGCGGTCAAGGAAGCTGTCATCACGCGGGAGCACTCAGGCGACGTTGAGCCGACGGTCTTCTACATGGACATGCGTTCGTACGGCAAGGACTTCGACCGGTACGTCGAGCGGGCCGAGCAGCAATACGGCGTCCGGCTTATGCGCGCCCGCGTACCGGAAATCCGCGAAGACCCCGCGACCCACAATCTCACCGTTCGCTACGCCTCCGATGCCGGCAACTTCGCCGAGGAGTTCGACATGGTCGTCCTCTCCTGCGGATTCGTGCCGCCGCCGGAACTGGTGGACCTGGGCAGGCGGCTCGACATCGAGCTGGATCACTATGGTTTCGCCGCTACCGATGCCTGGGCACCAACTGCCACCAGCCATGCGGGAATCAGCGTGGCGGGCAGTTTTGCGCAGCCAATGGCCATTCCTGAGACTGTCACGGGCGCTTCGGGCGCTGCCGCGTCAGCCGAAGCAATCCTGGCAGGGGAGAGGGGCACGCTGGTCGCACCGGTTGAAGCGCCGGCAGAGCAGGATGTCGCCGGGGCTGAACCGCGGGTCGGCGTCTTTGTCTGCCACTGCGGCGTGAACATCGGCCGCGTCGTGCGCGTTGCCGAGGTCGTCGAGTTTGCGCGGACGCTGCCCAACGTAGTCTTTGCCGAGGAGAACCTCTACTCCTGCTCGGGCGACGCCCAGGAACGGCTCAAGGACCGCATCCGCGAGCACAAACTGAACCGTGTTGTCGTCGCGTCGTGTACGCCGCGCACCCACGAGCCGCTGTTCCAGGAGACGCTGGCTCAGGCCGGGCTGAACCCACACCTGTTTGAGATGGCCAACATCCGGGAGCAGTGCAGTTGGACTCACAGCGAACGGCCGGACGAGGCCACGGCCAAGGCGAAGGATCTAGTCGAGATGGCGGTGGCCAAGTCTCGCCTATTGGAGTCGCTGCATACGGTGACCCTGCCGGTGACCCAGAAGGCGCTTGTGGTCGGTGGCGGCATTGCGGGAATGACGTCGGCGCTATCCCTGGCCGGCGAAGGGTTCGACGTGTTCCTGGTCGAGCGTGAGAAATATCTCGGCGGAAATGCCCGCAGCATCGCGAAGACGGTCGAAGGCGACGACGTGCAGAAGCGCCTGAAGGACCTGGCCGACAAGGTTACGAGTCATCCGCGTATCAAGACGTTCCTCGGCGCGAGCGTCAAGAAGGTCCAGGGATTCGTGGGGAACTTCAAGACCACGGTCGAGCAAAGAGTGAATGGTGAAAAAGGAAAGGGTGAAGGCGGAGCTCCGGATTTCGCTATTCACAATTCACAATTCACCATTTCCGAGATTGAGCACGGCGTCGTTGTGGTTGCCACCGGCGCGCAGTACCGTACGCCGACCGAGTACTGCTATGGCCAGAGCCCCAGCATCGTCAGCCAGAAGGAACTTGAGGACGTGCTGTCTGGCGTTCGGCAATCGGCGTTCGACGTCCGGCGTTTGCAGAGCGTCGCCATGATCCAGTGCGTCGGGTCGCGCGAAGGCGACCGGCCCTACTGCTCGCGCATCTGCTGCACCGAGGCTGTGAAGAATGCGCTTGCCATCAAAGAACTGAACCCCGACGCCGATGTCTTTGTGCTGTACCGGGACATACGCACCTATGGCATGCGCGAGGAGTACTTCCGTGGGGCCCGCGAGAAGGGTGTTGTCTTCATCCGCTACTCGCCCGAGGCCAAGCCCGAGGTCCGGGTCGTCGACGGTCGGCCGGTGGTCACTGTCAATGACCCGATACTCGGCCGGGCAATCGAGCTGCAGCCGGATGTCCTCGCGCTCTCGACCGGCATCGTGCCGCAAACGGGCTCCGAAGAATTGGCCCAGATGCTCAAGGTCCCGCTCAACTCCGACGGCTTCTTCCTCGAGGCCCACGTGAAGCTGCGGCCGGTGGACTTCGCGACCGAGGGCATATTCACTGCAGGGCTGTGCCACTACCCCAAGTTCATCGACGAGGCTGCCACGCAGGCCGAAGCCGCCGCCGGCAGGGCGGCTACGATACTCGCCAAGGACACCTACAGGGCCGAAGCGGTGACCGCCCACGTGGACGAGCAACTCTGCTCGGGCTGCGGTATCTGCGTTCCGATCTGCGCGTACGGCGCGCCCGGGCTGATTGAGAAGGACGGCAGGACCGTGTCGCACGTCAACGAGGCGTTGTGCAAGGGTTGCGGCAGTTGCGCCGCGGCCTGTCCTTCGGGGGCGATGACGCATCTTGGATTCAAGATCGAACAGACTAGAGCGATGCTTCAGGCCGCGCTGAAATTCAAGCCGGAAGGGCCGAAGGATGAAGCAGGAAAGGCAGCGATCTAGCCATGCCGTCACCATCCGAGCGCACCTCGTCTGAAACTCGGCGTTCGGAACTCGGCGTTCGCAGTTCGTTTGAGCCTCGTATTATCGCTTTCCTCTGCAACTGGTGTACCTATGCCGGAGCGGACCTCGCCGGCACGTCGCGCGTGCAGTACCCGCCGAATACTCGGACCATCAGAGTAATGTGTTCGGGTGCGGTCGACCCGACGCTTGTCCTTGAGGCGTTCCGCGACGGCGCCGACGCAGTCCTCATCGGAGGTTGCCATCCCGGCGACTGTCACTACCAGAACGGCAACTACAAGACCCGCAAGCGGGTCGCGCTGCTCAAGGGCCTGATGCGGCAGCTCGGCATTGAAGAGGAGCGGCTCAGGCTCGAATGGATATCCGCGGCCGAAGGCGCCAAGTTCGCCGACACGGTGCGCGATTACACCGAGCAGATTCGCTCGCTCGGCCCGCTGCGCACGCCAGCGCCTGCAGAAGCAGTCCACTGACCGCCGCCGTTCCCCGGAGAATAGTAAAGAGTGAATGGTGAAGAGTGAAAGCGGACCGGAGACAGGCAAGATGAAGAGCGAACTGCAGGGGAAACCCAGAGATATTGCGGAGCGGACGTTTCAATTCGCCGAGAGGATTGTAGCTCTGTGTCGCGCGGCCAAGGGCAGGGACGTCGCGGCACGGGTGATAATCGGCCAGCTTGTCCGGGCCGGTACGTCAGTCGGAGCCAACGTCGAAGAGGCCCAGGCAAGTCACAGCCGCGCGGACTTCGCCGCTAAGTGCTCAATTGCCTGCAAGGAAGCTCGCGAGACGCGCTATTGGCTACGCCTGCTCGCGGTCTCTGGGATCGTCGCTAGCCGACCTTCTGGTAGAATGCGATGAGCTTGTGGCCATCCTGACAACCATAGTCAAGAAGGTCAAACAGCCCGCTCAGTAGTCCCATCCGCCTCCTCTTTCACCCTTCACTACTCACCATTCACCATTTTCTTCTGTGACGAGTCCGTCCGCTGATCGCTGCTGGCTGCCGACCCCTTCCGCTGCCCACCTGCCTAATCCCGGACGGCGCTGACCACTTCCTTGGTGCGGTCTGTCTCCCGACCTTGCCTTGTGGGCTCGCTCGGTCTACAATCTCAGAACATGAGAGTGCCCGTTGCCGATTCGGACGACCAAGCGCAGTACAACTTCGAGTGGGACACGGAGAAAGCCCGAGTCAACCGGTCGAAGCACGACGTCAGCTTCGAAGAGGCAGCCACCGTATTCTGCGACCCGCAGATGTTGACCATCAACGACACCGAGCACAGCGAACATGAGGAAAGATGGATAACTGTCGGTTCGTCCGCAGCAGGTCGATTATTGGTCGTCTGCCACACCTTCCGGGAGGAGCAGAAGGAGTCCGCTGTTGTTCGTATCTTCTCTGCCCGAAAGGCGACCCGACGGGAGAGGCGGCAGTATGAGGAGTAGCAGAATCATGAAGAGAGAGTACGATTTCTCCAAGGGCGTGCGAGGCAAGTTCTTCCGGCACCGGATGAAACTGAATCTCCCGGTCTACCTGGACGAAGAGGTGTTCCTGTTTGTCCAGGGCATTGCCAGCAAACGGAAGGCCGACGCTTCGACGGTAGTGAACCAGTTGCTTCGCAGCAACATGGAACTCGCCCGGAGCATCAAGTAGAAACCGGGCCCGGTTTGTCATCACCGCCCGCAACGGCGTCTGAGTCAGACAAGCGCTCGCTGGCAGTTCTTCGCCATCCGCCCGGCTTGCGAAGGCTGCGAATAGTCGCCTGTTGCGTCCCCGGGATTATCAGCGCATGAACGGAACAACAGCAAAGGACATCGAGGAAATCCAGCGATTGGCTGCCGCGGAGTTTCCGAATGACCCGGCGATGCAGCAGGTGCATGTTTCTCGCAAGCTCGTTGCGCAAGAGGCCAAGCGCAGAGGGATGACGCTGCTTGAGTATGTCGCCTCACTGCGACGCCATACCCGCCACGCACCGAAGGCCCCTGCCGTCCGGTGAAGCCAACTCCGAGTACCTGTGCCGGCCTCGCCGGAACATGACCCCGCCGAGCGTTTGACAAGCTTCTTTCGTTACTGTGAGACGCAGTCCATGTTAGCATAAGGTCGTCCGGCCTTGACGGGCATAGAATTGATTATTATGTCCCCCGAATTCTCAAGAGGCCTGAAGCCCGAGGAATTCGGAACACGCAGCGTCACGCGCAACCCCAACGTCGTGAGCCTGCTGCACCGATTGGGTCTCATCGAGAAAATGGGGACCGGCATTAACCGGATGCGCAACTGGATGGCGGAAGCCGGGCTCGAACCTCCGGTTTTCGGCTTCATCTCCTTTTTCACCGTCACGTTCCTGCGCCCGCCCCAAGTCACGCAGGTTCGGGCCGTTGGAGGGCATCGGCGCATACGTGATGCTGTAGATGATACTGTAAGTGATGCCGTAAGTGACACTGTAAAAGCCCGACTGGTGACCGAATTGCTCCACGTTGTGGAACAGGGTGCCACCACAATCGCGGACGTGATGCGCCTCGGGTTAACATCGCGGGCGACCGCAAAACGCGACCTGCACTTGCTGAAACAGACAGGGCTGCTCCAATTCAGCGGCCCGCCCAAGACCGGAACCTATGTCCTTACCGACAAGGGCAAGGCCTTGCTGAAGGAGTTTGGCCGATGAACCGAACCGCAACCACTCCTCGGAACTCCGTCCTCAGGTCCCGACGTGGATCTTCTATCCTCATTCCTTTTTCCTAAGTCTTGTTCTGCACCCGCCATCGCCTCCGCCGCGCCGTGCTCGTGCGCTTGACACGCGGGGCTTTTCCCAGTTCTCGTCGGGCCAGCCGTCTTCGGCCAACTCCCGGCCGAGGGCGCCAAGTTCGCGGATACGGTGCGCGACTACACCGAGCAGATCCGGGCCCTCGGACCGATTCGCGCAGCCGCGTCCGTCTGACTTCGCTCTCCCTCGCTGCTGAAACTCCCTCTTGCTCGACCGGGTTTCTACCCGCTCCGCCTCCAATTCCGCGATGGGATCCGAACGCTCGACGTCGGCAAGAGTGAGACAAAGTCGTGTGTCCCGTTTATCCCCAAGCCGGTCACACGTCTGCATCCATATGCGCTACGGCCACTTACGGGTGCCCGGTTCAGACGTGTTGACGCGGAGGTGCCCGGGGTTAGAATGTGATCGGGAGAGGCGATGCGTGCGGTGTGCCGCCTTTCCAATCGGAGAGTATATCACTATGTATGAGGCCGCTGGACATCAGCGGACGTAGGGTGCTCGACCTGCACTCTGGCGCGAATGATGTGAGTCGGTTGTCGCCTGCGGCGTACTTCGTAAGAGGACTGAAGACCGAGGAAGGGAGACCGGTCACTGCCGTCCGTGAGATCGTGGTGACAAGATAGGAGGACAGGATGAGTGCGCCGAGAAGAGCTTGGTTTATCCAGCCGGTGGGAGTCCGGCTTGAGGAAGGTTGGCAACCGCCTCAATAGTGAACGCTGCATAGTCAGGGTAACCGAAGCTATGAAGCCAGCGGGAAC
>Ga0335071_10001462_pt1 | contig 25468 bp, 24 predicted proteins | sample Lox_Sample_15_FD_206724 | JGI IMG/M metagenome (GOLD analysis project Ga0335071, IMG submission 206724) | Soil microbial communities from Loxahatchee National Wildlife Refuge, Florida, United States - Lox_Sample_1.5 | ecosystem: Environmental > Terrestrial > Soil > Wetlands | place: USA...
CTCGGGCATGCGCGATGCGATGCGCAAGATGCGGCCCGACCGCTTCGAGGACATCATCGCCCTCGTGGCCCTCTATCGGCCGGGCCCGATGGAGAACATCCCGAAATACATCGCCTGCAAGCACGGCACCGAGCAGCCGGATTATCTGCATCCCTCGCTCGAAGGCATCCTCAAGGAGACCTTCGGCGTCATCATCTACCAGGAGCAGGTGATGCAGATCGCGCAGGTGCTGTCGGGCTACAGCCTCGGCGGCGCCGACATCCTGCGCCGGGCCATGGGCAAGAAGGACAAGGTGGAGATGGCGAACCAGCGCGCCACCTTCATCAAGGGTGCCAGGGAGCGCGGCGTCGACGAGGCCAAGGCGAGCCAGATCTTCGATCAGGTCGACCGGTTCGCGGGCTACGGCTTCAACAAGTCGCACGCGGCGGCCTACGCGCTCGTCGCCTACCAGACGGCCTATCTCAAGGCCAATTTCCCGGTCGAGTTCCTCGCCGCCTCGATGACGCTCGATGTCTCCAACACCGACAAGCTCAACATCTTCCGCCAGGAGATCGACCGCCTCGGCAGCAAGATCCTGCCGGTCGACATCAACAAGTCGGCTCCCGTGTTCACCGTCGAATACGCCGAGGACGGCAAGACCGGTGCCGTCCGCTACGCGCTCGCCGCCGTGCGCAATGTCGGCCTCGCGGCCATGGAGGCGCTGACAGCCGAGCGCGCCAAGAACGGGCCGTTCAAGGACCTGACCGACCTCGCGCGGCGCGTCGATCCCAAGCAGGTGAACAAGCGCTCGCTCGAGTTCCTCGCCAAGGCCGGCGCGTTCGATGCGCTCGAGCCGAACCGGGCGCGGGTGTTCGCCTCGATCGAGAGCCTCTTGCGCCTCGCCTCGGCTGAGACCGCCGAGCGCGACGGCAACCAGGTGAACCTGTTCGGCGGCGGTGGCGCCTCGGCGCCCGGATTGCGCCTGCCCACCATCGCCGACTGGCCGCTGCACGAGCGCCTCGCCAACGAGTTCGAGGCGATCGGCTTCTACCTGTCCGCGCATCCGCTGGATGCCTACGCCAAGGGCCTCGAGCGCCTGGGGGTCGTGCGCTCGAGCGATCTCCTGACCCGCCTGGCCGTCGGCGGTGCGGCGCGGGTCAAGCTCGCCGGCACGGTGATCGGCAAGAAGGAGATCAACGCGCGCAACGGCAACCGGCTCGCGTTCGTGCAGATGTCGGACGCGGGCGGCAGCTACGAGGTGACCTTCTTCCAGGAGGTGCTGTCGACCGCGCGCGAGCTCCTCGATTCAGGCCAGCCGCTCCTGCTGTCGGCCGATGTCGGCTTCAAGGACGACGTGATGCGCATCACGGCACAGTCGATCCACGCGCTGCCCGAGGCGGTGGCGCAGGCGGCCGCGGGGCTCAAGATCACCATCAACGATGCCGCCGCCATCGCCGGCCTCAAGGCCGCGATCGAGAAGGAGAAGAGGGGCCGCGGCCGCATCGGCATCGTCGTCGACTTGGGAGCCGACCGCGAGGTCGAGGTGGCGCTCCCGGGCCACTACCAGATCACGGCCGCGACGCGGCTTTCGATGCAGTCGCTGCCGGGGGTCACGGCGGTGCAGGAGATCTGACGAGTTGCCGCCCACCATCAGCGCCGAGGAGCAACAGAGGAGGCATCAAAAATTCCTCCACCTGAAGGATATGATCATCGATGGCAATAAGCGGGCCACCGATCTGGGCTTGGCCGCGCTCAAGGCTGTGATGATTATCAACGGATCGGGTGCCGCCGGACTCCTCGCGTTCATTTCGCAAATGGCAAAGGACGATCGTGGAAAGGCTGCCGCTCCCCTGATCGGATCTGTGCGTATCCTGGTCGCCGGCGTCGCGGCCGCCGCGCTCGCGGTGATGTTCGGTTATCTCAGGATGTACTTTGAGTCGGTGGGCTACGGCCGCGAGATACAAAAAGACGGCGCCTTGTATCGCTGGGTAGTAGTGGCAAACGTGTGCCTTTGGTGCGCGATCGTTTTGACGGGCCTCGCGTACGTCGCGTTCATAATGGGGATGCTCGATGGTGCGCATACTATCCGCTCAATCCTAGAGGCTGCGGTGGGCATTCAGCCCACGCTCGGATGAGGGCGGCCCTATCAACTAGCCCTATTTTTTACGGCCTCACCCGCCTTTCGATGGGCGTGGACGACGCCAAGCGCGCCGACACACTTAACCGAGCACGCCGTGACGGTCCGAAAGCCAGCGTACGTTGAAATCATTCCGGTCTTTGTTGCGGAGGGGTTCGCGAAAACGGCCTCTGCAACAAAAAATGTTCCAAATCTGGGTGTCGGAACAACAACTTCCAGCTTTTGTTGTTTGTTGGGGAATGTTGGCGATTGCAAACCCATCCCAATAGCTAGGGCGGTCTGTGACCCGTAGCGTCCGGGGCGTTGTAAAGGTACACGGTGGGTTTCGGCGGACTCTCGTACCAAATCACGCCTACGACGGCTGCCACCGCAGCCACAAGAATAGCGATTGCGAGACGGTTGGGGCTCAATCGTCCGCCTTGGGCGCTTTCCGCTTCTTCTTAGTGGGGGCGATTCGCCGCAGCTTGTCGGCAAACGCGGACTCACTCTCGTCCGCGCCTACCTCGCGCGCGAGTTCTACGAATTTGTCGTGCTGCGTCTTTTTCCGCCTTGAAGGCGGCTCTTTCCGCTTCAAACCGCTGCTTCTCCGTCACTAGTGCCTTGTTTGTACGTCAACCGCTTCCCCTTCGCGCCGAGAAGCGCCCGCATCGTGCGGGTGAAATCGTCCACCTCCAACGCGGCGCGTTCATTGTAGCGGAAATCAAACTCAGCCAGATAGCGCTTCAAGTGCTGAGCGCTGACATGGTGATAGGTGCCGATGATCCCGCGCTTGAGGATGCTGAAATAACCCTCAATCGTGTTCGTGTGAACGTCGCCGCGCACGTATTCGCCAATCCGGTGATTGACTGTCTGGTGGTGGTTGAAGTGGCTGGCCGCCGACTTGTTCCACACGCCATCATCCGTCATCAGGCGCGTATTGCGCTTCAACTGCCCATTCAGGATTGGGCGTAGCGTCTTGGCGGTCACGTCACCGACATGACGCGAGCGGACACGGCCCTCGCGCTCGACCAGCGACAGCACGATTTCCTTGTCGCCCTTACCCTTCGGATTCGGGTCGCGCTTGCTCCAGTGCTTATTCTTCTCCTTGCCGCCGATGTAGGTTTCGTCGCTTTCGACAACGCGGCCAGGGCCACCCAGCTTCTCGACAAGGTGCGGATGCGGCGCCATCGCCTCGCGAACGCGGTGCATGAGGAACCACGCCGCCTTGATGCTGATTTCGAGCGACCGCGAAATCTGGTGCGCGCTCATTCCCTTCTTGGACGAGCACAGTAGGTAAGCCGCCTGTAACGCCTTATAGAGTGGCACCCGCGCGTGCTCGAACACGGTGCCGACCTTGACCGTGAATTGCTTGCGGCAATCGCGGCACTTGTGAAGGCCATAGCGCACGCGCTTCGCGGGATTGGCCGCGATCTTGTACGCGGTGCCGACCACGCCACAGTGCGGGCAGACTGGCCCGGACGGCCACAGGATGCTTTCAAGGAAAGCGTGGGCCGCTTCTTCATCGCGGAAATACGGCCGGTTCAGGATGCTCATTCGGTCCCCCGATGCGTGCTTATCTTGAGATTATAATGCGTGCTTTACAAAAAGCAAGCATCGTGTTACCACATGCGTGCACAAGCGCAGGAGATAGCCATGCCCAAGGAACCGAAAATCCTCAATAGGTCCGAAATCGCTGCCCAAGGGGGCCGTGCACGAGCGGCCAGTTTAGGGCCAAAAAAGCTATCGGAACAGGCAAAAAATGCAGCAATAACAAGGTGGTCCGGGGACGTGCACCACGCGCTAGAAGAAGGGCCGCTTGATCTGGTCGGCATGACCTTCCGTTGCGCGGTTCTCGATAATGAACTGCGGGTTATATCCGGCACCGAATTCATGCGGACCATGGGGATTTACCGTAGCGGTGCACTGTCTACGCGCCGAACCGACGCGGATGATGTGCACTACCCGTTGTACTTGGCCTTCAAGAATCTGCGCCCGTACATCCTCGAAGACGAACAACTCGTTGAGGCTATGCGGAGCCCGATCCGCTATCGCGCCCTAAGCGGCTCTATAGCTGAAGGCATCCCGGGGACGGTGCTGCGCCGCATCCTTAGTGTCTGGGTCCGCGCGCACCGGGCCGGCGTACTAGGGCCGTCGCAACAGCGCATCGCGGAGAAAGCACAAATCCTACTCGACGGACTTGCTGACACCGCGATTGACGCATTGATTGACGAGGCGACTGGATACCAAAAGCGCCGTGCACACGATGCGCTCCAGAAGATTCTGGCCGCCTATGTGCGACCTGAGTTTCGTACCTATCAGTCCAAGTTCCCCATCTCGTTCTATGAGCAAATTTACCGGGTCATGGGCTGGCCGTTTAATGCGAACTCGACGGCCCGCACGGCCTATGTCGGTAAGCTGACTAATAAACTGATCTACGACCAGTTGCCGCCCGGCGTGCTTGACGAACTGCGGCGTAAGAACCCCGTCGATCCGGTCACGAAACGGCGCAAGCGTAAGCACTATTATTTTCTTACGGAGGACGTTGGCAATCCTCATGTCGATAAGCAGATCACCGCCGTGACAACTCTGCTTCGCGCGACTCCGACCGGACAATGGAAATTCTTCGACGCACTCTTCACCCAGGCATTCCCCCCTGCCCAGCCCGACATGTTTCTGGCGGAAGAAATTGAGCGGCTGCGGCTTGCCGATCAGAGCACGCCGCAATGATCGCACAGGTTAGAAAGGAGGTGGTGCTAGATGCGGAAAGACCGCGTGGCTAAACCATGGATCGGAATCAAAAGGGCCACGCCAAATTGCGTGGCCCTTAGAATCTGAAAAAGGCGATTCAGGCCGCCACTTTACGGCGACCAATTCCTTCAGCGAGAAGAGTAAGTGCAAAGGAGTTCAAGCTAACACCCTCACGTTTCGCTTCAGCAGCCAATTTTTGATGCAAAGATTTTGGAACTCGCTGCACCCATTTGCCACTAAATCGGTCGTTTGAATTCGGCTCCGGTATTGGTCGTCCCATTTTAGCGGCCGCATCAATCCATTCTTCTACGGCCTCTTTTGCATTAATTAGCGCCTCCTCGGCCGTGTGGCCGTCTGCGATGCAACCCGGAAGATCCGGAAACTCCACCAAAAACCCCCCGCCATCTGCCGGGTCGATTTCTCGAACCATAGCGGGATATTTCAGCACATCGACCTCCTTGTCGTCGGGTGCAAACGCTCCATCCTCGCTACCGCGCACCCAAACGGTAGCGGGGACATGCCCCATAACTTTACGCAGCACTCTGGCCGCCATTTTCTTCATTCTTCGCCCTCTCGATGATACTGTCCATCATACTAACGAATCGTTTCACGTAAATCGGTTTTATCGGACGGCGCGCCGGGACCGTCAAAATGTCGTCTATCCCGTCGCACGTAACCTTGTAGTGCGATCCACGCGCTGGCGGACGCATCATCACTCCATAATCCGCTAACGCACTGCAAACCTTTTCAAAATCCGCGATATTCCAGTTATTGCGGGGGTTATTCCGCATCTGCTCTAAGGTCTTCAAACCGCCGCTGCCCATTCGGACCTCATCTTGAAATCGTTAACGACCCGCGCCGATACCGACCGCGTAAACGATATTGTATGTGATATCAGAATTTCAAGGGGCTCATGGCGGTACTTGGACAAGATTTAGCCGTGGGTTTGCACTCGCCAACATTCCCGTTTGTTGCGGCGTTTTTCGGGGTGGTACTGTTGACCTGGATGTTCGCGAAAATCGGCAGATCAACACCTCCGAGGTCGAATTGCGCTGTTGCTTCAGTGGCTTCCACGAACTGTTGACCGGTTGACCGGGTTTAAGAGGAGATATACTCCTCCCGGCGGGACCGGGGCGTTCGACCGGGCCTTTAATGCTTGAATTAAGGCCCATTCCCCCGTATCTAACCGCTCCAAGCCGGGGATGGTCCCCGGCGGAAATCCTCACGCGGGACACACGGTTCCGGCCGTCATAGGGCCGGGGTCGATCCGGTGTCCGGCTCTCCCTCCTGAACCGAGGGAGAAACCGGGCGCATCGTTCCGCGGCGGCTGAACCGGAGAACGATCTATGGCGCTACCCGCCTTCACCATGCGCCAGCTCCTTGAGTCGGGCGTCCATTTCGGACACCACACGCGGCGCTGGAACCCCAAGATGGCCCCCTTCCTGTTCGGGGTCCGTAACAACGTCCACATCATCGACCTGCAGCAGACCGTGCCGATGCTCGAGCAGGCGCTGAACGCCGTGCGCGATGTCGCGGCCAACGGCGGCCGTGTCTTGTTTGTCGGAACAAAAAGGCAGGCGGCGGAGCCGATCGCCGAGGCGGCCAAGCGCTGCGGCCAGTATTACGTCAACCACCGCTGGCTCGGCGGCATGCTGACCAACTGGAAGACGATCTCGAACTCGATCCGCCGGCTGCGCGAGCTCGACGAGGCGGTGCAGCAGCAGGAGACGTCGGGCCTGACGAAAAAAGAGCTGCTCAACCTCACGCGCGATCGCGACAAGCTCGAGCGCGCGCTGGGCGGCATCAAGGAGATGGGCGGGCTGCCCGATGCGCTGTTCGTGATCGACACGAACAAGGACGCGATCGCGGTGGACGAGGCGCGGCGCCTCAACATCCCGGTCATCGCGGTGGTCGACAGCAACAGCGATCCGACCAACATCAAGTTCCCGGTTCCGGGCAACGACGACGCGCTGCGCGCGATCCAGCTCTACTGCGACCTGTTCTCGGGTGCCGTGCTCGACGGGCTCCAGGCCGAGATGAAGGCCGCCGGGGTGGACGTGGGTGCCGCGGCCCAGCCGGTGGCCGAGGGCGTTCCCGAGGCGGCTGCGGACGAGGCGGCGCCCGGCGAAGAGCCGGTGCCGGAAGCCAAGCCGGGCGACGAGGAGCCGGCCAAGCCCGCGGGCAAGAAGCCCCGGGCGCGCGGCAAGAAGGCCAAGGAGACCGCTGCCGCGGAGTGAACGGCACGGGCGCCTTCGCGGCGCTCGCGCGCACGAAAATAAACGGCGGCGGCTCGGGATGAACCCGCGGGCGGCCGCCGTTTCGATATCTGGGCGGCCCTTCGTTAACGGCCGACCCGCCACAGCATGAGGTGACCTATGGCCGAGATCACGGCCGCGCTGGTGAAGGATCTGCGAGAGAAGACCGGCGCTGGAATGATGGATTGCAAGAAGGCGCTGACCGAGACCGGCGGCGACCTCGAAGGTGCGGTCGACTGGCTGCGCAAGAAGGGCCTCGCCGCGGCCGCCAAGAAGGCTGGCCGCGTGGCCGCCGAGGGCCTCGTCGGCGTCGCAGCCGCGGGCTCGCGCGGGGCCATGGTCGAGGTCAACGCCGAGACCGATTTCGTGGCGCGCAACGATTCCTTCCAGGACTTCGTGCGCAAGGTCACCGAGCTTGCGGTGACGGCGGGCGGCGACGTCGAGAAGCTCAAGGCGGCCGCCTATCCGGGCGGCGGCACGGTGGCCGAGAAGCTGACTTCCCTCGTGGCGACGATCGGCGAGAACATGTCGCTGCGCCGCGGCGTCGGGCTGTCGGTCGGGCAGGGCGTGGTGGCGAGCTATGTCCACAACGCGTCTTCGCCGGGCCTCGGCAAGATCGGCGTGCTCGTGGCATTGGAATCCGCAGGCCCGGCCGACAAGGTGGCGGCGCTGGGCAAGCAGCTCGCGATGCACATCGCGGCCGCGAACCCGCTATCGCTGAGCGTCGCCGATCTCGACAAGGCGGCGATCGAGCGCGAGCGCGCGGTGCTGTCGGAGCAGGCGAAGACCTCCGGCAAGCCCGACAACGTCATCGCCAAGATGGTCGAGGGCCGGCTGCGCAAGTTCTACGAGGACGTGGTCCTGCTCGAGCAGGTGTTCGTGGTGGACGGCGAGAGCCGCGTCTCGAAGGTGCTCGAGAATGCCGCCAAGGACATCGGCGCTCCGGTGAAGGTCGCCGCGTTCCGGCGCTACGCGCTCGGCGAGGGAATCGAGCGCAAGACGGAGGATTTCGCGGCCGAAGTGGCGGCCCAGCTCGGGCGCTGAGGCGGCGTTTCGTGTAAGCTAGCGCAGAGTCGGAAAAGAGGCCGGAAGAGCAATGGTGGCCCCCAACAACGCCGGCGAGGCTTCAGTCAAAGGCGCAGGCGCGTCCCAGTCCGGCACGTCTACTTACAAGCGCGTGCTGCTCAAGATCTCCGGCGAAGTGCTGATGGGCTCGATGGAGTTCGGGCTCGATTCCGGCATCGTCACCCGCATCGCCGAGGACGTGAAGGCCGGGCGCGCGCTCGGCGTCCAGGTCTGCCTCGTCATCGGCGGCGGCAACATCTTCCGCGGGCTTGCGGGGGCGGCGGCCGGCATCGAGCGCGCGAGTGCGGATTACATGGGGATGCTGGCGACGGTCATCAACGCGCTGGCGCTCCAGAACGCGCTCGAGCGCGCGGGCGTGCATACGCGGGTTCTCTCGGCGATCCCCATGGCCTCGGTGTGCGAGCCCTATATCCGCCGGCGCGCCATCCGGCACATGGAAAAGGGCCGGGTGGTGATCTTCGCCGCGGGCACGGGCAACCCCTTCTTCACGACCGACACGGCCGCGGCCTTGCGCGCCTCGGAGATGGGCTGCGATGCCATCCTCAAGGGGACCAAGGTCGACGGGGTCTACAGCGCCGATCCCAAGCGCGACAAGGCGGCCACGCGGTATGAGCGGCTCACCTATCTGGACGTGCTGTCGAAGGATCTGAAGGTGATGGACGCATCGGCGATCTCGCTGGCGCGCGAGAACCGCATCCCGATCCTGGTGTTTTCCATCGAGGAAGCCGGCGGCTTCGCCCAGGTGCTCGCGGGCCGGGGCCGCTCAACAATCATAACGGAAAAGGGGTGAGGCCATGTCTACCGCGGATCCGAATGAACTGCGGCGCCGGATGACGGGCGCCTTCGAGGTCTTCAAGAAGGAAATGTCCGGCCTGCGCACCGGGCGCGCCTCGGTCAGCCTGCTCGAGCCCATCCAGGTCGAGGCCTATGGCAGCCACATGCCGCTCTCGCAGCTCGGCACCGTGAACGCGCCCGAGCCGCGCATGCTGACCGTGCAGGTGTGGGACAAGAGCATGGTGAAGGCGGTCGAGAAGGCGATCCGCGAGGCGAACATCGGCGTCAACCCGATGACCGAGGGCCAGCTCCTGCGCGTGCCGATCCCGCCGCTCACCGAAGAGCGCCGCAAGGAGCTCGTGAAGCTCGCGCACAAATTCGCCGAGCAGGCCCGCGTGTCCATCCGCAACGTGCGGCGCGACGGCATGGAGGCGCTGAAGGACCTCGAGAAGTCGCACAAGATCAACGAGGACGAACATCGCAAGCGCAATGCGGAGACGCAGAAGCTGACCGATGAAATGATCAAGAAGGTCGATGAGACGCTGGCGGCGAAGGAAAAAGACATTCTCAATGTCTGACGTGCCACAGTCTCAGCCCGCTCCCGGCGGGACGGGCCGGCCACCGGCCCACGTCGCGATCATCATGGACGGCAACGGCCGCTGGGCGCGCGCGCGGGGGCTGCCGCGCGTGGCGGGCCACAAGCGAGGCGCCGAAGCGGTGCGCCGGACGATCCGCGCCGCGGCGGAGCTCGGGATTCGCTATCTGACCCTCTTCGGCTTCTCGTCCGAGAACTGGAAGCGTCCCGCGGACGAGGTCAACGACCTCATGGGACTGCTGCGCCACTATCTGCGCGCCGAGCTCGCGGAGCTGCACCAGAACGGCGTGCGTATCCGGATCATCGGCGACCGCTCCCGCCTGGCACCCGACATCGTGAGCCTGATCGAGAACGCCGAGACGACGACCGCGGCAAACTCGGGGCTGACCCTGATCGTCGCCCTCAGCTACGGCGCGCGCGCGGAGATCGCGATGGCGGTCCGCTCGCTCGCCCGCAGGCTCGCCGCGGGCGAGATCGCCGTATCCGACATCGACGAGGATGCGGTCGCCGCGTCGTTGTGGACGCGGGCGATCCCCGACCCGGACCTCATCATCAGATCGAGCGGCGAGAAGCGGTTGAGCAACTTTCTCCTGTGGCAGTCGGCCTACTCCGAGCTGGTCTTCGTGGACACGCTGTGGCCCGATTTCGGGAAGGACGACTTGATGGCGGCCATTCATGAGTTCCATAGGCGTGAGCGGCGTTACGGCGCGGCCGGTGGCTGACAGCGTCGCCATGGCGGATCTGGGGCCGCGGGTCCTGTCCGCCATCGTCATGGCGGCGATCGCGCTCGTGGCGCTCGAAGCCGGGGCCGCGGTGTTCGACGTTCTCGTTGCGATCGGAGCGGCCATCCTCGCCTGGGAATGGACGCGCCTGTGCGGCGGCGGCCGGTTCGGCTGGACCGGCGTCGTGCAGGCGATCGCCGTGGTCGCGGTCGTCGCGGCCGCGTCGCTCGTCTCCCCGGCGGTCGGCGTGGCGCTCATCGCCGCCGGCTGCCTCGGCGACTACGTGGCGGCCCGCGTGAGCGGCCGCGTCCATCCGCGCTGGATCGCCGCCGGCACCGTGTATATCGGTCTTCCCTGCATCGCCATCGTCTGGCTGCGCGGGGGCGAGCCGGCCGGGCAGGCGGTCATCCTGTGGCTGATGCTCTCGGTGTGGGCCACGGACACCGGCGCCTATTTCGCCGGCCGCCTGGTCGGCGGCCCGCGCCTTGCCCCGAGGCTGTCGCCCAAGAAGACATGGGCCGGATTGATCGGCGCCGCGCTGTCGGCCGCCGCGGTCGGCTGGATCCTCCCGGGCTTCGACAGCGGCGCGCCGTCGCCTGCGGTACTTGCGGTGGCCGGTGCCGTGCTGGCGCTCGTGGCACAGGCGGGCGACCTTGCGAAATCGTTCGTCAAGCGCCGATTCGGGGTCAAGGATTCGAGCCAGCTGATCCCGGGCCATGGCGGCCTCTTCGACCGGGTCGACGGCCTCCTGGCCGCCGGGCTCGTCCTCGCGGTGCTGCAGTGGGGCACGAACGGCGCCGTGTTGAGCTGGCGGTAGTGATATGATGATTCGGCTCGCACCGACGGGATGGATTTGATGGCCAAGACCGACACGACGCCCAGGTTCGACCAAGACGAGGGGCCTCGCCACGTCACGATCCTTGGCTCCACGGGATCCGTTGGCCGCAACACGGTCGATCTGATCGCGCGCAACCGCGCGGGCTTCATCGTCGAGGGGCTGGTCGCGGCTTCAAACGTCGCAGCGCTGGCGGCCCAGGCCCGCGACTTGGGCGCGCGCCGCGCTGTCATAGCCGACCCCAACCGCTATCAGGAGCTGAAGGACGCCCTCGCCGGGACGACGATCGAGGCGGCGGCGGGACCTGCCGCGGTCGACGAAGCCGGCGAGCTACCGGCCGACTGGGTGATGTCGGCGATCGTGGGGGCTGCCGGTCTGTCGCCGACCCTCGCTGCGATCCGGCGTGGGGCTGTCGTCGCGTTCGCGAACAAGGAATGCCTGGTGTGCGCGGGCGAGCTTCTGATGCGCGAGGTGCAGCGCCACGGTGCCACCTTGCTGCCGGTCGATTCCGAGCACAGCGCCATCTTCCAGGTGTTCGATTTCAGCCAGGCGGACCAGATCGAGAAGATCATCCTCACCGCCTCGGGCGGTCCGTTCCGCGAGATGGATCGTGCGGCCATGGCGCGGGTCACGCCCAAGCAGGCGGTCGCGCATCCGAACTGGTCGATGGGCGCCAAGATCTCGGTCGATTCCGCGACCATGATGAACAAGGGCCTCGAAGTCATCGAGGCCCATCATCTGTTCCGCCTGCCCTCGGAGCGCATCGAGGTGCTGGTCCATCCGCAATCGGTCATCCACAGCATGGTCGCGTATGCGGACGGCTCGGTGCTGGCGCAGCTCGGGACTCCCGACATGCGCACGCCGATCGCCTACGCGCTGGGCTGGCCCAAGCGCATCGCGGCGCCCAGCCCGCGACTCGACCTGGCCGGGCTCCGCCGCCTGACCTTCGAGCCGCCGGATGAGGCGCGGTTTCCGGCCCTGGCGCTGGCGCGAGACGTCTTGCGGCGCGGCGGGGGGGCTCCTACTATTATGAACGCCGCGAACGAAATTGCCGTCAGCGGCTTTTTGGCCGGTGAAATCGGCTTTCTCGACATCGTCCGCAGCGTTGAAGAAACGCTGCGGATGTTGCCCCACTCGTCGCCCGCCACGCTCGATGATGTGCGCGATCTGGATCTGGAAGCGCGGCGGACGGCGAACGACGTCATGAGGAATTTGGCGCGGGTTTGAAGCTCTGCCGGCGCTGCCGGCCGGCCCGTTGATCGACGAGGAAATTGCATCTCATGGAAGTATTCGCCGGATTGTGGACCTATGTGCTGCCGTTCCTGATCGTGCTGACCGTGCTCGTGTTCGTGCACGAGCTCGGTCATTACTGGGTGGCGCGCCGGAACGGAGTGCGCATCGAGACGTTCTCGATCGGCTTCGGGCCCGAGCTGTTCGGCTGGCACGATCGCGCGGGCACGCGCTGGAAGCTCAGCGCCATCCCGCTCGGCGGCTACGTGAAGTTCTTCGGCGACGCCGATGCGATGAGCACGCCCGGCGGCGACCTTCCGACCCTCACGCCCGAAGAGCAGAAAGTCTCGTTCCATCACAAGCCGCTCGGCCAGCGCGCCGCGATCGTCGCCGCGGGCCCGATCGCAAATTTCCTGTTCGCGATCGTCGTCTCGGCGGCGCTGTTCGTCCTGATCGGCCAGCCGTTCACCCCGCCGGTCGTCGGCGGCGTCATGCCGGGCAGTGCGGCGGAAAAGGCCGGCTTCGAGGCCGGCGACCGCATCATCCGCATCAACGGCGAGCAGATCAGCCGGTTCGAGGACATCCAGCGGATCGTGCAGCTCGACCTCGACCAGCCGCTCAAGATCATCGTGCAGCGGGGCGGGCAGGAGGTCGGCCTGACGGCCGTGCCGTCGATCATCGAAGAGACCGACCGGCTGGGCAACAAGGTGCGCATGGCGCGACTCGGCATCCGCGGGGGCGGGATGGAGTACATCCGCCGCGGACCCGGCCAGGCGCTCTGGCAGGCGGTGGCCGAAACCTACGAGCAGACGACCGGGACATTGAAGGCGCTGGGCCAGATCGTGACCGGGCATCGCAGCAGCGACGAACTCGGCGGACCGCTGCGCATCGCGCAGATGTCAGGCGAGGTCGCCAAGGGCGGGGTCGCCAACCTGTTCGCGTTCATGGCCTTCCTGTCGATCAATCTCGGCCTGATCAACCTGTTTCCGGTCCCGGTGCTCGATGGAGGACACCTTTTGTTCTACGCGTTCGAAGCCGTGCGCGGCCGGCCCCTTGGTCCCCGCGCCCAGGAATACGGTTTTCGGATCGGCATGGTTTTGGTATTCAGTCTGATGATTCTCGCGACCTGGAACGATCTGGTTCACATCGGCTTCGTCCAGCGTTTGGTGGGGTGGGTGTCGTAAGTACCGTTAGATCGATCGCGGGGCTTTAGGGGACTACAGCGTGCGGGGAGTGGGCTGGCCAGGGGTGCTGCGCCTCGGCGCTGTGATGGCGTTGGCGCTGATGGCGGTGACGCCGCTCCGCGCGCTCGCGCAGGATCAGGTGCCGCCGCAGCCGCCCGCAACCGAAGTTCCGACCGTCAACAGCGTGCCGCCGCGCGAGCCCGGCACGGGTCCCGCGCCATCGGCCGCCAGTCCGGCACCGGCTCCCGCACTTCCGCCGATGGTTCAGAGCGCTGGCACCGTGATCCGTCAGGTGGACGTCGAGGGCACCCAGCGCATCGATCCGGACACGGTTCGCTCTTACGTGCTGCTGAAGCCGGGCGAAGCGGCGACCCCGGCGGCCCTCGACAAGTCGCTCAAGGCTCTGTTCGCGACCGGCCTGTTCGCCGACGTCACCCTGCGTATGCAGGGCGACCATCTCGAGGTGCGGGTGGTGGAAAACCCCATCATCAACCGCATCGCCTTCGAGGGAAACCGCAAGCTCACCGACAAGGTGCTCACTGATGAGGTGCAGCTCAAGCCGCGTGTCGTCTACACGCGGACGAGGGTCCAGAACGACGTGAAGCGCATCCTCGAGCTGTACCGCCGCAGCGGCAGGTTCGCGGCGACGGTCGATCCCAAGGTCGTGCAGCTCCCCCAGAACCGCGTCGATCTCATTTTCGAGATCAATGAAGGCTCGATCACCGGCGTGGAGCGGATCGCCTTCGTCGGCAACCAGCACTTCAGCGATGACACGCTGCGCGGGGTGATCCGCACGATCGAAAGCCGCTGGTGGCGCATCTTCTCCAGCGACGACAATTACGACCCGGACCGGGTCTCCTTCGATCGCGAGCTGCTGCGCAAGTACTATCTGGCCCACGGCTACGCGGACTTCCGCGTCGTCTCCGCCGTGGCCGAGCTGACGCCCGACCGCAAAGGGTTCTACATCACGTTCACGCTCGACGAGGGCGAGCGGTACCGCTTCGGCGACGTGAACGTCGTCTCCCACATCAAGAATCTCAACGGTGACGATCTGAAGGACGCCGTCACGACGAAGAAGGGGGACTGGTACGACGCCGACGAGGTCGAGACCAGCATCAATGCCCTGACCACGGCGGTCGGCACCAAGGGATATGCGTTCGTCGAGGTGCGCCCGCGCATCAACCGCGATCGCGAGGCCAAGACGGTCAGCGTCACCTACGACGTCCAGGAAGGCCCGAAGGTGTACGTCGAGCGCATCAACATCACCGGCAACGTGCGCACGCTGGACAAGGTCATCCGGCGCGAGTTCCTGCTGGTCGAGGGCGATGCGTTCAACACCGCGAAGATGCGGCGGTCGCGCCAGCGCATCCAGAATCTCGGGTTCTTCGACAAGGTCGATGTGACCAACGTGCCAGGCACCGCATCCGACAAGACCGTGATCAACGTCGACGTGAGGGAACGCTCGACCGGCGAGATCTCCTTCGGCGTCGGCTTCTCCACGGCCGACGGCGCGCTCGGCGACATCGGCCTCGAGGAGCGCAATCTTCTCGGCACCGGCAAGAACCTCCGCCTCGGCTTCCTGCTGGCACAGCGCCGAGAGCAGATCGACCTCAGCTACACCGACCCTTATTTCCTCGACCGCAACATCGCGGCGGGTTTCGATCTGTTCGACTGGACGCGCAACCTGCAGAGCATCAGCGGCTACGACGAGGAGAGCTACGGCGGGAGCCTGCGCGCCGGCTACCAGGTCACCGACACCGTGCGTCAGAACCTTCGCTACCAGATCCGCTCCGACAAGCTGACCAATTTCGTGAGCACCGTGTCCCCGTACGTGCTCGAAAACGCCGGACAGACCCTGACGTCGAGCGTCGGGCAGGACCTCACATACGACCGGCGCGACGACAGGTTCGATCCGCGCAGCGGGTATTTCCTCCGCCTGTCGACCGATCTCGCGGGCCTCGGCGGCGACCAGTACTTCGCGCGCAACCGCCTGCAGGCAGGCACCTATTATTCCGTTGTCGAGGACTACGTCGTCAGCCTGACCGGCGATGTCGGCTATATCGAGCCCCTCAGCAACGATCTCGTCCGCATCTCCAACCGCTTCTTCCTGGGTGGCGATTCGCTGCGCGGCTTCCAGACCGGCGGCGTGGGCCCGCGCGATACCGCAACGGGCTCGTCGCTCGGCGGCAAGGAGCTCTATTCCGGGTCGGCCGAGTTCACGTTCCCCACGGGCCTGCCCAAGGAGATCGGCATCCGCGGCGCGATGTTTTCCGACTTCGGCGCCCTGAGCAATTCGGGCGAAAATGTCGCGGTCGGCGGGCCGATCAACGACTCGAAGTCCCTTCGGGTCAGCGCGGGTATCGGGGCGCTCTGGCGCTCTCCGTTCGGACCCGTCAAAGTAAGCATCGCCAAGGCGATCGTTAAGGAAAACTTCGACCGGACCGAGCTTTTCCGGTTCAGCTTTGGATCTCGCTTTTGAGTGGAGCCGTCATGATGATGAAATTCACCCGGTCTTGGGTCGTCCTCGCCGGACTGAGCGCCGTGGGCGCGCTGCTGTCTGGCGGGGCATGGGCGCAGCAGCAGAAGTCGCCGGCCGCCGCTCCGGCTCCGGTGATCCGGCCGCTGCCGCCCAAGGGGTCCCAGTTCGTCTTTATCGATCAGGGCGAGATCGAGACGGGGGCCTCGGCGTTCAGGGGCCTCCTGACCGAGCGCGACAAGATGGCCACTGGGCTCCAGGCCGAGATCAACCGGATGGAGAAGGACCTGCGGACGGCCGATGAGGAATTGAACAAGCAGCGCGCGGTGCTGTCGCCCGACGCCTACACGCAGCGCCGGCGCGACCTCGACAAGCGCTTCTCCGACGCGCAGACCACGGTCAACAACCGCAAGCGCGACATCGATCAGGCGGTGGGCGACGCCTACAACAAGGTCATGAAGCAGGTCTTCGACATCGTGGCCGAGATCGTGCGGGAGAACGACTACAAGGTCGTGCTGGAGCGCAAGGTCGTGGTCGTCGCCGAATCCTCGCTCGACATCAGCGGCGAAGTCGTCAGCCGCCTCAACAAGAAGATGCCGAGCGTCGCCGTCGCCGTTCCGAAATAGCGCGCCGTGGCGGACCCGCGGTTCTTTCCGTCGGCCGGTCCGTTTACGCTGGCCCAGCTGGCCGAGATCGCAGGGGCCAAGCTCGGCGGGCGCGCGGATGCCAACGCATCGTTTCGCGACGTCGCATCGCTGGAGACCGCCGGCGCCGACGAGGTGAGCTTTCTCGACAACCGGCGCTACGTGCCGGAGTTCTCGGCCAGCCGTGCCGGCGCCTGTCTCGTCCATCCAGATCTCGCCGGGCGCGCTCCGCCCGCGATGGCGCTCCTTCTCACCAAGACGCCCTATAAGGCGTATGCGCTGGTCGCGCGCGCCTTCCATCCGGAGGCGCCCGTGGCCGCTGGCGTGCACCGGACGGCTGTGATCGATCCGACGGCGCAGCTCGGCAAGGGCGTGGCCGTGGAGGCGGGGGCGGTCATCGGCGCGAAAGCCAGCGTCGGCGACGGCTGCCGCATCGGGCCCAACGCCGTCATCGGCCCGAACGTCGTATTGGGGACCGGTTGCTTGGTGGGGGCTGGCGCGTCGCTGGTCTATTGCGTCTTGGGCGACCGGGTTGTCATCTATCCGGGGGCACGCATCGGTCAGGACGGGTTCGGCTTTGCGACCGACGCCGGCACCCACCTGAAGGTCCCGCAGCTCGGGCTGGTGCTGATCGGCGACGATACGGAAGTCGGCGCCAACACCTGCATCGACCGCGGAAGTGCCGGCGATACTGTGATCGGCCCCGGCTGCATGATTGATAATTTGGTACAAATCGGGCACAACGTCCGCCTTGGTCGTGGCTGCGTCATTGTGTCGCAGGTTGGCATCTCGGGTTCGACCCAGCTGGACGATTACGTGCAGGTCGGCGGCCAGGTCGGGTTTGCGGGCCATCTGCAGATCGGCGCGGGGGCGAAGATCGCGGCGCAAAGCGGCGTGCATCGCGACATTCCGGCCGGACAGGCGGTCGGCGGCTATCCAGCGGTCCCGGTCCGCGAGTGGCAGCGCCAGGTGGCACTGCTGAAGCAGCTTGCGCGAAGAAAGGGCGGGTAGGATGGATACGAAGGCTGTCGAGACCCAGGCGGGGGAGGCGCCCTCCACGATCGACATCACGCGGCTCATGCAGCTGCTGCCGCACCGCTATCCATTTCTGCTCATCGACCGCATCGTCGACGTGGTGCCGGCGGAGAGCTGCACGGGGATTAAGAACGTCTCGATCAACGAGCCGCACTTCCAGGGGCATTTTCCGCAGCGCCCGGTCATGCCGGGGGTCCTTATCATCGAGGCCATGGCGCAGACCGCGGGCGCGCTCGTCGTGCACAGCCTCGGCCCGGGCGCCGAAGGCAAGCTCGTCTATTTCATGACGATCGAGAATGCGCGCTTCCGGCGCCCGGTCGTCCCCGGCGATCAGCTGATGATTCACGTCGTCAAGGAGCGGAGTCGCGGGAACGTGTGGAAGTTCAACGGCGAGGCCAAGGTCGCCGGCGTCCTGGTCGCTGAAGCGACGTACTCCGCCATGATCCTGGACGAGTGATGGTCGAAGTCAAAGCCGTCGCATCCTCCGGGGTGCAGATCCATCCGACCGCGATCGTCGAGAAGGGCGCGCGCCTCGGCGAGCGTGTCCGCATCGGGCCCTATTGCGTCGTGGGCGCGGATGTGACGCTCGGCGACGACGTCGAGCTCGTGTCGCACGTGGTCATCGCCGGTCACACCAGCATCGGCGAGAAGACGAGGGTTTATCCGTTCGCCTCGCTGGGCCATCCGCCGCAGGACCTGAAATACAAGGGCGAGCCGACCCGCCTCGTGATCGGCAAGAACAACGTGATCCGCGAGCACGTGACGATGAATCCGGGCACGGCCGGCGGCGGGGCTTTGACCGAGGTCGGCTCCAACGGGCTGTTCATGGTCGCCATTCACGTCGCGCACGATTGTCATGTCGGCGATCACGTGGTCATGGCCAACAACGCCACCCTCGGCGGCCACGTGCATGTCGGCGACTTCGCCGTACTCGGCGGGCTGTGCGCCGTCCACCAGTACGTCCGCATCGGCCGCTACGCCATGATCGGCGGCATGTCCGGCGTTGAGAACGACGTCATTCCGTTCGGCTCGGTGATGGGCGATCGCGCGCGGCTGTCGGGCCTCAATCTCGTCGGACTCAAGCGCCGCGGCTTCTCGCGCGAGGAAATCCACAACCTGCGAACGGCATATCGGCTGCTGTTCGCGCAGGAAGGGACCATGGCCGAGCGGCTCGAGGACGTGGCGGGCCTTTACAACAAGAGCCAGCCGGTCATGGATCTCGTCGACTTCATCCGCGAAGACTCGACGCGGGCCCTCTGCCAGCCCAAGCCCAATCAAGGTGACTAAGCTCGGCGTGCTGGCCGGCGGCGGCCAGCTTCCGGTCCGTGTCATCGCCGCCTGTCGCCGGCAGGGCCGGCCCTATTTCGTGATCGCGTTCCGCGGCTTCACCGAACCCGCGACGGTCGAGTTTACGCCCCATGCCTGGGTGCCGCTTGAGAAGGTGGGATCGGTCCTGCGCCGCCTGCACGCGGAGGGGGTCGACGAGGTGGTGCTCGCCGGCCCGGTTCGCCGGCCCGCGGACTGGCTGGCCCTGCGCCCGGACTGGCGTGCGGTACGGCTTCTGCTGAAGATGTTCCGCAACTGGCGGGGCGACGACCACGTGCTGTCGCTCGTCGTGCGCGAGCTGGAGGGCGACGGGTTTCGCGTCGTGGGGGCCGAGGCCGTGGCAGCCGATCTCCTCATGCCGGCCGGGCCGATCGGGCGCCATCCGGCGTTGGACCGGCATCAGCGGGACATCGCCGTGGGGATAGCCGCCGCGCGCGAGCTCGGGGCCCGCGACCGCGGCCAGGCTGTGATCGTGTCCGGCGGGCGGGTCCTGGGTCTTGAAACCGCGGGAGGCACGGCGGCACTCTTGAGCGGCAGCGTGCGCGACCCGGCGACCCGCGGAGGAGTGTTGGTGAAGATCGCCAAACCGCATCAGGAGCGGCGCGTGGACCTTCCGAGCGTCGGCGTCGACACCGTGCAGCAGGCCGCCGCCGCCGGACTCGCCGGGATTGCGCTCGAGGCCGGCGGATCGCTGGTCATCGGGCGCGAGGAGGTGGCCGCCGCCGCGGATGCGGCGGGCCTGTTCGTCGTCGGCGTGCCTGTCGCATGAGCGCCAACCCTCCCTGGCGCGAGGGCGACAAGATCTTCCTGATCGCCGGCGAGCCGTCGGGCGATGCGTTGGGCGCCCGCCTGATCGCAGCCTTGCGCCGCGCCACCGGCGACCGGTTCCAGTTCGTAGGCGTGGGTGGAGAGCGCATGGAGGCCGAGGGCTTCTCGAGCCTGTTTCCGCTGACCGACATCGCCGTCATGGGCTTGACCGAGGTCTTGCCGCGCCTGCCGCTGTTGCTGCGGCGGATCGACGACACGGCCGCCGCGGTCTGGCGCGCCGGTCCGGCCGCGGTGGTCACGATCGACGCGCCGAGCTTCGGCCTGCGCGTGGCCGATCGCGTCCGCCGCTCCGGCGTCCCGCTCATCCATTATGTGGCGCCCCAGCTGTGGGCCTGGCGCCCCGGGCGCGCCCGGTCGCTCGCACGCCGGGTCGATCAGCTTCTGGCCCTTCTGCCGTTCGAGCCGGAATTCTTCGGCAAGCTCGGGGTGCCCTGCACCTATGTCGGCCATCCGGTGCTGGAGGACGCGCTGCTGCCGGCATCCGGCGATGAGTTCCGCATCCGCCACGGCATCGCCGCGAGTGCCCCGGTCGTGATCGCGATGCCGGGGAGCCGCATCGGTCTTGTGCAGCGGATGTGGTCGGTGTTCCGGGCCGCCCTCGACCATCTCGCGGCGCGCGTCGCCGGGCTTCATGTCGTGCTGCCGGCGGTCGCCGGCACCGAGGCGTTCCTGCGCGAGGCGACAGCGGGCTGGGCGCTGCCGCACACCCTGCTGAGCACCGCCGACGAGCGTCGCAGCGCGTTCGCGGCGGCGGCGGCCGCGTTGACCGTTTCGGGGACCGCGACCATGGAGCTGGCCGTCGCCGGCGTGCCGATGGTGGTCGCCTACCGGGTGAGTGCCCTCACCGAGTTTCTCGCCCGCCGCATGATCGCGGTCCCCCATGTCGCGATGCCCAACCTGATACTCGGCCGCGCCGCGGTGCCGGAGCTGCTTCAGGCCGATTGCACGCCCGAGCGGCTGGCGGCGGAGCTGGCCGGCCTCATCGACGGCGGGAGTGCCGCACAGCGGCGCGATCTCGCCGAGATCTGCCGCCGCCTCGGCCTCGACGATATCCGCGCCGGCGGCCCCAAGCCGAGCGATCGCGCGGCCGCGGTCATTCTCGATGCCGTCCGCGAGCGCCGGGTGCGCGCGGCTGAGCCGCGCGCACCGGAACCGGGCGCACGGGCTCGGTAGATCGGCGCTCTCAAATTCCCGACGCTGAGACCCGTTTGAGGCTTTCGGTCAGCGAGGCCGTGACTTTCATCGCCGTTTCGAGCGCCCGCCGTCCGTCTTCGCCGCTGACCAGCGGCGGGGTGCCGGATGCCACCGCCCCCAGGAAGGCCGCGATCTCGGCCTCGAGGTCGTCGCCTTCGGCGAAGCTGCGCTCCTCGCGGTCGATCGGCGGCAGGCCGGGGAACCAGGCCTTCCCGGAGCCTTTGCGCAGCAGCGTGTATTTGCGGTTGTGCAGGTCGATCGACACGTAGGCGTCGCGCTGGAAGATGCGCATCTTGCGCTCGGTCTTGAGGCTGACGCGGCTCGCGGTGATGTTGGCCACGCACCCGTTGGCGAAGCGCAGCCGCGTGTTGGCGATATCCTCGGTCGGCGAGACCACGGGCGCGCCCACCGCATCGACCGCGGTCACCGGGGCCTGCACCAGCGCCAGCACCATGTCGATGTCGTGGATCATGAGGTCGAGCGTCACGCCCACGTCGGTGCCGCGCGGCTTGTAGGGGGCGATGCGCACCGCCTCGATATAGAGCGGGTTCTTGATCGCCGTGTCGGCGCCCAGGCGCTGCAGCAGAAAGCGCTGCAGATGGCCCACCTGCAGCACCCGCTTGTGCTCGGCCGCGGCGCGGATCAGGGCGTCGGCCTGCGCCAGGGTCTCGGTGATCGGCTTTTCGACCAGGACGTGGATGCCGGCGTTGAGGCAGGCGAGGGCCACCTCGTGGTGCATCTGTGTCGGCACCACGACGCTGACCGCGTCGACCTTCCCGAAGAGCGCCCGGTAATCGGTGAACGGCGCGCATTTGAGCTTGCGCCCGACCTCGGCCGCGCGGGCCGGGTCGGCATCGACCACGCCGACGAGCTGCGACTGTGCAAGGCGCGCGTATTTGTCGGCGTGGAAGCGGCCGAAATGGCCGAGCCCGATGACCGCCGTTCGAATCCTGTCTGTCATGATGCGGTCACTTTACCGGCCGCGGGCGACCGGGAATAGGGAAGATCGGCGCCGTCAGGGGCCGTCGCTTGACGCTTCCGGCGGGCGGGTGCGATGCTCGCACCACGTCCGAAATCGGAGGCTCCATGAACGACATACAGACGCAGGCGAAGTCCAGTGCCGCCGCCGCGCAATTTGCGCAGTCGCGGTTTCTGCACACGATGATCCGCGTGTTCGATTTGGAGAAATCGCTCGATTTCTACACCCGGCTGCTCGGCATGAAGCTCCTGCGCCGCAAGGACTTCCCGACCGGCGAGTTCACCTTGGCCTTCGTCGGCTACGGCGACGAGACGGATTCGACGGTGGTCGAGCTTACGCACAACTGGCCGCAGAAGGAGCCCTACCAGCTCGGCAGCGCCTTCGGGCACCTGGCTCTCTCGGTCAAGGACATCTACGCTGCCTGCGACGCCCTCAAGGCCGAAGGGGTCAAGATCCCGCGGCCGCCGGGGCCGATGAAGCACGGCGGCTCGGTGATCGCGTTCATCGAAGATCCCGACGGCTACAAGATCGAGCTGATCCAGCGCAACTGAGCGCGTCAGCCGAGCGCCATCCGCAACAGCCACGCGAGCGCGGCACCGATCGCGACGAACAGGATCGCTCGCAGGATGCGCTGGGCGGGCGCCATGGCGTTGTCGTTCGCGGGCGAGAGCAGGTGCCGGCGCGGCGATGCCGGAGGCGCCGGCGAGGCCGGTGCGCCGGTTCCGGCGGGCGGGCCCGACCGCTTGCGCTGACCGATCGCCACGTCAGCTCCGCTTGTTGAGCGGCACGTAGGGGCGCTTGGTGGCGCCGGTGTAGAGCTGGCGCGGGCGGCCGATCTTCTGCTCCGGATCCTCGATCATCTCGTTCCACTGTGCGACCCAGCCGACGGTGCGGGCGACGGCGAACAGCACGGTGAACATCGAGACCGGGATGTTCATCGCCTTGAGGATGATGCCGGAATAGAAGTCGACGTTCGGGAACAGCTTGCGCGAGACGAAATAGTCGTCGTGCAGCGCCAGCTTCTCGAGCTCCATCGCGAGGTCGAGCAGCGGCTCGTCGCGGATGCCGAGCTCGTCGAGCACCTCGTGGCAGCTCTCGCGCATCACGGCCGCGCGCGGGTCGTAGTTCTTGTAGACGCGATGGCCGAAGCCCATGAGGCGGAAGGTGTCGTTGGGATCCTTCGCGCGCTTGATGAACTCGGGGATCTTCGACTTGTCGCCGATCTGGTTCAGCATCTTCAGCACCGCCTCGTTGGCGCCGCCATGTGCCGGACCCCACAGGGACGCGATGCCGGCCGCGATGCACGCGAACGGATTGGCGCCCGAGGAGCCCGCCATGCGCACGGTGGAGGTCGAGGCGTTCTGCTCGTGGTCCGCGTGCAGGATGAGGATGCGGTCCATCGCCTTGGCGAGCACCGGGTTCACCTTGTACGGCTCGCACGGCACCGCGAACATCATGTGCAGGAAGTTCGAGGCGTAATCGAGGTCGTTGCGCGGATAGATGAACGGCTGGCCGACCGAATATTTGTAGGCCATCGCGGCGATGGTCGGCATCTTCGCGACCAGCCGGTACGAAGCGATCATGCGCTGGTGCGCGTCGTTGATGTCGGTTGAGTCGTGATAGAAGGCCGAGAGCGCCCCGACCACGCCGCACATCACCGCCATCGGGTGCGCATCGCGCCGGAAGCCCGAGAGGAAGCGCGGGATCTGCTCGTGCACCATCGTGTGCAGGGTGATGTCGCGCGTGAACTTCTTCTTTTCGGCGGCCGTCGGCAGCTCGCCCTTGAGCAGGAGGTAGCACACCTCCATGAAATCGCTGTTCTTGGCGAGCTCTTCGATCGTGTAGCCGCGATGCATGAGCACGCCGGCCTCGCCGTCGATGTAGGTGATCTTGGACTGGCAGCTGCCGGTCGAGGTGTAGCCCGGGTCGTATGTGAAATACCCGGTCTCGTTGTAGAGCTTGCGGACGTCGATGACCTTCGGGCCCACGGTCCCGGGAATCAGCGGGAAGTCGAACTTCTTGTTGTTCGGCGTATCGGCGAGCGTCACGGATTCATTGGGCAGGGGCTTGCTCTGGGCCATGGGGTTCGTTTCCTTGCTGCCGCTTAAGCGGGTCGAGATTGATAGGGGAAAGAATAGGCGTTCGGGGGTGCTAAGGCAATTCGCTGCATTGCGGCAAGTTCCCGCACCGAAAGGTTAATGAAGCCCTACCGCGTCGGCGAGCCGGCCCTGCGTCTCCTCGCGGCCCAGCACGGCCATGACCTCGAAAATCGGCGGCGAGGCGGTGTGGCCGCACAGGGCGGCGCGGAGCGGCTGGGCGAGATCGCCGAGCTTGGCTCCCGCCTGCGTGGCCGCCTCGCGCACCGCGGCCTCGAGGGTGGGGGCGCTCCAGTCCGTGATGCCCGCCAAAACCGGCCGCAAGGCCGCCAGCCGCTGCAGCGCCTCGGGTCCCAAGAGCTTCTTCGCCGCATCGCTGAGCACGAGCGGCCGAGGCCGCACGTAGAACGCCCCGGCCTCGGCCAGCTCGACCAGGGTTTTGGCGCGCGGCTTGAGACCGCCCATGCCGGCCTTGAGGCGCGCGCGCCGGGCCTTGTCGATCTTGAGCCCCAGGCTGTGCTCGAGGCGCGGCACCACGAGGGCGGTGAGCCGCTCGTCGTCGGTCTCGCGGATGTAGTGGCCGTTGAGGTTGGCGAGCTTCACGAAATCGAAGCGCGCGGCCGAGCGGCCGACCGCATCCAGGTCGAACCACTCGATGGACTGGCGCGTCGAGATGATCTCGTCGTCGCCGTGGCTCCAGCCGAGGCGCAGGAGGTAGTTGCGCATCGCCTCGGGCAGGTAGCCCATGTCGCGGTAGGCGTCGACGCCGAGTGCGCCGTGGCGCTTGGACAGCTTGGCGCCGTCCGGCCCGTGGATCAGCGGGATATGGGCATAGACCGGCACCGGCCAGCCGAGGGCCTCGATCAGCTGCATCTGGCGCGCCGCGTTGTTGAGGTGATCGTCGCCGCGGATGACATGCGTCACCCCCATGTCGTGGTCGTCGACCACGACGGACAGCATGTAGACAGGCGTCCCGTCGCCGCGCAGCAGGACCATGTCGTCGAGCTGGTCGTTCGAGATGACGACGTCGCCCTGAACCACGTCCTTGATCACGGTCTCGCCGGTCTGCCGGGCCTTGAGGCGGATCACCGGCTTGACCCCGGGCGGGGCGTCCTTGGGGTCGCGGTCGCGCCACCGCCCGTCGTAGCGCATGGAGCGTCCCTCGGCCTTGGCCTTCGCCCGCATCTCCTCCAGCTCCTGCGGCGTCGCATAGCAGTGATAGGCCTTGCCCGCGGCGAGCAGCTGGCGGGCCATCTCGGCATGCCGGGCCGCGCGCGGGAACTGGTAAACGACCTCGCCGTCCCAATCGAGCTCGAGCCATTTGAGGCCGTCGAGGATCGCCGCGGTCGCCTCGGGTGTCGAGCGC
>Ga0335071_10001463_pt1 | contig 25458 bp, 17 predicted proteins | sample Lox_Sample_15_FD_206724 | JGI IMG/M metagenome (GOLD analysis project Ga0335071, IMG submission 206724) | Soil microbial communities from Loxahatchee National Wildlife Refuge, Florida, United States - Lox_Sample_1.5 | ecosystem: Environmental > Terrestrial > Soil > Wetlands | place: USA...
CAGCGCAGGCGAGCGACCTGCACCTCGAGTCCGGGTTGCCCTCGTGCCTCCGGGTCCGCGGGCAGCTCCGGAGCGTGGGCGAGCCCCTGGGCGCGCGGGACCTGCTCGAGATGGCCCGCGAGGTGGTGGGCGAGGAGCGCTGGCCCGACTTCCTCGCGCGGCGATCCTGCGACGTGGCCCGCACCATCGACGGCGTCCGCTGCCGGATCAACGTCCTGTGCACCGCGCGCGGGGTCGGCCTGGCCGTGCGGTTCCTGGCCGGCTTCCAGGCCACCCTGGAGCGCCTGAACCTTCATCCCGACCTGGTCCGGCTCGTCGAGCCCCACAACGGCCTGGTGATCGTGAGCGGCCCCACGGGCTCGGGGAAGTCGAGCACGCTCGCGGCGCTCCTCCAGGAGCTCAACACGCGCGAGACGCGGCACGTGGTGACGCTCGAGTCCCCCATCGAGTATCTCCTCACCCCGAAACAGTCGTTCATCCGCCAGCGCGAGGTGGGGCGCGACACCCCCAGCTTCGAGCAGGGGCTCTACGACGCCATGCGGGAAGACCCCGACGTCCTGGTGGTCGGAGAGCTGCGGGACCCCGAGACCATGCGGCTCACGCTGAACGCCGCCGAGACGGGCCACCTCGTGCTCACCACGCTGCACTCGTCGACCGCCGCCGAGGCGCTCCAGCGCGTCGTCGCCGCCTTCCCCGCGGAGACCCAGGCCGGGATCTGCGCCCAGCTCGCCGACTGCCTCGTGGCCGTGGTGTGCCAGCGCCTGCGCTTCTTCGCCGACCGCGACACGCGCGCACCCGAGTGCGAGGTGCTGGTGGCGAGCCAGTCGGTTCGCGCGATCGTGCGCCAGGGCCAGTTCTTCAAGCTGCAGACGGCCCTCGAGACCGGTGGGAGCGAGGGGTGCTTCACGTTCCAGCGCTACCGCGAGTGGCTGGAGCGCCGGAGCGACTGGCACCGGCCGTTTGCGGATCCCCCGGAGCCCGACTCCCGGCCCAAGGCCGCTGGGACCGGGACGCCCGAGCCCGCCTCCTCGGCCCGGCGGCCGGCGGCGCGCCCGGGCCCCGGGGTCCGCCCGGGCGAGGGAGGCGAGCCCAGGGAAGGCGTGCTCGAGATCCCGTCGGCGGACGAGGACCTCGCAGGCATCCTTTCCGAGCTCGAGCGCCGGGGCGGCTGAAGGGCGGGCCGCCGCCGCGCGGATAGCGCTCGCAATCGCCCGCGGCCGGCCGGGGTCCCCCGGACCTGATCGCGGTCACGCGGCGCGGAGGCTCGGACGAGGTCGGACGGCCCGGGTCTCGCAAGACCTGCGCAGACCGGTTTCGACGCCATGCGGCATGGGCGGGAAGCCCTTGCCGCCCGGCTCCGGCCTTGTCAGGATGCCTCTCCCACGAAGCCGCACACGGCGTGTCTCCGCCCGTGATTCCGCACGCCGGCCAGGCCGGAGCGACCCGGAACGCGGCTCACTCGGACTCGCACCGCATCCTCGGAGGAACGAGCCATGTCCACGAGAGCCATCAAGCCGACCCTGACGAACCCGCTCGACCCGCCCGAGAAGGTCGAGTTCAACATCCCGGGCGAGATCGCCCGCACCACCGGCGGGTACGAGGAGGCGATGACGGAGGGGTATGAGCTCATCCAGCGCCCCATTCGCTCGGTGAGCATCGACCAGATCGAGAAGCAGCACGCCAAGAAGCGCATGACGGTGTGGGAACGCATCCGGGTCCTCTCCGACAAGCCGCCGAACGTGCTCTTCCAGAACTGGGGCAAGAACCTCGACGGCGCCTCCCTTGTGACGGCCGTCCTCGACATCAACGGACGCGACGTGGCCTGCTACGGGCACGACTTCACCGTCCGCGCCGGGTCGATGGACGCCACCAACGGCAGCAAGCTCGCGCGCCTCTTCCGTCTGGCCGGCGAGAGGGGGATCCCCCTCGTCGGCATGAACGACAGCGCCGGCGCCTTCGTCCCGGCCGGGGTGGGAGGCCTGGACGGTTACGCCGAAGCCTTCACGGCGCTCCGGAAGATCAGCGGGGTCGTCCCCTCGATCATGTGCATGTTCGGGTTCAACGCCGGCGGCGGCTCCTACCTCCCGCGCCAAGGGAGCTTCGTCATCCAGCCCAACGACACCTTCTTCGGCCTCACCGGACCGGGAGTGGTGAAGTCGGTCTTGGGCGAGGACATCACGCCGGACGCGCTCGGCGGCCCCAAGGTGCACGGCGCGACCGGCGTGGCCGACCTGACGGTCCAGGACGAGCTCGCCGCGCTGCGCCAGGCGGTGCGGCTTCTCGGCTACATCCCCGACAACAACTCGGTGGCGGCGCCGTTCCAGGCCACGAGCGACCCGCTCGACCGCAAGACCTGGGAGATCAACACGCTGCTCAAGAAGGCCTTCAACTCGCCGACCGGCTTCAACACCCCGTTCGACGTCTCCATCGTCATCCAGCAGGTGTGCGACTACGGCGACTACTTCGAGCTTCAGCCGGAGCGCGCCAGGGAGGTGGTGACCGCCTTCGGCCGCCTCGGCGGGCACGTCGTCGGGTTCGTGGCCAACAACAGCGCCGTCTCGTCCGGCCAGATCGACTGCGACTCCGCGCTGAAGATCTCCCGATTCGTCCGCTTCTGCAACATCTACAACATCCCCATCATCTTCATGGAGGACACCACCGGATTCCTCCCCGGGCGCGAGCAGGAGGCCCGCGGCATCGTCCAGGCGGGGCGGTCGATGCTCGACGCGATCGTCGACGTTCGCACGCCGCGCATCCTCCTCATCCTGCGCAACGCCTACGGCGGCGCCTACGCCTCCTACAACAACTACCCCACCGGCGCCGACCTGGTCCTGGCGCTGCCGACGACGCGCCTCGCCGTCATGGGCCCGGCCGGCAAGGAGTTCGTCTACAAGGACGAGATGCGCAAGATCCGGAGCTCCGCGGCCGAGATGGCGAAGCAGGGCGTGCTGAAGCGCACCGCGGCCGGGATGGACGGCGCCGCGGCCAAGAAGGATGCGGACAAGGAGGCGGCGGACTGGATGAAGCAGCAGGAGGCCGCGCTCAACCGGCGCTACGAGAAGGAGCTCATGAACCCGAAGGAGGGCCTGGCCCTCGGCTCCATCTCGGCGCTGGTGATGCCGACCGACCTGCGCAAGGTCCTCGGCGAGAACATGCGCTTCCTCCTCCGCCACTACAAACCGTCGCCGATGGGCGGCCCGCAGCGCGAGTTCCACTGAGCCCCGGGCGAGGGCGACGAAGGCACCACCGATTGGAGAGATGAGACCGATGGCTCCCACTGTCGACTACTACCGGACCAACCCGCTCGTTCACCGCGACCGAAGACTGGGCAAGTCGCCGTCCGCCTGGGTTCGATCGTTCGCCTGCGAGGACCTCAAGCCCCTCATCGTGTGCCGGGGACCCATTCGCAAGGAGGCCATGGACGTCTTCGAGGAGATGGGGATCACCCACTTCGGGATCCTGCTCTCCGAGAAGGACTCCATCGTCTACCCGAACGCGCTGGCGCCCGAACTGCGGCAGCTGACCGACAACAGCCGCATCCACCGGGTCCCGGACTACACCGGTGCGACCAAGGAGGAGCGCGTCGAGCGGATGCATCAGATCGTCCGGGCCGCGAAGGAGAACGGCTACGACTCCGTCTTCGCCGGCTACGGATTCATGGCTGAGGACGAGGAGTTCGTCGCCACGGTCGAGCGGGCCGGACTCAAGTTCATCGGCCCGAACTCGGTCACCCAGGCGCGCGCAGGCAAGAAGGACGAGGCGAAGCGGACCGCGCTGGAGGTGAAGGTGAGCGTCACCCCGGGCATCAACAACGTGTCCGCCCGGACACTGGTGGCGAAGCACCGAACGCGCAAGCAGCTGCTCGCGCTGGTGGAGGCCGAGGGGCTCGCCTGCGACAAGAAGGTGCTCGCCGACGAGAAGCTCTCGCTCGAGGACCTCGCCGACCACATCCTCACGGCCTCCTACGCCAAGGGGATCGACCTCTACACCATCGACGAGCTCGGCGCCCAGGTGCAGCGCGAGGTGGCCGAGATGTTCCGCAACTACCCCGCCAGCCGGGTGCGCCTCAAGGCCATCGGGGGGGGCGGGGGCAAGGGCCAGCGCATCCTCGGCGGCTCGCTTCTCGCCGCCAAGAACCCGGGCCCGGAGCAGATCGCGCAGGCGGCCGCCGAGGCGCCGGCCCTCGTGCGCGAGGTCCTGAACGAGGTCAAGGCCACCGGCGTCGGCGACAACAAGAACGTCCTCATCGAGCTCAACATCGAGCAGACCCGGCACAACGAGATCCAGCTGCTGGGCAACGGGAAGTGGTGCGTCTCCCTGGGCGGACGCGACTGCTCCCTGCAGATGCACGAGCAGAAGCTGCTCGAGATCTCGGTGACGCAGGAGGGGCTCGCCGCGGCCATCGCGCGGGCCGCCGCCGCCGGCCGGAAGGAGGAGGCGGCGGCGCTCGCGACCGACCTCGACATCCTGAAGCGGATGGAGGACGACGCCGCCCGCTTCGGGCAGGCGGTGGGCCTCGACTCGGCCTCGACCTTCGAGTGCATCGTCGACCGCGACCGGTACTACTTCATGGAGGTGAACACCCGGATCCAGGTGGAGCACCGGGTGACGGAGCTCTGCTACAGCCTCCGCTTCACCAACCCGGACGACAAGGCCGACTCCTTCGTGGTCGAGTCCCTGGTCGAGGCCATGGCGCTGCTCGCCCGCCACAAGGAGCGGCTGCCAAAGCCCGAGCGTGTGGCGCGGTTCGGAGCGGCCGCCGAGGCCCGCCTCAACGCCACCGACGCGTCCCTCTCCCCGCACGCCGGGGGCCTGATCCGGTTCTGGTCCAAGCCCATCGAGGGCGAGATCCGGGACGACCAGGGCATCAGCCTCGTCAACCCCGATACCGGCATGTTCATGCGCTACCGGGTGGCCGGGGCGTACGACTCGAACATCGCGCTCCTGCTCACCAAGGGAGAGGACCGGCTCGACAGCTACCAGCACCTCGCGCGGGTGCTCGGCAAGACCAGCCTGCGCGGCATCAACCTCGCCACCAACCTCCAGTTCCACTACGGCCTCGTGAACTGGTTCATCGGCCAGAACGTGATGGCGAAGCCCACGACGCGGTTCGTCGTCCCGTACCTGACGCTCGTCGGCCAGCTCAAGGACGAGGCCAACAAGCTCGACACCACCGCCGCCTTCCAGGAGATGAAGAAGCAGTACGCGAAGCGCGCAACGGCCGAGAGCCCGGACGACCCGTCCATCGCGAAGGCGGTGTCCGAGGTCCTCGACCGCAAGGGAACGCTGCTGACCCGCCCGATGGAGCGGCTCCTCGACGACCCCCACCTCTTCGCCGGCTGGCTCAGCCTCAACCGCCGGAACTACCGCATCGACGGCGAGAGGCTGGTGTGGATCCGCAACCCGCTCGGGGTGCTGAACGACACCTACGACTACCTGAACATGGCCTACGACCCCCAGGCCCCGGCCGCCGAGGTCATCTGGGAGCACGACCACGAGCTGCTGCGGAAGTCGATCCGCTTCTACGCGGAGCTCCGCAAGACCTTCGGCCTGCGCAGGGAGGAGTTCTACAAGCTCAACGACATCCTCAAGAGCGAGGCACCGCAGGGAGCCTACGACGCCGAGACCTGGGCCAAGATCCGCGCGGCACACCACGGCTACGAGGCCGGGAACGAGCTCCTCGGCCTCCTCTTCATGATCGCCGAGCGGGTGAAGTTCTTCGAATTCCGCGTCGAAGAGAACCTGGACGTGACCATCCCGGCGCACCTCCACGACCCCGACCTGCAGGCGCGCATGAAGAAGGTCCTGGCCCCGCCGCCCGCCACCAAGGCCGACGAGATCGTGGCGATCTGCGGCGGCATGTACTACGGCCAGGAGGCGCCGGGGCGCCCCCGCTTCGTCCAGGAGGGCATGCACTTCGAGAAGGGCCAGCCGCTCTACATCATCGAGGTGATGAAGATGTTCAACACCGTTCGGGCGCCCTTCTCCGGAACGGTGGATCGGATCGTCATCCAGGGCGGGGAGGGGACCATCGTCCAGAAGGGCCAGCCCCTCTTCAAGATCACGCCGGACGAGAAGTTCGTCGAGGTCGACCCCAAGGAGATCGAGCGCGAGCGTCGCAGCCGGACGAGCGAGTACCTCAAGGCCGTGGTCTGAGGGGCTCGGCCGCGGGGACCGGGTCGCGCACCGCACCGGTCTCCCGCGGCGAAGGCGCGGGCGAGCCGCCTTTCCCGGGTGGGAGGCGCCGAACGTGGATATGATCCTCCCGCCCCGGGAGCCGGCAACCGCGACGGGCCGCGCCCGCGGGTGCGAGGCGGGCGCAAGCGCGGCTCCACCACGGGCACGGCCGCCAGGCGAAACGCATACAAGGAGCAAGCGATGAAGAAGGGGAAGCTCGTCGTGTTCGAGGGGATCTACGGCTCTGGCCGGCTGATCGTAAAGCTGGTCGACCGGATGCGCGAGGCGCTGACGAGCCAGGGCCAGCAGGTGTTCGAGATCGATAGCCCCGACAGCGGGCGAGCACAGCTCATGGGCGCCCAGGAGCTCGACAGCAGCTGGCGCTACGGCATCTTCGTGCCGGACTTCTTCTTCGAGCTCGCCTCGCGGGCGCGCGTCTGCTCGGTGACGAAGGACGAGATCGCCAACGGGCGCATCGTCCTGTGCAAGAGCTTCACGCTCTCCTCGATCGTGTACGCGCGGCTCAAGGGGCACGACTGGGTCCGGGAGGACCTGAACGTGCTCGAGGCGCGGGCGCGGGGCCTCGAGTCCGGAGGCGAGCTCGCGCCGGACCTCACCATCTTCGTCGACGTCTCGCCCGAGTTCGCCGAGAAGGAGCTCGGCGCGGCCCTGGGCCGATTCTTCAAGCCGGGCGACCTGGTCCGCCAGCAGAGGATCTACCTGGAGGAGATCGCCCGTGCCCCGGCCGGGAAGGTCGCCGTGGTCGACGGGAGCCAGCCCGAGGGCGCGGTCCTCGCCCAGTGCCTGTCGGCGGTGCGCGCCCTGATCCAGTAGGGCGCGAGAGGTCCCCGGAGCTCCAAAGAGGAGGCGGCGCCGCGGGCCCTTCGCGGCCCCGGTCGGGGGTTGCGAAGGGGGCCGGCGGCCCCAAACCTTGACGCTGGGCGCGTGCCCTGATGTGGTGGGCGCGGGAGGGGGCGCGGCAAGAGCGTGCTCCGATGGCGACCCACGACATTGGCGGCAAGGGAATCCCCGACGTCGAGTCCCTGGCCACGTTTTCGAAGGGGAAGGTAGCCCCCACCGGGCACCCCGACGGCGACGGCGGCCGGCGCCAGGGCCCTCCGCGCCGTCCCCCGCGGCAGCCGGAAGCATCCGAGGGCCCGGACATCTCTGACCTCGCGAGCGCCGTCTTCGCGCTCGAGGAGGTCCTGCGAACCCATCCCGGCAGGTTCTCGAGGGCGCTGTCGAATGCCGCCGAGGCGCTCGACCGGGACGCAGCCCGCGCGGGCGAGCCGCACGCACGGCTCCTCCGCGAGCTCGCCCACAGGTTCCGCGAGGGCGCCCGGGCCGGAGTGCTCCCCGCGCTGCTCGTCCCGGAGCCCGCCGCGGCCGGTCATCCCCCCCCTCCGCATTCCCACGTCCAGAGCTACGCCGTCCAGCAGGCGGTGGCGGGCGGCGACCCCGTCCGCGACGCCACCTTGGACCTGGCCCGGGCGATCCGCGGCGCCATTCGATCCGTCGGGCTGTAGCGCGGCGCGCGCCCGGGGCCTACGCGGCTCTTATCGCAGCTGCGACGACCCCGAGCTCGGCCCGGTCGCCTCCGCCCCCGAGTGCCTGCAGGCCCCGGCCTCCCTCCGCGTACCGGGGAAGGACGTGGACGTGGAGGTGAAAGACGTGCTGCCCGGCGGCCCTGCCGTGGTTCCAGCCCACGTTCATCCCGGCTGGGGCGAGGGCCTGCAGCACCTTTCGCTGGACGGCCCCGACGGAGACGAACAGCGCACCGACGGAGTCGTCGTCGAGCTCGAGCAGGCTCGGTGCGTGGACCCGGGGAACGACCAGCACGTGCCCGCGCGCGGCGGGCTGGACGTCCAGGAAGGCGACCGCACCCGGCGATTCGTAGACGACCTCCGCCGGGACCTCGCCGGCGATCACCTTGCAGAACACGCAGTTGACCATGAGCCCTCCGATCGGGCGCCATCGTAGCCCGTCGGGGCCGGTGGCTCACGGGGAGACGCCGCGGCGGCATCCCGCTCGCCCCGGCCGGGGTGAGCAATTCCCGCGGTGGCGACCCACCCCGGGTCGCACGCGGGGCTGGCGCGATGGCGCCGTCGGTGCGATAACCCGCCTCCGGCCGGCGCGGGCTTCCGTCCGTTCGCCGGCGAGGGCGAGACATGGGACGCATCTTCGAGACGCGCAAGGCGACGATGTTCGCCCGGTGGAACCGGATGGCGAAGGTCTTCACCCGGATCAGCAAGGACATCGCCATCGCGGTCAAGGCGGGCGGCCCGAACCCGGACAACAACCCCTCGCTGCGGCGCGCGCTGCAGAACGCGCGCGGCGCCAACATGCCGAAGGACAAGGTCGAGTCCGCGATCAAGCGGGCGAGCGGCCAGGACCAGCAGGCCTACGAGGTCGTGCTCTACGAGGGGTACGGTCCCCACGGGGTCGCCATGGTGGTGGAGACGGCCACCGACAACGTGGTCCGCACGGTCGCGAACGTGCGCATGCACTTCAAGGACCACGGTGGCAAGCTCGGCACCACCGGGAGCGTCGCCTTCCAGTTCCAGCACATGGGGGTGTTCCGCCTCGCGCCGGAGGGACTCGACCTCGACACCCTGGAGCTCGACCTCATCGACCACGGCCTCGCCGAGATGGGCGAGGGCCAGGGGGAGAAGGGCGAAAAGCAGGTCGTCATCCGCTGCTCGTTCGGCGATTTCGGCCTGCTGCACGCCGCCATCGAGGAGCGGAAGCTCCCCCTCATCTCGGCGGAGTCCGAGTACGTGGCGCAGACGCCGGTGTCCCTCGCCGAAGAGGCGGCCAGCGAAGTCCTCGCCTTGGTCGACGCCCTCGAGCAGGACGAGGACGTCCAGCGGGTGTTCCACAACCTCGCCTGATTGCCGGCGGGTGACGCGGCGTTCGGGTCCCCCAGCTCGGACCTCGCCGCGGCCAGCCGGCCCATCCCGCTCGCTTCAACGAAGGGGCCATTCCGCGCGACCGGGTGGCCGCGTTCTTCTCTGGCGGCCTCGGCGCCGGCGGGGCCGCCCTCACCGGCGCCGACGCCGAGCGTGCGAAGGCCCCGAGGGGCCGCCTGGACCCGCCGCCGGTCGCTCGCCTGCAGGCGATCCGCGGGGTCGAGGAGGCCCCCTTCTCCTGGCGGCTTCAGGACGAACATCGCGCAGCTCCTCGGGGGATGAGAATCGAGCTCGAGCGCGTGGAGAGGGCGAGCCCGGGCGGGCCCGTCCTCGACCAACGTCGTCTCGGGCGCCGAGCTCGCCGCGCGGGCCATCGACTCCGATGGCCCCGGTTACGCTCGACCTGCGCCCGGAGGTTCTCGAGCGCGCCGGCCTCGCGGGCGCCCCGCGCGAGAAGCCCGCGCGTCTCGAGCGGCGCAGCGGCGATCCCGGCGACCTCGACGTGCCCGAGTCCCTCGCGGCGATGAAGCCGCCGGCGGCCACCGCCCTGTACCGCATCTCCCGTGAGGCCGCTCGAACCCGGGGCGCGGCATGGGAACGCGGGCCGGCTCGTCCTTCGGGTAGGGGTCGAGGCGGATGCCGTGGTGATGAGCGGGGACGGGGACGCCAAGGGCCCCGAACCCTGGTCGCTCTGGTCAGGGGGACCGGCGTGGTCGACTCGGTGGCGCGAGCGCGGCGAGCCGGAGGCGCTGCTCGCGTCGAGCCTCTCGCCGGGGCAGGCTGGCGGCGACCGCCCGCGTCCCGCGCGCGGGGAGGCTCCGCGGGCGGCCCGGCCGGGCCCTCGGGCTCCCGGAACTCCGGCGGGGGTCGGCGCGGGGCGCTCGCTGCATGAGCGCAACGCGGCGTCGGCCGCGCCCCGGGACCCGGTCAGCGGTCGTCGCGGAACTTCACGGACGCGTGCGACCCGTCGCAGTAGGGCTTGTTGGAGGACGCGCCGCAGCGACACAAGGCCACCCGGTTGCGGACCTCGTAGGCGAAGCCGTCCGCCGCGACGACCGGGATGCCCCCGCGCACCAGGATCCCGCCGCTCGCACCTTGAGCCGGGTCCTCCACCAGGCCGATCGAGGGCGGGTAGGCCGGCTCGAGAGGCTGCTTCGTCTTGCGGTCCCAGGCGACCAGGCGTCCGCCCGGGCAGTTCTTGGCTTCCCGGCTCGCGATCGAGGCGGCCTCCTCGCTGGGCTCCTGGGCCCTCGCCCAGACGGTCCCCTGGGCGTCGCAGAAGCGAGCGAAGGCGCAGAGGCTCTCGGCGTCGGTGAGCGTCACGTGGGGGCCGGCGATCTCCTCGGCCAGCTCCAGGTAGGGTCCGCGGCTTGCGGTCTCCGTGCCGTCGAAGCGGATCCTCTTGTGGGTACCGTCGCAGAACGGCTTCTTCCCCGAGTGTCCGCATCGGCAGAGGGCGTACTGGGGCTGCGGCGGGAACGCCTCGCCATCGACCCACTCCATCGACGCGCCCTTCGCGTCGGTGCCGATGACCTGCTTCGACATGGGCACGCCTCCGGAGACGATGTACGGCCCGTCCTTCGTCACCGTCACTCTCATGCCCTTCACCTTCTCCGACATTGGAGTTCCTCCTCGAGGAGAACGCCTTCTCTTCATAACGGGCCGCGCCGGTGGCGCCGCCGGCCGGGAGTCTCGGGCCGCCCCGCTGCTATGCGTGAAGCCGACCCGCCGGGGGCATGCGGGCCGAGGCCGTCCGGAGGACCGAGGGGCGCGTCCGCGCGAGACGGCCGCGCCTCATCGACGGTGGCCGGCGCGAGCTTGCTGCCTCGAATCGACGCGGCCGTCCGTGGCTGCGGACCCGCGTCCCACCGGGGTGACGGGACCGCGCGCGAGCGCACGCGGCCGGTTTTGACCGGTGTCGACCGCACGGACGCGAACGGCGGGCCAAGGACGGGTGCCGGACGATCGGTGAACGGATGTGCGACAAGCTCCGCTGCGTGCCCGGCTGTGGGAGCGGCCCCCACCGACCGGCCGTCACCGGGCCGCGCGACAGTCGCCACCTCTTCGGGGCCGTACAATTCAAGCCCATCTCCGAGGAGCGTGCATGACCCAGAGTGCAGGCGGGTTCTCTCTCGACGACATCCGAGACGTGGTCTTCCGCACGGACGCGGAGGGGCGCTGGACCTACCTGAACAGTGCGTGGACGGCGCTCACCGGCTTCCCCCGCAAGGAGAGCCTGGGGCGGGTCTTCCTCGAGTTCGTCCACCCCGACGACCGGGAACTCAACCAGCGGCGGTTCGAGCCGCTCGTCCAGCGGAAGAAGCACCACTGCCTGCACGAGATCCGCTACCTGACGAAGGACGGGGGAGTGCGCTGGGTGGAGGTCCACGCCCGACTGACCCTCGGCGCCGACGGGTCCACCACCGGAACCGCCGGCACGCTTCGGGACATCTCCGAGCGGCGCCGCGCCGAGGCAGACCAGCGCCTCCTCGGGGCGCTCGTCGGGCACATGCGCGAGGCCGTGGTCGCGCTCGACCAGGACCTGAGAATCCGGACCTGGTCCGGCGGTGCCGAGGCCATGTATGGATGGACCGCGGAGGAGGCGATCGGCAAGGCGGCTTCTTCCCTCCTGCTCCCCGACACGTCCAGTGCCGAGGCGCAGGCGAGAGCGGCGAACCTCGGCCGGAAGGGGGCCGGCCGCGCCGTGGAGCGCCACCGCCGCAAGGACGGGGCGCTGCTCACCGTGGACGCGAGCTACGCCGCCCTCAGCGACTCGAGCGGAACCGTCACCGGGATCCTGGCCGTCTGCAGGGACGTGACCGAGCAGACGAGGGCCGAGGAGGCCTTGCGCGCGAGCGAGGAGCGGTTCCGGACGGTCGTCGAGGCCTGCGGCGAGGGGATCGTCATGTGGCGAGCGGACGGAACCATCTCCGCATTCAACCCGGCGGCCGAAGAGCTCATCGGGATCAGGTCCAGCCCGGTCCCCGGGAATCCGCCGACGGACCCGGGGTGGCCCGCAGTCCGCGAGGACGGGACGCTCTTGCCGACGGAGGACCGCCCGGACCGCGTGGCGCTCCGAACCGGGCGCCCTCAAGCGGGCGTGGTGATGGGCGTCCTCAGGCCGGACGGGGCGCTCACCTGGCTGTCCGCGAGCGCGCAACCGGTGGAGGGGACGCGCGAGACGGCCCGGGCCGTCGTCCTGACCATCCGGGACGTGACCCGGGAGCGCGCGGCCGCGGCGGCGCTCGCCGGTAGCGAGCAGCGCCTTCGGCTGGCTCTCACCTCCGGGACCCACGCGGAGTGGGACTGGGACATCCCCACGGACAGGTTCACGCACGGGACGTCCTGGCTGGCGATGCTCGGGCGCAAGGCCGGCGACATCCCCGACACCCTGTCGGGCTGGAAGGCGGTCGTTCACCCGGACGACCTGGATCGCGCGTGGACGGCTCTCCAAGGGTGCGTCGCGGGAGGCGCCGACGAGTACCAGGCGACCTACCGAGTGCGGCATGCCCAGGGTGGATGGAGGTGGGTGCGCTCGCGCGGAAGGGTGGTGTGCCGCGGGCGCGACGGCCGGGCCCTCCGGATGATCGGAACGCGCACCGACGTCACCGAGGTGCAGGAACTCCAGGACCGGCTCCTCGAGGCCACCCGGCTCGCCTCCGTCGGCACCCTGGCGGCGGGCGTGGCGCACGAGATCAACAATCCTCTGTCCTGGGTGACGTCCAACCTGGCCTTCGCCCTCCAGAGCCTCTCGGAGGGCGCGGGAGGCGAAGGGAGCCGGCCGGAGCTGCACGGCGTGCTCGACGACGCGCTGCGGGGGCTCTGGCGCATCGCCGCCATCGTGAAGGCGATGCGCTCGCTCGGGTGCGCCGAGTCGCCGGGGGGAGAGGACTTCGACCGCGTCGACGTCGGCGCGGAGATCTCGAACGTCCTTCTCATGATCCGGGGCCAGATCCTCCGCCGCGCCCGGCTCGACGTCGACGTCCCCGAGAAGGGCCTCGTCGTCCGAGCCCGCACGAACGAACTCGGCAGGGCGTTTCTCAACCTCCTCATGAACGCGGCGCAGGCGATCCCGGAGGGAAGGGCCTCCGACCACCAGGTGACCGTGAGAGCGCGCGAGGAGGAGGGCGAGGTGGTGGTCGAGGTCGCGGACTCAGGTGCGGGGATTCCCGCGGATGCCCGCGAGCGGATCTTCGAGCCCTTCTTCACGACGCGGCCCGCCGGTGTCGGGAGCGGGCTTGGCCTCACGATCGCGCGGAACATCGTCGAGAGGTCGGGTGGGCGAATCGAGGTCGAGAGCCGTGAGGGGCACGGCTCCACGTTCCGCATCCGGCTCCACCCCGCGAGCGCCGGGCCGTCTGCGGGGGCAGTGGCTGCGGGCGCGCGCGTGGCGGCCCTCGACCCGGCGGTCGGCGAGAACAAGCGCGTCGTCGCCCAGGTTGCGTAGGCACCCGGCCGTCGCGCCTGCAGGGAGGTGGCACCTCCCGGCGCACCCGCGTCCCGCAGCCATTCCGGGGTGCGAGTGGATGGCCGCGCCGCCAACCCACCCGCGGCGGGCGGCCGACGCCGGAGACCGGCGGGCGGCGGCGTCCGGGGGATCGCCTCGAGCGGCAGAAGCCCCTCCATGCCACGGAGGACTGTGCGCGACCCCGCTGGACCGCGCGCGCATCGCGACCCCGAAGGGAATTCGAGGCCGGGCGGCCCCGGTGCAGCGGCGCGAGTGTCCCGCGGCTGCGCGGTCGCAGGGCCGAGGCGCGCGCCAGCGGAAAGAAGGGCGCCATGGGTCAGCGGAACCCGGTGCCGGGACAGCAGGTTTTGCGGGGCTCCCCCCATGAGCCATTCGGGGGTTCCGAGTGGCAACCAATACGGGCGCCAGGGGTCTTATAATGAGAGCGTGCCATGAAGACCTTCGGCCGAGCCCTGGTGCTGTCCGGATTGCTGGCCTCCCTTCCCGCGAGGGCCTTCCCCGACAATGAAGGGGCTGCCTGGGCGCAGGACCTCCAGGCCGCCGACCAGGCGCCGCAGCCGGTCCAGCCGAGCTCTGCCGCGCCGACGGCCACTCCGCCTGCGCCCCCGACGGAGATCCCGCCCCCGCCCGCGGGATCGGCCGACGCGACCGCGCAGGCGGTTCCGCCCGGCCAGTGGGTCTACACCTCCCAGTACGGATGGGTTTGGATGCCGTACGGGAACTCCTACAGCTACGTTCCCACCGACGGCAGCTCCCCGGACATGTACGTCTACTACCCGTCCGTCGGCTGGTGCTGGGTGATCGCGCCATGGGTGTGGGGCTGGGGACCGATGCCGTACTTCGGCGTCTACGGTCCCGGCCGCTATGGCTGGTGGGGCTACGGCTACGGCCACTGGTACGGCTTCCGCCCCGGCTACGCGGGATGGTACGGGCGCGGCTACTGGAATGGAGGCCGCTGGTCCGGGTACGGACACGGGTACCCGGCGCCGCCGCGGGCCGCGTACGGCGCGGCCGGCCGACCGGGGTTCTCGGCGCCCGCGCGCGGCGCCTACGCTGCCCCGGGGCGGGCCGGCGGCTACGGTGCGCCGATGCACGCGGGTGCTCCTGCCGCCCGCGGCGGTTACGCCGCGGGCGGTGGCGGAGGCTTCCACGGTGGCGGTGGTGGTGGCCACGCGGGTGGGGGCGGGGGCGGCCACGGCGGCGGCGGACACCGCTGAGGCTCGCGCGGCGGGGTCTCGGAAGGCCGCTTCTTGGTCGCGAGACGCGCGCGGTGGTGGGCCCCGCGGCAAGATCCCGGCAACTTGCCTCGGACCTGGCGCCGCCCTGGTGCTTCTAGTTCGTGGGTGAGACGCTAGCGCGCGCACGAGCCTCGCTCGGGCGGATTCACGTCGACGACGAGCTCCAGCGACGGCACGCGGTCGCCCCGCAGCTGTTCACGCTGCTCGGAGTCGCCTTCACGGGTGGGGTCGAGACCTGGAGGCTGGTCGATGGCGCGGCCGGAAGCCCCCGCGTCGCCACCGCCCTCACGGCCTCCGTCCTACTGGTGGCCATCTGGGCCGTCCGCACCGGAGATTCCGGCCCGGCACTGGATCTTCGCGGTCGGGACCACGGCGGTCGTGGGGCTCGCCGTCGGACGGCGGGCGCTGTGGACGCTGCTCGCTGCCATGGCGGGCTTCATGGCGATCGGGCTCGCACGCGACCGCTACCTGTTCGGCGGCGCCGGCCCCAGGGTCAGCCCTGCCTCCGACGTCGGCGTCTTCGTCGTCTCGGCGACGGTCCTCATCCTTCTCGCCGTCGTCCTGGACCGCTTTGGGCTCTCGGTCCTGGAGGCGTTCTCCGGCTCGGAATCGAAGCGCCGCGAGCTGGAAGCCACCGCGGTCGAGCTGAAGCGGGGGCAGCCCTGGCCCACGAGATGGAGGCTCGCCGCCTCGTGGAGGCGCAGCTGCTGGAGGCCCAGAAGATGGAGGCGCTGGCGCGCCTCTCGGGAGGAGTGGCTCACGACTTCAACACCATGCTCACGGCCGCCATCGGCTGCGCCGAGGTGGCGCGGTCGGCGCTGCCCGAGGAGGCCGCGGCGCGCGCCGACGTGACCGAGATCGTCGCCATCGCGCACCGCGGAGGCGCGCTCACCCGCCAGTTGCTGTTCCTGGCGCGGCGCCAGCCGGTCGAGCCGGTGCTGCTCCGCCTGGACGAGCAGTTGCGCGTCTCCGCCGGGGTGATCCGGAGGCTGCTCCGCGAGGACCTGGACTTCGTCACGCGCTCCATGCAGGACATCTCGCAGGTCCGGATCGACGCCGGCCGCTCGAGCAGGTCCTCCTCAACCTTGCCGTGAACGCGAGGGACGCCATGCCCGCGGGCGGCCGGTTCACCATGGCCGTGCAGAACGTCACGGTGGCGGAGGGAGCCACCGCGGTGGTCGGACTGACGCCTGGGCATTGGGTCCGCCTGGACGACACCGGAGTGGGAATGGACGCCGAAACCCAGCGCCGGACCTTCGATCCGTTCTTCACCACCAAGGCGCCGGGGAAGGGGACGGGCCTGGCCTCGCCACCACCCGCGGCATCGTGGCCCAGGCCGGCGGCGTCATCGCGGTGGACAGCTCCCCCGGTCGAGGCACCGCCTTTCACGTCTACCTCCCCCGAGCCTCGGGCGACGAGCCCAGGCCGTCCGTCCCTGCCCCCATCGCGGCTCCTGCGGGGGGCGAGGAGTCGGTGCTGGTGGTGGAGGACGACGAGAGGCTGCGGGAGGTCGTGCGACGAGTGCTCGCGGGCTCGGCTACGAGGTGCTCACTGCCGCCTGCAGCGACGATGCACTGCGGACGGTGGCCGAGCGGACGGGCCCCCTCCACCTGGTGCTGGCGGACCTGGTCCTGCCCCGGGGAAGCGGGTACGGGCTTGCGGAGGGGATGGCCGCCGTGCGCCCCGACCCGAAGGTCCTCGTGACCTCAGGCAACGCGCAAGAGGTCCCGCGCGGGGTCTGGTTCCTCCCCAGGCCGTTCATGCCGGAAGGCCTCGCCGCCATGGTTCGGCTCGTGCTCGCCGGTCGCTCCGCGGGCACCTAGGCAGCGGCTGGGGGCTCCGCTCGCGCCGAGCGACGGCATCTCAGGGCTGGGTGCGATCGATCAGGGCGTCGAACACCGCGAGCTCGAGCCGGCGCGCGTTGGCCACGTCGACCGCGACGAACCGGTACCCGACCCGGACCACCCCGTTGGCAACCTGCTGCACGTTCGCGACCTTCGCATCCGCGTACACGGACTCTCCGCCCGGGATTCGCAGGACGACCTTCATGTCGTGCCCGACGCCGGGGGCGCCGTCGAGGTGGACGGCGAAGCCGCCGGTGGAGACGTTCAAGGTCGTGGCACGCCTCGCCTCGTCGCCGAAGCGGATGAGCGCCTGGAACTCGCAATCGACTCGCAGGCTGCGGCGCGGCTGCTGGCCCACCCGCAGTTCCTGCGCCGCGAGGAGGGCCCCCACGAGCTCCCCACGCTCCGCGTGGTAGGCGGACAGCTCGAGGCCGCGCAGCTCTCCGCGCTTCATCCTGGCGTGGCGCGCCGCGAGCGACCGCACCCTGTCCGGGAACGGAGCCTGGACGCTCGGAGGCTCGCACGCCTCGGCGACCGCGGCCCGGACCTCGGCGTCGTCCCAGGGTCTCTCGAGAAAGTGGAAGAGCTCGCGCTCGGCGACCGCGTCGATGGCGGCCTGACGCGCGCCTTCCTCGACGAGCCCGATCCGCCTCGTGCCGGGGAAGCTCCGGCCGACGAGGCGGAGGAAGTCGGCGCCGGGCATGTCCGGCATCCCCGCGTCTGCCACGACGACGTCGATGGCACGGCCGCGGAGCACCTCCATGGCGCGGTCGGCCCGGTCCGAGAAGTGGAGCTCGTACGCGGCGCCGGCGACCGCTGCGCCGATGGATTTCAGCGCGGCCGGGTCGGCGTGGACGATGAGAATCCGTCGGTTCGGCACCGGAAGGCTCCCGAGCTCACCCGTGAGGGTCATATGAGCATACAGGCCCGGGGTGTCGGGGCCAGTTTGAAATCCCGGAGGGGCCGAAGCCGCGCTCCGGGGCCAGGCGCGGGCGGGAGGGAGAGAGCGGAGGGCCGTCGTGACCATGGCCTTGGCAGGTCATCCGCCGACCTTACTGGGCACGTTGCGTGCCATCGTCCACATGGCGAGATGGCGCCGCCTCGACTCGTGTCGATCCGCCGCGGCGCGGTGCGGCATAGGGTTTCGGGCCTCGCGGGCCGGCGCCGTGCGTGGCGGGACCTCCAGGCTCGGCGTACGGGGTCCGCCCGAGTGTCGCCCGAGCCCCGGGTTCACTCACCGGGCCTGTTATCCCGGCGGGGTCACCGGAGAGGGTGGCGCCGCCCCGCTGCAGCGGCCTCGGGCCCGGGGTCACTGCGCGGTGACCGGCGTCGCGGGCCCCGGGCGGGCGCTGGAGGCGCGGAGGCGGGCCCTCCCCCGGTGCGCGGGTGTGGGGCCGAGGAGTGCCGCCGAGCGACCCTGGCGCGAGCCCGTTTCGGGCGTTACGTGGTCTGGGTGAGCGCCCCGCAGCGAGGGCGATCTTCTCAGCGAGGACCAGGTGACGAACGACTTTTCGCTCCAGGTGGCGACCGCGAACGGCTCGGGGTCGCAGAGCTCGAACACGGTGCTGTTGCGGGCCCTCTTCCAGATGGGGATCCCGGTTTCGGGCAAGAACCTCTTCCCGTCGAACATCGCCGGCCTCCCCACCTGGTACACGATCCGGGTTTCCAAGGACGGCTACGTCGCGCGCAAGAAGGAGATCGACCTCCTCATCGCCATGAACCCGGAGACGGCGAAGGAGGACGTGGCCGGGCTCCACCCCGGCGCCGTCGTCATCTACGACGCGCCGCTCAAGCTAGACGCCGAGCGAGGTGATCTCACCTTCCACCCGGTGGCGTTCGACAAGGTGGTGGAGCCGATCACCAACGACCCCAAGCTTCGCAAGCTTCTCAAGAACATGGCCTACGTGGGCGTTGCCGCCCGGCTCCTCGCCGTCGAGATGGAGGAGGTGGAGCGGGCCATCGCCCGCGTGTTCGGGACCAAGGCCAAGGCGCGCGACCTGAACCTGAAGGCCGCGCGGTCCGGCTACGACGCCGCGAGCGGGATCGTGCCGCGGGACGGCCTCCAGGTGAAGAGGATGGACGCGAACCGCGGGAAGATCGTGGTGGACGGAAACACCGCCGCCGCGCTCGGAGCGATGTTCGCCGGGGTGACCGTGGTGACCTGGTATCCGATCACGCCGTCGTCCTCCCTCGTCGAGACGCTCGTGGGCTACCTGCGCAAGCACCGCCACGACCCGGACGGGAAGGCGACCTACGCGGTGGTCCAAGCCGAGGACGAGCTCGCCGCAATCGGGATGGTCCTCGGGGCCGGATGGGCGGGGGCGCGCGCCATGACCTCGACGAGCGGGCCGGGCGTGTCGCTCATGTCGGAGTTCGCCGGGCTCGGGTACTTCGCCGAGGTACCGGCCGTCGTCTTCGACGTGCAGCGCGTCGGCCCCTCGACCGGGCTTCCGACCCGAACGGCACAGGGCGACATCCTCTCGACCGCCTTCCTGTCGCACGGGGACAGCCAGCACATGATGCTGCTGCCGGGGTCGGTGGAGGAGTGCTTCTCGATGGGCGGGATGGCCTTCGACCTCGCCGAGCGCTACCAGACCCCGGTCTTCGTGATGAGCGACCTCGACCTGGGCATGAACAACTGGACGGCGGAGCCGTTCCAGTATCCGGATCGGCCCCTCGACCGGGGGAAAGTGTTGCGGAAGGAGGACCTCGATCGCCTCGGCGGTTTCGCCCGGTACCGCGACGTGGACGGGGACGGGATCGGCTGGCGCACGCTGCCGGGCACCGACCACCCCAAGGCCGCCTACTTCACTCGCGGGACGGGGCACGACGAGAACGCCGCCTACAGCGAGGCACCAGGGATCTTCACGAGCAACATGGACCGGCTGAGGCGGAAGTTCGACCACGCCCGGGAGGCCCTGCCGGGCCCGAGGCTGCTCGGGAGCGGCAACGCCAGGGTCGGGATCCTGGCCTACGGCTCGTCGGATGCCGCCATCCGCGAGAGCCGCGACCAGCTCCGCGCCGAGCGCGGTCTCGAGACCGACTACCTCCGCGTCCGCGCCTGGCCGTTCTCCCGGGACGTGCACGCCTTCGTGGCCGGCCACGATCGTGTGTACGTGGTCGAGCAGAACCGCGACGCCCAGCTCGCCGGCCTCCTCAAGCTGGACCTCTCACCGGCGCTGGTCACGCGGCTGAGGTCCGTTGCCCACATCACGGGCCTGCCGCTCGACGCGCGGTCCGTCACCGACGAGATCGTCGAGAGGGAGGGTCGCTAGATGCCCGCCGACGCCGCGCCCAGGACGAATCGGCTGGGGCTCACCGTGGTCGAGTACAAGGGAGGGAAGACCACGCTCTGCGCCGGCTGCGGCCACAACGCCATTTCCGAGCGGATCCTAGAAGCGTACTTCGACCTCGGCATCCAGCCGGAGCGCGTGGCCAAGTTCTCGGGGATCGGCTGCAGCTCGAAGAGCCCGGCCTACTTCATGACGAGGTCGCACTCCTTCAACGCCGTGCACGGGCGCATGCCGTCGGTTGCGACCGGCGCGCTGCTCGCCAACCGGTCGCTGCTCGCCATCGGCGTCTCCGGAGACGGGGACAGCGCCTCCATCGGCATTGGACAGTTCGTGCACCTGATGCGGCGCAACCTCCCCATGGTCTACATCATCGAGAACAACGGCGTGTACGGGCTCACCAAGGGCCAGCTGTCGGCCACTGCGGACCCGGGGTCCGTGCTCAAGACGGGCGCGGCGGCCGACCTGCCCGCGATCGATACGTGCGCGCTCGCGATCCAGCTCGGGGCCACCTTCGTTGGCCGGAGCTTCTCCGGCGACAAGAAGCAGCTCTCGGCGATGCTCAAGGCCGCCATCGCCCATCGCGGAACGGCGTTCCTCGACGTCATCAGCCCCTGCGTGACCTTCAATGACCACGAGGGTTCCACGAAGAGCTACGCCTACGTCAAGGAGCACGACGAGCCGCTGCAGGAGCTCTTCTTCATCCCTGCCTTCGAGGACATCTCGGTCGAGTACGACCCCGGCTCGACGGTCGACGTTACCCTTCACGACGGCTCGCGGCTGCGGCTGAAAAAGCTCGAGGAGGCCTATGACCCGTCCGACCGCGCACGGGCGGTGGGCCAGCTGATGGCCGCGGCGCGCGACGCGGACGTGCTCACCGGGGTCTTCTTCGTGGACCCGGGAGCCGCCGACTTCATCACGCGCCTCGGGGCGGTGGACTCCCCGCTCGCGACCCTGCGGGACGAGCGGGTGCGCCCGCCCCGCGAGGCGTTGGACGCGATCAACGACGCCCTGCGATAGGCGGAGCGCGGCGGTGCCCCACGGGCGGATGACTCCTGCGGGGAGCTCTCCCCCGGCCAGCCCGCCGAGAGGGGGCTCGCGTGCCGGCATCCGGAATTCTCGCGCGCCTCGACTCCGCCGGCGGCGCCGGGATCCGCGTCCCGCCCGCGCAGATGCCCATCTTCGGCAGCCCTTCGAACGGGACCCCGATCCTGTCGGCCGCGCCGCGGGCGGGGCTCGGCCTTCCTCTCAAGGCGCTCGCCTGGGCGGACGGGGCGGGCTCGGTGGCGGTGTCGTTCAACGCCCCGCGTACATCGGGGCCCGGCATGGCCTCCCGGCGGGGCTCGAGCGAAACGTCGCGGCCGGGAGCGCCCTGATCGAAGAAGCGGCGGGGTGAGCTCCGACGCGCCGCGACAGTGTCTGGGTCGCGGCGAGCGGCGCCGCCTATGTCTCGGCGAGCGACGGGGCCGGGGCCGCGGCCCCGGGCCGGCGTCGCCACAGGAGCACGGCGAAGGCGAATCCGAGTGCGCTCGCAACCGTGAAGAACGTCATCATGGGCCGGTACCCGGACGGATTGGCGGCGCTCGCCCCGTAGACGTCGTTGAGCCAGCCCGCAGCGAGGTTCGCGCCGGCGATGCCTGCGTTCTGGACGACCCACATGAGGCCGATGGCGGTGCCGAACCTCGATGGCTCGACGAGCCGACTCACCATGGGCCACATCGCGGCCGGGACGAGGGAGAAGCTGATGCCGATGAGCACGGTGCCGAATCCGAGGCCCAGGTTGCTCGACGACATGACGAGCAGGGAAACCGGCAGGAGCAGCGCGCCGAACGCGAGCATCCCGGCGTACCGCCCGGTGCGGTCGCAGACCCACCCGAAGAGCGGTGTCGCGAAGAGCGCCGCGAGGAACACGTAGCTGTTGATGGCTCCCGCGGCGGCGAGGGAGAGGCCGTGCCCCTGCTGGAAGTACTTGATGGCGAACGTGCTGCGGAAGGCGAGCATCACCGCGTACCAGAGGACGCACAGAGAGAGGAGATACCAGTACGGGACCCCGAACCGGAGCGCGTCGCGCCACGAGAAGGGCTGGGCAGCGTGGGTCTCGCGCGAACGCTCGCCGAGGTAGCGGTGCTCGAACCACCAGTAGCCCGCGCTCGCCAGGAAGCTCGTCGCGGCGATGACGGCGGCGAGGACCAGGGGGGGCTGCCAGCCGCGGGCGTACACCCAGGAGGCCCAGGCCGGTGACAGGTCTGCCGCGAAGGACCCGATCCGCCCGGCTCCAAGGGTGAGGCCCATCATGAGAGCCGTGTGGCGCACCGGATACCAGGCCGTCACGGCCGTGAGCGAGGCGATGTTGAAGGTCTCGGCGCCGATGCCGAACAGCAGGCGGCCGGCTGCCATGGGGATGAAGTGAGACGTCGTCGCCGTGAGGACGGCGCCCAGGAGGCAGGTGGCCCCCGTCAGCATGAACATCCGGCCGGCGCCGAAGCGATCGACGAGAACCCCCCCCGCGAAGATGAGAACGACGTTGGGGATGCTGTAGATGGCATTCAGGGTGCCGATCTGGGTATCGGTGAAGCCGAGTTGCTGCACCAGCAGCTCGGCGACGGGTCCGACCGAGTCGTAGACGTAGAAGTTGCCGAAGAGGGCCAGGGACACGAGGCCCATCGCGAGCCAACCCTTGGGACCCGACGAATCGCTGGTGCTCGAGCTTGGCATGGAACTCCGTCAGTTCTGGCACGGGCGCCCTGGGCGACCGGGAAAGTGAAACGACCGTTTCGACGCCCAGAGCCTTAACCCTCGGTCGGCCGCCGGTCTGGCCAAAATGCGTGCAGCGCCCTGGTTCCGCGCCATGGGTCCGCTGGGCCGTGGGCGGCCCCGGGCCGGCGGGGAGGGCTCCGTCCCGCAGCCCCTGCGACCTCGCGAAGAGATCCAGGGCGCCTTCCCCGGCGGGCCCGATGCCCCCGGCAGAAAGGCGGTTTCACTGGACGCCGGGGCGGGGAGGCCACATTGAGAAGGCGATGCAGCGCTCCCGCGCGGGGCAGGCGGTGGACGGCGCCCTCGCGCTCGCCGCAGCGATGGGGATCGGGCGGTTCGCGTACACCGCGCTCCTGCCGGCGACGCAGCGCGCTCTCGAGATGGCGGATGACGTCGCAGGCGCGCTCGCCTCCGCCAACCTGGTCGGGTACCTCGCCGGCGTGCTGCTGGCCCGTCGGCTGGTCGTGCGCCCGGAACGGGGAGCCGCGCTACGGCTCGGCCTCGCGGCGACGGTCGCGGCCACCGCGCTCGGTGCGGCCACCACGTCGATCCTGGCCTGGGCCGTGCTTCGGACCCTGGCCGGCTTGGCGAGCGGGCTCGTGTTCGTGCTCGCGTCCGCGGCCGCCTTGGAGGCGGCCGCGGCGCACGGGGGCATCCTGTATGCAGGGGTGGGAGTCGGCATTGCGCTCTCGGGTGCCGTCGCCGCGCTCTCGCCCGCAGCGGCGTTCGCGATACCCTGGACCGTGCTGGCCGCGGCCGCGGCCGCGCTCGCCTGGCCCGCCTGGAGCCGTCTGGCCACCACGCCGGGCGCGACGTCGCCGGTGGCCGGCCCGGCTCCCGGTCGCGCGGAGCTGGGGCTCCGGAGGCTCGCCGCAGCGTACTTCCTCGAGGGACTCGGCTACATCGTCTGCGGGACCTTCGCGGTCGCCGCCGTGCGCCGGACGCCCGGACTCGAACGGCTCGCTCCCTGGACCTGGGTCCTGACCGGGCTCGCCGCAGCCCCCTCCGCGCTCCTGTGGGCGGCGGCGGGGAACCGGCTCGGGCTGCGAAGGGCGCTCGCGGCCGCGTACCTCCTGCAGGCCGCCGGGATGGCGCTCCCCGCGCTCTGGCGGTCGGGCACGGCCGCGCTCGCCGGCGCCGCTCTCTTCGGAGGCACGTTCATGGGGATCACCACCCTCGCGATGGCTGCCGGCCGGGCCCTCGCCCCGGAGGCCCCTGGCAGGATGGTGGCGACCCTCACGGCGGTGTACGGGGTTGGCCAGGTCCTCGGCCCGCTGCTCGCCGGTTCGCTCTCGCGCAGGGTCGGGGACCACGGCCCCGCGGTCCTCGCCGCGGCCGCTGCGGTGGGCCTCGGCGGCGCCTTGCTCGCGGCGAGGGCTCGCCCGGGCCCCGACCCATCCCTCTCCCGCTCGTGAAGGGCGCGGGCCCCGCCCGGCAGGCCCCGCTCCCATCCCGGATGGTTGCCGTGTCCATCCGCCGCGTGGCCCCGCCCGCCGTCGCCTCTTATCGCCGCACGTCGACGGACCCAGCATTCGAGCGGCACGTCCGCCAGCCCCTCGCCCTCGACGCCGGAGCGAGGGCAGACCTGGTGCAGGCCATCCTCGAGGGACGTCGCCCGGTCGGGATGCCTTAGGGCGAGGAGCCGCCTGGGACCTCCTCGACGAGCTCTTGCGGACGAGGGGTGAGCGACCGGAGCGACGCCGGCGCGACGGGAGGGGTTGGCGAGCAGGGCGTCGTCGAACTCGTCGCCAGGGCCACGAACACGGCGAACCCCGCCCTCCCCGCCGGCAACCCGACCCCGGCTGCCGCCGTTCCCGCGCCGAGGGGCCGGTGGCGATCCGAGGCGTTGCGCCGGCGCCGTCTGGCCGCCCCCGCCGCGGCGCCCCCTACTTCAGCGGCGGGTACAGGAACGAGAGCGCGATCGGCAACCGGCGGCGCCAGTAGTTCTCGCTGTGGCTGTCGCCCTGGCCGACCTCGTGCCACAGATCGACGCCGAGGACGAAGCCCTTCGAGACGAGGAGGTCGCGCAACGCGATGGTTCGCGCCATGCCGTCGTCGCCGCCGCGGGAGTCGGTGGTTCCGCTGTCGAGGTAGATGCGAAGCGCAGGCTTGCCCGTGGCGCCCACCAGCCCCGGGAAGTCATACGCGAGGGCCGTCGACATGGCCATCGCGAGGCCGAAGGTCTGGGGCCGCGTCCACGCGGCGTACAGCGAGATGAGGCCACCGTAGGAGGAGCCTCCCACGCCCCGGTTCGCCGGCCCCGGGAGCGTTCGATGCCGCGCCTCCACGAAGGGGATGACGTCCCTCTCGATGAAGTCGAGGTATCCGTCCGCGCTCGGCCCCGGAGCAGCGCCGAACCCCGGGACGTACTCCTGCGCACGGCTGGTCGTGTTCGCGACGAGGACGAAGATGGCAGGGGCCGCAAGCCCTCTCTGCACGAGGTCATAGGACACGGAGTGCACCTGCCACCCGCCGTGGCCGAAGCCATCGGCGTCGAGGCAGTTGTTGCCGTCGTGCATGTAGAGCACGGGGTAGCGACGGGTCGCGGTGGATTCGTCGGAGTAGCCGGGGGGCACGAGAACGGTGACGTCCCTCGAGACGATCCCGCGCACGGACGAGGCCAGCGAGCACGTGGTCAACCTGCCCTCCCATCCGGGAACGGGCGTCCGTCCGACCGGGGACGATGGGCCATCCGGGGCCAGGGACGAGCGCGCGGCGCGCGCGGAGGCGACCGGGGCGGCCCTCCCGGCTGCGGAGGAGAGCCGTGCCACGCGCCGG
>Ga0335071_10001465_pt1 | contig 25446 bp, 21 predicted proteins | sample Lox_Sample_15_FD_206724 | JGI IMG/M metagenome (GOLD analysis project Ga0335071, IMG submission 206724) | Soil microbial communities from Loxahatchee National Wildlife Refuge, Florida, United States - Lox_Sample_1.5 | ecosystem: Environmental > Terrestrial > Soil > Wetlands | place: USA...
GCGACTCCTGGCAGGTCTACCTCCAGGATCCCGTCCTCTCCCTCAGGGCGGCGCTCATGTTTCGTGCCTCGCTCCGCGAGCGCATGGAGTCGCACCGGTTCGATACGCGGCTCGCGATCGGGATCGGCACCGCCGACATCGTCCCCCGCGTGCGGGCCTCGCAGGGCGGAGGGGAGGCGTTCCGCGCTTCGGGACTCGCCCTCGATGCGATGACGAAAAGACGGATGGCCGTCGCGTTTCCCTCCTCCGCCGCGGAAGGTCCGCTGGACGTCATCGCGCACCTCCTGGACGGGATCGCCGTGCGCTGGACAGACAGGCAGGCGAAGGCGGTCGTGGGGGCTTTGCAGGGCTGGACGCAGAAGAAGATCGCCTCCTCCTGGGGGGGACGGGGCATCTCGCAGCAGGCGGCCGCCCTCCACCTCGAAGCCGCCGGGTGGCACGCCGTGGCGCGGGGGGTCGCGGAGTTCGAGCGGATCGTCACGGGGGCGGAGTTGCCATAAACATGCTTTTAAACTTGTAATTGATATATACAAGTAAATTACCTTGTTATTGAGGGAGGTGACCTGAACCCGGCAGCCCGCATCGCCGTCTGCCTCGCCGCGGCCCACTTCGCCGGCGATTTCCTGATGCAGTCCCCGGAGATGGTCCGTCAGAAGAACCGGCTGCCGGTCCTCTGTTCTCACGCCGCGCTCCTGGCGATCCTGAGCTACCTGGCGTGCGGGCTCTGGGGGGTCTGGCAGATTCCCGCCGTGATCTTCGTGACCCATGCGCTGATCGATTTCGTCAAGGCGAGGTCGGGGAAGACGGGACCCGCGTCGTTCCTGATCGACCAGGGCGCGCACGGCGTCGTGATCGCTCTCGCCGCCGGCGCCGGCGCGGCGCTCGCCCCCGCCGGTCCCGCGTGGGTGGATCTCCTCGGGGGATGGTACCTGAAAGCGCTCCTCGTCATGTCGGGCGCCATCGCGTGCGTCTGGATGGGGGGCTATCTCATCGGTGCGGCGGTGCGCCCCATGCAGCGGCGGCTCACGGAGCAGCGGAGGGCGACCGCGCCGGCGGACGGCCCCGATCCCGCCGGCTTCACCGACGGCGGAATGATGATCGGCCAGCTCGAGCGCGCGCTCATCTTCATACTCACGCTCACCGGGCAAACGGCGGGAATAGGTTTCCTGATCGCAGCCAAGTCGATCCTCCGCTTCGGCGAGGCGCAGGACCCGGCGCAGCGGATGGAGGCGGAGTACATTATCATCGGCACGCTGATGAGCTTCGGATGGGGTATCCTGGTCTCCTACCTGACCGTGGTATTCCTCCAGCAGCTGTAGCCGTGGCTCCCGTCGAATACCTGATTCCCGCCTGAAAAAGAGGATTCCCTCGGGGAATCTATTTTACCCCCCCGGTGTTAGTATTGCGAGCGGTGCAACGGGACTTCCCCGGTGCGCCGCTTCGATGCGCCCAATTGCGCCCGTTACGGCCAGAGATATTGTCGGCGTGAAAGTGACTGCTTCATCACGAACATACTCCTCGTCTCCGCTCCCCGGCGCCTCCGCCGCAAAGGGGGGGGCCTGCCCCTGTTGTCGCCCCTGTTGAGGGTCTGCGTCTCGCCGTACGTCTGAAACGCCTGTTTCCGTCACACTGCCAGTCTCGCTCTGATTATGTTCGACACTTCGACAACTCCGGTCGTCGTTACCCCGTCGCTCATCGACCGGATCGGGAACACGCCGCTGGTGCGGCTGCCGCCGTTCCGTGAGGTTTCGCCGCACGTGGAGATCCTCGCAAAGGCCGAATGGTACAACCCGGGGGGTTCGGTCAAGGACCGGGCAGCACTCGGCATGATCCGCGCGGGGGAGAAGAGCGGCGCGCTGCGGCGAGGGAAGACGATCATCGACGCGACAAGCGGCAACACCGGGATCGCGTACGCCATGATCGGGGCTGCGCTCGGGTACCCGGTGCGCCTGGCGCTGCCGGCCAACGCGGGCATCGAGCGGAAGCGCATCCTGTCCGCCTACGGAGCGCGCGTCGACCTCACGGATCCGCTCGAGGGGACAGATGGCGCGCAGGCGCACGTGAAGCGGATCGTCGCGGCACACCCGGAGGAGTTCTTCTACCCCGACCAGTACAACAACCCCGCCAATCCGGAGGCCCACTACCGCACCACCGCGCCGGAGATATTCCGGCAGACGGAAGGGACGGTGACCCATTTTGTCGCGGGGATCGGGACTTCGGGGACGTTCGGGGGAACGGCAAGGCGGCTGAAGGAGCTCAATCCCGCGATCGTCTGTGTGTCGTTCCAGCCCGACAGCCCGCTCCACGGGCTGGAGGGACTGAAACACCTGCAGACGGCGGTGGTACCCGGGATATACGATCCCGGCATAGCGGACGAACACCTGGAGGTCCCGACGGATGCGGCGCACGCGATGGCGCGGCACCTGGCGCGGGAGGAGGGGATGATGGTGGGAGTCTCCTCCGCGGCGGCTGTCGTGGCCGCCCTCCGGGTCGCCCGCACGCTGAGCGAAGGGGTCGTTGTCACGGTGTTCCCCGATCACGGCACGAGGTACCTGAGTGAACGATTCTGGGAGGAATGAGATGCTCCTCACGCTTACTCCCGCCGCTCTCCACAGGATCCGCCTTCACGCGGCGGAGGCGTACCCGGAGGAGTGCTGCGGCCTGCTGCTCGGCAGCGAGGGGGAGGGGGGAAAAGAGGTCCTGGACGTGCTCCCGATGGGCAACGCGCGGGAGGAGAGCAGGACGCGCCGGTTTCTCATCTCGCCCGCGGATTACGCCCGGGGCGAGGCCGTGGCCGCCGCGCAGGGACTCGGCGTGATGGGTTTCTATCATTCCCACCCGGACCACCCGGCGCGCCCGTCGCAGTTCGATCTTGACCACGCCTGGCCCTGGTGCTCGTACGTGATCGCCGCCGTCGAGAACCGCACTCCGACGGCGGTCAAGTCGTGGGTCCTGAAGGACGACCGCTCGGGGTTTGACGAGGAGATCATCGAAAGCCGGGACCCGGCACCTGAGGCGCCACAGGCGGCTCCCGCGCCGCGCATCCGCGCCGGCGGCGCATAACCTGTCAAAGGAGAAGAGAACTTATGGCAACACGCGTGCTGATACCGACCCCCCTCAGGGCGTACACCGGGAAGCAAGAGGCGCTCCTGCTGGAGGGGAAGACCGTCGGGGAGATCCTCGCGTCGCTCACCGCGACGTACGCCCCCCTGAAGAGGCACCTCTACGACGACGCGGGGGCGCTGCGGAACTTCGTCAACGTGTATGTGAATGACGAGGATATTCGCTACCTTCAAAAAGAGCAGACCCGCGTCACCGATGCGGACACGGTGAGCATCATCCCGTCAATCGCCGGAGGAAGGAGCTGACGCCATGAGGGAATCAGGCGGCACCGCCACAGGCACCGAGGCACGTCTCTCCCGGGACGAGATCCGCCGGTACGGGAGGCACCTCATACTCCCCGAGGTGGGGCTCGAGGGGCAGGCGAAGCTGAAGGCCTCCAGCGTCCTCCTGGTGGGAGCAGGTGGGCTGGGCTCGCCGCTGGCGCTCTACCTGTCGGCCGCCGGCGTCGGCCGGATCGGGATCGTGGATTTCGACGTGGTCGACGAGTCGAACCTCCAGCGGCAGATACTCCACTCGACGCCGTACATCGGCCGCCCCAAGCTCGTCTCCGCGAAGGACCGGATACATGCCATCAACCCCCACGTCGACGTGGAGCTCTTCAGCATGCGGCTCGACTCGGAAAACGCGCTGGAGGTCCTGCGCGACTACGACGTGGTGGCGGACGGGACGGACAATTTCCCGACGCGCTACCTGGTGAACGACGCGTGCGTCATGCTCAAGAAGCCGAACGTGTACGGGAGCATATTCAGGTTCGAGGGACAGGTCTCGGTCTTCGCCGCGCCGGGCGGACCCTGCTACCGGTGCCTGTACGCCGATCCGCCCCCGCCGGGACTCGTCCCCAGCTGCGCGGAGGGTGGCGTGCTGGGCGTGCTTCCCGGGATCGTGGGGACGATCCAGGCGACGGAAACACTCAAGCTCCTCCTGGGGATCGGCGAGCCGCTCGTCGGCCGCCTGCTCCTGGTCGACGCGCTGACGATGAAGACCAGGGAACTGCGCCTTCGCCGCAACCCTGCGTGCAAGGTCTGCGGGGACCACCCGGAGATCACGCGACTCATCGATTACGAGGCGTTCTGCGGCATCGCTCCCCCCGCCGAAGCAGGGGAAGATCCCGATGCGGTCACGGTCACCGATGTCAAGTCGCGGCTCGACAGGGGAGAGGAGATATTCCTGCTGGACGTCCGTGAGCCGCAGGAGTACGAGATCGCCAACCTGGGAGGGCACCTGATCCCGCTCAACGACCTGCCGCGCCGCGTGCACGAGCTCGATTCCTCGCGCGATATCGTGGTCTACTGCCACAGCGGGGTACGGAGCGGACAGGCTGTCCAGTTTCTGAAAACGCTCGGCTTCCGGAAGGTGAAAAATCTGTCAGGCGGCATCGATGCCTGGGCGGAGGAGATCGATCCGGAGATGGCGAGGTACTGACAGGGCCCGCAGGGCCCTGTCATCGCGAGCGGTGCGGCACGCACCGCGACGCGATCCCGTGCAGCGCGTCACACGCACGCCCCTTCGTATTGACATTCCCTCCGTTCGTGCGTACATTGCCCGCGAGCGGTCAGGTTCTTTCTCCTAGGAACACTGCGAACCTCCGATTGACCCGGAGCGTGCGCAGAAGGACCTGACACCTGCTCTGTACCCTCCCGTCCGCTTCCCCTTCTCGCGCGTTCTCCGTCAAGTTGCCGGAGCATCCCGCCTGGTTGAGTTCTTCCTCCTCGACGCAGTGTCCGACAATCCAGAATTGCCGCTCCCAATATTCCACCGGGAGTGTGTTCATGAATGCAGATGTTCTGAAAGGTTTCTTTGAGGGCCGTGTTCCCGCCGCGGAGATTGCGCGTGAGGCTGCGCGTGCCGAAACGCTGTGGAACGAAGGCACGCACGATGCGCTCACGGCCGATCTTACGGCGGAGTTCCCCGTCCGTCCCGCGCACCTCGTCGCGCTGTGTGACGCGGTGACGAAGGGCGAAGTTAAGCCGTGCCAGCTCGAAGTCCTCGCCTCCGTGCTCGTGCGATCGGAGAAGTTCATGTGGGACCCCCGCTCCCGCGAGGGGGCGCTGGTCTCCCGCGTGATCTATGCCTGGGAAGCGCCGGAGATCAACTACCTCCTCACTGTCGCGACGATGGCGAAATTCCGCCGCCTCCTCCTCACCGGGGAGGACAGGTTCGACAACGCGGACTGGTCGGAGGAGCCGGGCCCGCGCTGAGGCGGGCGGAACCAATGCGGCGGCCCGCGGCGTTGTTACCCTGCCCCCTGTGGGCAGGGAGTGCGGATGAACGCCGAAAAGAAAAGGCTGGAGCAGGACAGGAAGGGAACGGTCTCCTGGCGGCAGTGGGGGCCCTATCTCGCCGACCGGGAGTGGGGAACCGTGCGGGAGGACTACAGCGCCGACGGGGACGCGTGGGAGTACTTCGTCCACGATGCCGCGCGGAGCCGCGCCTATCGCTGGGGTGAGGACGGTATCGGGGGGATCTCCGACGACCGGCAGAGGGTCTGCTTCGCTCCCGCGTTCTGGAACGGCCGCGATCCCTTCCTGAAGGAACGGCTCTTCGGCCTCACGGGGAAAGAGGGGAACCACGGGGAGGACGTCAAGGAATGCTACTACTATCTTGACGGGACGCCGACGCACTCCTCGATGCGGATGCTCTACAAGTACCCGCAATCCCCCTTTCCGTACGCGTCGCTCGTCGCCGAGAACAGGCACCGGTCCAGGCAGGAAGGGGAATTCGAGCTTCCCGACACGGGCGTCTTCGACCGGGGCGCGTATTTCGACATCCTGATCGAATACGCGAAAGCGTCGCCCGCCGACATCCTCATCAGCATCACCGCCGTGAACAGGGGGGAGGCGGAAGCCCCGCTGCACCTTATCCCGCAAATCTGGTTCCGCAACACCTGGTCCTGGTCCGCCGGCTCATACCGTCCGTCGCTTCACGCGGCCGAAGGCGTTGTGACGCTCGATCACCGCGCACTCGGCCCGTTGCGCCTCTACGCCGAGGGGAACCCGCGGATGCTCGCGTGCGACAACGAGACGAATGTCGCCCGGCTCTTCGGCGCGGGGGCCGACGGGAAGCCGGGCTACTGGAAGGACGGCGTCAACGACTGCATCGTCCGCGGCGACGCGGGCGCCGTCAATCCCGCCGGGACCGGGACGAAGGCCGCGTGCCACTACGCCCTCCGCATTCCCCCCGGCGGCGAGAGCCGCGTCCGGCTGCGCCTCACGCAGGGGGCGAGCGCTGCCCCGTTCGCCCTCTTCGACGAGGTCGTCGTGCAGCGGCGGAGGGAGGCCGACGAATTTTACGCGGAGATCCAGGAGCGCATTGCCGACCCCGACGCCCGCCACGTGCAGCGACAGGCGATCGCGGGCATGCTCTGGTCGAAGCAGTTCTATCATTACAACGTCGCCACCTGGCTGAAAGGGGATCCCGCACAGCCGCTCCCGCCGCCCGCCCGGCTGAAGGGGAGGAACTGCGGGTGGACGCATCTCGACAACGCGGACGTCATCTCGATGCCCGACACGTGGGAGTATCCCTGGTACGCGCTCTGGGACCTCGGCTTTCACGCGGTTGCCCTGGCGACCGTCGATCCCGAGTTCGCCAAGGCGCAGCTTCTCCTCGTCACGCGTGAGTGGTACATGCACCCGAACGGGCAGCTCCCGGCGTACGAGTGGGCTCTCGGCGACGTGAATCCCCCGGTCCACGCCTGGGCGGCGTGGCGGGTGTACAAGATCGACAGGAACGCCCGGGGAAAGGCCGACACGGTATTCCTGGAACGGGTCTTCCACAAGCTCCTGCTCAACTTCACCTGGTGGGTCAACAGGAAGGACGCGGGGGGGCGCAATATTTTCCAGGGGGGGTTTCTCGGGCTGGATAATATCGGCGTCTTCGACAGGAGCGGGGAGCTCCCGACCGGGGGGCACATCGAGCAGGCGGACGCCACGGCATGGATGGGGATGTACTGCCTCACGATGATGCGCATCGCGCTGGAGCTTGCGATCACCCGACCGCTCTACCAGGACATGGCGACGAAATTCTTCGAGCACTTTCTCTACATCGCGGGAGCGATGGCGGACATCGGGGGGGAAGGGATCAACCTGTGGGACCCGCAGGACGAGTTCTTCTACGATGTGCTCCACCTCCCCGGCGGCTCGAGCGTGCCGCTGCGCGTCCGGTCTCTCGTCGGGCTGAGCCCGCTCTTTGCGGTGGAGGTGCTCGAACCGGACCTCCTCGAACGGGTGCCGGAGTTCCGGGAACGCCTCGAATGGTTTCTCGCGCACCGGCCCGGTCTCGCCTCACTCGTCTCCCGCTGGAAAGAGCCGGGTGCGGGGGAGCGTCGCCTGCTCTCGCTCCTGCGCGGGCACAGGATGAAGCGGCTCCTCGCGCGGATGCTCGATGAGTCGGAGTTCCTCTCCCCGTTCGGCGTGCGCGCGCTCTCCCGCTACCACGCGGAACACCCGTACGAGTTCCGCGCGAACGGTCAGACGTTCTCGGTGGGCTACGAGCCCGGCGAGGCGGCCACGCCCCTGTTCGGCGGGAACTCCAACTGGCGGGGACCCGTCTGGTTCCCCGCCAACTACCTGATCGTCGAATCGCTCGAGCGTTTTCACCACTATTACGGGGACGACTTCACCGTCGAGTGCCCCACCGGCTCGGGGCGCTTTCTCACGCTGAACGAGATTGCCCTGGAACTCTCGCGCAGGCTCACGAGCCTGTTCCTGAAGGACCCCTCCGGGGTGCGCCCGGCGCTCGGCGCATCCCCGCTCCTGCAGCGCGATCCCGAATTCCGGGACCACCTGCTCTTCCACGAATACTTTCACGGGGAGGACGGCCGCGGGCTCGGCGCATCCCACCAGACCGGGTGGACCGCTCTGGTGGCCCGGCTCATTGCGAAGTACCCCGCCCCCGCGGGCCGCGCGGCCCGCGGTGAGGCACGGAATATCCACGGACTCGAACCGGGCTGAGGTTTCCATGACGACACTCATAGCACGCACGGCATGCGCCGCACTCCTCCTCGCGGGATGCATGAGGGAGGGGACGGGGTCCTCCCCCCGGCTGGTTCCCGCGGGAGGCGCGCCGCTGGATACGGCCACGTTCGCCGGCGGGTGCTTCTGGTGCATCGACGCCCCGTTCGAGGACCTTGACGGCGTCCGGAGCGTCGTCTCCGGGTACTGCGGCGGGACCGTGCGGAACCCGACGTACGAGCAGGTCTCGACGGGATCGACCGGGCACCTGGAGACCGTGCAGGTGACGTTCGATCCCGGGATCACGAGCTACGCCGAAATACTGGACGTGTACTGGAGGCAGTTTGACCCGACGGACGACGGGGGATCGTTCTACGACAGGGGCTCGCAGTACCGCTCGGCGATATTCTACCGCACGGCAGAGCAGCGGACGATCGCCGTGGCGTCGAAGGAGTTCCTGGAGCGGTCGGGCGTCTTCGGCGCCCCGATCGTGACGCAGATCGTGCCCTTCAGCAGCTTCTACCCGGCGGAGGATCATCACCAGCATTACTGCAAAACCGCGCCGGGCCCCTACGAGTCGTACAGGGCGGCATCGGGGAGGGACGCGTACATCGAACGGACCTGGGGGGAAAACCGGTGGCGATCGTACGAGAAGCCTCCCGCGGATGAGCTTCGCAAGCGTCTCACCTCCCTCCAGTACGACGTGACGCAGCGGGGGGAGACCGAACGGCCGTTCGACAACGAGTACGACGCGAACACCAGGCCGGGGCTCTACGTCGACGTCGTTTCGGGTGAGCCGCTCTTCAGCTCGACCGACAAATTCGATTCAGGCACCGGCTGGCCGAGCTTCACGAAGCCGATTGACCCGCGGAACGTCGTGAAGAAACCGGACAGCACGGGCGGCGTGGACCGGGTCGAAGTGCGGAGCCGCGACGCGGATTCGCACCTCGGCCACCTGTTCGACGACGGACCTCCCCCCACGCATCTCCGCTACTGCATGAACTCCGCTGCCCTCCGGTTCATCCCGGCGGACGAGCTCAGGTCCCGCGGCTACGGGCAGTATCTCTGGCTGTTCCGCTAGCGGCCGCCGCGCGCCGGGCGTTTCCCCTTCTCCGGTCCGGGCCGGCGCCAGAGAGCGCGGCGAGTATGGTTTTCGCCCCCTGGTAGAGCGCGCCCTGCTCCCTGCCCACCTGCGCGAAGAACGCGCACGACATGCAGTCGCCGTGTGCTGCGGCCAGCGTGCCGCAGATCTCTCCGCGCGCAAACGACCCCGCGATCGCCCAGCAGGCCCTGCCGCCGTTCTTCCCCCCGTTGAGCCCGTGCGCGCGCCGCGCGAGAGCGGCAGGGCACACGCCGCCGGATGCTGCGTTCGCCCCGCCGGGCTCACGCCCGCAGCGCGTGACCTCCCAGCAGTTAAGGCTGTGCATTGTGTCTCCCCCGTGTCTCCTCCCCCGGGAAAGGGCAAACCCCGTGCCCGGTGAGTTACCCCATGCGGGGCGCAATCGCTCCCCGATGTGTCTTCACCGGGCGGAGGGCGGCCGGATTTCTCCAACTGTCCGCATTTCGCCAGCGGCCTCCCGTGGCGGTTTCCGATTCTCCCCGGAAGTCCCCCTGCATGCCGTGGCACGCAATTTGACCGTTTGGAGGCACGCAGGAGGAGATCGCCATGGAAGACACGCCGGGAATAGTGAGCGTCATCGAATCGCTCGAGCAAACAGAACGCTGCCCTGAATGCGGCAGGGCATGGCTCAACGACGAGCCTTCGCACTACGCGGACTGCAGGTACTACGACGCGTGCGACGAGCCGCAGGAGGATGACGCCGAGGAGCTGGAGGAGGCGCTGGGGTGGAGGAGCTTCCGGCTGCCGGGGCGGTAGGGCGCCGCAGGATATCCGTTAACAGGCACAATGCAGGGAACAGAGGGATGAACGAGACCGTGGACATCAAGGGAAGCACGCACGCGGCGGCCGGCGAAGAGCTGCTGCAGCTCGTGAGCTTCAAGATCGGCGAGGAGGAATTCGGCGTGGACATCCTGAAGGTGCAGGAAATCAACAGGATGCTCGAGGTCACGCGTGTGCCGAACGCCCCCGAATTCGTCGACGGCGTCATCAATCTCCGGGGGAAGGTCATCCCGGTGATTGCGCTCCGGCGCCGCTTCGGCATGGACCGAAAGGAGAGCGACAAGAACACCCGTATCGTCGTCGTGGAACTGGAGGGGAAGGTCGTCGGGTTCGTCGTGGACGCCGTCAGCGAGGTGCTCCGGATTCCACGCAGCCTGACCGAGGCGCCCCCGGCGATCGTCGCGGGCATCGAGGCTGAGTACATCACGGCGGTCGGGAAGCTCGAAGACCGGCTCCTGATCCTCCTGGACCTCGAGCGGATTCTCTCGGGCGCCGAAAAGGGGAAGATCGCGGCCGTCGCCGCCTGAGCCGCATGGGGTTCACCGGGCTGTTCCGCTCGCGCCTCGTCTCGCCCTACGGCCCGGCATGGAAGCCCGGGAAGCACGGGTACCGCCGCGGGTGGGGGGTTCTCCTCGCCGTGGTCGGGGTCTCCCTGTTCGTCACGTTCCTCCTCCGGCAGCATGAGCACGACGAAGTGGAATCCGCGCTCAGGCGCGAATTCGCCGCGCGGGTCCGGGATGTCCACGACCGTATCCGCCACAGGATGGCGACGTACGAGCAGGCGCTTCGTGGAACGATGGGGTTCTTCGCAGGCTCCCGCGCCGTGTCGCGCGAGGGGTTTCGCGCCTATACAGGCGCGGTCCGGATCAAGGAGAACTACCCGGGCATCCGCGGTTTCGGCTTCTGCACGATTGTCGCCGCCTCGCGCCTGGCCGCGCACGAGCGCGCCGTGCGGCGCGAAGGCCCGTCCGCCTACCGCGTGTGGCCTGCCGGATCGCGCGACGTGTACACTCCCGTGCTCTACCTTGAACCGCACGGCGGGGGGAACCCGGGGCCGTTCGGGTACGACATGTTCGTTGTGCCCGCCCGCCGCGCCGCGATGGAACGCTCGCGCGATTCCGCCGCTCCCGCGATCACCGGCCGGATGCACCTGCTCAACGACCGGGAGCCCGGGTTCGTGATGTACCTTCCCGTCTTCCGGACCGGGGCGCCCGCGGGGACCCCGGCAGAGCGCCGGGAAGCGATCACCGGATGGGTCTTTGCCCCGTTCCGCATGGTGGAGCTGATGGCGGGAATACTCGGCGACCACCAGTCCGACCTGGACATCGACATCTATGACGGCCACGCGGCAAGCGGGGATTCCATGATGTACGACTCCGGGAACGACGGTCCCACCCGGGCCGACCGGGGCCTTGTCGACAGCCGCATCATAAACATCGCCGGCCACGAGTGGACCGTCGTCATCAGCGCTCTTTCCGGATTCGACGAAAGACGCCGGCCGTCCGTCGAATGGACGATCCTCGCCGGCGGATGCGGCATCAGCCTGCTCCTGGGGTTCATCGCCTGGCTCATGATCCACGGGCGCGCCATTGCCCTTCGGTTTGCGCGCGACCGGGAAACGCGCTACAAGACGCTGATGACGCAGGCGAACGACGCCATCTTCCTCGTGCGGCCCGACAGGCGCATCGCGGAGGCGAACGGGAGGGCGCTGGAGCATTTCGGGTACACGATGGAAGAGATGCGCGCCCTCAGGCTGGAGCAGCTCTGCCCCCCCGAAAACGCCGAGGCGGTGATCGCGCGGTTCGACGCCGTGATGCGGGCCGGCGCCGACCGGTTCGAGTCCGTCCATCTCCGGAGCGACGGAACGGTCCGGCCCGTGGAGCTGAGCCGCACCGTTGTCGACGTCGACGGCGAGCGCCTCGTCGTCAGCTTTGCGCGTGATATCACCGAGCGGCGAAAGGCGGAGGCGCTCCTCAGGAGCGCGGCGGAGGAGAAGGCGGTCCTCCTGAAGGAGATCCATCACCGGGTGAAGAACAACCTGAACGTGGTGGCGAGCCTCCTGTCGATGCAGTCGGCCTACGCGCGCGTTCCCGAGGACGAGGCGTTGTTCGAAGAGGCGAGGGACCGCATCATCGCCATGTCGCGGATACACGAGAAACTCTACCGGTCCGACAGCCTCTCCGCCGTCGATATCGGCGGGTACATCCGGGAGCTTGTCCAGGGGCTGGCCATGGCCCACAGCCGGCCCGACGTCACGCTCCGGTTCGGCATCGACAGGATGGACCTCGGGCTCGACCGGGCGGTCCCCCTGGGGCTCATCGTCAACGAGCTGGTGACGAATTGTTACAAATACGCGTTTCCGCAGGGAAAGGGGGGTGAAATCGCCGTCGGCCTCAGGCCGGAGGGGGAGGCGCGCTTTGTGATGACGGTCAGCGACGACGGCGTGGGTCTGCCTGCTTCACTGGATCCCCGGACCCCCTTGACACTGGGATTAAATCTCGTCAATATACTGACCGAGCAGATCGAGGGGACGCTCCGGATCGACCGGGCGAGTGGCACGGCATACATGATCTCGTTCCCGGCGTAAGGAACATCCCCGGCCTGCTCACGGCGCCCTCCACCATTCCCCCCGGGGCGCACGCACACTGCACCGCGACGGGAGCAAACTGTTCACCCGTACGGCGCAGGCCGATTACACAGCAGAGTCCCGCATGAAGAAGCTGCTGCTCGTTGAAGACGACGCGGTCGTCGGATTGAATCAATCGCTCCTTCTCGCGAAGGCGGGCTATGAGGTCATCCGCGCCCTCAATGCGCAGCGGGCGATCGCGCTCGTGCGTGAAGAAACTCCCCCGGTCGACCTGGTGCTGATGGACATCGATCTCGGGCGCGGCATGGACGGCAGCGACGCCGCGCGGGAGATCCTCGCCCTCCGGGATATCCCGGTCATATTCCTCACCTCCCACACCGAAAAAGAGATCATCGAGCGGACCGCCGGGATCACCAACTACGGGTACGTCCTCAAGACGTCCGGCGAGGAGGTCCTCTACGCCTCGATCCGGATGGCGTTCCGGCTGCACGACGCCCACCGCGCGCTCCGCGAGTCGGAGGAGAAATACTCGAAGGCGTTCCACACGAGTCCCGACGCCATCAACATCAACAGGCTCCGGGACGGCGTCTATTTCGCAGTCAACGAGGGGTTCACGCGTATCACCGGGTTCACGGCGGAGAACGTGATGGGGAAGCCCTCCACCGCAGCGGGGATCGGCATCTGGGCGAACGATTCCGACAGGGCGCGGCTCCTCGAGGGTCTCAAGAAGGACGGCGAAGTGGTGGGATTCGAGGCCCCGTTCCGCTGCAAGGACGGGAAGATCATCACGGGACTCATGTCCGCGCGGACGCTGACGATCCAGGGAGAGGAATGCATCCTGACGATCACGCGCGACATCTCCGACAGGAAAATCGCGGAGCAGGCGCTCCGCTCCAGCCACGCGGCGCTGAAGTCGATCGTGGATTCGATGCCTGTGGCGGTCCTGGCGCTCGACACGGAGAGGACCGTGCGTGTGTGGAACCCCGCCGCGGAACGGATGTTCGGCTACGCTTCCGCCGAGATCATCGGGAAGCCCTATCCCCTCGTGCCCCCGGACAGGCAGGAGGAATTCCGCGCGACATTCGCCCGCACCGCACTCGAGGGGCGGACCGGGGAGTGGGAGACCGTGCGGATGCGGAAGGACGGGTCGCTTGTCGACGTGCGCATCTCCGTCGCGCTGATCCCGGACGCGGAGGGAGGTCCCCATCTGCAGCTCGCGATGCTGACCGACATCACGGAATGGAAGAAGAGCCAGACGCAGCTCCGCCAGCTCTCCCGCGCGGTGGAGCAGAGCGCCTCGTCGATCATCATCACGAACCTCCGGGGAGAGATCGAGTACGTCAATCCGAAATTCACCGCGGTCACCGGCTACACGGCCGCGGAGGCGATCGGGCGGAAACCGAGCATCCTGAAGTCGGGCGCCACGGCCCCCGAGGAGTACGCGCTCCTCTGGGAGACGATCCGCGCCGGCGGGGAATGGCGGGGGGAATTCCACAACCGGAAGAAGAACGGCGACCTCTTCTGGGAGTCGGCCTCGATCTCCTCGATCAAGGACGCCCGGGGCGCGATCACCCACTTCATCGCCGTGAAGGAAGACATCACCGAAAAGAAGGAGATGGAGCTGCACCTGCGGGAGATCCAGACGATGGAGTCGCTCGGGACGCTGGCCGGCGGCGTCGCGCACGATTTCAACAACATCCTGGGGATCATTCTGGGGCACGTCTCACTTCTGGAGATCCGCAGGAACGAGAACGCGGCGTTTGCGCAGAGCATCCGCGCGATCAACAGCGCGATACAGCGCGGCGCCGGGCTGGTGCGGCAGATCCTGACGTTCGCCCGGAAATCGGAAGTGCACCCGGAGCCGGTCGACGTCAACCGCGCCGTGCAGGAGCTTGCCCGCATGGTGCAGGAGACGTTCCCCCGCGTGATTGAAACCGTCCTGGAACTGGGCGAGGGAGTCCCGCTCATCTCGATCGACAACACGCAGCTCCACCAGGCGCTCCTCAACCTCTGCATCAACGCCCGGGACGCGATGATGGAGCCGTCCGACGGGCGCCCGAAGGGGGGACGCCTCACGATCCGTACGCTCGTGGTCGACGGCGAGGTGCTGGCCTCGCGCGAGGAGGCCGATGCTGCGCGGCGGTACGTCGAGATCAGCGTCGCCGACCAGGGGGTGGGGATGTCCGATGCCACCGTGCAGCGGATATTCGAGCCGTTCTTCACGACGAAGGAGTTCGGGAAGGGGACGGGTCTCGGACTCGCGCTGGTCTACGGCGTGGTCCGCACGCACGGGGGGTTCATCGACGTCGACTCCCGCCTGGGGGAGGGGACGGTGTTCCGGCTCTATTTCCCGGTGACCGACGGGGAAGTCCCGGCGGCGGAGGCGGGGCAGGGGTCGTCCGCAGTGCCGCAGGGGAAGGGGGAGGGAATCCTGATCGTCGAGGACGAGCCGCCGCTCCTGGATCTCCTGGAGGCGGCGTTTCTCGACAACGGCTATGCCGTGTTTACCGCCGCGGACGGCGTCGAGGGACTGAAGAAGTACCGGGAGCATATGCAGGAGATTCGGGTGGTGCTGACGGATTTCGGACTGCCGAAGGCCGATGGCGCGGCCCTCCTCCGGTCGCTCCAATCGGTCAACCCGCACGTGGCGGTCGTCGTGGCCAGCGGCTACTTCGACCCGCACGCGCGGGCCGAGCTCACGCGGAGAGGGGCGCGGGCGCTTGTCGCCAAGCCCTACGGGCTTGCCGACGTCCTCACCGTGGTCAGGAACGTGATCGACGCAGCCTGAGTCTCCTCAGGGCTCCTTCGCGCCGCACTCGGGGCACCGCGTGGGACAGAAGGAGAGCCCCGACTGCGCGGCAATGAAGGCGTCGAGCGGCACCCAGCCGTCATCCGGCGTCCGGATTTTCCTGCAGTCCGGGCAGATGGGAAGCAGGCCCCTGAGCTGCGTCAGCTCGGCGTGCATGTTCAGCATCCTCTGTGCGACGGCGAACCGCGCGGTGAGGATCTCGATGTCGCACGGCTTCGTTATGAAGTCGTCGGCCCCCGCAGTCATCCCCTCCATGACGCTCCCCTTTCCCCCCAGCGCCGTCAGGATGATGATGTACGGATACGCGGGCCTCCGGTCGGCCCTGATCATCCGGGTCAGCTCGAGGCCGTCGATGTTCGGCATCATCCAGTCGGTGATCACCACGTCCGGATGCTCGCTCCGGTAGAGCGACCACCCTTCCCGCCCGTCCGCCGCCTGTATCACTTCGTAGCCGAGCTTCCTGAGCCTCGTGGCAAGAACGAAACTCGACAGCGGCTCATCTTCCGCCAGCAGTATCTTCATCCCCGCGATTCCCCGGAAAAAGATCACCTGAACCCCTATTCACGATGCCAATCCTGTGCCATGGCCAACGCCCGCGTGCAGGTCTGCACCCCCGCATTTCCGGACGCTGCAGGTGCGTAACCACGCATGTGCGCAATATTCGCCACCTCCCGGGGCCGCAGCGCGGCGCCCCGGTGTGCGAACACCGTTTCATTCGCCGGATCGGGGGCAACCGGCACGGGGAGGCGCCCGCGTGAATTGGTACGTCTCTTGCACGGCAAGGGGCATGCGCCAGACAGGTGAATTGAGCGAAGTTGTGGAGAACGGGGGATGTGTCGCCGGCCAGGTCCGCGCGGTGGGGGCGGACCTGGAGAACGGCGATCATCCCCCGCGATTTTCAGGCGCCGCCGCGGGCGCAGTCGCCGCGAAGCTCGATGCGGCCGCCGCGCACGCCGCCGCAGGGAGTGTGGAAGAGGCGCTCAAAATCTACCAGGATCTCTTTGAAGCGTATCCTGATAATTGCGATGTCCTGAACGGGCTCGGCTATCTCTGTCTCCAGGTGAACGACGCCGCGACCGCGCCGCAGTTCTTCAACCGCGTGATCGCGCTTGACCCGGACAACCTGCGGGCGCGCCGCGCGCTCGAAGCGATCGCCGGGCACCGCCGCGCCGCTGCGGGCGCTCCCCCGGGGGGCACGCTGGTCACCCGGGTGGTCAGGCCTGCGGCATACTGGGACACCGATCGGGCGTTTACCGCGATTATGAAGCAGATCCCCTACACGCTGGTCGATCCCGTCCGCTGCTACATGCTGTACCAGTGCGCGCTCCAGGCCTCCCGGCTCGGTGCCGACGCGGCGGAAGTGGGGGTGTACAGGGGAGGCACGGCGCGGCTGATCGCCGCGGCGATGCTGGAAGCGGGTGCGCGCGTCCATCTCTTCGACACGTTCGAGGGGATGCCCTCGACCGACCCCGCGCACGACGTGCACCGGGAGGGGGATTTTTCCGACACGTCGCTCGATGCCGTCATGAAGAACCTCGCCGGGCTCGACAACGTCGCGTTCTACCCCGGTTTCTTCCCCGCCACCGCGCCCCCCGTGGCGCACATGCGCTTCGCGCTCGCCCACATCGACGTCGACATCTACCGGTCCGTGCTCGACTGCTGCGCGTTCTTCTATCCCCGGATGGTCACGGGGGGGATCATGGTGTTCGACGACTACGGATTTGAGACATGCCCGGGGGCGAAGCAGGGCGTCGACGAATTTTTCCGCGACACGCCGGAACGTCCCTGGTACCTGCCGAGCGGGCAGTGCGTGGTCGTGAAGCTCCCCGGCGCTCACGGGGAGTAAGGAGATCCGACACATGAAGAATTTCGCCCTGGCGGGCGTCGCCGGGTACATCGCGCCGCGCCACCTCCAGGCCATCCGCGACACGGGGAACCGGCTGGAGGCCGCGGTCGATCCCCACGACTCCGTCGGCATCCTCGACCGCTTCTTCCCCGGCGCGAGCTTTTTTACCGAGTTCGAGCGGTTCGACCGCCACGTCGAAAAGCTCAGGCGTGGGCCCGAAGAACTCCGCATTCACTACTTCAGCATCTGCACGCCGAACCACCTGCACGACGCGCATATCCGGTTCGCGCTGCGCACGGGGGCGCACGCCATCTGCGAGAAGCCGCTGGTGCTGAAGCCGTGGAACCTGGACGCGCTCCAGGAACTCGAGGCCGAGACTGGGGGGCACGTAAGCACGGTGCTCCAGCTCCGCGTCCACCCGGCGCTCCGCGAGCTGAAGCGGAAGCTCGACGCCGCCCCGGCCGGGCGGCGCCACGAGGTACGGCTCACGTACGTCACCGCCCGCGGGCCCTGGTACCAGTACTCCTGGAAGGGTGCCCAGGACCGTTCGGGGGGGCTCGCGACGAACATCGGGATCCACCTGTTCGATCTCCTGCTCTGGCTGTTCGGCGACCCCGCCTACAGTATCGTGCACCTCGCGGAACCTTCACGCATGGCGGGGTTCCTCGAGCTTCGCGGGGCAAACGTCCGCTGGTTTCTCTCGACGGACAGTGCCGACCTGCCCCCGGACGTCGTGACAGGGGGGAAGTCCACGTACCGCTCCATCACTGTGGACGGGACCGCAATAGAGTTCACGGAAGGGTTCGCGGATCTCCATACGCGCGTCTACGAGGAGATACTGGCCGGCCGGGGGTTCGGCATCGAGGATGCCCGCCCATCCATCCGGCTCGTCTACGATATCAGGGGCGCCCGGGTAAGCACCGAGATGGACCTGGCACATCCCTTTATCGCACGGAGCTACGGACAGCTGAGGCGCTATGAGCTACTTCAGGCATGAGTCGGCGTACGTCGACGAGCCCTGCACGATCGGCGAGGGGACGAAGATCTGGCACTTCAGCCACGTCCAGGCGGGGGCGCGGATCGGCCGCAACTGCATACTGGGGCAGAACGTCAATGTCGGTCCACGTGTCACGATCGGCGACGGCGTGAAGATACAGAACAACGTCTCGGTCTACGAGGGCGTGACGCTCGAGGACTTCGTCTTCTGCGGCCCCTCGATGGTCTTTACGAACGTGATCGATCCCCGCAGCAAATACCCGCAGGCGGACGCCCGGTTCTACCGGAAGACGCTCGTCAGGACGGGCGCCACGCTCGGCGCCAATGCGACAGTCGTCTGCGGGCACACGATCGGGCGCCACGCGTTCGTCGGCGCGGGTGCGGTCGTGACGCGGGACATTCCCGATTTCGCGCTCGCCGTCGGCAACCCGGCGCGTGTCGTCGGCTGGGTGAGCGAGGCGGGGGAGAAGCTCGTGTTCGGTCCGGACGGGACCGCCCGCTGCTCCCGCTCGGGGAAAGTCTACCGTCTGACCGGCGGCGCCGTCGCCGAGTGCGCGTAGGGCCCCGCCATGTGCGGCATCGCGGGCATATTCAACCTGAACGGCGAGCCGGTCTCCCCGGTCACGCTTCGCCGCATGACCGACGCCATAGCTCACCGCGGGCCTGACGGCGAGGGGTTCTACACAGACAGCTTCCTCGGTCTCGGCCACCGACGCCTGGCGATCATCGACCTCTCGAGCGCCGGGCACCAGCCGATGATGACGCCGGACGGCCAGCGCGTCATCAGCTACAACGGCGAGGTCTACAATTTCCAGGAGCTCCGGCTCGAGCTGGAGGCGACGGGGGAGCGGTTCCGCTCGCGCACGGACACGGAGGTGGTGCTCGCGGCGTTCGCCCGCTGGGGACTCGGCGCGCTCGACCGGTTCAACGGCATGTTCGCGTTCGCCCTCTGGGATAAGACGGCGCAGGAGCTGATACTGGCGCGCGACAGGTACGGCGTGAAGCCGCTCTACTACGCGCTGTTCGGCACCACGCTCCTGTTCGCTTCCGAAGTCAAGGCGCTCATTCCCCATCCCGCCTACCGGGCGGGGCTCGACAGGGAGGCTCTGCTGGAGTATTTCACGTTCCAGAATTTTTTCACGGACAGGACGCTCTTTGCCGGCGTCAGGCTCCTTCCGGCCGGGACGTACATGCGCATTCCCCTGGGGGCCCGCGCGCTCCCGGCGCCCGTGCGGTACTGGGACTACCGGTTCGAGGAGCCCTCCGCCCCGCGTACGGACGGGGAGTACGCGGAGGAGCTCGACCGGCTCGTGCAACAGGCGGTCAGCCGGCAGCTCGTGAGCGACGTGGACGTCGGCGCGTACCTGAGCGGGGGGATGGATTCCGGGACGCTCACCGCGATCGCGGCGGGTCAGCTCCCGTACCTGAAGAGCTTCACGTGCGGGTTCGATCTCCATTCCGCCTCGGGCATGGAGCTGGCCTTCGATGAACGGGCCAAGGCCGAGATCATGTCGTACCGCTTCCGCACGGAGCATTACGAGATGGTCCTCAAGGCGGGGGACATGGAGCGGGTCTTCCCGCGCGTCGCCGCGCACATCGAGGAGCCCCGCGTCGGGCAGAGCTACCCGAATTACTACGCCTCGCAGCTTGCGGGGAAGTTCGTCCGCGTCGTCCTCTCCGGCGAGGGGGGGGACGAGCTGTTCGGCGGCTATCCCTGGCGCTACTACCGCGCCGCGGTCAATTCCTCGTTCGAGGAGTATGTCGACAAGTACTACCTCTACTGGCAGCGGCTCATCCCGAACCGCGTGATCCGGCACGTGTTTCAGCCGATCTGGTCGGATGTCGCGGGCGTCTGGACGCGCGACATATTCCGGGACGTGTTTAACGGGACCGGGACGTCACTGACGCGGCCCGAGGATTACATCAACCATTCCCTCTACCTGGAGGCGCGCACGTTCCTGCACGGCCTCCTCACGGTGGAGGACAAGCTTTCCATGGCGCACAGCGTCGAGACGCGTGTGCCCTTCCTGGACAACGACCTGGTGGAGTTCGCCATGCGCCTGCCGGTCCGGCTGAAGCTCGCGAATCTCGGGGAGGTCTGCCGGATGAACGAGAACGAGCCGGGGGCGAAGCGCTCGAAATACTTCCAGCGGACGAACGACGGGAAGGTGCTCCTGCGCAGAGTCATGGCAAAGTACATCCCCCGCGACGTCGCGGAGGCGGAGAAGCAGGGGTTCTCCGGCCCCGACGGGAGCTGGTTCAAGGGGGAGAGCATGGACTACGTGCGGCGTGAGATCATGGGACCGCGGGCGCGGCTCTTCGAGTACCTCGACAGGGACGCCGTGACGGGTCTCGTGGAGGAACATCTGGACGGGAGGCAGAACCGCCGCCTCCTCATCTGGTCGCTCCTCTCGTTCGAGTGGTGGCTGAGGACGTTTCTGCCATGAATGACGTGCGGCGAGATCCTGCGGGAGGTCCCTCGGCAAAGGGCGCCTCGGGACGCCGCCCGCCTTCGGCGGGCGGCGCTCGGATAGTGATGTGCGGGTGCACGGAGACCGGGCACGACATCGCCCGGTACCTCCTGGAGCACGGCATCCCGATCGCGCAGTTCGTGACGATCTCCCCGGAGAAGGCCGCACGCGTCGGCGCGAGCGGATACCGCCCGTTCGACGATCTTGCCGCGCGGTACGGCGTCCCGATGCGGACGGCGAACAGGTACTCGCTCAGGGATGAGGAGGACATCGCGTTCTTCCGCGAACAGAAATTCGACCTCCTCATCCAGGGCGGATGGCAGCGCCTCTTCCCCGCGGACGTCCTCGCCACGCTCCGCGTCGGAGGTGTGGGCGTGCACGGCAGCTCGGAGTTTCTCCCGAAGGGGAGGGGCCGCTCTCCCGTCAACTGGTCGCTGATCGAGGGGAAGGAGAGGTTCGTTCTCCACTTTTTTCTCATGACGCCGGGGATCGACGACGGGGACGTCTTCCACTACGAGATGTTCGACGTGAACGCGTGGGACACGTGCAGGACGCTCTACATGAAGATCGGCATCGTCACGAAACGGGTGCTCGCGGCGTGGATCCCCCGGCTCATCGCGGGGGAGTACGCGCCCGAGCCCCAGCGGGGGGAGCCTTCGTTTTATCCGGCGCGGAGGCCGGCCGACGGCCGGATCGACTGGTCGCGCACGATGGGGGAGATCTACAATTTCATCCGGGCGCAGACGCGGCCGTACCCCGGGGCATTCACCACGCGGGGCGGCGAGCGGATCAACATCTGGCGCGCGCAGCCCTTCGACACGCGGATCGCGTTTCCCGGGGCGCTCGAGGGGGAGGTGCTCGACGTGTTTGACACAGGGGAGTTCGTCGTGAACTGCAACTCCGGCCTCCTCCTTGTGACGGAGAGCGACCCCGCGGTGTGCGCCGGGCAGGTACTCGGAACGTAGAAAAGGGGAGTCGTGAGCACACGTACAGTCACACGGCTCCTGGAGAGGGCCGACGCGCAGGCGGTCGGGACGGACTGGCCGGGCGCATTCAAAACACTCCAGGAGGCTTGCGCGATCGATCCGACGGACCCGCGCGTCCTTGTCCGGCTCGGGAGCTATCCCCTCCGGTACGGGTTCGCCCCGCGCGAGTGGCTGCCGATGTTCGAGCAGGCGGCGGAGCGCGCCCCCGACTCCGCGGATATCCTCACGCAGGCCGCCCTCGCCCGGGCGATCGTCGGGAAATTCGAGGAAGCCGGGGCTGCGCTCCGGACGGCGCTCGCGATGCCGGACGCCCCGGCGATGGCCGCGACGCTCAGTGCGCTCCTCAGCCTGCAGCGGGACCGGCGGGACGAGGGGAAATCCCTTCTCGAAGCCGCCATCGACCGGTTTCCGTGCGACACCGCCGCACGAGGCATTCTCGCGCAGGTACTCGAACTTGAAGGAGACTACGCCGCTGCCCGCGCCCGCTACGGAGAGATTCTCTCGATGGAAGGAGAACACGCCGGGGCGGCACTCGCGCTGAAGCGGATGGCGCTCAGGGAGCGGCGGGGCGACCCGCACGAGCCCCCCGCGCAGGCGTCGCTCCGTTCCGCGGTGATGCTCGTCGACGACAGGAGGATCGACCGCCGCGTGCTGGATGAGGCCCGATCGCTCCTCGGGGCGGGCTGGGACGTGACGGTGATCGGGGGGGATGCCCCCGCGGAGAACGGGTTCTGGGACGAGGAATGCTACCCGGACGTCCGGATCATCCGCGTCAGCGAGCGGATGCTCTCGCTCCCCTGCTACGGGGAAATGTTCAGGTACACTGTCCCCTGGTACTACCGCAAAGCCAGCTCGGTTCTGCGCGGGGAGCTCATCTCCCGGATCCTGCCGAAGCCGGAGTGGCGGCATTTTCTCCACGAGCGGCGGGGGTTCTACATCATTGCCGCGGATTTCCCGGCCTCCGTCTACGTGGCGCACGATCTGCCGCAGGTTCCCGCCGCGGCGATGGCGGCCGCTGTGCACGGGGCGCGGCTCGTCTACGACTCACATGAGCTGTACCCGGAACAGTCGTTCGTGCTGAAAGAGAAGCCGCTGCTGGACGCGCTGGAGAGGCATGTGGCCCCGCTTGCGGACCAGGTCATCGTCGTCAACGAGTCGATGCGCGGAGAGATGCAGTCGCGCTATGGCGTCGCGTCCGATGTGATACTCAATTGTCCGTCGCTCGGCCCCGGCGCGTTCCCGGTGGGGCGGACGAACCGTCTCCGTGAATCCCTCGCCCTGCCGCCCGAAAAGAAAATACTCCTCTACCAGGGGAATATCGTCGCGAAGATCCGGAACCTGGAGAACATCATCGAGGCGATGGCGCACGTCGCCTCTCCCGACGTCGTGCTCGTCCTGATGGGGCCCGACAACGGGGGAGGGAAAGACCTGGTCGGCCTCGCCCGTGCCCGGTATCTTCTCGGCCGCTCCGTGTTCTTCCACCCCTCGGTCAGGCAGAGCGAGCTTCTTTCCTATACGGCCTCCGCAGACGTCGGACTCATACCGTATACCCCGGTCGACTGGAATACGGAATTCTGCACCCCCAACAAGCTGTACGAGTTCATCGTGGCGGAGCTCCCGATTCTGGCAAACGACCTCCCGGAGCTCACGCGGTTCGTCGCCGGGCAGGGGATCGGCCTGAACCTCCCGATGGGAGATGCGGCCGCAGTGTCCCTGGCGATCGACGCGATGTTCGCCGCGGACATCGCCGGGTTCAGAACGCGGCTCCGCGACGTCAGCCCCCGGTTCCTCTGGCAGAACCATGAGGGACCCGCGGTGGTCGGCATATACGAACGCCTTCTGGAAAGGGACGCCGATGTGCGGCATCGCGGGGATCGTTGATCCGGCGCGCGCCGTCGCGCCGGAGGATGTCCTCCGGCTGACGGACGCGCTCGCCCACAGGGGGCCCGACGGCGGCGAGGTCCACGCCGAACGGGGCACCGGACTCGGCCACAGGCGGCTGGCGATACTCGACCTGAGCGACGCCGGGAATTGCCCGATGATGTACACCGCCCCGACCGGCAACGTCTACAGGATCACGTTCAACGGGGAGATCTACAATTTCCTCGAGCTGCGGAAAGAACTTGAAGCGCTGGGTCACCGGTTCCGCTCCGCGGGCGACACGGAGGTCGTTCTCGCCGCGTACGCCCAGTGGGGGGAGGACGCGCTCCTGAAATTCAACGGCATGTGGGCGTTCGCGCTGCAGGACGAGGCGCGAAACGAGCTCTTCCTCGCCCGCGACAGGTTCGGCGTGAAGCCGCTCTACTACCACGCGAACGGGAGGTTCGTATTCGCGTCCGAGATGAAGGCGTTCACCGCGCTCCCGGGATTCCGCGTACGGATGAACGAGCCGCTCGTCCGGCGGATCCTGGAGGCCTCCGAGCCGTGGGAAGGGGTGACGGATGAGACGATGATCGATGGTGTCCGCTCGCTTCCCGCGGGGCATTCGATGCGCGTTGGCGCGGACGGCCGGTTCACTGTCCGGAAGTGGTGGGAGACACGCGACCATGTTCCCGAAGTCCCGGCCCGGTACGGGGAGCAGGTGGAGGAATTCCGCCGGCTCTTCCTGGACGCGGTCCGCATCCGGATGCGGAGCGACGTGCCGCTCGGCTCCTCCCTCTCAGGCGGGCTCGATTCGAGCAGCGTCGCATCGGCGATGGCGCACATTCACCGCGCGGGTTCCGGAGGGCTGGAGCGGTGCGCGAACGACTGGCAGAAGGCGTTTGTCGCGGTCTTCCCGGGGAGCCGGCTGGACGAGAAGGGCTGGGCGGAGACCGTCGGGGGCGCGATCGGCGCCGACGTCCACTACAGCCCGTTCGACCCGGAGGAGTCGCTCCGGACGCTCCAGGATGCGGTCTGGGCGGTGGAGTATGTGCACGGCATACTGGCCTCCCCCGTCTGGGGGGTGTACCGGGAGATGCGGCGGAGCGGCGTCGTCGTCACGCTCGACGGGCACGGCGCGGACGAGCTGCTCGGAGGCTACGCGGGGTACCTCGACGTCCCCGTGGAGGATCTCAACGCCCGGCTCTACAGCGACGTGCACCGCACGATGCTCCCGTCGATTTTGCGGAACTACGACCGCTGCTCGATGGCGCACGGCGTGGAGGTGCGGATGCCCCTGCTCGACTGGCGGCTTGTCGCGTTCGCGTTCGGGCTTCCCCCGGAGTCGAAGATCGGCGCCGGGTTCACGAAGCGGGTGTTCCGCGATGCGGTCAAGGGGATACTCGTGGAGCCGGTGCGGACGCGGCGGTCGAAGATCGGTTTCAACGCGCCGCTCATTGAGTGGTTCAACGGTCCGATGAAGCGCGTGGCGCTCCGGCTGTTTGAACACCGGTTCTGGAACGATAACCCGTTCTGGGACGGAAGGGAATCGGCCCTGCGCTACACGGAACGGATGAACGCCGGCGCGTGGACGTACCGGGAATGGGGAGAGATCGTGCGGCTCTCGATCATGCTCAACCTTGTGCTCTGGCAGTCGCTTTTTGTCGAACGGAAGCGCGTGGAGATCGCATGAACGCCGCGCCGCACACGAGCGTCATCGCCGAAGCCGACTGGGACGCGCTCAACCCCGCCCAGCAGGAATGTCTCCGTGCGCTTGCGCGGGGAACACTCGGCTGGGGATACCGCTGGGGAAGCGAATTCCGCGCCAGGTTTGCAGTCCGCGCGGCCGCGCCCGGGCGGCTTCCGGCGGGAGTCGCGATGTACAACGAGCGGGGGAACGGCGGGGCGATTGGTGCATC
>Ga0335071_10001466_pt1 | contig 25437 bp, 21 predicted proteins | sample Lox_Sample_15_FD_206724 | JGI IMG/M metagenome (GOLD analysis project Ga0335071, IMG submission 206724) | Soil microbial communities from Loxahatchee National Wildlife Refuge, Florida, United States - Lox_Sample_1.5 | ecosystem: Environmental > Terrestrial > Soil > Wetlands | place: USA...
ATTTGGCGACCTCCTCTCCATGAAGGGGTTCAATGTCTTTACCGCCCGCAATGGCAACGAGGCCCTTTTATTATACCGCAGCGCTATGGAATCCAAAAAACCTGTCGATGTCGTTATCCTCGATCTCACGATCCCCGGCGGTATGGGTGGCATTGAGACAATTAAGAAACTGAGGGAGATGGACCCCGGCGTATGTGCCCTGATATCGAGCGGTCTGCCGCAGGCTATTGTTGGCGGCTATGCATCGTATGGTTTTGCCGGGGTGATACCGAAGCCGTACCGATGGGGGGACCTGATTTTAGCGATTAATGATGTATTGCGCCGGAAAAGATGAGAGAGGATCCTTGTCGGGCGGATCACCGTGCAGGCCATTCATCTGAACAATACCGGTAAAAACAGAAGAGAGGTATCCCTTTCTGATACAGATTATTTGGTTTTTCCCCGTAAACCCGAGAAAATTCCTTTTTTCGCATTCTGGTGGCGTTTTCCCTCCAGGTCTAGGATCTGGCGATAAAGGTCCTGTTGCTCCTGCGACACCTGTTTAGGGACGACGATCTTCAGCCGGATTAGGAGATCCCCGGGTTTTCCCCGCCGCTTGACGCCTTCCCCGGGAATTTTAAGTGCGGTGTTGTGCTGGACCCCGGCAGGTATCGACAATTCCACCTGCCGGTGGTCTATCGTCTCGACTTCCTCGACCGATCCGAGTACTGCCTGCGCAGGAGTGATTTCAAGGTTAGTTTCAAGGTTGTCACCCGAGCGGACGAACTGCCGGTGGGGACGGACATGCACCTCAATGAACAGGTCGCCGCTGGGGGCACCAGAGTCTCCGGCCTCGCCATAGCCCTCCATGCGGAGCCTCATCCCACTGTCTATTCCTGCCGGGATGTGAATGGAGAGGGTCCGCTTTACCCTCGTACTCCCGCTCCCCCTGCATTCGGGACATTTTTTTTCAGGCACTTTTCCCCTTCCCATACATTCGTTGCAGGTGCTCATCCTGACAAACTGCCCGAAAATTGTCTGACTTAACTGCTGGAGCTGGCCTGTCCCATTGCATCGGGGGCAGGTCTTTTGCTTTTTCGTCTCGCTTCCCGTCCCGTTACAGGCAGTACATGGCTCGCTGTGCATCACCTGTATTTCTTTATCAGCTCCGGCAACTGCCTCTTCGAGGGTAATCTCCATCCTCATGAGGATATCGTTTCCTGCCTGGGGGCCGCGTGGTCCACGGCCTGCGCCCCCGTACGAACCCCCAAAGAAATCGAATATATCCCCGAAACCTGAAAAATCGGCAGAAAATCCGCCGCCATGGAACCCACCGGAACCTGAATACTGGCCTTTCGAGGCGTTGGTGAAGGTGTCATGGCCGAGCTGGTCGTACTGCTGCCTCTTCTGCGAATCCGACAGGACGCTATAGGCCTCGTTTATTTCCTTGAATTTCTCTTCTGCTCCGGGTTCTTTACAGACATCGGGATGAAATTTCCTCGCCAGGTTGCGATAGGCCTTTTTAACCTCTTTCTCATCTGCGGTCCTTGGAATACCAAGGATGTCGTAATAGTCGCCCGAAGCCATACCGATTTTCACTCTTCTTTCATCTTGAAATCTGCATCGACAACGTTCTCATCGGGCTTTTTCTCCGGTTCTCCGGGATTTCCACCCGTACCCTGGGCAGCCTGGGCCTGCTGGTCAGCCTGCATTTTCTGGTACAGCTTCGTCGTAATACCATATACCGTTTCAGTAAGATTGTCCATCGATTTCTTTATTTCATCGGAAGAATCAGATTCAAGGGCCTTTCTGACTGCTGCTATTCCTTCCTCCACCTTCTCTTTATCTGAGGGTTCGATCTTGTCGCCGCTCTCTTTCAACATCTTTTCAGCGGTGAAAATTGCGGTGTCTGCAGTATTTCTGATCTCGATCTCGTCTTTCTTCTTCTTATCCTCTTCTTCGAATTTCTTCGAATCGTTCACCATGCGGTTGATCTCGTCTTCAGAAAGCTTCCGGTCTCCCTTGATCGTGATCGCCTGCTGGTTTCCGGTACCGAGGTCCTTGGCCGAGACATGGATGATACCGTTTGCATCGATGTCGAAGGTCACGTCGATCTGCGGGATCCCGCGTGGTGCGGGAGGTATGCCGGTCAGCTGGAACCTGCCGAGGGTAAAATTGTCCTTCGCAAGGGCCCTTTCTCCCTGGACTACGTGGATTTCGACGCTGGTCTGTCCGTCAGCTGCGGTTGAGAAGATCTGGCTTTTTCTTGTCGGGATAGTAGTGTTACGTTCGATGAGCTTGGTGGCAATACCGCCAAGGGTCTCAATACCGAGGGTCAGCGGTGTGACATCAAGGAGGACGATGTCTTTTGTCTCTCCCGTGAGCACGGCACCCTGGATTGCCGCCCCCAGTGCGACGCATTCATCGGGATTGATCCCCTTATCGGGTTCTTTCTCGAGGATCTTTTTCACGGTCTCCTGGACAAGGGGTACCCTGGTGGAACCCCCGACAAGAAGCACGTGGTCGATGTCTTTGGGGGTGAGTTTTGCATCGGAAAGTGCCTGTTTCACCGGTCCTACGGTCGATTCCACGAGATCCCCTATCAGTTGTTCGAGTTTCGCCCTGGTCAGGTCGATATCGAGGAATTTCGGGCCTGCCTCCCCGGTCGTAATATAGGGGAGGTTGATGTTGGTCTTCTGTTTCTGAGAGAGCTCGATCTTTGCATTCTCGCTCGCATCCCGGAGCCTCTGCATCGCAATCGGATCTTTCGAAAGGTCGATGCCTTCCTTCTTTTTAAATTCATCGATCAGGTAATCGGTGACCAGCTTATCAAAATCGTCGCCGCCGAGGTGGTTGTTCCCGGCAGTCGACTTGACTTCGAATACGCCGTCCCCGAGCGTGAGGATTGAGACATCGAATGTCCCGCCCCCGAGGTCGTACACGAGGACCGTAACGTCATGTTCCTTGTCGATACCGTATGCGAGGGCGCTCGCAGTCGGCTCGTTGATGATCCTCATGACCTCGAGGCCGGCGATTTTCCCCGCATCTTTCGTTGCCTGTCTTTGTGCGTCGTTGAAATAGGCCGGGACGGTAATGACGGCCTTGGTAATCTTTTCCCCCAGATACGCCTCGGCATCGACCTTAAGCTTCTGGAGTATCATCGCTGATATTTCCTGGGGCGAGAACGATTTATCGTCGATTTTTATCTTCTCGCTGGTACCCATCTTCCTTTTGATGGACTGGATCGTCCGTAACGGGTTTGTGACCGCCTGGCGCTTTGCGAGGCTTCCTACGATCCTTTCCCCGTCTTTGGTAAACGCTACGACCGAGGGGGTGGTCCTGCCTCCCTCGGCATTCGGGATAACCACTGCTTTACCTGCTTCCATGATCGCCATACAGGAAAATGTGGTCCCGAGATCGATTCCTAAAATTTTTTCATGAGCCATAATTATTCACTCTCCCGTCCTTTGGAGACGGCAACTTTTGCGCATCTGATCACTCTGTCATGCATGCGATACCCTCTGCATACCTCGTCAACAACGATCCCCTCTCCTTTGTCGGAAGGGATGCAGACAACTGCTTCGTGTTCAGAAGGGTCGAATTTTGTGCCCACCGACTCGATCGGGGTGATCCCGTGGCTTGCAAGGATGGTCCTGAACAGCTTGTTGATCTGCTCGAGTCCTTCGCGGGCAGCCGATGGATCGGACGCGAGCGCCCGGTCGAAGTTATCAATTACGTCGATGAGATCGACGGCAAACTTCTCGATGGCATACCTGATACTGGTGGTCAGGTCCCGCTCAGTCCTTTTACGGTAATTTTCGAAATCAGCGAGAAGCCTGAGGTACTTTTCATTCATTTCGGCCAACTGCAGTTTCAATTGTTCAGGCCCGGGTACCCCGGTTTCCCGGGTATCTCCGGACCCACCAGGACCTTCATCAGATCCTGACCCGTTAATGTCCTGATTTTCCATTTTCGGCGGATCTTTCAGCTCTTCATGCATGTCAGACATATGACGGTCTATTATCTATAGTATTGTGGTTCTATATAAATTTATCCTATGAGTCAAACCCCTATTATACCTTATTTCTCGAAATTAACCCCTAAAAAGTGTCAAATTAAATTTCTCTTGTTTCTCCATCAGGATCCTTGGAAAATCGCTCAAATCAGCCGATTTCCGGGAGAAATATCCCGTCCATCTGACTCCCCGGATCTGAAGTCCCGGAAAGTCTGTCTGAAACGCCGGTGCAAACGTCCCGGCCCGCATCAGTTCAATTAGGCTGATATCGTTATGAAGACTTATACTTCCCTATGAAATGGGCGTTGCTCTCGGTCTGGGACAAGCAGGGGATCGTCGATCTCGGAAGAGCCCTTGTCTCCCTCGATTTTGGTCTTATAAGTTCGGGAGGGACCGGGAAGGTCCTTAAAGAATCAGGTATTCCTTTCGAAGAAGTCTCATCCTATACGGGATTCCCCGAGATGATGGGAGGCAGGGTGAAGACGCTCCACCCGAGGATCCACGGAGGGCTGCTTGGGCGGCGGGGGACTGACGATGAGGTAATGGCAGTACATAGTATCCGGCCCATAGACATCCTTGTGAGCAACCTGTACCCGTTCGAGCAGATGGTTAAAAAAGGCCTCGTGCTCGAAGAACTCATTGAGTATATCGATATCGGAGGCCCGGCCCTGATCAGGGCCGCAGCAAAGAACTACCGGGATGTTGCAGTGGTGACCGAACCCGGGGACTATCCGGTCCTTGTCGGGACCCTGCGGTCAGGGGAAATTTCGGAATCTCAAAAATTCCGGTTTGCAAAAAAGGCATTTGCGAAAACCGCGGCATACGATGCTGCAATCAGCAATTATCTTCATGGCATCGATAAGGAATTTCCGGATATCTATACGGTCCAGTTCGGTAACGGGAGATCTCTCCGGTACGGCGAGAACCCCCACCAGAAGGCCTCTGTATTCGGATGCACCGGAATTGCCGGTGCAGAGCCGGTCCAGGGAAAACAGATGTCCTACAATAATTATCTCGATTTGGACTCCGCATCGGGACTACTGGCCGAGTTCGATGAACCCTGTGCGGTCATCGTAAAACATAACAACCCCTGCGGTGTGGCGGTCGGCAGGACAATCCTCGAGGCATATCTCCGGGCACGCGAAACAGACCCTGTCTCCGCATATGGTTCCGTCGTTGCAGTCAACCGGGAAGTGGATGCAACGATGGCGGGAGAGATAGCCAAAACATTCGTTGAAGTCATTGCCGCACCGTCGTTTTCCGGAGAAGCAGCAGGGATCATGAAATCCAAAGAAACCATGAGGGTCGTTGTCCTTCCTGACCGGACCGGGGGTCCCCAGATGAGATCGATTGACGGGGGTCTCCTGCTTCAGAGGACGCCGGCCTACAAGGAACACTGGGAGACGGTAACCGACCGCGATCCATCGGCAGCCGAGCTGCAGGCGCTCAGGCTTGCCTGGAAGGTATGCAAACATACCCGTAGCAATACCATCATATTCGCCGATACCGTCGGAACTATCGGGATAGGGGCGGGCCAGATGAGCCGGGTCGACGCAGCGAAAATCGCCATAGAAAAATCCCAATTTCCTCTCAAAGGGACCGGTGTCGCATCTGATGCATTCCTGCCGTTCCCTGATACCCTTGAGGTTGCTCACGCGGCCGGTGCGACAGCGCTGGTCCAGCCCGGGGGGTCGATCAGGGATAAAGAGGTGATCGATGCGGCAAACAACAGAAACATCGCCATGATCTTTACGGGAATACGATATTTCAGGCATTAAACCGGATATTTTGTGGCTGATTATCGATAAATTTAAATAAGGAACCGGGTAAGTCTTACTTAAATCTGGTGATAGTTATGGATTATGGAAAACTAGTCGGAGATTCGTTTGGTTATGCAAAAGAAGGGCTTTTCGGCCATTGGGGTAAATGGATACTTTTAATCATCCTGGCGATTTTACCTGTCATCCCCATCATGGCCGGAGTCATATTCGGGATAATAAGCCTCATGAGCTCGCCAGGGATGCTCGTAGCGGTGCTGATCATTGCAATTATCCTCGCGGTTATTCTTGCATTGCCGTTACTCGGGTACCTCGTATTGATTTACCGTGGTGAGAAACCGGCACCTGAAGTTGCAAACTGGGGGGCACTGTTTTCAAACGGGCTTAAACTTTTCATCGTCCACCTGATATATGCCATTCCGGTTCTGATCATAGCCACAGCCGTCCTCGGCAGCACAATCTTTACAGTGTTTCTCTCCGCATCGCAGTCGGTGACAAATCCTGAATCCATGATGGGCATGATAGGGGCGTTAATCTTCGGATTTATCATTCTCATCATTGTGGCTTTCATTATCTGGATCATCGAAGCAACGGCGGTCGTCAGATTCGCCCGGACGAACAGCATCGGCGAAGCATTCAATTTTGGTGAGATTTTCGCCCGCATCAGTAAAATCGGGGTTGGTTCATACATCCTGGCTCTTATCGTCATGGCGATAATCATCGGGATCATTGTTGTTATCCTCGAATTTATACCATATATCGGGTGGTTCATTTTGCTTATCGTGGCCCCGATCCTGGCCTTGTTCGAGGCCCGCTTCCTCTGCCTGCTGTATGACAGCGTGGCCGAAGAGGCAAAACCCCAGGCCTGATATTTTTTCTTTTTTTCATTTAAAACTGAAAACCACCTACCTTACACTATAAATAGCGAAACGGCGATGTTCTAATGTGGTGGAACAGTCCATGACAGATCGTTTTATTGGTAAAAGACCTGCGCTTTTTTGATACAACGTTACGGGACGGGGAACAGACCCCTGGTGTCTCGCTAGAACCGGATGAGAAACTCGATATCGCCCTGAAACTTTCCGAAATCGGTGTGAACGTCGTCGAAGCAGGATCTGCTGCAGCGTCGGCCGGTGAACGCGAAGCGATACGGCAGATAGCCGATGCCGGCCTCCGTGCAGAGTGCTGCACGTATGTCAGGGCCCTTTCGGAAGATATCGATATGGCTGCCGATTGCAATGCCGATTCGGTCCATCTCGTCGTACCTGTCAGCGACCTGCACATTACGAAGAAGCTCCGGAAGACCCGTGGCGATGTCATGGCAATGGCATTCGATGCGGTCGAGTATGCAAAAGAACGGGGACTTATCGTAGAACTGTCAGGCGAGGATGCTTCCAGGGCAGACCAGGATTTCCTTCTTGGGATCTACCGTGGCGGCGTCGAACGGGGAGCAGACCGGTTATGTTTCTGCGACACGGTCGGGCTCCTGACGCCCGAAAAGGCATCCGCTATCATCCCCCCCCTCTGCATCGCCCCTCTCTCGATACATTGTCATAACGACCTGGGTTTCGCGATCGCGAATACCTTTGCCGCACTGAAGGCCGGGGCGACCTGCGCACACGTAACGGTAAACGGGCTTGGAGAACGGGCGGGCAATACGCCTCTCGAAGAGGTCGTCATGGCCCTTGAAGTCCTGTACGGGTACGATACCGGCATCAGGACCCAGGAGTTATACCACCTCTCATCGCTCGTGTCCCGGCTTACCGGCGTGCCCCTTGCCGTGAACAAGGCACTTGTCGGGGAGATGGCATTCACCCATGAGAGCGGTATCCATGCTCACGGGGTTCTCCGTGAACCATCGACCTACGAATCGGTCAGGCCGGAGATGATCGGGAGGAAACGGCGGATTGTCCTCGGGAAGCATTCAGGGTCGGCCTCTATTGCCGCGGCTCTCAATGAAATGAACTACAGGCCCGAGGAGAAACACCTCAAGGAGATCGTAAAAAGGATAAAAATACTCGGTGACGAGGGAAAACGGATTACCGATGCTGACCTGATGGCTGTGGCTGATGCGGTAATGGCCATCGAGTGTCACCCGGTGCTCAGAATGCGGCAGTTTACCGTAGTGTCGGGGAGCAACGTGATCCCGACCGCTTCGGTCACCGTAGTCGTCCACGGCGATGAGATTACCAGCTCTGCCACCGGGAAGGGGCCCGTGGACGCAGCCATGGAGGCGCTCCGGAAATCGGTTTCCGATGTTGCCGATATAAAACTTGAGGAATACCACGTCGACGCCATCAGCGGCGGCACCGATGCGCTTGTCGACGTGACGGTAAGATTAAGTAAAGACGGAAAGATAATTACGTCACGCGGCGCCCGCACGGACATAATCATGGCAAGCGTTGAAGCGGTTATCGCCGGCATGAACAGATTACTGAGGGAAGAGGATGAAGACCGGAGCGAAACTCCTAATTGAAGGACTGCAGCGCGAAGGGGTGGAGACCCTTTTCGGGTACCCCGGCGGTGTGGTCTTGCCGATATATGATGAACTGTACGATTCACCATTACGGCATATTCTGGTACGGCACGAGCAGGCAGCCGCCCATGCAGCCGATGGCTATGCACGGGCAAGCGGCCGCGTAGGCGTATGCCTTGCCACCTCCGGTCCGGGTGCATGTAACCTGGTCACCGGTATTGCGACGGCTTATATGGACTCTGTTCCGGTCGTTGCAATTACCGGGCAGGTGCCGACATTCCTGCTTGGAAACGATGCCTTCCAGGAATCAGATATCACGGGGATCACGATGCCCGTGACTAAGCACAATTATCTCGTCAAGGAGCCCGCCGAACTCCCGAAGATCATGCAGGAGGCCTTCTATATCGCGCGGACCGGCCGACAGGGCCCGGTGCTCATCGACATGCCGAAAGATGTGAGCACGAACACGATAGATTTCGACCCGGTTCTGCCGGAAAAACCTGTCCTTCGTGGGTACCAGCCCACGTACCGCGGACATCAGAAGCAGATTGAAAAAGCGATAGAAATGCTTCTGCTTGCGGAACGGCCGCTTATCTATGCCGGGGGAGGTATCATCGCGTCCAATGCGTCCCGGGAACTCATGCAACTGGCAGAGCAGATGATGATCCCGGTAACGACGACCCTCATGGGGCTTGGATCGATCCCCTGCGACCACCCCCTCAATCTCGGCATGCTCGGGATGCATGGTACAGAATATGCGAACTTTGCCGTTACCGAATGTGACTGCCTGCTGGCGCTTGGCGTCAGATTTGACGACCGGGTTACCGGAAAACTCGATACGTTTGCATCGCGGGCCAGGATCATTCATATCGATATCGATCCTGCTGAAATTGGTAAGAACAAATATGCGGATGTCCCGATCGTCGGCGATTTAAAGGTCGTGCTCGGTGAAATGATCCACAAATTGTCAAAGAAGGGAAATTACGACAACTGGCTCGAAAAGGTCAGGGCATGGAAGAAGAAGCACCCGCTCCGGTACAAGGACGACGGTGTGCTCAGACCGCAGTATATCATCCAGCAGCTCTCTGCCCTTCTGGGAGGTGAGGGTGTCATCGTCTCCGAAGTCGGCCAGAACCAGATGTGGACGGCACAATATTACTGCTTTAAGAAACCCCGTTCCTGGATCACCTCGGGTGGTCTCGGGACCATGGGGTACGGTTTCCCGGCGGCCATGGGTGCGCACTTTGCCAGACCCGGCGAAACGGTCTTCGATATCGCGGGGGACGGGAGCTTCCAGATGAATATCCAGGAACTTGGTACGGTCGCAGCGAATAAGATACCGGTCAAGGTGGCGGTCCTGAACAACTGCTTCCTCGGCATGGTAAGGCAGTGGCAGGAATTGTTCTATAACCGGAGGTATTCGTTCACCGAGTTGCCCCCTGTTGATTTCGTAGGTATTGCAAAGGCCTATGGAGTCGATGGCATCCGGGTCGAGAGTTGCGAGGACGTCGTCCCTGCGCTGAAATCGGCAATAGACTCGGATGGTCCGTTTGTCCTCGACTTCAGGGTGGAACGGGAGGAAAACGTGTTCCCGATCGTCCCACCGGGTGCAGCAAATAACGAGATGATCGGAGGGCACGTGCCATGAAGCCCCACACTCTCTCGGTCCTCGTCGAGAACAGGGCAGGTGTCCTCTCCCGCGTCACCGGCCTTTTTTCCCGGAGAGGATATAACATCGAGAGCCTGGCAGTCGGGACCAGCGAAGAGCCCGGGATGAGCCGTATCACGATTGTCTGTATCGGCGACGATGCCGGTATAGAACAAGTGATGAAGCAGCTCAACAAGCTTATTGACGTCATCAAGGTTTCCGACCTGACTGACAGCGAGCGTGTGGAACGCGAGCTTGCCCTGATCAAGGTTGCCGCAGAGCCAGGGACAGGCAGGAACGAGATCATACAGATTGCCCAGATCTTCCGGGCGCAGATCGTTGACGTCGGAACCAAAACGCTTGTGCTCCAGATCGTCGGCAACACGGAAAAGATCGATGCCCTCGAAAAGGTCCTCAGGCAGTTCGGTGTCAAGGAATTCGTCAGGACTGGCAAGGTCGGTATCCTGAGAGGATTGAAAACCGTGAAAAGCGGTAAATAACCACTTTTTTGTCCTGGTGAAACTCTCATTCGTTCTTACGGTACCCGCTCGACGGGAGGGGTTCTCTCCACCCTGCCCTTTCCCAGCAGGATGCCCGATATGAATCAGTTATTGTGTGGGCCCTGTCCTTACCGGTGCCGCCACAGCGGCGGGCGGAGCCCCGTGAGCGTCACGTTATTCAATTCTCACCAAAAAGAATCAACCGGGAGGAATTGATGAAAATGAAAAAAGGCAATAGAAGAGAGGGTGTTAACCGGGATCATTTTTTCATCCTGTTTCATCGGTTATGATCACCTGATTACCGGAGGATACAGGCATTATCAGAAGATATACGGGTATAAATGACAATCTTTATGGGTTGTCCCCAGAAACCTTGCTATGCAATAGCATAGCAGGGATTTTCCATGAAACACTCTACCATACTTGTCCTTGCAGGGATACTCATTCTCTCTGCATTTTTTGCAGGTTGCACACAGCAGGCAGCCGCACCGGCACAGGCCCTGAAAATAGGCGTCGTTGCTTCCATGACCGGGCCTTCGAGCTCGACCGGTAAGGGTATGTGGCAGTCGTCGCAGCTCGCAGCCGACGAGATCAATGCGAATGGAGGGGTCTACCTCAGTTCACTCGGTAAAAAAGTACCCATACAGCTCGTGCTTGGCGACGATGCATCCACCCGTGAAGGCGGAATGACGGCAGTCACGAAATTAATCACGCAGGACAATGTCGATATGCTCGTCGGAGGGTTTTCAAGTGCCGTTGTTTCGGCGCACCAGTCGATCGTAGCCGATAACAAGGTCCCCTACATCATTACCGGGGCATCGACGCCGGTCATCACCAGGAGGTCAGATGTGAACACGACGTACATGTTCCACCATGCCCCGACAACTGATGATTCAGGCAGCCAGACGACGCTGTTTATCGATCAGGTAATACGACCGGCCATCAATGCGAAGTTCGGGTACCCTGCGGATCGGCCCCTGAAACTTGCCGTACTCTACCAGGACAGCCCGTACGGCCAGGGTCACCTTACCGCCATCAATAACACGATTAATGCAAATAACCTCAAAATTACTGTCGTATCCTCCAACGCGTTTAAAATGGGCGAGACCGACTACCGTTCGGTCCTCACGGCTATTAAGAATTCGGACGCCGACGTGGTATACGTCGCGGCGTTCCTGAACGAACAGGCACCCATCGAGACACAGGCAATGCGGGATGTGGACTTAAAGAAGATCTTTATCGCGATCGAACCGAACGACGATCCCGCCTTCTATAAAGCGGCAGGGCAATACGCAGACTATTCGATCATCCAGAGCCGTTTCAGCCCGTACACCGTACCAAACGGACCAACACAGGCTGCGTACCAGAAATTCGTCTCTGATTTCAATGCAAAATACGGCGGTTTCCCGGGAATGATGGGTGTCGCCACCTATGAAGGAGTATATATTGCCGCAGATGCCGCTGCGAATGCAGGATCCCTGGACAAACCGGCACTCCGCAACGCCCTTGCGACCCTGCAGATGCCCCAGATGGTCGAGGCGATGAACAACCAGACCATCTCGTTCTCTCCCGATTACCGCGAGAGCAAATTCGATCTGACCATGGAACAGCTCCGCTGGAACGCAACAATCAACGAAACAAGGCCCCAGATCGTCTGGCCTGGCAATTTAAAACAGGCAGACTTTGTGCTCCCCGACTGGTACGTTCCAGGGAAAGCATGAATTTCTTACAACACTAATCTTTTTCTCATCTGTTAATTTGGAGGATACCGGATGGATCTAGGCATCGATATTATCACGCAGGTACTGGTCTGGGGTCTTTACGCCGGGTGTATTTATATTCTCCTGGCAACGGGTTTGAACCTGATTTTCGGCGTCATGAAGGTCGTGAATTTCGCCCATGGCCAGTTGCTGATGATAGGCGCCTATGTAACATTTACGTTTTTTGTCATCTCGGGATTCAATCCCTACGTCCTTCTTGCAGCATCGGTCCCCATCCTGATCCTCATCGGTGTCAGTATCGAAAGGCTGTGTTTCAGACCAATCCTCGGTACCGGCAAGCTCAACGAGATATTCATCAGCATCGGGTTGATCTACATCCTCGAGAACGTGGCTGCCATGATCTGGGGTGACGAATGGCGGACGATTCACAGTCCTTTCGAGACGATTACGATTCAACTGGGTGGCATGAAGATCCCGGCAGACTACCTGATTATTATCGCGACGACTGCGATCATACTTGTCGCGCTCTGGTTGTTCCTGAAACGTTCGCAGCTCGGCAGGGCCATCAGGGCGACGAGCCAGAACCGGAAAGCCGCCTCCCTGATGGGGATCAATGTCGAACGCATGGACATGATCAGTTTTGGCCTGGGTGCTGGCCTCGCAGGTGCTGCAGGAACGCTCTGGGTGGTCAGTGGACAGGTCTTCAACCCTTACATGGGATCGGTACCGGCTGTCAAGGCGTTCGCCATCGTCATCATCGGGGGGCTCGGGAGCATACCAGGGGCGATCATTGCCGGCCTGGCGCTCGGCATCGCGGAGAACTTTGCTGTCTTCACCGTTGGCGGGGCATGGAAGGACGCGGTGGCGTTCATCATCCTGATCCTCGTGCTCATTATCAGGCCTACCGGCCTGTTCGGCGAGGCAGAGGAGTGAGGATTTCATGAACAGGCAGGACATTACCCGGTATGCAACCATTGGTTTTCTGGCAGTTGCCGTTCTGCTGCCGTTGCTGACCGGACGCAACCCGTACTACCTTACGGTCCTCATCCTCATGCTCGTTTTCATCATTTTTTCTTCGGCATGGAACCTCCTCACCTATACCGGCCAGGGATCACTCGGACATGCGGCATTTTTTGGGATTGGAGGATATATTTCGGCTCTCGTGGCCGCAAAGAGCGGGGTTACGCCGTACCTTACGATATTCGCAGGCGGGGCCGGGGCTGCCCTTGTCGGCATCTTCATCGGGGCGATATGCGTCAGGATGAAGGAATGGTTCCTTGCGATGGTCACGTTCGGGTTTGCCATCATCATCCAGGTCCTCGTAGCGAGCCAGTTCGCTCAGGTCACCGGCGGTTGGGATGGCGTCGCCGCACCACCCCTGATCAGCAGTTCCATACCCGACTATCTCCTGTACGAATACTATTCGATACTGGTCATCGCGATTGCCGTGATCGCATTATTCTCGCTGATTCTCCGTTCCCGCATCGGACTTGCCTTCTCGGCAATCAGGGAGAACGAGATCGAGGCGAGAGCATCGGGGATCGATCCGGTCCGTTACCGGCTGTTCGCTTTCATGGTCAGTGCATACTTCGCCGGGCTTGCCGGAGCGCTCGAGATCCACTACCTCGGGTATATCACACCGGAAATTTTCGGCGTCGACATCTCGTTCTGGCCGATCATCTACACGATTAGCGGTGGGCTTATGACCCTTGCCGGGCCGGTCATCGGAACGATCGTCATAACCCTGATATGGGACGGGCTCCAGTCTTTCGGACTTACTTATGCCCGGTTTATCATTATCGGCGTGATCCTGATCCTCGTCGTGATATTCCTGCCGAAGGGCCTGATCTCGCTTCCCGACGAACTGAAGAAAAAAATACCCGGATGGAAAACACGTCTCGGGAAATTGCGGCACCGGTAACTCCGAATTATTTCCACCGGTCCGATACAATTTTTATTTTGGTACTTGTTTGTTTATGATCACCTGAACCCCCTCGTCAGCCGGTCTCCTTTATTCCGGCGTAGGGATCGCCTGAAAAATGGCTGGTAAGGGATCGCAATGTAGAACAAAACCGGAAGGCCCTGGATCGTTTACAGGCCAAGATAAGAGGCCTGGATTTCCGGGCTCTCGAGCAGGTCGGCTGCGGGACCCGAGAATGATATCCTCCCGTTTTCGAGGACGTACCCGCGGTGGGAGATCTGGAGTGCCTGCATGACATTCTGTTCGAGGAGAAGGATCGTCAGGCCCTGCTTGTTCAGTTGCGCCACGGATTCCAATACATTCCTGACATAGAGGGGAGACAAGCCGAGAGACGGTTCGTCGAGGATCAGGAGACTGGGCTCCATCATGAGGCTCCTCCCGATGGCAAGCATCTGCTGTTCTCCTCCCGATAACGTGCCTGCCAGCTGGTCCTTCCGTTCACCGAGGATTGGGAACATTGTAAAAATCCGATCAGGGTTCCATGTCCCTTCCCGTCCGAGATATCCGCCGAGTCTCAGGTTTTCAATAACCGACATCTTCGGGAAAAGGGCCCTTTTTTCAGGTACGAGCGATAGTCCCTTTCGTACGATCTCGTGGGGAGGAAGGCCGAGGATCTCTTCGCCCTCGAACGAAATATGACCCCTGGCAGTCCGGTTCAGCCCTATGATCGTCTCGACAAGGGTCGTCTTTCCTGACCCGTTCGGCCCGAGGAGGGTGACTATTTCGCCTTTGTCAACAGTAAGCGAGGCATCCCACACGACGTGGAGGCTGCCGTGACACACATTGAGGTTGCTGATCCCGAGCAAAAGAAAACCTCTATTCCTGATATTTCTCGCCGAGGTACGAGTCCACCACTCTCTGGTCATTGAGGACGTCGAGAGGAGTCCCTTCAGCGATTTTCTCCCCGTGGTCGAGAACGACGATCCGGTCCGAGACCCCGGTAATGACGCGCATCACGTGTTCGATCAGCATGATGGTAGTTCCCTGGTCCCTGATCTTCTTGATAAGACGGATCGCCTCATCGCTCTCGTTCGGGTTCAACCCTGTCGTAAGCTCGTCCATCAGGAGTAGTTTTGGCCTCGATGCAAGGGCCCTTGCGAGCTGGACGCGTTTCATTTCCATCAGGTTCAACGTGGATAGCGCGACATCAATCTTGTCTTTTGGAAATCCAACAAACTCCAGGTGCATCAATGCCTCGTCTCGTGCCTGCCGCATACCGGTCTTATGGTGATTGCCAAAAAGGGCGCTCACCATCACCGATTCGACGGCTGACATCCCGGGAAACGACTGCGGGTGCTGGAATGTCTTGGCTATACCCTTCTTGCAGAGCTTGTTTAAGGAAAGCCCGGTAATGTCTTCGCCCTGGTACGTGATCGAGCCGCCGTCAGGGGGGTATATTCCCGATATCATGTTGAGCAGCGTTGTCTTCCCTGCCCCGTTCGGCCCTACAAGTCCGAGGATCTCGCCTTCTTTCACGTAAATATCGACGTCCTGGACTGCCGATAATCCCCCGAATTTTTTATTGACCCTTGTTGCGACGAGCACAGGCAGTTCACCCTGTCAATTGTTAACATATGGCATACTCGGATATTAAGATTGTCTCCCTGCCATTGCGGCGTAAAATCGGTGAAAATCCCAAAATCACGGGACTTCCTGGAGATGATAATTTTGAAGACACCGCTCATAAAAGCGGAGGGAAGGTGGCCGTTTGCAGGGCATGGTCAATCATTTAAATTGCCGCCGCCAATTAATAAGAAGTGAAAACGGTAATACTCGGCGGCGGGTTGACCGGGGTGACCCTCGCCCGGCTCCTTACAGCCAGGAATTTCGACGTCAGTGTCCTCGAGGCGGAAACGCGTATCGGCGGACTCTGCAAGTCAGAGAGACAGGACGGATTTACCTTCGATACCGGCGGTTCTCACATCATCTTCTCCCGCGATTCGGAAGTGCTCTCCTTCATGAAGGAAGTCCTCGATGGAAACCGCTCAGAAATTTCGAGGAACACAAAAATATTCTACAAGGGTTCTTACGTAAAATATCCCTTCGAAAACGGGCTGTATGCACTTCCAAAAGAGGACCTCTTCTTCTGCATCAACGAGTTCATCAAAACCCTCATACGTTCGGAGAAAGGGGAGCTTCCGGAGGCAGAAAATTTCAGGGAGTGGATATACAATACCTTCGGAAAGGGCATCGCAGAATGCTACATGGTCCCATACAACGAGAAGATCTGGAATTATCCGGTCGCTTGCATGTCGACGCACTGGGTCGAAGGAAGAGTCCCCCGGCCCCCGGTGGAAGACATCATCAGGTCTGCCGTCGGGATCGAGACTGAGGGATATACCCACCAGTCGCTGTTCACCTATCCGGTGAACGGCGGGATAGAGGCACTGGTAACGGCAATAGCGGCACCGGTCACCGACAGGATCCGGACTAATTTCAAGGTCACATCGGTCAGGAGGGACGGATCCATGTGGGAGATCAGTAATGGCGGCGAGACAGTCCATGCAGACCGGATCATTTCCACGATTCCCCTCCAGGAACTCGTCTCGATGCTTGACGACGTCCCGGGAGAAGTCGTATCTGCGATCAGAGGACTGAAATACAACTCCCTGCTTACCGTCACCATCGGGGTGAAAGGCGATGTCCCCCCTTATTCCTGGGTCTATGTTCCCGATGAAGGGGTCGGCCTTGAAAACAGGATCTCCTTCCCGTCCGGATTCAGTAAAAACACCGCACCACCCGGATGCGCATCGGTCCTCGCCGAGATCACTTACAACGAAGGGGACCCCGTCTCACTGATGAACGACGATCAGGCGATCGATCACGTCACCTCGTCGTTGATCAGGATGGGAGTAATACAACCGGGAACAGTCGTTTCCCACGCGGTCTACCGGAAGAAATATGCTTATGTCGTCTACGATCTCGGATATCGGGATAACATCAGCGCGATTAGAAAATATTTCCAGGGACAAGGGATCTCTCTCGTCGGGAGGTTCTCGCAGTTCGAATACCTGAATATGGACGGCTGCATCAGGAGTGCGATGGACTTTGCAGGTGATTTTCCGGCATGAGGGTGAATTTTTACGTCGAGGACCAGATCTTCTTCAAATATATCGGCTCTGCGACGGTGGCGAAATCCCTTTACCGTCAGATTGGAGCCATGGCCGATTTCGACGTAACCTGGAAGAGCTATTCGAGGACTGCCGACGTCGTTCACTATCATACCTTCGGCCCGATAGCGGCCGTTAACCGGAGGATCAGTTGCGGGTGCAAAGTCCTTACGGCGCATTCGACACCCCGTATCAATCAGGGAAACATCTCGTTTGCGCGGGTGATCAACCAGCGCTATCCCAAGGTATACCGGAAGTACGACCACATTATCACCATATCCAAACCATGTCATGACGAGGTCATTGCCATGGTCCCTGAAATGCCCGTGACCATGATCCCGAACGGCGTCAACAGGGAAGTATTCCGGAAGGATGAGAAACGGCGGAGATCATTCCGGAACGAATACAATATCAGGGAGGATGAGCGCGTAGTCCTGACCGTGGCCCAGCAGACACCAAGGAAAGGTCTTTATGATTTCTTTGCCCTCTCAAAAGCATGCCCTGACATGAGATGGGCCTGGGTCGGAGGGCTTCCATACGGGTTCCTGTCGAAGGACTACCGGAAGATCCGTTTCATGAAGGAACGGTGCGGACAGAACGTGATCCTTACCCGCCATATCAGGGACGTGATCGATGCGTACAACGGGGCGGACGTTTTTTTCATGCCGTCCTATGCAGAAACGTTCGGTCTCGTCATCCTCGAAGCCCTTGCGTGCGGGGTCCCGGTCGTTGCGAGGGACATCCCTGAATTCCATGATATTTTCGGAGACAGCATTCTCTATTTCTCGGACCGTGAGGAGGCCGAACAGTTGATCAGGGATGAGGATACGTTAAAAGCCGTCGCTGCCGGAGCAAGGGAATTTACCCGGGCATTCGATATCAGGAATGTCGCGCAGCAACACATCGATTTGTACAAGAGCCTGGTGGAACCATGATTTCGGTGATCGTCCCATCCTATAACGAAGAAGCAAACATAGGCCGCTGCCTTGAATCCCTCTCCAACCAGACCATCCCGAGGAACGAATACGAGATTATCGTCGTGGATGGAAACTCAAAAGACCGTACCCGCGAGATTGCGGAACGATATGCAGATCTGGTCTTTGTCCAGACGAGCCCCAAGGTCGGAGGGGCGCGGAACGACGGAGTCCTGCGTTCCCGGGGAGAAATAATTGCAACGACCGATGCAGACTGCATCATCCCATCAGACTGGCTGGAAGTGATCGGGGAGGATTTTGCACAAGGTCATATCGTCCAACTCTACGGTCCGGTAGACCCGATTGAAAAAGGAATAAAAAACCGGATCTCCCTCTGGCTTGCAAATACATTCTGCATCCTCGGTTACTGCACGACGCTTTTGTACTATACGCTCGGTTGTAATACGGCGTTCGAGAGAAATGCCTTCATCGAAGCCGGGATGTACCATACCGTCGATGCAGGGGACGACCTCGAAATAGCGGTGAGGATGAGAAAAATCGGGAAAGTCAGGTTCGATCGGCGGATGAGGGTTGGTTTTTCGATGCGACGATACCAGCAGTTCGGCACGTTAAAATCCCTGTACGAATGGCTGTACATCGTCCTGCACGGTGGGTCGTCCGAAAAACACAGTTATACGAAGAGAGAATACAAGTAAGGCAGAACCGGACCGTCAGTTTCCGGCGTTGGTGGTTCCTCACCAGTGTAGTGATCATGTCCGAATGGCCTGTCAGCCCTGAAGCGAACGAAATTATCGATGCATTCGAACAAAGCGAATGCGCCGTCCTCCTCGGTATGAGGGTAACCGGCGTCTGGGATACCGGTATCAGTGTCGCGATGGATACCGCGGGAAAAAACGGCCCGGGAGGAGTTGCTCATGGCGGGGCAGTGTTCACCCTCGCTGATCAGGCATTCGGAATCGCTGCGAACATGGATGGGATTAAACAGGTCGCTCTATCCGCAAATATCCAGTATATCTCCCCGGCAACAGGACTGCTCGAAGCGGTAGCTGAACGGTTGACCGGGAACGATATGTGTACGGTCTACCGGGTATCTGTTTCATCAGCCGGGAAACTGGTGGCAGTGTTCGAAGGGGTCGGGATACACGTTTAGGATGTCGTGTGAAACCAGCATATTTCAATGGCAATCCGGTTTAAAACGGCACCTGATCAATATCACCACCAATTTTTTTCGAAAAAATTAATGGAACTGTCTGAACGGGACGAGCTGGTCAAACACCTTATAACGTTCTCCGTTCTGCAGGGTGACCCAGACCTGGGCACTGTCGGTGTTGCCGCCCGTAGACGGTATTTCTATGGTGTCTCCGACCCTGAACGGGCCTGTGATGGTCTTCGTCTCGGTCGTGCCGTCACCCCGTGTTACCTGCATCTCGATGCTGTAGACATAGTTTGCACCCATTCCCCCGCGGTACGTTGCGATGATCAGGGGATTAATCGACTTTCCGTTGCTGGCGACATCAACTGCGATATCATAACTGGGAGGGAGCGTCCTGACCGGTTCGGGTTCGGTTATCGTTGGAGTGGGGGTGACCTTCGTCGGCAGCGGAGTGGCAATAACCGCAGGTGCACCTGTTGTCGCCGTCGTAATGGGTTGCTGTGAAGAGGGCTGGGTACATCCCGAAGCGATAAGGAACGCCGCAAGAATAATTCCTGTCAGTAACATTGCCTTATAATTCATGTAATTATCTTCGTTGCGGATTCTATATGAGGGTTATTTACCGGATCATGTTAATAGACCCGGGGGTGAGATACCTATAACCCGGCGGGATATCTTTGCCAGAAACCATAGCCAGGATCCGGAATCCTTATGTATTTGCCTTAATCCTTCTCGGGATTTTTATTATCGGGGGTGCCATTGCCGGGGCACTCCAGTTCGCCTATAAGGTCTCTATTATCTTCCAGATAGCCGCTGCAGACAGTGTTCTTGCAGCAATCGGAATCCTCCTGCTTTACAGGCTGGGATGGTTCAGGGAAGCAGGTTATGCAAACATTATAAAAGCCCGGCATCTGCCCCTCCTCGTCCTGCCGCTAATCGTTGCATTGCTCTCGTTTTCCGAGGGTATTACCGTAACTGCCCCCCTTTCCGTTGTCGGGTTTGCTTTGTTTGCACTTCTTATCGGATTTTGCGAGGAAACATATTTCAGGGGTCTGATGCTCACCGGTCTCTTTCCAGTCGGGGTCTATCGTGCAGTTCTGGTGTCGTCATTCCTTTTTGCTGCCCCTCACCTGCTCAATATTTCAGCAGGTCTTTGGGACCCGTCTTTCGCTGCTGCAGATACCATTGCAGCGTTCGGGATCGGCGTAACGTTTGCCGCACTCAGGATCAGGACAGGGAGCATCTGGCCGTCCATCGGATTGCACGCCCTTACCGATTTCAGTGCCCTGCTCGCTATCGGCACGATCGAGGTCAGTGCGCAGTCACAGGCTTCCCTCGCAGGGACAACCGCGATCGGCGTCATCCTTACTGTTTACGGTCTCTTTATTGTATCAGAGAAACACTCTCAAAAAATTCTTTCGATGTTCCGGGAATAAATCGAGGAAATTTCTTTAAGTTACCGGCCAAGAAGAGGTCTTTCCGGGGACAGGGGTCCGGGTCTGTCGTTACAATTCATAAACGTGGATCGTATCGACTGGCAGGAGCTGATCCAATGTCCAGGGACCTACTGGACAAAGATAGGATCCAATAACGATTCCGAATAAGACGATAAAGCTTATCAACACCCATCCCGTGGATCGGGCCGAACCGGTGTAACGGCAGGGCAGGGTGGATCCGGGAGGAGGGTTAAGAGAGAGGGTCTATTGTTTATCTGGGAACCGATAGGCTAATTTTGGAACGAGGATCTCGAAACAGGCCCCTGACCCGGGTTTACCGATCTCGCGAATGGTGATTGAGGTAATCCCAAGGATTTCCCTGACCAGGAACAATTCCATCCCCTGCTGGTGTCCGTACCCGCGTTCAAAAATTTTTTCCTTGTTTTCACCGGGTATGCCTACGCCGTTATCCTGAAAGAACAGGTGCAGTCCGTCATCCTCAACCTTATAACTGAGAGTAATCTCGTTGCCGGTCACCGCATGGTTCAGGACATTGCTGGCGAGCGTGAAAAACACCCGTTCGAGAAGAGGGTCTGCATAGATCTCAATATTGTCAAGCTTGATGTTCCGGTGGATAGACGAGAAATCCAGGTGTGATATACCAAGAATAAACGATTGGTAAACATTCTGCCATTGGGGTGTTTTCATCCCCAGGTCCTGGTACTGCTTTGCAAATTTTAAGGATTCTTCAATCCTCCCGACAGATTCCTCGGCGCTCTCCAGATACTGCCTTAACGTGTTGTCGGTTGTGTGAATTTTTCCAAGGGACAGGTATCCTCTTAGCGTGAATATGGCGTTTTTAATGCTGTTGAACGTGATATAGTTCAATAAAGCGAGTTTTTTAGTTACCTGCTCGAGGGCAACCTCAGTCTGTTTTGCTCCGGTGATATCACGTCCGAGCAACTGGTATTCCTGGAGTCTGCCATTCCTATCGAAAATTCCGGAAATTGACCAGGTAATGAAATGTTCTTCTCCATCGAGCCTTTGTTTGTGTTCACCCGAAATGACAGGGGATTCGAATGTCAGCGATTTTATCATGGCATTAAAATCTTCCTTTGACATCACCGGGCAGAAAATATCAAAAATCGACAATTGAGTATCGCATTTTATGATGTGCTCATTAAAATTTTCGAATGCAGGGTTCATGAATGTGATCGTGCCGTCTCCTCCAAACCTGCATATGAATTCATTCAGTCCTTCTACAATACTCTTGTATCGTAACCGGGCCCACAACAATTGTTCCAGCATCCTGTTGATCTCAACAGATAACTGTGTGAGTTCATCGTCTCCCGATACCTCCCTGATCCTGTTGCTGCCCTCACCGGACCCGATCGCCCCGACATCATTGGTAATGGTACTAACCCGCGAAAGGACCATCCGATCGATCAGGAACAGGCCGAGTGCCCCGAAAGCGATCACCGCAACGATCACAATGAAAAGAAACGATAAGACCGTGGATATCCCGCTCTGGTAGATAATCCGTGGTTCCGAGACCTCGATATAGTAATTTTCCGGCGGAACGTTCAGTTCCTCCCCCGAAATATAACCTATGATCCTATCGGGGCTTACCGGCTCGATTACGTCAGGATTTCCCGCATCGAGCTGCTCTTTTACCGGGTGTAACATCGGATCCTGCTGCATCGTCACCGGATCGATGATGGCGACAGAAGTCCCGGTGATTTGTGAGATCCTTTCCAGCTGGGTGTTGTCAATGTTGCGTCCCATCACCATGATCCCTGCCGCCGGTCCTTCACCGTCACCCTTCAGCACCGGCTGTACCGCTACCAGCACCGGCTGATTTGCGGCAAAAATCAGCCCTTTTACTGAAGAACTTGTCTCTGGAGACTGGAACCTGAAAAGAGGGAGATCCCTGACGATATTGTCCATCAATTCTGGCGATACGGGTTCAAGTTGGCCGGTGGTTTTATTGTAATCCCCTGCAAAAACGATTCCGCCCGACGTGTTAAAAAGGACGATAAAATTCAGGCCCAGGGTTTCAAAGGTATCTTTATTCAAATTGTCATCAATATAAGCAGAATTATTGTTTTCGACAAAGTAATACGTGTCGTCCCATTGTGCCCAGTCTCTCAGGGTCGAATCCAGATCTGAAAGATCGTACCCGATGGTTGACCCGACTTGCCCGAGATCTCCGCGCACTTCTTTAATCTCGATATTTTCATAGCTCTGCTGGAGGATAACCAATGAATAGACAATAAATCCGGTGAGGATTATTATAATGCCAATCCCGAAGATAACCAGTGTCTTTGTCCTCAGGTCCATTGTTCATCAATCTTTGAGAATACTGGGTATTATAGGTGATTTTATTCACAAATGCATCTCCGGGATATGGCAGAAGAAAGCATTCCGGGGTTACCTTACTCTTGTTTCACCGGTACTGTATCCGGGGATTTGTCATGTTGTCCGGAGGCAGAAAATTTCGGGCATTCGGTCACGCAGAGGCTGCACCGGATCGTTGCAGCCCGGGCGATCCAGGGGGCCAGGGGTGCCATGGTCTTCAGCAGCAGAGTCCGTCCGAGTAAAAATTTTACCGCCGGGACGAGTGGCGGTGGGACCCATGCCCCGACAGTCCGGCACCGGAATGCGTCGACACCATCGGCCTGGACTGCCCCTCCCGGACACACGTTGATACAGCGCCGGCAACCTGTGCATTGAACGTTTTTTACATCAGGTGCACCGGATTTCTCTCCGTTAACGTGTACGTCAGGGTGGATCTGCCTGCCAGTCACGACCCCTGCAAGGAGCAGCCTCGGGCCGAATCTCGGGTTAAGGAGTACTGAATTTATACCCGGGGTCCCGAGTTTTCCTGCTACAGCAATGTGTTTCAGCCGGACCATACCCTGGACCCGTCCGTCCCCGATCCTGACCGGGAGATAGAGGGGGACCGGAATGGCCGGGATGTGCTCTGCATTGAGAAGATCGGCAAATCGGGAAGCAGACTTATCAAGATCTTCGGCTATCCGAAGCATTGCCTTGGTCTTCTTTCTGGGGGGCATCAGGTAGACCGGTTCCGGGACTTCACGCCCGAATACGATCACGGATCCCGCCGCCGGAAAAAAATGTGAAACAGATTCCCGGTCGGGTCCGGGAAGATCGGATATACTGACCTCGGCGAAAACGTCGATCCCTTCATCTCTGTAAAAAGTCTCTAAATCCAAGGTATCTCCCTATGATCTCACGATGTAATTTGTTAATAGGGTGCTGATCGATTTCTATCGGGGATCGGCTTTCATCGTTATTTCCGCCGTTTATAACATATCCTGGGAGTGGGAAGCCGGATATACGGGGGGCTCCGGCACGTAGTTACTATACCACAGACCCACCCCGGTTAACAGAAACTATTACAACCTATTTAAGAATTATGTTTAATTTTAGTGTGAGTTACCATCGATTTGTTTATTTTTCGGCTTTGTTGACATCCTCATTTATCATTAGTAGTCACTCCGACAGGAGGGGGCTTCACCCCTTCCATGTCCCTGCCCCAGCAGGATCGTCAGTGGACAGGGTCGATCTGAATTGAGAATTAATCGGTTCCAGTGCAGTCACTATCCCAACCGGGGTCGCCAACGCGGCGGGGCAGAGCATCGGGGGCGTCGGGTTGTCTTCAATTACAGGTCATCAGAACCATGTGCAAATGAAAATGCTATTGAAAATATAGGATCTCAACAGAGCGTTTTTTTTGGGAAAAATGTCCTATTCCGCATGAGTAATTCGAGATGTAACCCCACTACAATCGCCTGGCAACGAAAGCCGGGTAGGTCATCTCAACCATTCCCGAATGAATGAAAAATAGAGAGCGTATCAAGTTTAGTTTACAAAATGTTAAATATGTTTAACATATACAGTGTATGCAGGACAAGGGGTCTTTTTCTGTGATTTACCCCCCCGTAAATACAAAAGCCCACTTGTCCATTTCACCTTTTCTGCTTACAACGGAACCGACCCTCCCTTGTCTGATATCCGACCCCGGATTAACGTTGCTCATTATATCCCTGTGCGGAGGAGCAGCAGGACCTCATTAGCCTTTATCAGCCGATGGTACTACTCCAAACGAGTCAAATCCGATATGTTTCCTCCCCCAATTTTACCGGGTTGTCACCGTCAATAAATCCGTCAGGTTTATGATCTTTTCCTTGAATAGCGAGGCGTTCTCCAAATGCAGGTAAAAATCACAGGGCGATACAATGTAACGTAAAAGAGCCTGGAATTTGAAGATAAAAGCAGCGCCGAGGGGGAGATTTGAACTCCCGAGGCGCAAAGCACCAGTAGCTTTCGAGGCTACCGCCTTTCCGGACTAGACTACCTCGGCACGGACTGTGATAATTTGACTGGAATTCGTATAAGGATATCGGATCGGTGTTGTAACCGGTAAGAAACCGGCGATAAAAACGACTCCTGAAAATCCGGTGAGACCGGTAAAATAGTGGATATTTTTGAAATAGGGAAAATAAGCCTAGCCCATTCCTGCTGGCATTCCCGGCTTGTTCTGGGTGATCATCATGTCGTCGACACGGATGAGCATGATCGCGGATTCTGCCGAGCTCTGGATTGACTGGCGTTTGGAACGGGTCGGCTCGATGACGCCTTCCTTGAGCATATCGATAACCTTCCCGTTGTAGACATTCAG
>Ga0335071_10001467_pt1 | contig 25428 bp, 24 predicted proteins | sample Lox_Sample_15_FD_206724 | JGI IMG/M metagenome (GOLD analysis project Ga0335071, IMG submission 206724) | Soil microbial communities from Loxahatchee National Wildlife Refuge, Florida, United States - Lox_Sample_1.5 | ecosystem: Environmental > Terrestrial > Soil > Wetlands | place: USA...
TCGAACGTGCTTTTACCGAGTCACTGGCTGACTCCTTCGACAACGTATGAAGGGGATATCGACCGCGACCGCCCGATTATCAAGACGATGACGACCATGGCGCTTGCCGGCTGTCCTCACGAGCTAGGACCGGGTCACGGGCCGCGTCCTGGGCCAGTGTCGGCTCCGCAACGTCCAATACCAGTACGCACGTGTTGACGGTCCGTGGTGGGCGGTTCGCCGATAGTGGCCCATGTTCACATGTCCAGGCTTTCTCTCGCGTTTCGCGGGGCTGAGAAATGCCCCACTGCGGCCCGCCTCGATGCGGCTGCGAGTTGGGCACACGTCGAGCGCGCGTTCGCGGAAGTGGCGGTGGCGTCACTCTGCGATGAACGGTCCGATCAGGGTCTTCGCGGTGCCGGTCGGCAGCTCCAGCGCAAGGTCCGCCGCGGGGAGCTCCTCGTAGTTTTCCAGGACACGGTCTTGGAGTCCTCGTGTCGAACCACCGCGTCTCGGCGGGGGGTATCCGGCGCCGCGGGACCGGGCGTTGTCGCGGCTGAGCACCCTTGTGCCCAGCGTTATCGCCACGGGTGCTCGGGGAGAACAGTGATCCCGCGGCTGCGCAGCCTGGACTGTAGCTGGGGAAGGAAACCTGGTGGGGGGACGCCGATTACGATGAGGCCGCCTTCTGTGTCGAGTGTCAGTGAGACGCGGCCTGCCCCGGTGTCGATGTCGTCGGTCGGGATCACCCCGGTCAGATTCAGGATCCGTTGGTTCGACGAGCCGCGGTAGGGCTTGGACGTGGGCCGTGTTTGTTCGTAGCGGCCGTCGACCAGCACATCGACGTGGGCGAGCATCGACAGCACTGGGTCGCTATCGGCTTTAAGGATTTCCTCCAGGGTGCGGCCGGTGTATACCCAGGTTGTGCGGCCCATACGATGCGCCGTACGGAGGAGCACCTCAACAGCTTTGGGCTGCTCGGTGGGTTCGCCGCCGCTGACCGTTAGGTCGCTTTCTGGGCTATCGGCGAGTAGCTGCGTCGCGAGTCCGACCGGTTCCACGAGGTATCCGCCAACGTCGGGGTTCCACATCTCGGGGACCATGCAGCCCGGGCACCGCAGACTGCACCCTTGCACCCACACCACCGAACGGCGTCCGGGCCCGAGCGTGTCAATCACGTCGCGAGCCGTGTGCCGCACCAGTAGCAGCGGCGAGTCGACGTCAGCAGCCACGTGGCATCAGGAGCCGAACACCGCTTCGGCATCATCGGCCGGCAGCAGTTCGTATACTTCTTCAATCTTGGCCAGCAGCCGCTGGTTCTTTTGAGCACCTGGGCTAGACCGCAATTCGTCCAGTCTCGTTTTCTCCGAGGCGAGTTGGCGCCGTTCATCATCGATCCGCTGCTGCAGCTCCGCGGCCTCCCCTGCGACAGCGAGCTGCTGACTGCGAACCTCGCTCAATTCCGTGGTTGCGGCTTGGATCTGCGCACGAAGCTCGGCGATCCGGTCGGTGATTTCGTCATTTTCTTTCGTCAACTGGGCGAGTTGCTGCTCGGCTGTGGCGAATTCGCGTTGAAGCGTGTCACGGCGGCCGATCGCCGCAGCAATTGTGTCCTCGAGATTGGTTCGGCGCGTAGCGAGTTCTTTCGTCTCTGCGTCGAGTTGATCTCGGTAGACACGACGTGCGTCGGGGTCGTAACCCTCAAGGCTGCGTTTAAACGTTTCGAGCCTGTGGATCTCTCGATCGAGTTGCTGCATCGATTCGAATTGTTCACCGATCTCGGACTTCCGCAGCTCGTGCAGCTGTCGTTCCAACTGCACGACTTCGGTGGCGAGGTCGAAGTCGGCTTCGCGCCGGGCTTGGGCCTTCCCGATGAGGTCCTGGAGCTGATCGCGGTGCTGTTCAAGACGGTTCGTTAACCGGTCGGTCGCCTCGGCGGCATCGGTCAGTAGGAAGTCGCGAACTTCTTCATCGCTGATCCGGTCGGCATGGCGGGCAGTGAGAACCCGAAGGGCATCGCTATAGATGCTGCTGTCAGTCTTCAAAGCTTCGAGTAAACCGAATTGGTCCTCGAGGCTGAGCGACTCGACAGCCTGCATCCAGGCGTCCTCATCGGTCAGGGCCCCGCTCAGTACTGTCAGCCAGGACTCCCAGTTGGCTGACGCGGGGTTTTTCACAACGGCGGCAACGAGTTCCCGCATTTAGGTGTTCCTCCCGGTGCGCAGCCTCGTGAGCGCGTCTACGAACTGCTGTGGTGTAATCCTCAACCGGTAAGCCGTGGTCATCATTGACCGCTCCTGGCCGCTGATCACAAGTTTCGATCGCCCGGTGCGTTCCCGGGACAGTCGGCCGCGCACGTTGGTCTCGTACCCGTCGAAGTAGCTCAATCTGACGTCGAGTGCCCCATCGGCGTCCGCGTACACGATCACGCTGCATTCATGATCGCCGGGCGACGACGCGGGGATTGCTTCCTCCCAACTCTGGATGTAGGGGGCCACGGGATCGTCGTCAATTACGATCTTGATATCCACCGAGTTGCCCGCGGGCACGTAGATAAAGAATTTGTAGTCTTGCGAACTGAACCTGGCCGGCAGTGTGCTGCCTCGCGGCAGAATCGGCGTCATCAGCACCACCTCGCCGGGTGTGGCGTTGAGCTGCTTGGCCAAGTCTTCGCCCAGGGTCACCTCGAGGCCGATGTCGCATAAGATGCGCTCTTCCACTTTGACCACACCGCTGGCGACTAGTGCTGCGCCCAGCGCGATCGCTTGGTCGATCTTGTGGTCGTTGATCTGGATTCGGTTGAGGATCTCATCGACGTCGCGGGGGGCGATGTCCCTGAGTGCGGCCCCTACGATGTTATTTGCGACACCGGCGATGCGGCTTCCGCCGCCGGCGAATACCACAGCGTACGGTGTCGGGGCGCCGTGGCTCCGCAGGAAGGTCCGCACGAGTTCGCGGCCGTGTGCATAGAACGACTCGAGAGTTTCGATGAATTGCGCTGCTGTCATCGAAAAGGTGATCTGGTCGTCGGAGTCTTCCGATTGCTGTAGCACGACCGACCTCTTCTGACGAGGTTCGCGCCCGCTTCGCGCGGCGAAAGCGATCCGGGTGGAGAGGTCCTTTTGCATCTGCTGCAGTTCGACGAACCAGGCTCGCATGCCCGCGGTGGGCGACTCGCCGAGCTGGCGCAAGATCTCATCGGCTTCGGTGGGCAAGCTGGTGTTGAATTCGGCGTTGAACTGCTCGGCTGCTCGCGCCATGATGAGCGCCGTCACGTAGTCACCGGCGTAGTTGTTGTTGATCGCGTCAACGACCACGAGGGGTTCGCCGTCAGCGCCGACGCGCACCAGGCTCAAGTCGAAGGTTCCACCGCCGACGTCGCATACCAGGATGTGCTTGCCGGCATACTGTTTCGCGGACGTGGCCTCGGTGTCCCGTTGAGCTTCCCAGAGCCAGTACACCGCCGCGGCTACGGGTTCGCTGACCGTCTTGTTCTGGACTTCGACGAGTTTGCCATCAACTTGTGCCATTGCGGCAGCTTGGCGGGTCGCCTGACATTTATGCGGCGTATCGCGCCGCCAGCCGTGCGGGACAGTGATGAGAACCGAGTCGACTTCCTCGCCGCCGACGCCGCTGGTGATTTCACCGAGCACGTATTCGACAAGGCGTGTTGTCAACCATTCGGGTGTGATGTCAACCGGTGAGCTCGTCGGACCGCCGAACCGCATGGTGGCCAAGACCTTCTCATCGCCCATCAGCAACTTCCAGCGTCGAAAGATTTCACGCGCATCGCGGTCGGGATTGGCCCACTCGTCTACGGCGTCACGGCCGGCGACGCAGTTGCCGCCGTGTTCGGTGACCGCAATCACCGAGGGCACCAGCGCATCGTCTTTGATGCGGCGTACTTCCGGATGGCCGTTGTCGGTGGCTACGGCGACGACGGTGTTGGATGTGCCGATATCGATTCCGATGTGCGCCACCTCAATTGGCCTCTCGCGTCAACAGTCGCAGATGATCGCCTCTGTTCGCTGTGGGCAGGGCCGCAAGCGTGGGGTCGGGCGTCGAGCGCGCGATTGGAGCCCGAGCGACGGCGGGCGCAGAACGACGCGACCGCAGTCCACGCGGCAAGCGCGTGTAGCGGAAAGCGCCATTACGTCGGACTGTGGAATGGTGCTGGGTATCTGCTGCTGAAGAGGCCGGTGTTGTTGGGAGACCAAATCGAAGAGCCCCTGCCCGTCAAACGGTGGATGTCACGGTGCGGCGGGGGCGCGTGAGCACCTAGTTTGCCGCCAGGCGAGTGTACAGCCGCGGCAAATGCCTTGGCCGCGAAACGGCTCATCGGATGAGCGAGTAAGGCTCGGCGCGTTCGCGACCACCCGCGAGCCACGTCCCTAGCGTCCGGGGTCATTACAACGACCAGGTTGTCAGCCAGTCTGGGTTTCGAGTTGGGTCTGGGTTTCGGTTTCCGTTTGAACGGGCAACTGCCCGCCGCCGGGTTCGTGGCCGTAGCCCCAATCGGTGACCGTGAACCCGACACCCCGCTCGGCGAGCCGTTCGCGCAGCTCTTTGACTGCACCGGAGCAAGACCCGTCCCCTTCGGCGGCGGCGACCTCGAAATCGACGTCGCCAGTCAGCGGAATTTCGAGTTTGAAGTCGCCTCTGCCGCTCTCGTCTGGAACCTGACCGGTGATCTTGAGCGGTTCGTTCTTGGTCCCGTCCGCACTGAACACCCGAAAACCCATGTCTTCGAGGACATCCATGATCGCGTCGCCGATCGAGATGCGTCGGTCATTGGCGGCCTGCGATTCGGCGGCGGAGTTGGTGGCGCCCCGCAGTTGGGCTGCTGCGCCGGACGCGTCTGACGCCGCGTCCTCGAAGCGCTCGGCCGCGATGTGGTCGTCTGCCCGCTGCAGGGCAGCTTGAGCGGCCGCAACCGCGTCAGGATCATCCGACCACTGGCCGATCAGTTTCGCGTCCACTGCACCCAGCGTCGCGTTGAGCTCGTCGACAGCGGTCTGGGCGGACGTGAGGCGGTGGTCATACTCTGCCCTGGCAGCCGCCACCTTCGCGGCTAGCCGCGGGGCCTCTGCACCGACAGCGTCAGCGAGCTGCTGCGCGGCGGCCGAATCGCCCTGGGCGAGTTGGCCTTCGGCGGTCTCGATCCGGCGGGTCAGTTCGCCGAGGCTCGACGGCGCGAATTTATCGCATTCCGCAGCGGGCAGGGCGGACAATGCCGCTCGGGCGCTGTTGACGGCGACGGTGGCGCGTCGGAGCACCTCCTCGGCGATGCGACGCGCTTCCTCCTCGGCTCTGGTGCGTTCCTCCGACTCGCGCGCGCAGGCCGCCGCGCGCTTGTTCACCTCGTCGGCCGCTGCCTGTGCCTGCCGGGCCAGCGCCAGCGCTTCTCCGACGGACGAGCGGGCCTGCAAACGTGACTGCGCGGCCGCCTTGCCCAGGTCGGCGGCGACATTGAACCGTCGGCTCGCTTCCCGCGCGAGATTCATCTCACTCTGCTTGTAGTGATCGCCGACAGAACGGTCCAGCGCCCTGGACGCGTTGTCGTATTCGCTGCTTGCCCGCCCGTACTCCGCGACCGCACTCTGGTGCGCGCGGTCGGCTTCCCGGAGCTTGGCACGTGCTGCATCGGCCGCCGCATTCGCCCGGTCCCGTAGGGAATTGGCGAGGGCGAGAGCCACTTTCGCGTCACGCTTGGACGGCACGTCGTCTCGAGCGCGGGCCAGGTCGTTTTCGGCGGACGACGTGGAAAAGCCGCGCTGGGTGGCGCGGTCTAGGTCGCCCAGCAGGGCACGCAGCACCGCATATTCCGCCTCGGCCACCAATGACGAGGCCCGCTGGGCGGCCCCGTGCGCGGCTCGCAACTCAGCTTGCACATCGGCTCGTTTGGGTCCGCTCATGTGTGCTCCTTCAGATAACGCGCTAAAGCGCTCCGGCGTCGTTTGCCGGTTGGCCTGCATGCAGTTCGAAATCGCATCGGCGATGCCGCGGCGCTTCTGTGCGACATTTCGATCACGACCTGTCAGCCACGGACGCTGCTGCGTCGGCGACAATGCCAGGTTGAGGCTGTGCAGCATGCACAGAAGCAGGCGTGGCCACGTCGGAACCGGTGAAGTCGACGTTTTCCAGGTCGACCAGCTCCACAGTGGATCGCCTGGGGTCACCGGCAGGCAGGTCGGACATCATCACGCGTACCTTCATCTTGTCAATGGCCGCGCTGACGGTGTTTTGCACCCAGCGTGCGTTGCCGAACCGCTCACCCTGCTCGAGGATCTCTTGACGGGCGAGCTCCGACACACGGTGTAGGAAACCCGTTCCTGCGGTGTAAGGAGGATCTTCGCGTTCTAGGGTGCGTCGGGCAATGTCGGCGCAGTCTTCCGGCGAATAGTTGTTGAATCGCAGCTTCTTTCCGAACCGCGATGAAAGGCCAGGGTTCTTTCGGACCAGCTCGTCGATCTGATGCTCGTAGCCGGCCAGGATGACTACCGTTTCGGCGTTGTCGGGCTTGGTCAACTCGCCGACCAGGGCGTCGATAACCTGCGATCCGTACAGGTCGCGGTCACCGGAGTGCATGCTGTAGGCCTCGTCGATGAACAGCACTCCGTTGCGGCACTTCAGCATGAGGTCGACGACGGTTGCCCCCGACTGGCCCATGAACTGGCCCTGCAGTTCGGTGCCGGTCAGCGCCACACACTGATCGCTGCGGATGGCGCCGTGTCCGTAGAGCAGACCGCTCATCAGCCGAGCGACCGTGGTCTTGCCCGTGCCCGGCGGGCCGACGAACAGCAGCCGCATCCCCGAAGGCGCTGGGGGGCGGCCCTCTGACACGTCGTATGCCAGTCCCGCAACGATCTCGTCAATCATCTGCCGAATCGACGCGATTCCGACGAGGTTGTCCAGCGTCTGTTGAGCGCGCGCCAGCTGTTCGGGGTGGCGCACCACCGCGTCGGGCACATCTTCGGCGGTGAGCAGCCGAGACGAGTCACGCCGAGCGTCGTGTTGGGCGATCACTTCGGTGATGAGATTGTCGACCCCGCCGGCGCTACCGAAACCGGATCGCGCAGCACGCCGCTGCAGCAGCGAACGCAGCGGCGCTTGGGCTGCTGCCTCGACGCGCCAGCCCTTGCTCGTGAGCTTGCGTTGAAGTATTTCCCACAGCTGATCGGCTGTGTAGTCGGTGAACACGAGCCTGCCGGCATCGGGGAACCGCCGCGGTAGCCCCGGATCGAGTTTGAAGAAGCCACTGATCTCCTCTGCGTAGCCGGCCAGAATAATGACCAAGTTGCTGCGATGATTCCACGCCAATGGCACCAGCGCCTCTGCGGCCTCACGGGATTTCGTGTCGTCCTGCTCCCCTACTCCGGGTACCGAGAATTGGTGGACTTCGTCGATGAACAGCACACCGCCGAGAGCATCCTGCACCGCGCGCTGCATGTTCTCCCGCGTACGCCCCACGACGGAGGACTTCAGCTCATGGGGCGCGACCGTCTTCACTCGATCGGTCGGCAATAGCCCCAGTGCGTGGTACAGCTTCGCAAAAATCTCGGCCACCGAAGTCTTGCCGGTGCCCGGGCCGCCGATGAACATCATGTGCAGCGTGTCTTGGGGCAGCTCGCCCGAGATGAGACGTCGCCGCCGCTCCTCGGCGCTGCGCCGCAGTTCGCGAGCTTTGGCCTTGACGTTGTTGAGTCCGGTCAACCCGTCGAGCTCGGCAAGTATTCGCTCGACCGCGACGTCATTGATGTCCGGTAGATCCAACACCGTCTGCAGGTTGACGTTTTCATCTTTGGCCACAATCCGCGAGATGTGACCGAGGGCGGATCTGAGCGAGCCCATGGCCGCCAGCGATCGCGCGACTGGATCGGGTGTGCTGACTGAAAAGTGTCTGCGACGGGCCAATCGAAGCAGTGCTTCGCGGGTTTCTTCTGCACTCGGGCCCTTTAGGGGGTCTCCCCAGCGCACGGTTTTAATGTCAGGCGGAAGGTGGGATTCGAGGTGCTTTGTACGGAATTCGACAAACACCAGCAGAGAGCTACGCGGGTTGATCTTGGTCACCCAGTTGCGGACCAGGATCTGCTCCGCCTGAAGGACCGCCTCGGGCTGGTCTAGCTGCAAACGCCGCAACTGATGCGACAGCTCGTCGACGATGACGACGACACGCTCACCATTACGCGATGCCAGTGCGCCACCGATCTGTTGCATCCTGTTGATCAGGCCCTGGCCGCTACCGATGGCCGATTGTGCCCCCCCGGCGGCGGCCGAGGCAGCCGACGCGACGTCGGATGCGGGCTGTGCCTGGTCCGGTGAGCGCCTTCGCCGCGGCTGCTGGCCGGGTGGGGCGGCTCGTTGTGTGCCCATTGCTTCGAACCGCCGGCGGGCGTCGTTGGGGTCGGCATTGCCGCTGAAGTCCAGTTCACCGCCGATCGTCAGAGTCACGGTCACCGGTGGCGGATCACCGCCCCATTCTTCGATACCCCACAGTTCGACGGTGCGACGCAATGAAACGCTGCCGTGGTAGAGGTTGTGGAAGAACAGGTCATGAACCGGCTGCCCGTGCAGCACCCATATACGCGGTGTGCTTTGCGCACCGGGGTTCTGCTGAAATAGGAATCGATGCGCCCGAGAGACCAAACCTAAACCCCCATTGGCGCATTGCGGGACGATGTTTGCTGCTGCCCGAAGACGGGTCGACCAGAGTCTATCCAAGTGGGCGTGGGGGCGCAGGCAGATGACGGATCGCCTTTTTGTCGCCCCGTTGTCATAGCGCTTAACTACAGTGGGTCGGAGGTTTCCGGCGGTGGTGCGCGTCGCTATCCCTACACGGGGAAGCAGAGATCTAGCGCTGCGACCGTGTAAGGAACTGTCGCCTGCGCGACTTGATGGTTGAGATCAGCTGCCTTCCCGAGGCGACCGGGTAGAGGAACGCGTTCGTGCCTATCGAGTTCCCTATCCACGTCGCTAGTAAGTTCCGTGTCATTCGGCCGATATCGATAGCAGCAGTTGCTGAGATCGGGTGTGAATGTTCGTACTTCCCCCCATGGAATTTCCAGCCGCCGTAGATGTCGAATTCCAAACGCAGGTCCTGATCGCTGTCAAACCTTGCGGGCCAGTGAGCGATCCCCGCTTCCCAGTTCTGCCCACCGCGTATTCCGGACGCATGAATCATTTCGTCGTCGGGTCTTACCGCGAAACTGGCGGCGCCCCTGCGCCGCTCAGGATGGGCTCCGGCAAGAAACGGTTCGTACTTCAGAGGTTTCCGAGGTACGAATGTTCCGGCGGTGAAACTCAACCAGTTGACACTTGTCGGGTGTGTGAGGGAATCGGGATTGTCTGACAACAGGAGCAGGTCGAATTCACTGATGCCGTATGGCCCTGTCTCATCGCCGCGAAAGTGCTCCGGAGCGACTCCGGGCGCAGCGTTGAGGGTGTACGGCCCGACCAATAGCTCGATGTGGTCATGATCAATGGGTAGTGTTCCTGGCCAGGTGTCGTGCGGTTCCGTCGGGTCATACTCTGAGATGCTGAAATCGTTGAGGTTCACCTCCAGGACCAGTGCTCGGTGCTGTGAGATCTTCGCCAGCGGGTTGGTCGGTCAAGTGATCGATAGCGTTTCGACCGGGGGTGCCGCGCAAGCCGGGGTGCGTGTTGATGTGCAGCTTGCTGGGTTGCATTGGTGGCGACGGGTTTTCGCGCGACATTTCGGGCTCTTCTTTGCCGTTGATCAGTTGACTACTTTCTTGACTCGGCCGGTGTCGAGGTGCGGCCGCACTGGCGGATCACGAAACGCAGCCCCTTGTTCATCGCGACGGCGGCGCCAACTGTACCGAGATGTTGGTGTTGTCACCGGGCATCACCATCTCACGTACCCTCCGGCAGCGTCACCATACCGGTCACGTCGGTGGTGCGGAAGTAGAACTGCGGACGGTAGTTGTTGAAGAACGGTGTGTGTGCCACCATGCCCGCGCAGAAGTTTCCGCCGCTTCCGGTGAGCACCGCCGCGGACAACTCCTTGTCGCTGTCGAGCTCGTCCACGGCCTTGGCCAGCCCCTGGCTGAGCGCGAGGTTGACCGCGTTGCGCGACTCCGGCCGGTTGATGGTGATGATCAACGTCCGTCCTCGGCGCTCGCGCAGTATCTTCGTCCGACACCCGTTCTTCTTTGACGTCGCGCCGCGGACCGCTTGTGGACGCGAATGTGGTTGTGGCGAGCACAGTTTCCACGAGGTAGTTGACTTCGGCGGGGTCAAAGCCTGCAAGATCCTGTGCGCTTGCCAATTGTGCGAGTTCGGCTTCGCTGGATGGCACCTATCTCGCCGTCGCGTGCCGCAATGGTCAGCGCCATGGCCCGAAATCTCTCCACGGATCCTTTGGGCCAGCCAGAGACCTCTAGAGGCAATCTTCAGATGGTATGTGGCTGTCGGTGCCGCAATATGCAATATCCTTCCTTGTGTTGCCGTTGTGCCGGTGATCTTTGCGAATGACCACGCGGGTGTCGATCTGCCGGCTCGGTCGTATTGTGCAGGCAACGAGTTGGCCAGTCGTGAGGCCCGGCGTGACCCTCACGAGCCGTGACTCGTGGACCGATTGGATCGGGGCTGCAGTGTCTTAATGGTCGCGAGCAGGTTCGAAATCAGTCGACGTGGGGCGATCGGTACATCAGTGTTGACCATGGCGGCCGCGCGTCGCCGCTCGTGCTGCGCGACGAGATAGGGCATAGCGTCGATGGCGAGCGAAGGCCATTGCCAGGCCTCTGAGGCGGCAGTCAGCCACGCAGATGCAAGGTCTGCCCGTCGCCACATGAGAAAGTGCAGGGCCAGACCGGCGATGTCGATGAGCGGCGAACCGAGCCGAGTAGCCTCGAAGTCGACCACGCCCGTTAGTTGCGCGGTGGCGTCGTCGGCGACGAGCACGTTTCGCGGGTCGAATGATCCGTGCACAACCGCCACGTGATTGTGGTTGGCTGCTAATCGGTCGCCGGCTGACGCATCGTTGATAATCACCGGTGGCGCCACATCCGGGCTGTAGTTCATCGCCCAGGGACCTTCGAATCGGCAGGCCTTTTCCCTCAGTATCGCCCTCGGCGCGTCGACTAGCGAGAAGGATCGAAGCCAGTGAGCATAGTTGGCGAGCTGACTGGCGGCCGCTGGCCGGTCGAGGCGTAACCAGTGCGCCAGCGGCACTCCGCTTATGGCTTGCGTCAGAAGAAACGGGCGCTTGGGTCGGCCGACGGTGCCCGCTGCCACCAGCCGCGGTACGCCCGCGAGCCAGCGAAGGTGTCTTAGGACGTCCGCCTCATGCTCAACGGTCGGGAAGCCCTCTCGCGTGGTTTGCAGTTTGAGCATTAGCGCGGTGGCGCCGTCAGCGGTCCGCACTCGCCAGACTTGGTTCCGGTGGATGCCGGCGACGGGCTGGATGCTCACGATGGCCGCCGCTGCGATGCCGGCCTTGTACAGTGCTTCGGTTATTTCGGGTGGCGTCTACCTCACCCCCCCGCGAGGAGGTCGGCTAAGGCCTGGGCGATCGGCAGGCCGGTCATTTCCTCGATCCAGCCCCACTGGCCATTGGGGTTGATCTCAAGAAAAACCACGTCGCCGCCGGGCGTGACAACGAGGTCAATCGCGGCGAAGGCGAGGTTGAGCCGTCGAGCCAACTCGAGGCACGCGTCGCGCACTCGCGGGTCGAGTTGGGTGGCGTGGTGGGGAGTGCGGTCCAGGTCATAGCGGCGCCAATCGATGGTGGTCCGGGTCGTGGCTTGGGACTCGATTGCGCATGCGTACACCTGATCGCCGACGATCGTGACGCGCAGTTCATGGTCCTTTTCAATGTATTCCTGGTAGATGGCCGGCGCTGCGGCCAAAGCGGCGTCACTTGCGAGGTCGGGTGGTCTCACCGGGGCGGTAAATACCATGTACTGCAACGCTGGCGGCTCCACACGCGGGGGGCCGGCGCCGACGAGTTTCGCTATCACGTGATACCGGTGGCGTTCACAGAATGTTCGGATTGTGGCCGGGTCGTTTGAGACGCAGGTGGTAGGTGTCATCAGCCCTACGGCGCGCGCGAGCTGAAGCTGCAGTATCTTGTGGTTCGCCAGCCGCAGCGCTTCCGGGTGGCTCACCCACAGGGCGTCGATGGTGCGAAGCACGCCGTGGACCGCCGCCGTCCACTCCTGCTGGGCGAATTTGGCCGCCTCGGCCTGAAGGTCGCCGCGGGTTTTGATCGCTTCGGGTCGACGCCACCACACCGATCCGACGTCGCAAGTGCTCAGCGCAACGCTGTTGACGATCAGCTGTGGACGGGAGTGCGGACCGTCGTCGACGAACGAGACGCTGCAGCCGTCGCCGACGCGGTCGGTGTCGAAGCGGACGACCTCATGCCCCGCGGCGTTGAGCCGGTCGGTGACGAGCTTGACGTGGATGTCTTGTGTGTTGCTGACGACGAGGACCAGTGTCACCGTCAGTCTGTGTCAGTCGTCCGGGGTCCAATCGCTGGCCATGGTGGTTTGGCACGTGGTTGTCGACCCCAGCCTTGGGTCGAGGACGATCGCCTCACGCCGCTGGAATAGCAGCGGCGTCATGTGGTCGGTCAGATCCGTCCGTCGCTCGGCGACGGAGTCCGCGAAGGAGGATGACGGGGCGCTGTTCGGCATGATGCTCCATCTTGTGGCCGGTGTTGCTGTGGGATATTGACGATACGCTCGGCTGCCGCGTCTCACCGGCAATTCGGTGTTTGCGAGGCCGACATTGACTAGAGTGGAGCTGCACGATGAGCGGCCGACGGTGCTCGTGCCGCCAGTGACTTACTTGCGTGATCTCGATGGCGCCAAAGCGGTGGACGCTGAGCCGATACCCGTTGCGGCGGTGCGGTGCCACCTGAACCGGCTTTCTAGGCGCCCACCGCACCGGGGCGGTGGGCGAGCCGACCGGTGCACAGAGACGAACCTGCCTCAGCCGTCTGGGCATGCTGGCGATTGTGCCGTTGCCTGGCGTGGCTCGCCACGACAGCCGGCAACTGTTGATGTGGAAATGGCTGATGATTTGCGATGTTCCGCCCGATCACAATTAGCGGCAAGGTATGACGCGTCGGCATCGCGGCGCACCGGTCAAGTCGACTGACAGACTCTTGCTCGGGCTATCGGTGACGTACACAGGGCGTCCCGCCCTGGCCGTGGCATTTCGTGCAGTTGCCGAACATGCCCCAAACCTTGCCGGCACCTTTGCATGTGGAGCATCGACCGCGTTGGCAGTCCTTGCAGCGGTTGTCGTATCCCATCAGACTCCTGCCGAGCGGGATGGCCTCCAAGCCTACGAGCGAGGCTGTCCGGGTGGTCCGATACAGCAAATCTGGTGGCGCACCCACAGCCACAACACTTGAGCCCGAATGGCGGCATCGGCAGGCTTCGCCGGGCTCTGCCGCGCGCGGGATGTTGTTGTTGCTGTCTTGACATCGAACATATGATCGAGGTCGTCCATATGCTAGCCAACCCAGGCGTTGGAAGGAGAACGATGTCTAAGCGTACGGCCATCCGGCATGGCGAGGTGCTGCTCTTTCCTGTCGACACAGTACCGAATGGAACGGTCACGCCAGTGACTAATTGCATTGTGGGACACAGCGAGTCGGGACACCACCATGTGCTGGAAAGCGACGACACATTTGATCAGATCATCGCCGCGAACGGTGATCTGTACGTCCGTCTGGGCAGCACGACACGACTTCGCCACCAAAAACATCACCAGCAGCATCGTGATTTGAACGTGCCGGCGGGCACGTGGTGGGTCATTAAGAAGATGGAGTTTGATTTCCGCGCGATCCCCGAGCCACAACCCGATCCCCCGGTGAAACCGTCTCGGATCCCCGGGCCCCCGCAGCCCACGTCCCGGTCGAACCCGACTCTAGTTCCCAAGCCGGCTCCGCGGGCACCACGGATGCGCTGGGTGCGCGATTAGGTGACGGACCCGCGCCATGGCGTTCGATGGCGACCGGATTGTCGCGCTCGTGACGAGCTTCTGCCGGCGGTGCCGAACGGACGCGCTGACCAAGTTTACCGTCGTCGCGAGCTTCGCCGACGCCGCACGCATCGTGATGATGAAGGGGCCGGACCCACGCTGGAAGACCATCTACGCCCGTTGCGACCCGGTTGACGCCGCGGGCACGGCTTTCGCGTCCAGTACAGCGGATCGGTTGCTGCACGACTTCCTCGTCAAACGAGAACTTCCGACGCTGCGTCGCAACGGAAACCAAAGGGCCCCATGGTTTTTGCGGTACATGGTGGTGTCGGCCCGCAACTGGGCACGGTTTTCCACCACGCTGCGCGAGGCACACGACTTAGGGCTCGGCTGGCTGATTCCGGCATCTCGGGAGGTGTTGATCGTTCCCCAGCCGACGCTGCGGTTCGCCGAAGGTATACCGGGCATGCTTCATGACGATACGGGCAGGCCAGCGGTCGAATGGGCCGACGGAACCGGACACTACTGCCTACGCGGCACGGAGTTCGGTACGACGTTGTACCGCAAGATAATCAAGAGCGAGTTGAGCCTCGACGACGTCGCAGCCATCAACGACGCCGATCAGCGCTCAATCGCGTTGCAGTACTTCACATTTGAACGGCTCGTCGCATCCGCAGGCGCGCAGCTACTTGACAGCGGGATCAAGGAGACACGGTTATATCGGCTCCGGCTGCCCCCGCAGCTGGCGGCCGACCGAGCGCCCGGGTACGGGCGTTACGACTACTTCATCCACATGCGCGACGCGAGCCACCCCCAACGCGAATTCATCGAGTGGGTCGACCCGAAGATCGGCAGAGATCACAATGCCGAACTTTGCCAGGCACACGCATTCGGCATCACGCTTGAAGACTGGCTCGAGATTTCACAGGAAGGCTAGGTTGCGCGTGGCCCTCAGATGACGTCCGTCATCTTTGCGCCACCAACCCCGGGCAAGATTGTGTTCTTTCGGCCAGCAGAATTGGCCCGCATGCGTTGCGTCAGTGCGATAATCCAGTGGTGATCCGTCGATCCGACATTCGCGAACGCAGCTAGCATGCCCGTTTCTGTCCGGATGCCTGCGCTCGGTGAAACTGTCACTGAAGGAACGGTGATCCGTTGGCACAAGGGCCAGGGCGACGTCGTCGAGGTCGACGAGCCGCTGCTCGACGTCTCGACAGACAAAGTCGACACCGAAATCCCCTCGCCGGTGGCTGGCGTGCTAGTCGAGGTGCTCGCGCATGAGAACGACACCGTGGCGGTTGGCGGTGAGCTTGCCCGCATCGATACCGATAGTCGACACCAGGCCGATGAGCGCGAGCCGGCACCTCAAAGGGCTACGACCGCCCCCACCCCGGTGCTAGCCCCGGCCGATGCTCAATCAGCTCCACCCGAGCCGGGACCGGTAAAGCTGGTGATCAGCGGCGCACCGGGGTCGCGTATCGAGGTGCCTTCCGCGCCCGCGTCGTCAGGAATAGGACCGAAAGGGCCGCACAATCCCGCGCGACAAGCGGCCCGGATCCTCAGTCTCGCTCAGGAGTCCGCGGACGCCCTGACAAAATCGGCGCGTGCGGAAGCCGACAAGATCCTCGCCGATGTGCGTGCCCGAGCGGAGGCCATTCTCGCTGAGGCACGCCGCACCGCGGACGGATTGCAGTCCGACGCCGAGCGCAGTCATTCCGAGATGCTGGGCACGATCAACCAGCAGCGCACAGTGCTGGAGGGCCGACTCGAGCAACTCCGAGCGTTCGAGCGCGAATACCGCACCCGGCTCATGCGTGAATATAACTCCATTCCAATGGAATTGAGGCAACGGCTCCGTCTGCCAAGCGTCCCTCCGGCGCAGGAGGGGCCCACCACGAGTTCGTCGGTGCGCGCCAACGCGGCTCAGCCAGGAAGCGGCCTACCAGGCCGGACACCACTCCGCCCTGGTGCACGTCCCAAGAAGCGCAAACGTTAGAACATCCGCCTGACGTGCCGCCGCTGGATAGCGTCTATGTGGGCGACAGGTGGTGAAGGACAGAGGTCGACATGGTCGAGAACGTGGCAAAGCCACGTTAGCTCAGTAGTACTGGCGCGCTAGCCGCATACTTGAGAACTTCGCGCCGTGGAACCCGTCGGCTTGGACCGCCACACGGACACGGCGGAGACGACTTGTTCACCGCGAGATTTAACAAGAGTCACCGCTAGTCCGGTTAAGGTAGACCGCCCCCATCCCTCCGGGCCGAGCAGCGCACGATGGTGAACCCGGCAAACACGGTCGCCTCGTCCAACGGCCTGACGGGAATGGTAGCCAGCCCCCCGCGCCGTTGGGTTCCTTTTCGGCTAGCTGGCGGTACCGCGCCCGGTCGAGGACGCGCGGCTATGGCCGGGGCACTGGGACCGTTAGGACGCTTATAGCGGAGGTTTTTGGCCAATCCTGCTGGCCGCCAGCGTCTTTCGTGGCATCTGATGGATACTCGCGTCATTTGAACAGCTGCTGCAGCTCGAAGGCGCGGTGCAGGCCAAGGCCGCCGAGGTCGCTAGTCTCCCTCACCCGCGCCAGCGCGTCAGAGTGACGCTTTTTCCCTGAGATAGCACCTTTCCCGCCGACTACTTCAAATACGTTGCGCGACAACAGGTGTCACGCCACCGTCATGGATAATCGTCATTATCCATGAACTATGAGGAAAAATGCTGGGGGATTGGATGATTCGGGCCGCTCGAACCGTCACGCGACGTATTCACCGCGTGTCCGCTTAGGTTGTCCGGGCCAGCGCAGCGAACCATGAGTGTCCGTTGTCATCCGACCGGGGGCGGTTGCCATCCAATCGGGAGGCATCGTTAGCGCGGGTAGCTGGCTAGTGCCATGGATTGACCAGATCGACACCGTCCGCGCCATTTGGCCGACCCAACAATCGTACATAGGACCGACGAAACCGTCACTGTGATAAAAGAATCCGGCAGCAGCCCCGGCACGGTGAGCCGCTGCAAGGGGGCGCCGTGGGCGCGGACCAGTATGGCAGACATCCGCCGCCAGTGGTCGAACGCCATCGACGCTCTCGCCGACTACACCTTCGACGAGTACGACACCATCTGCCGGCGAACGCGTCCGCACAAGTGGTCGCGATCGCGCCGCAGTGGTGTCCGTCCCGACGGTGCTGATTCTGGACGGATCCGGGTCGAGGGCCGAAAGCGATGCTCACCGATGCCGGGCACAAGATCAGCGGTGTGTTGGTGACGGCCCGCCGCGTCAACCCTGACTTCTCAGCGGCGGCCGCAAGTTTCTGGGAACAGCAGACGGCCGCGCCGTTCACATGGGCATGAAGCAGGATGGTGAACGGGCACACGACAGCCGGGACACGCTAGCTTAGGTAACGGCGCTATTCACGCCGCGCGGCGGGACGGCTGGGCATCGCTAAACGTTTCCTGTGCGTTTTGTCGTTCTGGTCGGTCAGCCTTCAGAACCCCGCTATTTTGACCCCACGACTACCTTGCTGTTTGGCGCTGGAAGAGAGCACGCGTGAGCGATCAACCCGATGCGACCCGCCCCGAAGATGTCGATTCAGGCGTCGCCGTCGCGCCTTCCGGATCTGGTGATCTTGCGGATCCGTTGCAGCAGCCGTTGGAGGGATGGCTGACCCTCGCCGATGTCGTGTCGGAGGTATCGCCGAGCCTCGCTGATCTGATGGTGGTGATAGCGGATCTGGCGAAAGTCGTGGCACAGGAGCAGATGCCGGGGCTGCTGGACTGGTTGGTCGGCCAGCTGCAGCTCTCCGGAGACGCCTATCAAGGCATTCTCAATGCGATTCGAGCGAACGCCTTTCCGCTGCGGGCAAAGGTTCTCGTAGAGGAACTCGCCGCCATCTACAGAGGGCTGCCAGAGGACGTAACAGCCCTCATCGAGTCATCACCGTACGGGCTTGCTGATGCGGTCACGGCGCAGTTTCTGAAGACAGACCGCGTGCCACGCGGTGATGATCAATTCAGGCAGTGCTTGGAGGAATACACATACCTGGGCACCCCGCCGCAAGTCCTCCTAAAGGCATCGTGTTCGCTCGAACAGCCGTCGTTACTCGGGCCGACAGAAGCGCCGGTCGACTGCGCGAGCCTGGCCCACCCAGTCTTGCGTGATCGGGTCAGCGTGGCCGAGTTCACCTATGGACAGCTGCTCGCCGACAGCTTCAAGGGAAAAGTCTTGGAGCCGGGACCTGTCGGCGACCCGAGGAAGATCGACCTTAAGCAGAAGACGGGATATCGCAAAGACATCGATGCCCTTGACGTCGAATTCTTCTGGAGCTCGGCCAGGCCGCCTGTCAATTCGTGGTCCTACACCATTCACGTCACCGAAGGAACACAGTTTCAACGGGCAAGCGAAACCGCGGCGAAACTGTTGGAGGATCATCGAGCCAAGATCAGTAGCGAAGTTGAGTCACGGGTGAAGTCAGCCAGCGAGGAAATAAAGCCGCTAATAACACCTGTCCTTGCCTCGATTGGCGTGGCCGCTACTGTTGCTAACCCCATCATGTCTGGTGTGGCGGTGCTGGCCGCGGCGGCGGCCAGCGGCGTGGTCAAGTTCGTCGTCGACAAGGTCATCAAAGGGTTACGGGGCAGCAACCTTACGACATGGACGATCGGGCACACTGTGGTCATAGGCTCGGAATGGGTTCCCCTGTCGGTTTTCACGCTGGCCCACGCCGGAACCCCAAATCTATGCCGTCTCACCACCGATGCCGGTGGGCGGCCGCAAGCGTCGGACTACCCATACGACCAAGACCTGTGGCGTAAAGCAAGATTCATGCTTGGGGTAACAGATGACAAGGCGACGAGCTTTGACCACCGCTACTTCGCTGTGGTCGCCGACAAGGGAAGACCATTGGCGTGGCACGATCCTCGGGAGACTAGAGGTGGATTTCGAGTTCTTCTGCCGCACACGGGAATCAACTCGACAGGCAAGTATGTTACTGCGGTACGCGCAGACATCCGCTTGGGCTAATGGCCCCGATCCGCATACGGCGTTTGACAGTGTGAGGTGCAGAGGACGTGGGGTTGGAAGGGCGACTGGTGGCGTCCAAGTGGCACCTTCCACAAGTTCATTCTCGGGGAATCACCGCCCTGGCGAGTGCGACCTGGCCATTGACGATATGGTGCGGGGGGCGGTCCGCGGGGCCTGTCCGGTACCGGTCCACATCATCGGCCGGTTACACGAATGGCTGGACAGCTATGACGCCACCGCCTGCACCGACCCGGCTCAACTGCGCGGCTATGTGAACAGACTGCGCTGCGCCTAGCCCTGCGGGCAGACACGGGAGCGGGGCGTGTGAACGAGTGAGGCAATGGCGGCCGGTAATGTGTCGCCTGCCGCATTGGCCAAGCGGGACGGCACCCGCACCGGCTCGACGTGCCACGCCAGCGCGGGGTACCGCCCCCTGGTCTTCGACGTCGGTTAGGTCGCCGCGGCCTTTTTGGCTGGTGCCTTCCTGGCAGGTTTGCTGCTGGACCTCGTGAACTGGCTGCGCAGGCGCTTGAGCGCGGCCTCTCCGCGCTCCACCAGATTGTCGAACCGCTCGGTCGCCTGCTCCCGGAAAGTCGTTGCGGTTTTGCGCAATTCCGCGGTGGACAGCCGCTGCTGGAGGTCATCGCGGCGCTTCGGCAGGGCCTTCTGCCACTTGGCCAGCCGTTCGCGGGTATCCCGCACACGGGTATTGGCGTCGCTGCGTGCTTCCCCGGCGCGGTCACGCACCGCGTCGACGATCTCGTTGAACTGCTCAACGGCGAGGTCGGCTGCACCCACCGCCGCCAGCACCGGGTTTTTCAGGTCATCCACAATCGGCAGTTTCTTGTCGGCCTTCTTGGTCTCAACCATGTCGCAACTCCTTTTCGATGTACTTCCCTACGGATATACGTGACGGCGTGTTCAGCTACGCAGTCGTGTACTCCTTGCGGACAACCTTGGTGTCTTGACGAGCAGTAGACGTCAAGCGATATTTGTCGTGCGTGGCTTTGCGCCCCCTGACCGTGATGTCAGCGTCCTGTTGTCGACATGCTCGCCGCCCTCCCAGATCGGCATCGCCGTGGTCGGTGCAACCCTGTGGGCGGGTGCTAACAGCCGCAAGCAAGAGTTAGCACCCTCACACGCGGGTACCGCCGACGCCACAATCCACGGTGTGTCGCCCAAGCAGCCGCAGAAACCGGGTCCGCTGCCGTCATCGCCAGCCTCTGGCCAGTCAGTGACACCGCCGCGGGCATCTTCATGGAGGCGTTCTGCACCGAGCTGTCTGCCCGCCGAGGCAGTGGCCTGATAGACCTACGCGAGCTCATGGACCATGCGCGCACCGCGCTACGGCAAACGGCACTGGAAGACCTTCACACAGTGCGACGAGGTAACCGTGATCTGGTTGACCCCTAATCCTTTTCATCGCTGGTCGAAGACGAAGTCCAGGCCGCAATAATGCATTGGGCGTCATTCGTACTTATGGGCGAACCCACATTAGTTGTCTGAACGAGTAACCACCGATCGCGTTGATTCGACGCCCGGAGTGTCGACGGGTCCGAGCCGGCCTGGATCGTTTGCCTGCGCATGAGTCCCGGCCAGGTTGCTTCAAAACCGGCGGATCCCCCGGCCCCAGCGGCACACCTGTGCCTACGTCACTGTGACGGGTTCGATGGACCCGAAAGCAGACTGCCATAATGGACGACGCCGCTAACGATCCACTGCCCACTCCGTCGAATAAGAAATTCCCAAGGCTTGCGACTCAGTAGCGGTAAAACCGATCAACCGACGGATCATCGCTGCCATTTCGCGCCCATCCTTAACGACGGTGAACACATCCAGCTTCAACACGTCGTCCTTGCCTTGCATGCCTTCAAACGAGGTCATCCAACACAGCTGGTCGAGGAATGACAGCACCGCATCGAGAGCCGCTGTGGCCACGGTCGCTAGGTCTGCGGCAGCGGGCAGCGCGGCTCCCGGCGCGACCTCCTCGAAACCCCAGCGAGCGCGCTGAGTCGCATCGATTTCGTTGTACACGTCATGCGGAATCAAGAGCTGAACGCGGCCATGTTCCTTCCCGACGTACGGCGCAGGCTCCGTGAGCGCTCCGACAGCACGCAGTGACTGGGAGTGAATCGTGTTGCGTAACTTGAACACTGTGCTCAATGCAGCTTGTGTAGCGTCGACATTTGCTATGCCCGCCGCCTGTGAATAGTTCGGTCTGAAATGTGCCGTGTACCAACCGCCATGGAACTTCGCGTTTCTGTCTGTACCAGGCAGCTGCAGTGCGCGATGTAACGATCGCGCTATCACGTCAACAGCACCGCACAACGACCACAAAATGCGGTCGACACAATCCGCCACATCGTCATAAGTGTCGAGTGTTTGGAGCGCCCCGAGGTGGAACCGAAGGTCATCCCACGCCTTGACAGCTCGAATCAACCGGCCAATCATCTCACTGCAGTCGGACTTGTATTGCCGCTGGATCACGTAGTCCGCTTTGGCCTCCCAGTAAGTGATACCCGGTGCCATCGCGTAAACCGCTGAGTGATACCAGGTCTGGCGGTTCGCTGCGAATTCGTTGTAGACCGGGTGCATTAGGTAGATCTGCTGCGTCCTCAGGTAGTGCGCAATGATCGGTATTGCTTGGGCGCGGGTGAACACATTCGCCTCATGGTTGGCCGGTACATCGCTACGACGGGCCACGGCGGACTCGCTCACCACAATGTCGGCGACCTGGCGACCAAGCTGAGTCAGCACCACATGGCGAGAAACGTCCTCTGCCGTTACCTCCGCTAGTTTGGTTCCGCGGTCCTCTGCGAACCCAAACAAGTTCTGAAACAGCTGCGGTTGGGGGCTGATGTTGCCGTGCGTCTCCCGCGTCCGGCTTTTGCCTCCGAATACGATTCGGTAGCCGTACTGCGGTCCCGGATAAGACGACCAACCCTTTTGGTCGGTGTAGTCGCGCAGGTGCACAACATTGGGGGTTCGGTCGCTCTCATCATCGGGGTCGTTGATCTTCGACATGTCGACAACCAGCGTGTCGACCGGCTCGTGCTTTGAAAGCAAGGCGTTTAGCACCCGCTGCGCCTCTAAATCTTCTGCGTTGGTTGGCTCGCCAAGCGAATCCCGGTCCAGCAGCACACGCAGGTGCCGAGGTCGCCGCCGAAGGCCAAACAGGTCACCTTTGTCCGCTTCGTCGGCGTATTCGCCAGGGCGGTCCCGTTGGTTGCGACGAAACGGGTCGTCCGTCATCACTTCGCGGTAGTAGTCCATCGCTGCTCCCGTAGCTCGATGCTGAGCAGGAAGGCTCAGCCGCCCAGAATACGACTGGCCTCGACAAACAACAGCGATATACACGCCGCTGTCACCCCTACCGCTGTCACACTGCTACCTGCGGTAACGTCCTGTCCCCAGTCGGACTCCAGCCGACTCTGAGCGGATTTTCAGTATGTACGGTGTCGCGACACCGTGGATAACCGCTGATATCCATGAACGAAGCCTATGCGCGCCATGGGCGTTATCATTAGTCGTCCTCATCACCGTGCATGAGGCTGGGTTCCACTGTGCCGACTCCGGTCGCGCGAAGCATCAGGTTGCCTCCGTGCGGTGAGCGGGATGGCTGGCGTGACGGCAGACAGCGCGCATCGGGCGGTGACCGCTGTGAGCGGCGTCGGTCAACGCCCAACGCACGGGTCTGGCTTGTTGATCACATGCCGGTTCGGCCGGCCGCACGGCGGGATGCCGACCCCGCGCGTAGGGATCGGTCCGGCTTTTGCGAGTCCGCGCGGGGTGGTCCAATACCGCCCCGGTTTGGTGATCGCTGTTGCCGGGGAACGAAAGCGGGGCGCCTGCGATGGTGGTTGTCGGTGTCGATGCGCACAAAGCTACTCACACGCTGGTCGCGGTAGATTCCGTTGGCGTCAAACTTGGCCAGCTGACAGTACGAGCCACCAACGACGGGCACTTGAAGGCGCTGGGCTGGGTTCGTATGACTTTCGGTGCCGATGTGGTCTGGGCGGTCGAGGATTCCCGCGGTGTGACGTCAAGGTTGGAACGGGACTTGCTCGATGCCGGTCAACGTGTGGTGCGGGTGCCCCCACACATGATGGCCCGGGTCCGCGCCTCGGGGCGCGCTCGGGGAAAATCCGATCCGATCGACGCGCTGGCTGCGGCGCGCGCTGTGTTGCGGGAACCCGATCTGCCGGTGGCCAGCCACGATGGGGTTACGCGTGAGTTCAAGTTGTTGGTCGATCGACGCGACGACCTGGTAACGCAGCGCACCGCGGTGATCAACCGATTGTTATGGCGCGTGCATGAACTCGACCCATCGCATTCGCCGGCGCCCGGGTCGTTGGATCGGTACAAAGCCCAACGCGCGCTTCGTAGTTGGCTGGGAGACCAGCCGGGGCTGGTGGCCGAACTTGCGCGTGACGAGCTGGCCGCCGTGGCGGATCTCACCGAGGACGTCAAGGTCTTGGATAAGCGGATCGCGGCACGGGTGCAGGAGCTCAACCCGTTGCTACTCAACATTTTCGGGTGCGGCCGGCTGACTGCGGCCAAGGTTATCGGCGAGGCCGCTGCGATATCGCGATTCCGCAGTGAAGCCGCGTTCGCCAGCTATGCGGGAGTGGCGCCCATCCCGCACTGGTCGGGCCCAAATCAGGCAAGGGTGAAGCCGACGCGATCGGGGAATCGGCAGCTCAATGGGGCGTTGTATCGCATTGCGCTGAGCCAGATCCGGTCGAAGGGCCCCGCTCACTTGTACTACCAGAAACGCCGCGGTGTTGGTGACTCGCATCTTGAGGCCATGCGGCGCATCGAACGCCGGATCGCCCGCAAGGTATTTGGCTACTTGCGGATCGATCAGATCAACTGGGCCCAAGCGGAATTCCCGCACAACCAATCAGACCCCGCACAGTCGGTCACCCTGGCATTGTGCAGCGACGAGCGACAGGGGTCGCGCGCAGTGGATGGCGTAGCGATTGACGATCCTGACCTTCGCCAGATCGGCGCTCGGCTACGCGCACTTCGGAACGACGCGGGGCGATCGCAGCAGCAGACCGCGGTGGCGGTCGGGCTGACCAGGACCTCTATCGCCGACATCGAGGCCGGCCGGAAGAACATCACGTTGCATACGCTCTACGCATTGGCCGAGCACTTTGGTGCCGACCCTGCCGAGTTACTCAGACCCGGGGCGGGTTCGCCGAGCTGCTGATGCCGGGGGGTGGAACGGTTACTTTCGGCCGCCAGGAACGTAAACACGCTATCCGTAGGAGACCGCGTTTGATTGAGCCTCCACCGCTATTTGGCGTTTGTCCAATTTTATTTCTTCGTCGAATGCGAGGTCGAGGCGCCCGTCGATCCACGCGGCCACCGCGTCAACTGGGTGCCGCGCCTACCCCATATGCCGGCTCAATGGTGCGGATGGCAGATTGCCTGCAGATCCTTTTGCTCGTCGAGCATTCCGACGATGGTATTCAGGTAGGCGGTCTTGCTGTTGACGATGACCTCGGTTGACGCCCCTGCTGATTCGTCCCTGCGAATTTGTTGGAGCAGCGCGACCGCCTGAACAGGTAGGTCGGCGATCCGGTGCAGATGCCCACCGACAGCGGTCGTAGATGCTTGGCGCGCAAAGGTTTGCAATTGATCCGACCAACTGCGGTATTGGGCAAGGTCGGTATCGCTGATCTCCCCCGCCCATGCCGCGAGGTCGGCGTTAAGGTTGAGATTGATTGCCGCATCGGCGGTCTGGCAGCCCGGCGCCGGTCGACTCGACAGAAACGCCATGGCGCCCACGGCGACGCCAATCACGATAAACAGAGGGATCAACGCCCACAGACGCCTAACGGGCACCTCCACCGCGGCATCGGTGTCCATGGGTGTACCACGCTCACTGGCCGCGGCGCGCAGGACCTCGTGATGTGGGGTGAGTCGACGCCTCCGATACCCAAACCACGCGGTGTCTAGCGACCGCAGGTCGCTACACGATCAAAACCATTGCCCGCCAACTCGACAACGCTCACCAACAGATTGCCGCTCAATACCGCATCCTGACCGGATAGAAATCACCGGTAGGGGACCCGGCGCATCTTGGCGGCCAGCGCTTGATCCAGCTCCGAATCAACGGCCGTCAAGGCTCTGAAAAGTGCACGACTCATCTAGGGCGGAGTGTAAATTGTGTGCTCACAGTTCCGGCAAGAGTGGGAACGGTGCATCCGTCCGCAGCGGCAGTGCGTTACTCCGACAAGCACCTGGGTCGGGCCGAGCTCCGCGTGGCATTCGGGGCACCGTGGTGGACCCGGTTCCTCCCACCTATCCCCGCTCCACGGCCCAGGACTCCCGAAGCTGGCCCAAACCGCAAGGTAGCCTCCGCGACGGTTACTGTTCGCGCTCGTGGCTCAGGGATGGTCGACAGAGGATCTGATCGCGTCATGGACGTTGGTCGATGGGGACTGGCATTTGGTCGGGAACAAGACCGGAGC
>Ga0335071_10001469_pt1 | contig 25413 bp, 20 predicted proteins | sample Lox_Sample_15_FD_206724 | JGI IMG/M metagenome (GOLD analysis project Ga0335071, IMG submission 206724) | Soil microbial communities from Loxahatchee National Wildlife Refuge, Florida, United States - Lox_Sample_1.5 | ecosystem: Environmental > Terrestrial > Soil > Wetlands | place: USA...
GCATTCAGGAGTGCGGCTACGCGCAGAACTGCGTCGAGGTCTGCCCAAAAGAGATTCCGCTGACGACTTCGATTGCTGAGGTCGGCGGACAGGTAATGTGGCAGGCGGTGAAGGACTTGTTCCGGACCTAGCCTGTTCACGATCCCCATGGAAGATCAATTGCCCAGCCGGACGTGGGTCTTCTCCGTTTGAAACAGTGATTTACAATCATCGCCGTCACCATTCATCGGAGCCCGCTATCTCGATGCCCCGCATTCGGGTTTTTCTGACTGTACTTGCGATTTCCGCCTTTGCTTTTCCGCAAACTGCCGCCACCCCATCCACGGCTACGCCAACGGTTCACGGTGTAACCGTCGGCCCCCAGGGAGTCGCGACCGGATGGCAGGCCATCCACAACTCCGCTCTCATCATTGACACCCACGCCGATACACCGGGGAGGTTTGTCGACGAAAACTTTGATCTTTCGCAGGATGCCGGCAAAGGTTACATGGATTTCGGCAAGATTGAGGCCGGAAATCTCGGCGCCGAGTTCTTCTCCATTTGGGTCAATCCGAAGGATTACAAAGGCAAAGAGATTCAGCGCGCGCTCGACATGATCGATTCGGTCTATGAGCAAGCCCGTAAACATCCTGACAAGATGATGATGGCCTTCAGCACACAGGATATTCTCGCCGCTCACCGCCAGCATAAGCTCGCGACACTGATGGGTGTCGAGGGCGGGCATGCCATTCAGGGCGATATTCGCATACTGCGCGATTACTACCGTCTCGGCGTGCGCTATATGACTCTTACTTGGTCTAACACCAATGAACTAGGCGACTCCAGCGGCGATCTCGATAGTCAGGACATCAAGCACTACAACGGCATTACCCCATTCGGCCGACAGGTCGTACACGAAATGAACCGCATGGGCATGATGGTGGATATTTCGCACGTTGCCGATCGCACGTTTTACCAAGCGCTAGTCTCTAGTCGAGCGCCGGTGATTGCGTCGCACTCGTCGTCCCGAGCGCTTACCAATGTCCCGCGCAACATGACCGACGACATGCTCGTCGCGCTCGCCCGCAATGGTGGCGTAGCACAGGTAAATTTCTATTGCGGATTCATCTCGCAGAAGTGGGCCAACGGCATGAAGCAGCTGGCGGCTGACAAGGACCCCGACTACGAAGAGCTGCAGTCGCTCTTCGTGGCCGAGCGCACGCCCGAGATGCAGAAGCAGCTCTACGAGCTCGAGGCCGTCGTGGAGAAGAAAGTGCCGAGGCCTCCGCTCAGCGACCTGATCGACCATATCGATCACATGGTGAAGATCGCAGGCGTCGACCACGTTGGCATTGGCTCGGACTTCGACGGCATTGATTGTTCGCCGCAAGGAATAGATTCGGTCGCTGACCTTCCAAAGATCACGCAAGCTCTGGTGCAACGTGGCTATTCGTCGCAGGACATTCACAAAATTCTCGGAGGTAACCTGATGCGCGTATTTGAGGACGTGGAGAAGACGGCGAAGATGATCCAGACTGAAGAGGTGGCAGGCAGCAAGGACAAGCGAAAGGAAGTCGCACCGGATGCATCGCACAGACAGTAACGTCGTTCACGTCAATCACGAGCGCCAGGTTCAGGATTTCCGAGGTGTTCTGCGCAGGTTCATCGTCGCAGTCATCGTGCTGGCGTTCGCTTCGGCCGCCGTTGCTCAAGCCAGCGGCAGGTCGGCAACGACTAAGACCGCCAAACCGGCCCATGCTGCATCGAGCCAGTCCACCACGAGCGCTCCAGCGGCCAAGCTACCCATTCAAGCCATCTTCGAGACCACAGCCGGCAACATCGATTGCACACTCTTTCCTGACAAGGCGCCCATCACCGTTGCGAACTTTGTTGGCCTTGCCACTGGCACGAAAGACTGGAAGAACCCTTCGAACGGCGCGACGATGCACAATCGCCCCCTGTACGACGGGACGGTTTTCCACCGCGTGATTCCAAATTTCATGATTCAGGGCGGCGACCCACTCGGGAATGGGACCGGTAGCCCCGGCTACACCTTCCGTGACGAACAAAGCGACCTGAAGTTCGACATTCCAGGACGACTCGCCATGGCCAACAGCGGTCCAAACACGAATGGATCGCAATTCTTCATCACCGAGGTCCCCACCCCACATCTCGATGGCCACTACAACATCTTTGGGCAGTGCGAGAACCTGGACCTGGTGAAGCAAATCGCACGTGCCGCTACCGACCCGCGCAATGATCGTCCCTTTAGTCCGGTAAAGATCACGCACGTGAAGATCGTCGATCCCAATAAGCATGTGCCGAAGACTGTAACTGCTGCGCCGCATAAGACGAATACAGCCGGATCGAGCACCACGAAGAAGCCCTCGGCATCTTCAACCAAGCCGCAATAGCCCAACGACTCGGCCACATACAACAAGACTCCCGAGTGGTTTCGTACACTTTCTTCGCTGGAGGAAGCAGAATTCGGATCGCGCTGTTGGACACGCCAATATCTGTGCTAGACTTTCGCGGACTAAGAGTAACGATGTCCCTAATGAGTTGTGCCCCTGCTAGCAGCTTCAGCGCGGCCACTCCGAAAGATACACTCACTGTACTGGAGGCTCCGATGCCCACTGCAACGTTCGACCAGCTGAAGAGCGCATTCCGCGGGGAGCTCATTCAACCCACGGACACCGTCTACGAGACAGCCCGCAAGGTGTACAACGGCATGATCGACAAGCGGCCGCGTCTGATCGCAAAGTGCGCCGACGTCGCCGATGTCATTGCAGCTGTGAACTACGGCCGCGAGAACAGTCTGTTGACTGCGATTCGTGGCGGCGGACACAATGGCGCAGGACTCGGCACCTGCGACGACGGTCTTGTCATCGACCTATCGCGAATGAAGGGTGTACGTGTCGATCCGGCGAATAAGACGGTGCGTGTGGACGGCGGCTGCGTCTGGGGCGACGTGGACCACGCCACGCATGCCTTCGGCATGGCAACTCCGTGCGGATTTATTTCGACCACCGGCGTGGCAGGGCTTACCCTCGGTGGCGGCATCGGATACCTCTCGCGCCGTTACGGCCTGACGATCGACAACCTGCTTTCCGCCGATGTTGTGCTTGCTGACGGGCGATTTGTCACCGCCAGCAGCAGCGAGAACGACGACCTTTTCTGGGCCCTGCGCGGCGGTGGCGGTAACTTCGGCGTCGTCACATCGTTCGAGTTCCGATTGCGTCCGGTGAGTACGGTTCAATTCGGTCCGACGTTCTGGTCCTTGGACGAAGCGGCCATGGTGCTGAAGGCGTATCGCGACTTTATTCAGAGAGCGCCGGAATACATTGGCGGATTCTTCGCCTTTCTCATTGTTCCACCGGGGCCTCCCTTTCCGGAGCATCTTCATCTGAAGAACCTCTGCGGAATCGTTTGGTGTTCCACTGGAACAGCGGAAGAAACGGAAGCCGCGACAAAGCCAATCCGTTCACTTGGCCATCCTCTGCTGGACCATGTTGGCCCTGCACCGTTCCCCGCGGCGCAGACCATGTTCGACGGTCTCTTCGTTCCCGGCCTGCAATGGTACTGGCGCGCTGACAACTTTACTGAGCTCGGCGACCAGGCAGTTGCGCTTCACGTTGAGCATGGCTCCAAGCTGCCGTCGATGCTCTCCACTATGCACCTTTACCCCGTAAACGGCGCACCGCAGCGTATTGGCAAGTCCGATACCGCTTACAACTTCCGTGAAGCATTGTTTGCGGAGGTCATTGTCGGCGTCGATCCGGACCCTAAGAACGCTCCCCTCATCACCAACTGGTGCAAGAGCTACTGGGACGCTCTGCATCCTTTCTCGGCCGGTGGCGCCTATGTGAATTTCATGATGGACGAGGGGCAAGAGCGAGTGCAAGCGACTTATCGCGACAATTATCCACGGCTGTCGGCCGTAAAAAAGAAGTACGATCCCAATAACTTTTTCCGTGTGAATCAGAACGTTCTGCCGACGGCTTGAGTCCAGCGACCAACCGCGGCAGGTAGAACTCTCCGCGATTCGCAGCATGGAGTTATCTGCCGTACATCGCCGCGCGGCGAATCGCACACCTTAAACTTGTAACAGCATTATCATAGGAATCGGGGCGTTCCGCACTTCTGTGTGAATTTCCTTTCACATCGGTCCATGATTGTGGCCGCTGTGATATCAACGAAGTTTGCCCATTCCAGGGCGACTTTGCAGAGGTGCAATCATGGAAGCCGTGCAGGACCAGGTGCGAACCGGTAGATCTACAGCGGAAATCAAGCAAGCCATCCTCGACAACCTTTACTACGTCCAAACTCGTATTCCGGCGCTGGCCACCACAAACGACTGGTATATGGCCGTCGCCTATGCCATCCGTGACCGCATGATGGCTGACTGGATCGAGGCCTTCGGCAGCACACGTGGCAAGCGCACCAGAATTGTGAGCTACCTCTCAGCGGAATTTCTGATCGGCCCGCAACTGGGAAACAATCTCCTGACTGTCCACGACCTGCGCGATGCGGTGGACGGCGCGCTGAAGGAGCTGGGGCAGAGCCTCGACAAGCTGCTGGCTCATGAGCCGGAGCCGGGCCTCGGCAATGGCGGACTGGGTCGGCTTGCCGCCTGCTACATGGAGTCGCTGACGACTCTGAACATCCCGGCGATCGGCTACGGTATCCGCTATGAGTTCGGACTTTTCAGTCAGGAGATCCAGAACGGCTGGCAAGTGGAGAAAACCGACAAATGGCTGAGCCTTGGCAATCCCTGGGAGATGTCGCGGCCTGAAATTGCGCACTACGTCGGCACCGGCGGCTACACCGAGCAATACCACGACGAGCACGGCCACTTCCGCGCGCGCTGGATTCCTGAGCATGTTGTAAAGGGAATTGCCAACGACATTCCAATAGCCGGCTACGGCACCAACATGACGAACTTCCTGCGCCTCTGGTCGTCGGAGGCCATCGACTCGTTTGATTTTCAGGCGTTCAACAAAGGCGATTACTACGACGCCGTCCACGAAAAAGTCGCCTCGGAAACGATCAGCAAAGTGTTGTATCCGAATGACGAGGCGGTCGCCGGCAAAATTCTTCGACTGCAGCAGCAATACTTCTTTACATCCTGCTCACTGCAAGACATGATCCGCATCCACAAGCTGCGTGGTAAGTCATTGCACACGTTCCACGAAACGTACGCCATCCAGCTGAACGACACACATCCGTCCATCGCGGTCGCCGAGTTGATGCGACTGCTGGTCGATCTCAACGAAATGGCCTGGGAGGAAGCGTGGGGGGTCACACAAAAGTCGCTTGGCTACACCAATCACACGCTTCTGCCCGAGGCACTTGAGAAGTGGCCGCTACCGCTGTTCGCCAGCCTCTTGCCGCGACACATTGAGATCATCTACGAGATCAATCGTCGATTCCTCGACGAAGTGCGCTCAAAGTTCCCGAACGACGACGGGCGCATTGCTCGCGTTTCCCTGATCGACGAAACCGGTTCCAAGTATGTTCGCATGGCAAATCTTGCGACCGTCGGTTCACACGCGGTCAATGGAGTCGCCGCGCTGCACAGCGAACTACTGAAGAAGACCACGCTACACGATTTCTACGAACTGTGGCCCGAGAAGTTTTTCAACGTAACCAACGGCGTCACCCCTCGGCGCTGGCTGGCGCTGAGCAATCCCGAACTGTCGAGCCTGATCTCGAGCAAGATTGGCGAAGAATGGATCACCCACGAAGACGAACTCCACAAACTTGAGCCATTGAGTCTTGATGCCGACTTCCGTGCCCGCTGGCGAGAGGTCAAGCGCGCACGCAAGGAGCAGCTGGTCACACTGATTCATACACGTACCGGCATGGCCGTTAACGCCGATTCGCTCTTCGATGTGCAAGTCAAGCGCATCCATGAATACAAACGCCAGCTTCTCAATCTGCTGCATGTCATCTCGCTTTACAACCGCATCAAGCACGATGGACACCAACCAATGACGCGGCGCACCGTCATCTTCGGTGGCAAAGCGGCGCCCGGCTACTACATGGCCAAATTGATCATCAAGCTTATCAACTCAGTGGCCTCGACAATTGACGCCGATAACTCCGTGCGCGACCTGCTGCGCGTGGTCTTCATTCCCGACTTCAATGTAAAGAGCGGACAGGTCATCTACCCGGCTGCCGAATTGTCGGAACAGATTTCCACCGCCGGCAAGGAAGCGTCGGGCACGGGCAACATGAAGTTCTCCATGAATGGCGCCTTGACGGTCGGCACTCTCGACGGCGCGAACGTTGAGATTCGCGAGCAGGTCGGCGCGGAAAACTTCTTCCTCTTCGGGCTGACGGTTGAGCAAGTAATGAGTCTTAAGCAAAGCGGTTACAATCCGCGTTACTACTACGAGAGCAATCCAGTGCTGCGGCAGGTCATCGACCAGATCGCCTCTGGTGCATTCTCCAGCGGAGACCAGCAGCTCTTCCGGCCGATTGTCGACTCACTCCTCAACAAAGATGAGTACCTTCTGCTGGCCGACTTCCAGTCATACGTCGATTGCCAGGAGGGCATCAGCCACGCCTACCTCGACCAGGAGCACTGGACCCGTATGTCGATCTTGAACACAGCACGAATGGGAATGTTCTCGTCGGACCGCTCCATTCGCGAGTACGCGAACAACATCTGGCATGTAGAACCACTGCGGCTGGACAACTAGCTACGGTGGATTGCCCGCTGCTACCACGGCGGGGTGCCGGAGACGTTTCTCCCTGTACGAGGCCGTCCCCTTCAGACTCGCGCATTCCTGGCCTGCTGATGGCGGCCCGCCAGGAACCGTAAGCGCAAGCCCTATCCAAGATTCCTACCGCGTCTGTTCTGCATCTAACAGAGTTGATACTCAAGCTGCCTGGATCTGCCGGGTATTGGGCGATGCCAGCGGACGGTGGTTTCAACGAACCGGTCGATTCCCGCCAAGCAACCGTAGAGTGTCCGTTGAATCTGGGTCATGAATCCTGCTGTGATTGGCAGCGGATTCTCGCAGCACTGCACACCAACTCATGGCTGACGCTGCACTTACTCTCGATGCTTCGGTGTCATCCGCAGCGGTATCGGAGGCGCCCCCGGCTCCGCCGGTAGCGGCATGGAAACCCGCGTTCAATCCCTGGCTCATCGGCGTCATCGTCGCCGTAGCGGCATTTATGGAGGTGCTGGATACCTCCATTGCGAACGTCGCACTCCCTTACATCGGCGGCAACCTCGGCGCCAGCACCGACCAAAGCACATGGGTGCTGACGTCTTACTTGGTGTCGAACGCCATTGTCCTGCCGATCAGCGGATGGTTCTCGAGTCTGCTGGGCCGCAAGCGCTTCTTCATGACGTGCCTGGCTATCTTCACCGTGAGTTCCCTGCTTTGTGGATTGGCTCCTAGCCTCGGCGCGATCATATTCTTCCGGGTTCTACAGGGCGCTGGAGGCGGCGGACTCCAGCCCATCGCGCAGGCAATCCTGGCCGATACGTTTCCGCCCGAGAAACGGGGCCTCGCATTTGCTCTGTATGGCGTCACCGTCATCGTCGCGCCGACGATTGGCCCCACTCTCGGCGGCTGGATCACCGACAACTACTCCTGGCGCTGGATTTTCTTCATCAACATTCCTGTAGGCATCCTGGCTCTCTTCCTCGTTCTGCGCCTGATCGATGATCCGCCATGGGCACGGCGCAAGCCTGGTGCGGCTTCGAGGGTCGATTACATCGGAATCTCGCTGCTCACGCTCGGCGTGGGTGCGCTGCAGATCATGCTCGACAAGGGCCAGGAAGACGACTGGTTTAGCTCGTCCTTCATTCTGACGCTGGCCATTATCGCAGGTGTTGGCCTGGTTTCGCTCGTACTCTGGGAATGGTTTTACAAAGAGCCGATCATCGACGTGAAACTTCTCAAGAACGGCAACTTCCTCAAGGCTAATGTCATGATGTTCATGCTAGGCGTGGTATTGTTCGCGAGCCTGGTAATGCTTCCCTTGTTCCTCCAGTCCTTGCTCGGTTATACGGCGCAATCGGCGGGCATCGTACTGTCAGGAGGCGGGCTGCTCCTGCTTTTCATGATGCCCATGATTGGTGTCCTTTCCTCGAAGGTCCAGGCGCGATATCTTATCGCCTTCGGCTGGATCACACTCTCCATCGCCATGTTTTATTCCAGCCAGCAACTGCAGTCCGGACTCAGTTTTCGCAACGCCACAATCTTGCGCGTTGTGCAGGTATTCGGAATGGCGTTTCTCTTTGTCCCTATCAACCTAAGCTCCTACATTGGCATGCCTACGGACAAGAGCAACAGCGTGGCAGGCATCGTCAACTTCATGCGCAACGTTGGCAGCAGTGTCGGTACGTCGATGGTCACGACGATTGTCGCTCGCCGCGCACAGGTACATCAGGTGTATCTCTCGGCGAACATTACATCAGGGGCGACCTCCGTCTCCCAGGCGATCACGGACCTTTCCGCGAGGCTCATGACGTCGGGCGCCAATGCCGTCGAGGCCTCCAGGCAGGCTTATGCCGTCCTCTATCGCCAGGTGATTTTACAGGCCACCACGCTCGCCTATGTTGACGCCTACGTGATTCTGGCAATAATGGGTCTGGTCATGTTCGGTCTGTCCTTCACCCTCAAGAGGAACGAATTGGGCGGACATAGCGTGATTGCGGAGTAGGCCATGCTGCAAGATACGCACATTTCTTCTCTCCAGGAAACTTCCCCGGGATCACTCGGCGCGGTGCGTATCATTACCGTCGAACGCGAGTATGGGAGCGGCGGCGGCGAGATCGCCAAGGCACTTGCCGATCGATTGGGCTGGAAGCTTTGGGACCAGGCACTCACCAATGCGATCGCCCGCGAACTCAATTGTGAAGGCAAGGTTGTCCAAGAGCACGAGGAGAAGCGTGATCCGCTTTACTACCGCTTGCTCAAGTCATTCATGCGCGGCAGCTACGAAGGCAGCCAGAACGCGCACCACGTAAAGATGGCCGACACCGATTGCATCCGCGAAGTGACCGAGAGTGTGGTCAAGCGCGCCGCCAAAAGCGGCCACTGCGTCATCGTCGGACGCGGCTCGGCTTACTACCTTCAGAACCGTCGGGACACATTCCACGTATTCGTGTACGCTCCCATCAAAGACAAAGTGCGGCGGCTGCGCGGCCGAGGCAAGAGCGAAAGCGATGCCGCCCACCTGGCCGAAACGGTCGATCAGGAACGCGCGGCTTTCATCAAGGAGTATTTTGGCGTGGAGTGGCCCGATCGCAGCAAATTCCATCTGATGTTGAACTCGACCTTGGGCGAAACGAAGGCCGTGGACATCATCCTGCACAGCATCGAGCTGCAGGAGAGTCGCGGTCCTGAAGGCTCTCCTGCGAGCCGGACCGCAACCACTTAAAACAACCTGGGTGCGTCCTCGCAACCCTCGCCGCCGGATTCCGCCGTTGGCCAACCCGCCATTGGGTCGTCAGTTGCTGCGCAATTAATCAGCTTGCAACTTATGGCTTCCGATTCGTTAGTAAAGTACTGCGATACGCATTTTCATCGAGGAGAGCTACCTACCATGCCCTTGACTACTGACGAAAACCTTCTCGGCCTCAGCCGTAACGTTATCGATGCCTTCGACAAGGTTGACCACGGGCCATATCCCGGATTTCGGCCAGCGCACGCCAAAGGAATCCTGCTTACCGGAACCTTCACGCCGGCAACCGAGGCCGCAACGCTTACCCGCGCGCCCCATATTCAGCGACCTTCCACTCCGGTAAGCGTCCGCTTCTCGGACTTCGCCGGACTCCCCACTGTCGCTGACAACGATCCTCAACTGGCCAGTCCCCGCGGTATTGCCATTCGCTTTCACCTTGCCGAGCACAGTCACACCGACATCGTTGCCCATTCGACCGACAACTTCCCTGCCCGCACAGTAGAAGGCTTTCTGGAATTCCTGAACGCCTTCATCGCCACCGAACCCAACGACCCGCACCCGAACGCAATTGAGCGGTTCTTGGGCTCACATCCCGCCGCTCTCGCCTTCGTACAGACCTCGAAACCGATTCCTACGAGCTATGCCAGAGAGTCATTCTTTGCGGTTTCTGCCTTCAAGTTCACCAATGCAACCAGCACGAGCTGTTACGGACGTTATCGCATACTTCCGGACGCCGGGAATGACTATCTGGACGAAGAAGCGGCGGCAAGGCAAACCCCGAACTTCCTCGTTGACGAAATCCAACAGCGTGTTGCGCAAGTGCCCGTGATATTTCAAATCGTCGTTCAGGTCGCCGAAGAGGGCGACACCGTTGACGACGCAACGCTTCGCTGGCCCGAAGATCGCAAGCTGATTACGTTCGGCGAGGTAGCCTTGAATTCAGTTGCACCCAACAATGCTGCTCAACAGCAACAGATTATCTTCGATCCCATTCCCCGCGTGGACGGTATCGAGGCGTCGCCCGACCCTCTCTTCGAGCCTCGCGCCAATATCTACCTGATTTCCGGTCGTCGGCGTCGGACTGCTGGACAGTCCTAACCGACCGCGCAACATCTTGGGGCGGCCTTCGCCGCCCCTTATTCAGTTACCTGATCGACGGCTTGCTCTAGTCGTAATACTCCAATCCCAGATGCGTGATCATCTCTTCGCCCATCAGGTGGCGCAGGGTGTTCTTCAGCTTCATCGACTGGATGAACAGATCGTGCTCCGGGTACAGCCCGGGCGCGTGCATCGGAGACTTAAAGTAGAAGCTCAGCCACTCCTGAACACCAATCCCGCGCAGCGCTGCCGAACGCTTCGCCAGATCCATGAACAACACCAGGTCGAGCACAATCGGCGCCGCCAGAATCGAGTCACGACACAGGAAGTCGACCTTGATCTGCATCGGATAGCCCAGCCATCCGAATATATCGATGTTGTCCCAGCCTTCTTTGTTATCACCCCGCGGCGGGTAGTAGTTAATGCGAACCTTGTGACAGATATTGCTGTAGAGTTCGGGGTACAGCTCAGGCTGCAGAATGTATTCCAGCACGCTCAGCTTCGACTCTTCCTTGGTCTTGAATGAGCCTGGATCATCCAGCACTTCCCCGTCCCGGTTGCCCAGGATGTTGGTCGAGAACCAGCCATGCAACCCCAGCATGCGCGCTTTGAAACCCGGCGCCAGGATGGTCTTGATCAGCGTCTGCCCGGTCTTGTAATCCTTGCCACAGATCGGAGCTTCATTCTTGCGCGACAGCTCCATCATGACCGGAATGTCCACCGTCAGATTGGGCGCTCCATTGGCGAAGGGCACCCCTTCCTGCAGCGCCGCGTAGGCGTAGCACATAGACGGCGCGATGTCCTCATGGTTCTCCAGCAGGCCCTTCTCGAACGCTTCCACCGACTGGTGTACCGCACTCTCTTGAATGAATGTCTCCGTCGAGGCGCACCAGATCATCACTAGCCGGTTTGCACCGCTTGACTTCCGGAATTCGCGGATGTCCTCGCGCAGCTGCTCGACCAGTTCTTTCTTGTTCTTGCCCTTCTTAACATTGGGACCGTCGAGCTTCTTAACATAATTATGGTCAAACACCGCTTTGCGCGGCCTGATCGACGACAAAAACGGCTTCACCTGCTCCAGCAGAGAACGTTCCAGCACGCCGGCTTTGCCAGCGGCAACGAACATGTCGTCTTCGAAAATGTCCCAGCCAGTGAACACCAGGTCGTTCAGCTCCGCCAACGGAACGAACTCCTTCACCTTCGGCGAACGCCCTGCCGTCCGCTTTCCCAGGCGAATCGTGCCCATTTGCGTGATTGAGCCGATGGGGCTTGCGATGCCACTGCGTACCGCTTCCACACCGGCGACGAACGTCGTCGCCACCGCCCCCATGCCGGGAATCATGATCCCCAGCTTGCCTTGAGCGGCACTAATTTCGGTGTTGCTTGTCTTGCTCTTGTCCTTCGTTTGGTCACTTGCCATGGGTATCAGTCCGTTTCATGAAGTTAGTTCAAACCTGTTATCTTCTCGTATCGTACCCGCGGAGATCAATGGACAGGTCTCGAACGGAACCATTTTAGCCCTCGCTGGCAATATCAGGAATTTGGCGGGAACCATGAGTCCTCACAGAGTCGCAGTCGTGACCGGCAGCTCCAGCGGTATTGGCCTCCTCACTTCCATCGCACTCGCCCGCGACGGATATTTCGTCGTCGCTACCATGCGCGACCTCAGCCGCCGCGAGCGTCTAGATGAGGCTGCCAGGAAGGCCCCTGTCAACCAACGCTTGGACGTGCGTCGCCTCGACGTGACCGAATTCTCAGAAGCAGCTCTGATCGTCGATAACATCGCTCGCGATTACGGTCGCATCGACCTGCTGGTGAACAACGCTGGCTTCAGTCTCGCCGGCTTCGCAGAAGACACAACGCTCGCCGAGCTGCGCCGGCAATTCGAAACCAACTTCTTTGGCGCAGTCGCCATGAGCAAGGCAGTACTGCCCATCATGCGCCGCCAGCGTTCCGGACACATCATCCAGGTCACTTCTGTAGGCGGACGCGTGGGCAATCCAATGCTCAGCGCCTATTGCAGTTCCAAGTTTGCCCTCGAAGGCTGGAGCGAGTCCCTGCGCATCGAAACCCATTCACTCGGCATTCGGGTTGCCATTGTAGAGCCCGGTTCGTTCGACACCGACATCTGGACCCGCAACGTCACAATCGCGCAAGGCGGACTCGATTCTTCCTCTCCGAACAAGGAGCGTAGCCAACGCTTCGCGGAGTTCGTGAAAAGCAGGGCTAAACATCGTAGTGATCCGCTCCAGGTTGCTCAACTGATCGTCCGCATCGCCAACAACCCAAATCCGGCCCTCCGCTACATGATTGGCCGCGACGCCATAATTCAAGCTTGGATGCAGCGGCTTATGCCGTGGAACCGCTACGAGCGCGTGGTCGCAAAAGCTGTAAAAATCGATTGATTGTGAGGTAACTCTATAGTTCCCGGCGATGACCCTCTGACTGCCGAACTCTATCAGCGCGAGCTGGCGGCGTGGGAGAACTTTTGCCGCAAAGACAAGCTTGCATACGCGGACAACATAGCTGATGAGGCTGCAGGTTTTGACCTCACCGGCGTAGGACTTAAAGACAAAGCGGCCATCGTCGCCGACGTCGATTTTGCCGACGTCACTCACTACGAGATGCGCGACTTCAAAACCGAGCAAATTGCCGACGACGTCGCACTCGTACACTTCTTCGCCCGTTTCAGCGGAACTGCCGGTGATCAGCCGTTTAAAATCAGTATGTTCATCGGCGAAGTCATGGTTAGGCGCAATGGTCGCTGGCTCGTTCGCTGGTTCCAGAATACGCCCGCGGCACCGAATTACCCCTTGCTTCACGAACCCCACTAGCCAACCGTTAGCGTTGAAACGGTCAGTCCGCAGCCTGCCTGTTGTTGGCGGAAACGCGGTCCTTCATGTGCGACCACACGAAGTACGCCACTCCTGCTAGCAGCACTGCCAGAATCACGCCGTCCATGCGATGAAACCACATCTTCAGCCGCGGATCCTTGTCCCACTGCTCGCCCAGTGTCATTCCGATCCATGCCAGCGCGAAGCACCATGGCCACGAGCCGATGAACGTGTAGATGTGGAACTTCACCCGCGGCATGCGCGCAATACCCGCAGGCAGCGCGATGAAGGTTCTGACGACCGGTAGCAGTCGCGCAATCAGCACCGCCAGCGAACCCCAGCGCGCGAAGAACCGGTCCGCCGTGTTCAGCTCGTGCTTGGTGACGAAAATGTAGTGCCCGTACTTCAGCGCCAGCCGACGCCCGCCGAAATATCCCACCTCGTACGCCAGGATCGACCCCACGTTGCACCCGATCGCACCCCACGTCGCCACCCAGAACAACGAGAACCGCCCGGTGTAAACCAGGTAGCCCGAGAACGGCATGATGATCTCCGACGGCAACGGAATACACGCCGACTCAATCGCCATTAACAGCATCACGCCCGCATATCCGCCAGCCGAAATCACGGCGGTAATCCAACCCGCAAAAATTTCTATGATGTGTGCGATCATTTGTTCTGATTAGTCACTTGGCCTGTGGGCTAACTCTGAGTTCCATGAATTTTTGGGGAGGTTGTGAGCCAATCGCAATTTCGTGAAGTTCCGTCCAATCTCCCCTCTCGTTAATCCTCAGAACCGAGCTGGTTTTGATATCTCCCATTGCGAAGCCCCACGTAAGGCCCTTGGCATCATCGGTCAGCTTCAGCTTGGTTTCCATATAGCGGCCGTCATTGTACGCCCGCATGACGTATTCTCCAGCCTCATCATCGTAGGAGACAACTCCAAGCGCCTGCAGTTCGAGCTTTCCATCCGTCCTGCTCCGACCGATTCCCTCTATCATCAGAAGCAGACCATCTAGCTTGTACTGTGCTTCTTCGGTCTGAGCTAGTTCCAGAGGTTTGTCAGACACACGAAAAACTCGGGCCTCTCCGGACCACTTTCCAACCAGGAAGGTGAGCTTCTTCATTGCTCCTCGCTGAGCGGCCGTGTCGGGCATTCGTGGTTGCTGAGCCACACATGAGACCAACAATACCGTACAGATAGCTAGAGCTTTTGTCATGACGAAGAACCAAAGTGGATTCGCGTCTCTATGCGAGGCTATCGAAATCGCGCTTCCTACGCGCCGGAAGGCAACTCCCCTTCCGCCCACTCCCCCATCTTAACTAGTGGAACCCGTAGCCCAAGGAAGAACTGCCCAAACAGCGCGTATTCGGCGCTAACCTGATCAAACCTCATCTCGTAGATCAGCTTCTTGAACACCAGCGGTTCGGCGGCAAACAAATCCACGCCCCATTCCCAGTCGTCGAACCCAATCGAGCCGGTAATGATCTGCTGCACCCTTCCCGCGTACCGCCTTCCCACCATACCGTGCTCCTCCATCTGCCGCTGCCGCTCCTCAATCGGAAGCATGTACCAGTTCTTGTCTTCCCCGCGCTTGCGGTCCATTGGGTAGAAACACAGGTACCGGCTCTCCGGAATCTTGGGAAACAGCCGCACCCGCATTGCCGCCCTCTGTCGCTCCATGGTGTCGGCCACTTCCTTGTTCCACTCTTCCGTAAGCGGAACCACGCCGCGCTCGGTGAGTTGCCGGAACAGCTTCACGCTGGAGTCATACAAGCCCAACTCAATCACCGACACGTACGAATGCACCGGCTCCAGAAACTCGCGCAATCCGGTGCGGTCCAGCGTCAGCTCTGCCTGGTTAAGGTCGTCGAACGAGTCGCGAAAATGCACGAGCATCAGGTCGCCCTTGTGACCCAGCATCGAATACGCGGCAAACTGCCCGGCCTGCTCAAGTCCGCCAAATGCCGCTGCAAACTCGCGCGCGCACTCCACCCGGCGGGCTTCGTCCAATTTCCACCAGTCCGCCCAGCGAAATCGGAACATCTGATGCAACACGCTGTAGCCTTCCAGCGTCAGCGGAACCGCTGGCAGTCCGGCAACCAAAACTTCAGCCTTCGAAGCCATCCACCAACTCCATAAGTCTCAAGATGAGCACGCTCAATCTTCCATTGTAATCTGCACGGCCGTTATAAACTGATGCGTCACCACGGAGATCACATATGCCCCGCGCCCCTATTCCGCGCCAACCCTCGAAGGCCGGACGTCACGACAAAGCCAAAGTCGCTCGCGTCGCTACCAAGCCCCCCAAAACGACTCCCGCGCGAACGCCTAAGCGCAAGTCCTCAGCGAGCGCAAGAGGCTACAATCCGCTCGCCCCCGAACGCATCAGCGCGATTCTTCAAGCTCTCGACCAGATGTACCCTAACGTTAAATGCGCCCTTCACCACAAGAGCGCATGGCAACTTCTCGTCGCCACTATTCTCTCAGCGCAATGCACCGACGCCCGCGTTAACATGGTCACGCCGATCCTCTTCAAGAAGTACCCTACTCCTGCGAACTTCGCCGCCCTCACGCCCGAAGAGCTCGAACCCGACATCCGCTCCACCGGATTCTTTCGCAACAAAGCCAAGTCCATCGTCGGAGCGGCGAAAAAGATCGTGAACGACTTCGGCGGAGCGGTCCCTCACACCATGGCCGAGCTTCTCACCGTCCCGGGCGCCGCCCGCAAAACCGCCAACGTCGTGCTGGGCTCATGGTTCGGCATCGCCGACGGCGTCGTCGTGGACACCCACGTGCAACGCATCTCCCGCCGTCTGGAACTCACCAAGAACATCGAGCCGGTAAAGATCGAACAGGACTTGATGAAGGTCGTCCCCAAAATCAAGTGGATCGACTTCTCCCACCAGATCATCCACCACGGCCGGGCCATTTGCATCGCCCGCAAGCCCAGGTGTGCCGAGTGCAAACTCGAGTCCCTCTGCCATGCCGCCGACAAAACCTGGTCCACCGTGAACATCCATGCATCCGCAAAACCCTAACTGGGCCGCCGTCGGCAAATTTATAATGTCGCTACCATGCACCGCCGGGAGTTCCTGCACCAGTCCGCTCTTCTCGCCGCTACGCTCACCCTAGGTCGAGGGCAACTCTTTGCAGCCGCAAACTCCGGCTCACCACTCGAGCAGTTCAGTTACTCTGACGTCACTCTCGAGAGCGACCTGTTCATACGTCAGCTCGAAAATACGCACAGCGTCCTAATGTCCCTCGACGAAGACGCGCTGCTGCAGCCCTTCCGCATGATGTCTGGCAAGCCTTCGACTGGCCTTGGGCTGGGCGGCTGGTATGCGTACAACCCCGACTACGATTACCGCACGACCTCCATTGGCTTCTGCCCCGGCGGAACCTTCGGCCAGTGGATCTCCGCCCTCGCCCGCTTCTATGCCATCACTGGCGACACCTCTACCCGCGAGAAGGTCCTCCGGCTGAATCGTCTCTATGCAGAGTCCGTCGGCCCAGGCTACTTTGACCAAAACCGCTTCCCCGCCTACTGCTATGACAAGCTCGTCTGCGGACTCATCGACTCGCACCAATTCGCCAACGACCCCGACGCCCTCACCATTCTCCAGCGGACTACCGACACAGCTCTGCCTTACTTGCCGCCCCACGCCATTCCCCACGATCAGCACTGGCGGGCAGGCAAAGAGGGCGACATCTCGTGGGACTGGGACGAATCCTACACGCTACCCGAGAATCTCTTCCTCGCCTACCAGCGCGGCGCTGGTGATCGTTACAAACCCCTTGCCATCCGATTCCTTGACGATTCCAACTATTTCGACCCGCTCGCGGCCAACATCAACGTACTCCCGGGGAAACACGCTTACAGCTACGTCAACGCGCTCAGTTCGGCCATACAGGCCTATCTCACGCTCGGCAGCGAGAAGCACCTCCGCGCCGCAAAAAACGCATTCCAGATGCTCGTAACCACTCAGAGTTTTGCCACTGGCGGTTGGGGCCCTGACGAGCAGTTTCGCCTCCCCAACACCGGCGCACTCGCCGCCAGTCTAGTTGACCAGCACAAGAGTTTCGAGACGCCTTGCGGCGCTTATGCCCACTCCAAGCTCAGTCGCTACCTACTGCGCATCACTCGCAACTCCTCCTACGGAGACAGTCTGGAGCGCGTCCTGTACAACACCGTGCTGGGCGCCAAACCATTACAATCCGACGGCACTTCTTACTACTATTCCGACTACACCTACCACGGACGCAAAGGTTACTCCAATCACATCTGGCCTTGCTGTGCCGGCACTTTGCCGCAGATCGCCGCCGACTACTGCCTGTGCGCATACTTTCACAGCGATGTGGATCTCTACATCAACCTCTACGTTCCTTCTACGTTGCGCTGGAACCGCGGCGTAAATCAGATTCAGCTCAAGCAGCTCTCAAACTATCCATTCGAGGAGTTGGTGCGCTTCGAGATAACCGCTACGCACCCTGACAACTTTAACGTCTGGTTCCGTGTCCCCGCGTGGACATCCGGCGCTTCCATCAAGGCCAGTGGCAACGTCTCGATGTCCGACCTTCGCCCCGGCGGCTTTGTCCCGATCCGACGTCAATGGAAATCCGGTGATCGCATCGAACTCCATCTGCCGATGACCACACGCCTCGAACCAGTCGACGCCCAGCACCCTAACATTGTTGCCCTGATGTACGGTCCGCTTGTACTCTTCCCCATTACCGAGCAACCGCCGTCGCTAACCCGCCAGCAACTGCTCGCCGCCAAGCGCTCCGGTGCAAAATCATGGCAGGTGCAATCGACCGGCGGACAGATTACCTTAATTCCTTTTACCGAAATTTCCGACGAGTCCTACACCACCTATGTCAGGTTGGCATAGCCGCAGACGACAAGCCCCGCGCCATTGCCTCATTTGGTGCGGGGCTGTTCCGTGTGCTATCCAGGAACCACTAACCTTCTTCCCTCACTCGCATGCTGCCACTCCGCAAATACCGGCTATGCCAGCCCAGCGACTCCGTCAGCAGATGCGGCGTGTGTTTACCATACGACAGCCGCTCCGCCCGGTTGAGGTAATCCAGCAGCTCACCCTTGTACGCCGCGTTCGCGCACTTCTCGATGACGAGCTTCGCCCGCTGCCGTGGCGACAACCCTCTCAAGTCCGCCAACCCTTGCTCCGTCACCACCACCTGAACATCGTGCTCCGTGTGGTCCACGTGCGACACCATCGGCACAATCGTCGAGATCGTTCCCTTCTGCGCCGTCGACGGTGCCATAAAGATCGACAGATACCCGTTCCGCGCGAAATCCCCTGAGCCGCCGATCCCGTTCTGTATCCGCGATCCCATTACGTGCGTCGAGTTCACGTTGCCGTACATGTCGGCCTCGATCATCGCATTCATCGCAATCACCCCCAGCCGCCGAATAATCTCCGGATGGTTCGAGATCTCCTGCGGCCGCAGCACGATCCGCTCGCGATAGCTCTTCATGTCAGCATTCACTTCGGTCAGCATCTCGGGACTTAGCGAAAACGCCGTCGCCGATGCCGAGGTCAGCTTCCCCGACTTCAGCAGCCGGATCATGCCGTCCTGAATCACTTCCGTGTACGATGTCAGTCCTTCGAATGGTCCCTCTTCCAGTCCGAACAGCACCGCGTTCGCAATATTCCCTACGCCAGACTGCAGCGGCAGCAGATTCGCTGGCATACGCCCCTTCTGCACTTCCCAACTGAGAAACTCTAGGATGTGTTCTGCGATCTGCTTCGACGCCGCATCCGGTGCCTTGAATGGACTATTGCGATCCGGCGAGTCCGTCAGCACAATCGCCACCACCTTCTCCGGCGGCACTTCCAAATACGGTGAACCAATCCTCTGTCCCGGATGCACCAATGGAATCGGCCCTCGGTTCGGCGGCGGCTGCAGCCCGTAATAAATGTCGTGCATACCCTCGAGTGCGAGCGGCTGCCATGAGTTGACTTCCAGAATCACCCGCTCCGCCTGGTCAATCCACGTCTTGTTGTTGCCAATCGACGAGCTCGGCAGCAATCGCCCGTCTTCCAGGACCGCCGCCACTTCAATCAGCGCCACGTCCAGCTTGCCGAGAAATCCGTACTCCATCACCTGCGCGACATGGCTCAGGTGGATGTCCATGTACTCCATCTCGCCTGCGTTGATGCGTTTCCGCGTCTCCGGGTCCGACTGGTATGGCAACCGCAGATTGATGCCGCCCGCCATCGCCAATGCGCCGTCGAGCTCCGGCCCGGTTGACGCGCCGGTGAATACGCTCACTTGAAACTTATTGCCGTGGATGTGCTCCTCGGCTATGTGCCGCGCCAGCGCCACCGGCACCGCCTTCGGATAGCCCGACCCGGTGAAGCCGCTCATCCCCACCTGGTCCCCCGACCGGATGAGCGCCGCCGCTTCTTCGGCGGTCATGATTTTTTCTGCAAGTTTGGGATTAAGGACGCGGGAAGTGCTCTGTACTGCGGTTGCCATGATTGCTGCCTTTCGCAGGGGTGTAAATATGTATTCCCCACGATAAAAGCCGCCCGCCACACCGGTCTGTGAGCTATGTCACTGGTGGTTTCTTTTGCCACGCTGGTGCATTCGCCTGAACCCGTCTCACAAATCAGTCTTGAAAGGACGTCACCCGTGCCGCCGAATGCCCCAGGATCAACGGGCTTCAGCCCGTTCTTCCGAACTCGCGCGCACTCTCTTCCCCTCGCAGTACCCGCAACGCCCCGTCCGCCAATGCCTGCAATTCATCCTCACCCGGATACACGACAACCGACGCAATCCATTCCACGTACACCCGAAGTTCGCGCACCAGCCTCTCCGAGTGCGCCATGCCGCCGGTCAACAGGACAGCGTGCACCCGTCCTCTCATCGCCGCCGCCATCGCGCCGATCTCTTTCGCAATCTGGTACACCATAGCCCGGAACACCGTGTCTGCTTTGTCGTCCCCTGCCACGATGCGTTCCTCCACCTCCATCAGGTCTGTCGTTCCCAGATACGAATACAACCCGCCTTCGCGGAACAGCAGCCCCTCCACTTGCTTCTGCGTATAACGTCCGCTGAAGCACAGCTCCACCAGTTGCATCGCCGGCACGCCGCCCGCACGCTCCGTCGAGAACGCCCCCTCTTCGCGCGAGTTGGTCACGTCCACCATGCGCCCAATTTCGTGCGCCGACACCGAAATCCCGCTGCCCAGGTGTGCCACGATCAGCCGCAGCGACTCATACGGCCTCCCCTGCTCCCTCGCATACCTCTTCGCCACTGCCTTCGAATTCAACGCATGCGAAAGCGCCTGCCGCTGCAGCAGCACCGTGCCCGACAGCCGCGCTACCTCCGTCCACTCATCCACGCTCACCGGATCAACCACAAATGCCGCCACCCCAGCCCTGTCAGCGATCACCTTCGCCAGGAATGCCCCCAAATTTGACGCATGTTCTCCTCGTCGTGCCGCGCGCAGCTCATCCAGCATGGCGTCATTCACGTCATAGGTCCCGCTTTCCAGTGGAGGCAATAATCCCCCCCGTCCCACCACCGCGCTTATCCGCGCAACCTCTATACCCGCGTCACGCAGTGCAGCCTCAATTTGCGCCGCGCGAAACTCCTTCTGATCGAGAACCGGCTTCCCGCGAAACACCTCCATCTCCGTATTGCTATGCTTCACGTTCTTCACCAACACCGCGCGCTCGCCTTCGTACACTGCGAACTTTGTCGATGTCGACCCCGGATTGATCGCCAATAGCATCTCACCTTCGCGCAAACAGTACCCCCAGCGCAATCGAATTTACTTTGTCGTCCACGCTCTCCACGCGCGACGGAATCAGGATCGGCACCTGCGCCCCCACCACCACATGCGCACACTGCGAACTACCCAGGTACTTCACTGCCTTGCCCAGCAAATTTCCTGCCTCGATGTTTGGCACCACCATGCAGTCCGCGTGCCCTGCCACCGCGCTCGTAATGCCTTTCGCCTTCGCCGCCGACTCCAACAGCGCCCCGTCCAGCGCCAGCGGTCCAAATACCTCCGCTTCGCCAAACTCCCTCGCTGCGCCCATCTCGGTCAGCCGCCGCGCATCTTCCGTCGATGGCATCGACGCGCTCACCACCTCCGACGCGCTCATCATCGCCATCTTCGGCCGCGCAATCCCAATGCACTGCATGACCTCGATTGCATTCATCACGATCTGCTTCTTTTGCTCCACCGTCGGAGCCACATTCAGTCCGCCGTCCGTCACCCCCACCAGTCGCCGCTCTCCTGCCATCGTGTCTTCGTACAACAGCACATCGCTCAGCAGCCGCCCGGTACGAAGTCCTTTCTCCTTATCCAGCACGGCGTGCAGCAGCTCGTCTGTGCGCAGATGCCCCTTGAGCAGCACATCCACCTCTCCCGCTCGCGCCATCTGCACCGCCACAGCCGCCGCATCAGCCGCATCCACCACGTCACACCCATCCAGCATCCCGGCCAGCCCCTGTTCCCGAGCTTTGGCGCGAATCTTCGCCCCATTCCCGACTAGCACCGGCGCGGCGAAACCCAATTCGTACGCGTGCGCCGCCGCCGTCAGTGCCACGTCATCATCCGCCACCACCACCGTCACGCGGCACGGACCGGCTTCCTGCGCCCGCCGCCGCAACTCCACGAAGTCCGCGACGCGCGTCTCGCTCTCAATTCGGTTTTGCATGATTGCGGTATAACGCAGACTGCAACAACCCGCAGTGAGCGTGGTCACTTCTCACGGGCATGCTCCGTGGCCAACTCCTCCTCTGAGCCTCGCCGAAGGACGCCCCTTTTAGAATTTCGCTCTCACGGCCGGACTCATCCATTCGATTCGCGGTTGCTTTTGACTTTTCAGCCTTGCGTCTTATCCCTGTTCATCCCTGTAAATCCGCTGCTAATGTCTTTGACTTTCCGGTCGTTGCACGCGACCATTACTCCCATGTCCGCCGAGCACTTCGACGTCATCATCATCGGCGCTGGCATCTCCGGCATCGGCGCCGGATACCGCCTGCAAACCCGCTGCCCCTCGCGGCGCTACGTCATCCTCGAAGCTCGCGCCGCCATCGGCGGCACGTGGGACCTCTTCCGCTACCCCGGCATCCGCTCCGACTCCGACATGTTCACCCTCGGCTACCCCTTCCGCCCATGGCGTGACGCCAAAGCGATTGCCGACGGCCCTGCCATCCTGAATTACGTCCGCGACACCGCACGCGAGTTCGGCATCGATCGCCATATCCGCTTCCATCATCGCGTCGTCGCCGCCTCATGGTCATCTGAAGAAAATCATTGGACGCTCGAGATCGAAACCGCCTCAACTCGCGAGAAGAAAAACTGCACCTGCGACTTCCTTTATGGATGCACCGGCTATTACCGCTACGACGCCGGCTACCAGCCGCACTTCCCCGGCGTCGAAAACTACCGCGGCACCTTCATCCACCCGCAACAATGGCCTGAGGATCTCGACTATAGCGGCAAGCGTGTCGTCGTCATCGGCAGTGGAGCCACCGCCGTCACTCTCGTCCCTGCCATGGCCCACACTGCGGGACATGTCACCATGCTGCAGCGCTCCCCTACCTACATCATGACGCTGCCCGCCCATGATCCTGTTGCGGCGGTGGTTCGTCGCATCCTGCCAGACCGCGCCGCCCACGGTTTCTTGCGTTGGAAGAATATTCTGCTCACCCTGGGAGTCTTCGGTATCAGTCGCGCAGCGCCCAATCTGACCAAAACAGTCATCCGGTATGGCGCAAAAAAGCACCTTCCACCTGGCTACGACCTCGAAACGCACTTCAAGCCGCGCTATCAGCCCTGGGACCAGCGCCTATGCCTCGTCCCGGATTCGGACCTCTTCGAGGCCATCTGTGCCGGCCGTGCATCGGTCGTCACCGGCCACATCGACACCTTCACCAGGACCGGCATCCGCTTGAAGTCCGGACTGGAACTCCCGGCCGATGTCGTCGTCTCTGCCACCGGCCTGCAGATGCTCGCCCTCGGCGGTGTCCAACTCACCGTTAATGGTACCCCGGTCGAACCCGGTCGCTCTTTTGTTTACAAGGGCGTAATGCTGAGCAACGTGCCCAATTTTGCCTTCTGTGTCGGCTACACCAATGCCTCCTGGACCCTTCGTGCCGACCTTTCGTCCACCTTTGTCTGCCGCTTGTTGAACCACATGCAGCTCAACAGGTACCACATTGTGGTACCTGTCTGCGACCCAGCAAAGCTCGCCCCAAAACCCCTCCTCGATTTCAACTCTGGCTACGTCCTTCGTGCCGCTGCCGACCTGCCAAAACAGGCCACAAAGAGACCGTGGTTCATCCGTCAGAACTATATCCGCGACGCTGTAACCATGAAGCTCGCGCCCATTAACGACGGTGTGCTGCAATTTGCAACGGCAGTGCAAGCCAAAGCCAGCTCTTTCTCCTTTGGATCTACATACCGTAACTGAGTCGCTCCCATTACCAACAAAGTTGATCCATTACTCTCCAAATCCCTTGATGACGCCTCTATTTTGCGGTAAATTTTTCCGCCGGGAGGAATTCATGCATCGCTCACGCGCCCTGCTCGTCTCGGTATGCGCCCTGCTCGTCATGGCTCTATGCCCGAACCTTTTCGCCGCTGCTACAATCGCGCCGTACTACAGCAGCAACTACACCATCACCGATCTCGGTCAGATTCCCAGCGTCCCCGATCCTTTTGGTGGCCTCAACTTCGTTGCCGGAAACTACAACCTGCTGTTGCTCGGCGGCGACGCCAACCAGTCCGGCGGACTCTTCTATGCCGTGCCTGTAACGCGGGGCGCAGGAAATCACATCACCGGTTTTGGCTCGCCTTCCGTCTTCGGCACTGCCGGTGCCTATAACGACGGCGGCCTTGCTTACGGTCCCGGAGGTGTGCTCTTTTACACCCGCTACCCTACCAATGAGGTCGGCGAAATCAAGCCGGGCAGCACTTCCGATGACAAGATCGTCGATCTCTCCGCTCTTGGCATCGCCAGTTCCACCGGCGCTCTCAACTTCGTTCCCCCCGGTTTCGGCGGCGCCGGACACCTGAAGATTTCCTCTTGGTCAGGTGGTGAATGGTACGACGTCACGTTTGCCCCCGACGGCTCTGGCACTTACAACCTCACCTCGGCAACCTACATCAACAGCTACCCCGGCGGCCCAGAAGGCTTCATCTACGTTCCCCACGGCTCGCCGCTCTTCCCTGGCGACAACTTGTTAATGGCCGAATATTCGGCCGGCACAGTCGGTGCCTATCAAGTTGACGCCAACGGCGACCCCATCCTCGGCTCTCGCCAGGATTTCATTCTCGGCCTGGATGGCGCTGAAGGTGCCTTCATTGACCCCATCACCGGTGACTTCCTGTTCTCGACCTTCATTTCGGGATCAGAAATTTACGAGGTGCGAGGCTTTGCTCCCACGGTCCCCGAACCCAGCAGCCTCTTGCTATTAGGTACGGGAGCCCTCAGCCTCGCCGGTATCGTCGGTCGCAAGCTGAACCGATAGTCGTTTCCCGGTTGCGCTCGAAAGGCCGGAGCAGCGACGCTCCGGCCATTTCTTGCTGTTTATACTGTGCTCCGTGATCATCTCGAAGGGTGCTCTCCTCTACCAGCTCGACTACTCCACATGGGCCACGCAGGTTCTGCTCGATGTCTGCTCCGAACTCAACTCCGACGAGTTCAATCGCGACCTGCACGCCTCACACTCCAGCATCGCCGGACTCATGCGCCACATCTTCTACGCCGAGCGCGTCTGTTTGAAGCGCCTCCGCGCCAATTCCCTTCCGCCACTCGCTCAAATTGGAGATCAAAGCCTTTTTGCCGACCCCGATCCGCAGCCCGTAATTGCCCAGCTCAAAGAAAAATGGCCGGAGATTTGGTCCGGCCTGCATGAATACCTCGATAACGCTTCCGATCAAAACATCAACACCAACATCTCCGGGCCCGACTGCGCCATCCCGCGTTGGAAGCTCCTCCTCCACGCCATGAACCACTCCACCCTGCATCGCGGCCAGGTGATTACGCTGCTCCGCCAGCTTGGCAAGCAGCCGCCCAA
>Ga0335071_10001470_pt1 | contig 25413 bp, 22 predicted proteins | sample Lox_Sample_15_FD_206724 | JGI IMG/M metagenome (GOLD analysis project Ga0335071, IMG submission 206724) | Soil microbial communities from Loxahatchee National Wildlife Refuge, Florida, United States - Lox_Sample_1.5 | ecosystem: Environmental > Terrestrial > Soil > Wetlands | place: USA...
GAGCTTCTCGGCGAAGTTCATCCCGCCGCTCTGATCGAACCCGATCCGGCTCTTCGAAGCCACCGCCTGGTACTGATCGTCGGCGGTCCGGGCCACGGGAGACGCGGAGACCACCACTTCCGGGAGCGGGATCGGCGACAAGGTCAACGTGAAGTCGGCCGCGACGTCCGCACCCGAGGTCACGCGCACCGTGTCGATCGCCGCGGCGTAGCCGGCCATCCCGGCGTAGACCCGGTAGGTCCCCGCGGGCAGCCGGTCGAACCGGAACTCGCCCCGGGCGCCGGTTTGGCCGGCCCGGTCGAGGTCCAGCAGGCGGACCGTGGCACCCGCCAGGGGGTGTCCGCTTCCGGCAACCGTTCCGTGGATGGACTGAGCGGCCGTGACGGCCGGGAGCAACGGGATCGCGAGAATGACGGCCAGGCTGGCACGGAAGGAGATCAAACCAGGGCTCCTGGGTTGGGGGATCCGGAATCCGCTTGTTGGAACTACGGTGAGGGGGCGGACGCCGTTGCGCAACCCTTTGGGGCGGTGGGCCATCTCACTTCCCGGGCCCCGAAACCTCCCGGGTGGGCCCTCCGTCATCCATGGTGATCATCCCCGAGGCCTGACACGATGCGCAGCATCCGGCTGGCGTTCCGCACCCTGTTTCGGACTCCCTTCGTCACCACCATCGCCGTTCTGTCACTGGCTCTCGGAATCGGGGCCAACGCCGCCATCTTCTCGCTCTTCGACCAGATCCTCCTCCGCCCGCTGCCCGTGGCGGATCCGCAGCGCCTGGTGAATCTGTCGGCCCCGGGCCCGAAGCCCGGCTCCCAGTCTTGCGGCCAGGCGGGAGACTGCGACGACGTGTTCAGCTACCGGATGTTCCGGGACCTGGAGCAGTCCCAGACCGTGTTCGCCGGCATCGCGGCGCACGACCGCTTCGGGGTGAACATCGCGTACCAGGACCAGCCCCTCACCGGGGACGGGATGTACGTCTCCGGATCGTACTTCCCGACGCTCGGCCTCCGGCCCGCGATCGGCCGGCTCCTGACTCCGAGCGACGACCAGAGCATCGGGACGAACTTCGTCGCCGTGTTGTCCTACGCGTTCTGGCAATCGCGCCTGGGCGGCGACCCCGGCGTCCTCGGCAAGCCGGTCACGGTGAACGGCCAGTCGCTGACCATCGTCGGCGTGGCCCCGGATGGATTCTCCGGAACCACCCTCGGCGTCCGGCCGCTGGTGTTCGTCCCGATCAGCATGCGCGGCATTCTGACCTTGGGCTTCAAGGGATTCGAGAACCGGCAGAGCTACTGGGCCTACGTGTTCGCCCGGCTCAAGCCGGGGGTGACCGTCACCCAGGCCGGCGCGGGTCTCAACACCCTGTACCATTCCATCATCAACGACGTCGAAGCGCCGCTCCAGAAAGGCATGAGCGACGCCACGATGAAGCGCTTCCGCGCCAAGCAGGTGGCGCTCACGCCCGGGTGGCGCGGCCAGAGCAGCATGCACAAGGAGTCCCAGACCCCCCTCCTCATGCTGTTCAGTGTGACGGGGATCGTGCTCCTGATCGCGTGCGCCAACATCGCGAACCTGCTGCTGGCGCGCGGGGCGGGGCGGGCGATGGAAATGGGAGTCCGGCTGGCGCTGGGCGCCGGCCGAGGCCAGCTCGTCCTCCAGCTGCTCCTCGAGTCGGTCCTCCTCGCGTCGCTCGGCGGGCTGGCCAGCCTCCTGGTGGCGAAATGGACGCTCGCGAGCATCGCGTCGCTCCTCCCGTCCGACGGCAGCGCCGTCCTGCAGTTCACCCTGCAGCCCGCGGTCCTGTTCTTTGCCGCGGGCCTGGCGGTGGCGACGGGGATCGCCTTCGGGCTGTTCCCGGCGTGGCACAGCACCCGCGGTGAGCTGGTGACCACCATCCGCGCGAACGCCGGACACATCTCGGGCGCGCGGGCCGCGGCGCGGTTCCGCGCCACCCTGGTGACGCTGCAGATCTCCCTGGCGACGGCGCTGCTCATCGCCGCCGGGCTCTTCATGAAGAGCCTGATCAACGTGACGCGCGTGGATCTGGGCGTTCACGTCGACAGCGTGATCACCTTCGGCATCACGCCGGAGAAGAGCGGGTACGACAGCGTCCGGGCCCTCGAGCTCTACGGCCGCGTCGAGGCGGCGCTGGCCGCCATTCCGGGCGTCACGGGGGTCACCACCTCGATGGTGCCGCTCATCGCCGGGGACAACTGGGGGACCGACGTCCACGTCCAGGGATTCCCGGACGGGCCGGACATCGACAACAACTCCCGGTACAACGAGATCGGCGCGGACTACTTCGGAACGTTCGGCGTCCGCACCGTCGCGGGACGCGAGTTCACCGCGGCCGACCGGAACGGCGCGCCCCAGGTCGCGATCGTGAACCAGGCCTTCGTGAAGAAATTCAACCTGGGGCAGGGCGCGGTCGGAAAGTTCATGTCCACGGGCAGCCCCGACTCGCTGAACATCCAGATCGTCGGCGTCATTCCCGACGTGAAATACAGCGAGGTCAAGAAGCCCGTTCCGGCGGTGTTCTACATCCCCTGGCGCCAGGACACGCACGTATCGTCGCTCAACTTCTACGTGCGGTCGCCGCAGCCGGAGACCGTGCTGCGGACCGTGCCCGGAGTCCTGAAGAAGATCGACCCGGGCATCCCGATCGAGGACCTGAAGACCATGCCCCAGCAGATCCGGGACAACGTCTTCCTGGACCGGATGATCTCGATTCTGTCCGCGGCGTTCGCGGTGCTCGCCACGCTCCTCGCGGCCGTGGGGCTGTACGGCGTCCTGGCGTACTCGGTGGCGCAGCGGACCCGGGAGATCGGCGTCCGGATGGCTCTGGGGGCCGACGCTGGCCGGGTCCGCGGGATGGTCCTGCGGCAGGTGTCGGGGATGATGGGGGTCGGCGCGGCCGTGGGGCTCCTCGGCGCCCTCGCGCTGGGGCAGGCCGCGAGCTCTCTCCTCTTTGGGCTCAAGGGCTACGATCCGGTGGTGTTCGGCCTGTCCCTCGTGGCGCTGACGGTGGTCGCGCTGTGCGCCGGATATCTCCCGGCCCGGCGCGCGTCCGAGGTGGATCCGATCCAGGCGCTCCGGTACGAATGATCTGACTATCTGACGGTGTAGCACGTCGCGGTGTGTGGGACGGCGGGGGGACGGGCTTCGGGGCCCTCCCCCTGTCGTTACATTGGGCTCCATGCGCGTCCTCATCGTCGAAGACGACCGGGAGCTCGCCGGACTGCTCCGCGAGGGCCTCCGGGAGCATCGCATCGATCCGGTGCTGGCCGCGACCTTCGCGGAGGGGCTGGAGCGGGGGCGGAGCACCGACTTCGACGTCGTGATTCTCGACGTGCGGCTTCCGGGCGGGACCGGGTTCGATCTGTGCCGAACGCTGCGCGGCGAGGGCGTGGCCGCGCCGGTCCTGATGCTGACGGCCCTCGACGCCGTGGACGACCGGGTGCGCGGCCTCGAGGCCGGAGCCGACGACTACCTCACCAAGCCCTTCGACCTGCGGGAGCTTCTGGCGCGGCTCAAGGCGCTGGCCCGCCGCCGTCCGTCGGTGGCGCCGGCGGTCCACCGGGTGGCCGATCTCACCGTGGACCTGGCGGCGCGGACCGTGACTCGGGCGGGGCGGCCGATCACGCTGACGGTCAAGGAATTCGCGCTGCTCGAGCTGTTCGTGCTCCACGCCGGCGCCGTGGTGGACCGCGCCGCGATCACGGCCCACGTCTGGGACGACAATCACGATCCCTTCGCCAACGTCCTCGACGTCCTGATCCGCCGGCTCCGGGCCAAGATCGACGACCCCTTCACGCCGAAGCTCATTTCCACCGTCCGCGGGGCGGGGTACCGGCTGGGCACGTGACCTCCCTCGACCGGCTGCGGCTCAAGCTCACGCTGTGGTACGCGGGCGTTTTCACGCTCATCCTCCTGGTGCTGGGGCTCGGCCTCTTCCGCGCCATCCGCCGTCAGATCTCCCGCCAGCTCGATCAGTCGCTGGTCGCGGCCGCGCACGCGCTCGAGCAGGCCGCGCGGGTGCGCGAGGTCGAGCGCGCGCAGGCCCGGGGGCCGGTGGCGGACGCCGTCGAAGAGCTCCACATCCCGGACCGGGCCCTCTTCCTGCTGGATTCGGCGGGCGGGCCCGTCATTCCGGCGTCCGTGCCGGAGCCGGTCCTCGCGGCCGCCCGCGACGCGGCGCGGACGGGGACCGTCGATCGCACGCTCCACGGGCCGCACGACCACGACAGCCGGCTCCACGCCGAGCGGTTCGCGGGCGGCTCGGGGACTCCCTACATCGCGCTGGTCACGGCCGATCGCATCGAGCTCGAAGACCAGTACGCCTCGCTCATCGAGACCTTGGCCGCCGGCGCGCTCGCCGCGCTGGTGCTGGTCGCGGCGGGCGGCTGGTTCTTGGTCCGCCAGTCCACGGCCCCGATCGAGCAGTCGATGGAGCGGATGCGACGCTTCATGGCCGACGCGGCGCACGAGCTCCGCACGCCGGTCACCATTCTCCGCACCCGGGCCGACCTGGCCCTCGGCCAGCCCCGTGACTCGGCGCGGGACACGGCGGTCCTGGAGAGCGTCGCCCGCGAAGCGGGGCGGATCGGCGCCATCGTGGGCGACCTGCTGACGCTCGCGCGCGCCGACGCGGGCGAGCGCCCGATCGCCGAGGAGCGCGTGTTCCTCGACGACCTGGCGGCCGATACCGTGAACGATCTCCGCCCCCTCGCGGAGCGCCGCGGCGTCGCGGTCGCGGTCGGCGCATTCGAGGAGTGCGCCGTTCGCGGCGACCCGGTCCTGCTCCGCCGCCTGCTGCGCATCCTGCTGGACAACGCGATCAAGTTCACCCCGGCGGGCGGCAGGGTGCGGATCGACGTCGGCACGGAGGGCGGAGGTCCGGCCATCCGTGTGGTGGATACGGGAATCGGGATTCCGCCGGACCAGCTGCCGCACGTGTTCGAGCGGTTCTACCGCGGCGACGCCGGGCGCCAGGAGGGAGAAGGGGCGGGCCTGGGGCTCGCGATCGCCCGGTGGATTGCCGACGCCCATCACGCGACCATCGACATCACGTCGAGTCCCTCCGGGACCGACGTCCGGGTGCGGTTCGTAAGCCTCCCGTAAGGGCCCGGGACTAGCTTCCGGGCCTCATGCGCGTACTTCCGGCGTTTTTGCTGCTCTTCCCCCTGGGGCTCGGCGCTCAGGCGGCGCGTCCCGTGTCCCGCGTGGACGCGATCGCGGCGGCGCTGGCGCGCGGTCCGCGGGTGGCCGAGGCACGGGCCGATTCGGCCGCCGCGCGCGGGGAGCTGGGGGCGGCGCGCGCGTTTCCGAATCCGGCCGCGTCCGCGACGTACACCAAGGCCGTGCCGCGCTACCACTACCTGGTCGACCTCCCGCTCGACTGGCCCTGGGTGCGGGCACCCCGGGTCGGCGCCGCCCGCGCCGGCGCGGACGCGGCGGGCGCCCGGTACGCGTTCGAGCGCGCCGCGGCGGCCTTCGACGCCGATACCGCCTACACCGCGGCGCTGGCCGCCACGGCGCACGCCCGGCTGTCGCGGCGCACCGCGCAGGACGCCGACTCGCTTCTCCGGGTGGCCCGGGTCCGGCGGGACGCGGGGGACGCCAGCGAGATGGACGCGCGCCTCGCGGAAATCAACGCCGGCGAGCTCGCGAACGCGGCGGCCGACGACTCGCTCGCCGCACAGGCGGCGATCGTCTCCCTCCAGCTCGTGATGGGCCTTCCCGGTGACGCGCCCGCCATCATCCTCACGGACACGCTCAGCCTTCCCGACACCGCTTCCGTGGCGCCGCCGCCCGAGCCCCTCGCGGTCACCGAGGCCCGGTCCGAGCTCCGGGCGGCGGAGAGCGTGCTGAGCCTCGAGCGGTCCGCCAACATCCCGGCGCCCGCGGTGCAGCTCGGCGTGGAGCGCGGCGATCCCACCGGCGCGGAGCCCGGCGCGCTGCCGACGTTCGGCATTTCCCTGCCGCTCCCGCTCTTCAGCTGGAACGGAGGCGGAATCGCGCGCGCCCGCGCCGACCGAGACCGCGCGGCCGCCCGGCTCGACGCGGTTCGGCAGGGCGCCGCCGCCGAACACCTGCGGGCGGTGGGAGAGCGGACCGTCGCCCTGGCCCGCGCGCGGCGGGATGCCGGTCTCGTGGCCAGCGCGGATTCGGTGGCCGCGATGTTTCTGCAGGCCTACGCCGAGGGCGCGGTGTCCCTCCCCGAGGTGCTGGAGGCCCAGCGGAACGCGCGCGAAATGCTGGGCCGGTACGTGGACGATCTGGCGCTCGCGAACACCGCCGCCGGCCTGGTCCGTCTGCTCGACACCCCGGAGAGCGAACCGTGAGGCGCGGCATCGTGCTGATCACCCTCCTCGCCGCCTGCCGCGGCGGCGCGAAGGACAACGCCGCCGCCGCCGGGGCTCAGGTGACGACGGCCCCCGCGCGCCTGGCGCCGTTCACCGAGGTGGTCACCGCCATCGGCACCGTGGCGCCCCGCCCGGGACACTACGCGGAGCTCGCCGCGCCCGCGCCCACCCGGGTGGCGCGGATCCTGGTGGCGCCGGGGCAGCGGGTGGCCGCGGGAGATACGCTCGTGGTCTTTGAGCAGGCCCCCTTCGAAGCGGCGGCGCACGCGGCGGACGTGTCGCTCGCCGCGGCCCAGCGCGCCGCCGACCGGGCGGGCCGGCTGGTGGCCGCCGGCATCCTCCCCAAGAAGGACGCCGATCAGGCGGAGCAGGACCTGGCCGCGGCCCAGACGGCGGCGATCACCGCGCGCCGCAACGCCGATCTCGCGGCCCTTCGCTCGCCGCTCGCCGGCGTCGTGACCCGCCTTTCGGCCGTGATGGGCGGACCGGCCGATCCGTCGCAGCCGGTCGTCGCCGTGGCCGACCCCGGCGCGCTCGATCTCGTCTTCGGGCTGTCGGTGGACGCGGCGGCCCGGGTGCATCCGGGAGATTCCCTGCTGGTGCTCGGCGGCGAGCAGGGGACCGGTGACACGCTGGGCCCCGGGCGCGTGCGCGAAGTGGGCGTGGCCGTGGACTCGGCCAGCCGGACGGTCTCCGCGCGCGCGCATCTGCCGGCTCCCAGGCGCCCGCTCCGCATCGGCGAGACGGTCTTCGCGCGGATCGCGGTCCGGACCACGCCGCGGGCCGTGGTGATTCCCGAGGTGGCGCTCGTGCCCACCGGCGAAGGGTACCGCGTGTTCGCGGTGGACTCCGCCGGCATCGCCCACGCGCGGGACGTCACGGTGGGCGGCCGGAGTGACGGCCTGGCGGAGATCACGGCGGGACTCGCCGCCGGCGAGATCGTGGTGGCGTCGGGGGCCTACGGCATCACGGACAGCGCGCGGGTCACGGGCCGGCCGTGAGTCTGTTCGACGTCCTGACTCGTCAGCGGCGCCTCGTGCTGCTGGCGGTCACCCTCCTGACGGCCGTGGGCGTCTGGTGCGCCCTCCGTCTCCCGTCCGCGATCTACCCCGAGCTCCAGTTCCAGCGCGTGCAGGTCGTCATCCAGGGCTCGGCCCTGGGCGCCCGCCAGATGGTCTTCTCGGTCACGCGCCCGGTGGAGGAGGCGGTGAGCGTGGTCCCCGGCGTGGTGCGGGTCAATTCCCGGACCATCCGCGGCGCCCTCGAGATGTCGATCTACTTCGACGCCCGCACCAACATGGTGAACGCCCTGTCGCTCGTGCGGGCGCGGGTGAACCAGGTGATGGGCGATCTTCCGTCCGGGCTGGACATCGAAATCGAGCAGATGACGCCTTCGCTGTTCCCCATCCTCTCCTATACAGTGGAAGGCGGCGACGCGGCGACGCTGTACGATCTGGCCCGCTACCAGATCAAGCCCATTCTCTCCCGCATTCCCGGGGTCGCGCGGGTCGAGGTGCAGGGGTCCGATGTGCACGAAGTGGAGGTCGTGGCCGACCCCTCCCGCCTGGCCGGGCTCGGGCTGACCTACGACGACCTCGCGGCCGCCATCCGCCGCGCGACCACCGTGTCCGCGGTCGGCCGCGTGGCGCGGGACTACCGCCAGTATCTGGTCGTCACCGACGTGGAGGCGCACACGCCGGAGGACATCGGCGCCGTCGTGCTGGCCAACGGGCTCCGGGTGCGCGACGTGGCCACGGTCTTGCTGGGGACGGAAGACCACGTGCGGATCATCGCGGGCGACGGGCGCCCCGCGGCCCAGATCAGCGTCACCCGGCAGCTGGGCGGCAACACCCTCGCCATCGCGGACAGCGTGGCGGGCGCCTTCCGCGGACTTTCCGCCGAGCTGCCTCCCGGAGTTCAAGTGAAGGCCGTGTACGACCAGGCGGCGCTGGTCCGGGATGCCGTGCACGCGGTGCGGGACGCGATGCTGGTGGGCGCCGTCCTCGCCGTCATCGTGCTGTTCGGCTTCCTGCGGCACGGACGGATCACCGGCATCAGCGCGGCCAGCATCCCCCTGACGCTGATCATCACGGTGGCCGCCATGCGGGCCCTCGGCCAGACCTTCAACCTGATGACTCTGGGCGCCATGGCCATCGCCATCGGGCTCGTGATCGACGACGCCGTGGTGATCACGGAGAACATCGCGCGGCATCTGGCGGTCGGCGCCGAGCGGCACGCCGCGATCCGGGAGGCCCTGGCGGAGCTCGTGTGGCCGGTGACGACCTCCACCATCACGACCGTCGTCGTCTTCCTGCCGCTCGGCCTGCTCACCGGCGTGGTCGGCCAGTTCTTCGCGGCGCTCGCCACCACGCTCACCTGCGCGGTCCTGGTCTCCCTCGGCCTGGCGCTGACGATCATCCCGCTCCTCGCGAACGAGCTCGTCACGGCCGACCAGGCGGCGCCCGCGCGCGCGGGATCGCCGCTGACCCGGATCGCGGACGCGCTCGAGCGCCTCACCGGCTGGTACGGGAAAACGCTCGCGCAGGCCCTCCACCATCCCCGCCGCGTAGTGGCGACGCTCGCCGTGCTCGCGGTCCTGGGGGTGATCGGCTACCGCCTGCTCGGCACGGGCTTCCTGCCCGAGATGGACGAAGGTGCGTTCGTGCTGGACTACTTCACGCCGGGCGGGACGGCCCTGGCCGAGACGGACCGCGAGGTCCGCATCGCCGAGGGGATCCTGGCGCGGACGCCCGAGATCACGGGTACGTCCCGGCGGACCGGAGCCGAGCTCGGGCTCTTCGCCACGCTCCAGAACTCGGGGGACATCGTCGCGCGGCTGAAGCCGTCCGGCGACCGCGATCGCGACATCTTCACGGTGATGAACGCGGAGCGGGATTCGATCAACGCGGCGGTGCCGCGCCTCCACATCGAGTTCGTGCAGATCCTCTCGGACGTGATCAACGATCTGGCCGGGGCGGCCAAGCCGGTGGAGATCAAGGTGTTCGGGGAGAACCTGGACACGCTGGAGGCTTATGCCCGGCGTCTCGAAACGCCGCTCGCCGCGGTGGACGGCCTCGAGGACCTGTACAACGGCGTGAGCGAGCCGTCCGCGGAGCTGATGCTCAAGGTCCGCGCCGCCGACGCCGCCCGCGCGGGGCTCACGCCCGAGGACGTCGGCGCCGCGGTCCAGGGCGGGCTGCTCGGAGTGCCCGCGGGTGAAATCCACACCGAGGACCGGCCCATCGCCGTGCGGGTCCGGGCGCCGGACGCGGTGCGGTTCGACCTGACGCGGCTGGCCTCGCTGCCCATTCTCGGTCCCCGGGCCTCCCGCCCGACGCCGCTCGGCGCCCTCGCGGACTTCCAGCCGGTGGATTCGCGGGCCGAGCTGCTGCGGGAGAACCAGCAGCAGATGATCGACATCAACGCCGACGTGGACACGCGGGCCCTGGGGGACGTGATGCGGGACGTCCGGCGGGTCCTCGCGGCGGCGCCGCCCCCCGCCGGCGTGCGCGTCGTCATCGGCGGCCAATACGCCAACCAGGAGGAGGCCTTCGCGGCGTTGCTGGTGGTGCTGGGGCTGGCGGCGCTGTCCGTCGTCGCCGTGATGGTCGTCCAGTTCGAGTCGTTTCTCGAGCCGCTCATCGTGCTCGCGGTGGCGCCGGTCTCCTTCACCGGCGGCCTCGTGGCCCTGCTCGTCACCGGCACCGATCTCAACGTGTCGTCGCTGATGGGATTCATCCTGCTGGTCGGGCTCATCGTCAAGAACGGCATCATCCTCCTCGACTTCACCCGGCTCCGGATGCGCCGGGACGGGCTGGCGCTCGAGGACGCCCTGCGGGACGCGGCCCGCGTCCGGTTGCGGCCCATCCTGATGACCACGCTCTGCACGCTCTTCGGGCTCCTGCCGCTCGCCCTGGGCCTCGGCGCGGGAAGCGAGCTGCAGCGCCCGCTCGCCCTGACGGTGATCGGCGGGCTGGCGCTCTCCACCCCGATCACCCTCTACGCCGTCCCCGCGCTCCTGGTCGCCATCCGGGGCCCGCGCGCCACGCTCACCGCCTCCTGACTCCCGCGGGGCGCGGCCGGTTTGACCGGCCCCAACGCGCTCCCTAGGTTTGACCGTACCACTCCCAGAGAACGGAGAGAGGCGCGGTATGATGCCATCGAAGAACGCCCACGGATATGTCCGGTTGACGGAGCCGCTGGTCCGGGACGGGGACGCGCTGCGTCCCGCGTCGTGGGCCGAAGCCCTGGACCGCGCCGCGGAAGGCTTCCGGCGCAACCTGGCGGCGGGCCCCAACCGGCTGGGCATCTTCAGCTGCTCCAAGTCCACCAACGAGATGAATTTCCTCGCCGGCAAGCTGGCGCGGGTGGGCTTCGGGACGCACAACATCGACAGCTGCAACCGAACGTGACACGCTCCTAGCGTCGTCGGTCTGGCGACGGTGTTCGGTGCGGGCGGGGGAACCAGCTCGTACCGGGAGGTGGAAGAGACGGAGGTGCTGTTCCTCTGGGGCGCCAACGCCCGGGAGAACCATCCGATCTTCTTCCATCACGTGCTCAAGGCGGTGCATCGCGGGGCGCGGCTCTACGCCGTGGACCCCCGCCGGACCACGTCCGCCCAGTGGGCGGACCTGTGGCTCGGCCTGCACGTGGGCTCGGACATCGCCCTCGCCAACGCCATGGCCCGCGTGATCATCCACGCCGGCCTCGCCAACGAGGAATTCATCGCCCGGGCGACGACGGGATTCGAGGAGTACCGGAAGTGCGTGGAGGCGTACCCGCTCGACCGGGCCGAGCAGCTGACGGGCGTCCCGGCGGCCGCCATCGAGGCGGCGGCGCTGGCCTACGCGAAGGCCGAGCACGCCATCATCTGCTGGACCCTGGGGATCACGGAGCACCACAACGCCGTCGACAACGTGCTGGCGCTGATCAACCTCTCGCTGCTCACGGGGCACGTGGGGCGGTACGGGTCCGGGGTCAATCCGCTGCGGGGGCAGAACAACGTCCAGGGCGGGGGAGACATGGGCGCCATCCCCAACCGCCTGGTGGGATTCCAGGACATCCGGAGCGCCGAAGTGCGCGCGCGGTTCGAGGCCGCCTGGAAGGTGCCGCTGCAACCCGACTACGGGTACACGATCACCCAGATGTTCGAGGCCATGGACCGGGGCGACCTGACGGGGCTCTACGTCATCGGGGAGAATCCGGCGCAGTCCGAGGCCGACCAGCATCGAACCCGGCGGCTCCTCGAGGGCCTCGATCATCTCGTGGTGCAGGACATTTTCCTCACGCAGACCGCGCAGCTCGCCGACGTCGTGCTCCCGGCCGTGGCCACGTGGTGTGAAGGCGAGGGCACCGTGACCAACAGCGAGCGGCGGGTGCAGCGCGTCCGTCCGGCCCTGACGCCGCCGGGGGATGCGCGGGACGAGCTGTGGATCCTGACACAGATCGCGCGGCGCCTCGGACACCAGTGGGAAGAGCCGACGGCCCAGTCGGTCTGGGAGGAGGTCCGGACACTCGCGCCGGAGATGTTCGGCGGCATGAGCTACGAGCGCCTGGAGGCGCTCGGCGGGATCCAGTGGCCGTGCCCCGACGAATCCCACCCCGGGTCCCTGTTCCTGCACGACCGGCTGTGGGCCGAGCCGCGCGGCGGGCCGGCGGCGCCATTCTCGGTCGTGGAACACGAGCCCCCCGTGGAAGCGCCGGACGACGAATATCCCTTCGTGCTCACTACGGGACGGCGACTGGACTCGTACAACACGGGAGTCCAGACGATGGGGTACCCGTCGCCGCTCCGGCGGCCCGAGGCGCTCGACCTGTCGCCCGAGGACGCTCGGCGAATGGGGCTGGTCGAGGGGGATCTCGTGACCGTCGCGTCCCGGCGCGGCGCGGTGACGGCGCCGGTGCACGTCGAACCGGCCCTCCGCGCCGGCCTGGTGTTCATGACGCTGCACAACCAGGACGACGTGCGCGTGAATCTCCTGACCATCGACGCGACCGATCCCCGCTCGGGGACCGCCGAATTCAAGGCCTGCGCGGTCCGCGTGACCGCGGCCGAGAACTGACGGCCCGTGGACCTCCACCTCCGCGACGCCGCCCCGACGACCGAAGAACGCGACGCGGTCGACCGGATTCTCGGAGCGCCGGCGTCGGGCTGGGACGGCGGCGAGCGCGTGGCGGAACGGGACGGCCACCTGGCCGTCGGCGGGCACGAGGCCCGGGCCCGGCGTCACCTGCTCCTGCCGGCGCTGCATGCCATCCAGGCCCGCGTCGGGTGGCTGTCCGAAGGAGCTCTCAACTACCTGAGCACCCGCCTCACTGTGCCGCTCGCCGAGATCTGGGGCGTCGCCACCTTCTACGCCCTGCTGTCCACGCACCCCCGCCCCCCACGCGTCCTGCACGTCTGCGACGACATCGCCTGCCGGCTGCGCGGTGCGCACGGCGTGCGGGAGCGCCTGGAGCGGGAGATCGGCGGGCCTCTGACCGAGGCGGGGCACGGGCAGACGTCCGAAAGCATGGACCCGGGGGAGCGGGGCTGGCTGCCCAGCCCGTGCCTCGGCCTCTGCGATCATGCCCCCGCCGCCCTGCTCACCGTCGCCGGCGCGCGGCCGGTGGAACGCCTCATCGCGAACGTCACGCCCACCGCCGCGGTCGCCGCGCTCCGGGGCGTGGTCCCCGACGAGCAGCGCTCGCGGCTTCCCCAGAAAGGCACGGCCGGACTCCGGCTCCTCGGCCGCGTCGGCGTCGTGGATCCCGACAAGCTCGCCGCCTACCGGGCGGTCGGAGGCTACCGGGCCCTGGAGCGCGCGCTCGAGCTGGGTCCCGACGGCGTGATTCAGGAGCTGATCGCGTCCAAGCTGATGGGGCGCGGCGGCGCGGCCTTCCCGACCGGCCGGAAGTGGGACGCCGTCGCGAAGCAGAAGGCCGCGCCGCACTACGTCATCTGTAACGCGGACGAATCCGAGCCCGGGACCTTCAAGGATCGCGTCCTGATGGAAGGGGACCCGTTCGCCATCGTGGAGGCGATGACGATCGCCGGGCACGCCGTGCGGGCGGAGCAGGGGTACCTCTACATCCGCGGCGAGTACCCCCTCGCCATCCGCCGCATGCAGCAGGCCATCGATCAGGCCCGGCACGCCGGCCTCCTCGGTCCCGCGGTGATGGGAAAGGATTTCCGGTTCGACGTCGAGATCCGAAAAGGGGCGGGCGCGTACATCTGCGGCGAAGAGACCGCCATCTTCAACTCGATCGAGGGCTACCGCGGCGAGCCGAGGAACAAGCCCCCGTTCCCGGTGGCCGTCGGGCTGTTCCGGAAGCCGACTCTCGTGAACAACGTCGAGACGCTCGCCAACGTGCTGCCCATCGTGCTCGAGGGGGGCGCCGCCTTCGCGCGGATCGGGACGCCCGAGTCGACGGGGCCGAAGCTCTTCTGCCTGTCGGGCGCGGTGCGGGAGCCCGGGGTCTACGAGGTGCCCTTCGGCGCCACGCTGCGGGAGCTGATCGCGCTCGCGGGCGGCGTCCCCGACGGTCGGACCATCCGGGCCGTGCTCCTGGGCGGCGCGGCCGGGATGTTCGTGCCCGGCGACGCCCCGGACATCCCGCTCACCTTCGAGGGCGCGCGGGCCGCGGGGGTCACGCTGGGCTCCGGAGTCGTGATGGTCTTCGACGATCAGGCCGACCTGAAGGACACCGTGCTCCGCATCGCCGCGTTCTTCCGGGACGAATCCTGCGGCCAGTGCGTCCCCTGCCGGGTGGGCACGGTCCGCCAGGAGGAGGCCCTCCACCGCCTGGCGGCGCGGAAGCCGCTCGGCTCCGCCCCGCAGGAGCAGGCACTCCTGGAGGAGATCGGTGCCGGGATGAAGGACGCCTCCATCTGCGGGCTCGGCCAGACGGCCTACAGCGCGGTGGAGTCCGCGGTGAAACGCCTCAAGCTGTTCGAGAACGGGAGCGTCGCGTGACCGTCGCGCACGCGGGTCCGCTCGTGCCCCTGACGGGGCCGCGGCGGGACATCGAGCTCACCATCGATGGACAGTCCGTGACCGTGCCCGAGGGCACCACCATCCTCGACGCCTGCGCCCGGCTCGAGCGGACCCTCCCGACGCTCTGCTACCTCGAGACCCTGCATCCCGTGAACGCGTGCCGGGTCTGCGTGGTGGAAGTGGAAGGCTCGCGGGTGCTGGTGCCGGCGTGTTCGCGGGCCGCGGAAGCCGGCATGAAGGTCAAGACGGACACGCCTCGGGTCCGCCACTCCCGCAAGATGGTGCTCGAGCTCCTCGCGTCGTCGGTCGATCTGTCCACGACGCCGCGCGTGGCGGACTGGCTGACGGAGTACGGGTGCCGCCCCGAGCGGTTCGGTCCCCCCGATCACCCGGGCGCGGAGGGTGACCGGGACTTCCGCGCGCCCGGGCACCACGGGCCGCCGCGCCTCGGGGTGGCCGCCACGGTGGGCCAGCCGATGAAGGTCGACAACGACCTGTACGTCCGGGACTACGGGAAATGCATCCTCTGCTACAAGTGCGTGGAGGCCTGCGGCACCGACTACCAGAACACGTTCGCCATCGCCGTGGCCGGGCGGGGGTTCGACGCGCGGATCTCGACCGAGTTCGCCGTGGAGCTCCCCGAGTCGGCCTGCGTGTATTGCGGCAACTGCATCGCGGTCTGCCCCACGGGCGCGCTGATGTTCAAGACCGAGCGCGACCACCGGGATGCGGGGACCTGGGACGAAAGCCGCCAGCGCGTGACCCAGACCATCTGTCCCTATTGCGGCGTCGGATGCACCCTCGAGCTCCACGTGCAGGACAACGAGATCGTGCGCGTCACCTCGCCCCTGGACCATTCCATCACCCGCGGGAACCTCTGCATCAAGGGGCGCTTCGGATGGCGCTTCGTCCAGAACCGCCGCGATTGAGCGACCCCCTTCCGCCGGCGCTCAGCCCCGACCACCCGCTCTTCGGTCTGGGGTACGCCGAGCCCGTCAGAGTGCGGGGCTTCACCCGGCTGGAGGGTGAGGCCAGTTCCGGGGCCGCGCCGGTGGCCGAGGAGGTTCCGGTCGCTTTCATCTACAACAGCCGCCCGCACGTCGTGATGATGGGCACGCCGGCCGACCTCGAAGACTTCGCCGTGGGCTTCTCCCTGACCGAGGAAATCGTCGGGCGCGCCGAAGAGATCACCCGCATCGAAGTGGTGCGCCACGCCCAGGGCATCGAGCTGCAGCTCGCGATCCCCGACGCCGCCGCGCGGCGCCTGGAGGGCCGGGGCCGCCAGCTGGTGGGGCAGACGGGCTGCGGTCTGTGCGGGGTGGAGACGGTCGCGGAGGCCCTGCGGCCGGCGCGCCGGCTTCCGGAGGGACGCCCTCCTGTGGCGCGGGCCGCACTGTGGCGGGCCGAAGCGGCACTTCCCGGCCTCCAACGCTGGAACGCGGAGACGGGAGCGTTGCACGCGGCCGCGTGGGCCGACGATGCGGGCGCGCCCGGCGTCGTGCGGGAGGACGTCGGCCGCCACAATGCGCTGGACAAGGTGATCGGCGCGCTGGCGCGCTCGGGCCGGAACGCGAGCTCGGGGTTCCTGCTGGTGACCAGCCGGGCGAGCTACGAGATGGTCCAGAAGGCCACGGTGGCCGAGGCGCGGCTGCTGGCCGCGGTGTCGCGTCCCACCGGGCTGGCGGTCCGGCTGGCTGAAGCGAGCGGGCTGACCCTGGTGGCGCTCCTGCGCGGGCGGACCGCGAACGTGTACGCCCACCCCGAAGGGCTCACCGGTCCCGACTAGAGCCCGCCGGGCGGCTCTCCGTCCGTCATCTGCTTCATCCGGTCCTCACGGTCCTGCTGGGCCTGCTTCTTCTGGTCCCCGCGCCAGTCCCGGTAGTCCTTGTAGTGCGCCTTGGTGAAGACCTTCTTGAGGCGGTCGTCGAAGTGGTTGTCTTCCTTGGCGAGGGCGTCACCCATCCGCCGCAGATCCGGAAAGAGAGAACGGGCGCCGGAGCGGTCGCGCGCCTGCCAGAGGGCGTCGATCCGTTGCCGGGTGGCCTGCGCGCTGTCGCGCAGGGGCCGCGTGGCGGTCATGAACGAGTCGTAGACCACGCGGTACGCCTGAGCCTCCCCGCTGTCCAGCTCGAACCGGTCCACCACGAAGTCGGGCACACCCGGGCCCGCGAGGTCCTCGGGGGACGGCAGGGGTTCCGTGGACGGGGCATAGCGGGGCGTGTCGCCGCCCCGCCCGGCGCCGCGGCCGCCCCCGGGGGAGCCGTTCCCGATCGGGAACTGGGCCGCGGACGGGCCGGCCACCGCCAGAGCCAGACCGACCGAAAGACACGTGAATCGACGCATTGAGGTCCTCCCGCGCTCAATCTACACCGCAGCCCCCCGGGAGGAGTCAACCCCGGACCCGCACTCCCCGTAGGTCTGGTGTGACCGCCACTGCCCGAGGGGTGATGCCGGAGCCGAGTCCCGAGGAGGGGGCGATCGTCGCGCGGGCCCGGGCCGGGGACCGCGACGCGTTCGCGTGGCTGGTCGATGCATATCAGGAGGCGGTGCGGCGCGTCACGCGCGCCGTGCTGCACGACGCCGACGAAGCGGACGACGCGGCGCAGGACGCGTTCCTGTCGGTGCTGGTGAAGCTCGAGCAGTACGATCCCCGGCGTCCGTTCCGGCCCTGGCTGATGCGGATCGCGGCCAATGTGGCCATCGACCGGAAGCGCCGCCGTCAGGTACGGCACGCCCAGCCGATCGCGGTCGAAGCGGAATCGCACGAGCCGTCGCCCCTGGTCGCCGCCGAGCGGTCGGCCCTGCGGGAGCGGCTCGAAGCGGCCCTGCGGCACCTGCCGGAGCGGTACCGCGTGGCGCTGGTGTTGTACGACGTCGAAGGATATTCCCATCCGGAGATCGCCGAGATCCTGGGCCTCCCGGTGGGCACGGTGCGGTCGGCGGTGTTCCACGCGCGGCGCACGTTGCGACCCCTGCTGGAAGGATGGAGGGAGGATCGATGACGCTGAAACTCGAGCCCCGCGATGGTCCTCCGGACCCGCGGATTTCGGCCGCGCTGCGGACGATCCTGCCGGTGCGGGACCGGGACCAGTTCCGCGCCGCGGTGTTGGCGCGCGCCGCGGGGCTCCGGCCCCGGACGACCCTCGAGCGCTGGGCCCGGCCCGCGCTGGCCGCCGCCGCCACGGTGGCCCTCGCGGCCTGGATCGCGGGCGGTCTGCTCGACGCGCCGGCCGCCGATGCCCTGACGCTCGACGGCGCGATGGTCAGCTCGGCCACCGGCAGCACACCGGCGGCCCTGGTGATCGCGGCGCCGCGCCCCCCCGATGCCGAAACCGTCTTCGCCGGGATGGTGAACCAGTGACCGCGCCCGCGGGCGGGGGAGCGCCGGCCTCCCGGTTCTGGGTGCTGGCCGCCTTCCTGGTGACGTTCCTGGCCGGCGCCGCGGTCGATCACGGCGTCACGGTCTGGCGGCGCGCTCGAGGCCCCTGGGGGACGGCCGCCCGGGCCGGCGCCCGGCCCGACATGGTCGGGGCGCTGACCCGCGAGCTCGACCTGTCGCCGGTCCAGCAGGACTCGGCCCGGGCCATCTTCGCCCGGCACCGGTGTGACCTGCGGGACATCTGGCGGACCGCCCACCCGCGGTTCGACTCGCTGCGTGCCCGCGTCGACGCCGAGCTTTCGGCGGTGCTCAATCCGGATCAGCGTGCCCGCTTCCAGAAGCTGGCCGGCCGCCACGAGCACCGGCCACCGATGCCGCCTCCGCCGTCGGACTCGGCCTGCACCTGACTCTGGCCCGGGTCCCCTCGCGATGAGGGCGGTGCGGCTTCTCGCCCACGGCGGTCCCGAGGTCCTGAGCTACACGGAGCTCCCCAGCCCCAGGCCTGGTCCCGGGCAGGTGCTGGTGTCCGTCGAAGCCGCCGGCGTCAATTTCATCGACATCTACCAGCGCACGGGGCTGTATTCCGTCACCCTTCCGGCGGTGCTCGGGCAGGAGGCGGCCGGAACGGTGGCCGCGCTCGGGGACGGGGTCACCGGATGGCGTGAGGGGGACCGGGTCGGCTTCGTCGTCCAGCTCGGCGCCTATGCCGACAGTGTCGTCGTCGCTGCGGACCGCCTGGTGCCGCTGCCCGTGAAGGTCTCCGCCCAGGAGGCCGCGGCGGTGCTCCTCCAGGGGATGACGGTGCAATACCTGACGACTTCGACGTTCCCGCTGAAGGCCGGGGACACCTGTTTGATCCACGCCGCCGCGGGCGGGGTGGGGCATCTGCTCGTGCAGGTCGCCAAGCTCAAGGGCGCCAACGTCATCGGAACGGTTTCCACAGAGGAGAAAGCCGTCCTGGCGCGCGAGGCCGGTGCCGACCACGTCATCACCTACGTCGATCAGGATTTCGAATCGGAGGCGCGACGGCTCACCGCCGGGCGGGGCGTGCAGGTGGTATACGACTCGGTGGGGCAGGCGACGTTCCTGAAGAGCCTTAACGTCCTCGCCCCGCGCGGGATGATGGTGAGCTTCGGCCAGTCGAGCGGCCCGGTCGCGCCGGTCGACCCGCTGACGCTGAGCCAGCGCGGCTCGCTGTTCCTGACCCGCCCCATCCTCGGGCATTACATCGCCACCCGGGAGGCGCTGCTCGCGCGGGCCGCCGAGGCCCTCGGGTGGATGGCGCGCGGGGACGTGAAGGTGCGGATCGATTCGGTCCTCCCCCTGTCGGCCGCTGCCGACGCTCACCGGCGGCTCGAGTCGCGCCGCTCCACCGGAAAGTTGCTCCTCATCCCCTAGCGCAAAAAGCGCCCATCCCTACATTGGGGCCCGTGGATATGCCCTTTGAACGCCGCCGGTCGACGGATCGCCGGGCTCCCATCGAACGCCGGGCGCGCATGGACCGGCGCTCGGGCGGCTCCGGGCGTCAGTCCATGGCGGTGACGATGGAGTCGGCCCGGGAGCACATCCGGAACGCCATTCAGATGTTCGCGCGGGTGGGGCAGGGGTCGGAGGGGGAGTGGGCCGGCGTGGTGGAAGCGGCGCTGAACCGGCTGACCCGGGCGCTCGCGGAGCTGGAGGCGGGACGGACCTGATTCGGGGCCGGCCGGCGCACGCGAGGGTCAGGACCAACTGGGTCCTGACCCTCGCGCGTTTCGGGGACCTTACTTGGCCGCGGAGAAGCGGCGGGCCACTTCGGGCCAGTTCACCACGTTCCACCACGCGGTGATGTAGTCGGGCCGGCGGTTCTGGTACTTCAGGTAGTAGGCATGCTCCCACACGTCGAGGCCCAGGATGGGCGTCTTGCCGTCCATCAGGGGGCTGTCCTGGTTCGCGGTGCTCGTGATCTCGAGCTTACCCCCGGTCAGGGTCAGCCACGCCCACCCGCTGCCGAACCGCCCGGTCGCGGCCGCCGTGAACGACTCCTTGAACTTGGCGAAGTCCCCGAAGGCCTTCTTGAGGGCGTCCGCCAGGGGGCCGCTCGGCTCCCCCCCGGCCCGGGGGGCCATGATCGTCCAGAACAGCGAGTGATTGTGATGCCCGCCGCCGTGATTACGCACCGCGGTCCGGATGTCCTCCGGGACGGTGGCGATGCCCCGGAGCAGATCGTCCAGGCTCTTGGACCCGAGCTCGGGGTGCTTGTCCAGCGCGGCATTCAGGTTGGTGACGTAGGTCTGGTGATGCTTGTCGTGATGGATCTGCATCGTCTGCGCGTCGATGTTGGGCTCGAGCGCCGCGAATTCGTAGGGCAGGGCCGGCAACGTGTGGGGCATACCTGTCATCGCTCCGGGTAGGGTGAGTCCGATCGGTCGGCAGACAGAAAGATAACACGCGCGGCTTGCCCGCGGTTCCGCGCCTGGCGACCTTCCAAGAACCAGTCAACCTCCGAGACTCCCGTGACCGACTCGTCCGCGGCGCCGCGCATCGGAGCGCCCGCGCCCGACTTCTCTCTCCCATCGACCGCCGGGCGCGACGTCTCCCTCGGAGAGTTTCGCGGCACGAGGAGCGTCCTCTTGGCGTTCTTTCCGCTGGCGTTCACCAGTACCTGCACCTCGGAAATGAACGCGTTCACGGAAGATTTCGAGCGCTTCACCACCGCCGGCGCCGTCATCCTGCCCATCAGCACGGACTCGGTTCCCACGCTGAAGGAGTACAAGTCCAAGTACGCGATGAAGGTGGACCTGCTGTCCGACTTCAAACGGACCGTCAGCCGGCAGTACGACGTGCTGATCGAAGAGAAGTACCATCCCAAGCGGGCGTACTTCCTGGTGGACCGGGCCGGCGTTCTGCGGTGGGCGCATACGGAGGCGGTGCTGGGGGACCGTCGGACCGACGCCGAGCTGCTGGAGCGGATCGCGGCGCTGGGCTGAGCCGTCAGGGGGGAAACGGCACGCGCGTGGGCGTGGCCTTGAACGGCGGCACGATGGCCAGTCCCAGCTGTCCGTCGGTGCCGTCCCCCCAGCAATAGAGGACTCCCGCGGCGGTCAGGCCGCAAACGTGGAGCGCGCCGGCGGTGAGCTCCACGAACTGCATCCCGCCGTCCACCGCGGTGGGCGCGGGACGGTCGGTCTGGGTCCCGTCGCCGACCTGTCCGCGATCGTTGGCTCCCCAGCAGTACGCCAGGCTGTCCGTGGTGACGCCGCAGGTGAAGTCGCCGCCGGCCACGAGCTGCGCGTAGCTCAGCCCACCCTGGACCGCCACCGGCGCCACCACCGCCGTGTCCGCGACCCCCGTGCCCGACTCGCCCCGGCCGTTGGAGCCCCAGCAGTAGGCGGCGCCGGCCACGAGGCCGCAGGTGTGCGACCCCCCGGCCGCCAGCAGGGTGAACCGGCGGCCCCCGACGACGGTCGTCGGAGCGGTGCCGGCCGCGAGCGAGTCTCCCCGCTGCCCCAAGGAATCCGATCCCCAGCAGGCGGCGTCACCCGCCGGCGTCAGCGCGCAGGTGTGGGCGGCACCCGCGGTCACCTGAGTGAACAGGATCCCGTCGTCGGCCACCGAGGGCGTCGCGCCGCTGGCGCCGCCGCTGCCGCCCAGCTCCTTTACCGCGTTGCTGCCCCAGCACAGAACGAGGCCGGAGGTCGCGAGCCCGCAGGTGTGAGCGCCCCCCGCCGTCACGGCGACGTAGTGGAAGGAGGAAGCGATCGGGGCGGGAAGCGCGGAGGTCGACGGCGTGCCCGTGCCCAGTTCTCCGTCACCGTTCGCGCCCCAGCAGCGGATGAGAGAATCGGCGCCCAGCCCGCAGGTATGGGCGCTCCCGCTCGTGACGGCGACGAACGTCGCTCCCGCGGCGACGGCCGTCGCGGTCGGCCGCTCCAGGACCGCGGGCACCACTCCCAGCTGTCCGGATCCATCTCTGCCCCAGCAGTAGGCCCGGCGGTTGTTCCCGACGGCGCAGGTGTGCTGATCGCCGGCGGCGACGGCGCGGTACGTGATCGACGCCACCGCGAGGCGTGCGGAGTCGGAGAACCCGTCCGCGCTGGCGCGGATCAGCGTCGCACCGGAGCTCACGGCGATGGCGAGTCCGGTGGGGAGCACGATGACCACGTTCGAATCGTCGGTGGTCCACGTCACCACCGCGTCGGTGACGGTGTCGCCCTGGGCGTCCAGCGCGATCGCCGCGAGCGGGAGGGTGTCGTCCACGATCAGGTCGGCGGAGTCGGGACGGACGACGATGCTCGCCACCGGGCCCGGCCCCGAGTGCGTGATTGGCGGAGGCGTGAAGCTGTCGCACGCGACCACGGCCAGCGTGACGAGAAACGGCAGAGAGCGCACGGTGAAAGGATATACCCCGGCAGCGGCGGCCGTGGCAACGATTAGCTTATCGCCATGTCCGCCGTCGCTCTCCGCGGGGTGACCAAGGCCTTCGCCTCCGCTTCCACTCCCATCCTGAACCAGGTGACGCTCGAGGTGCCCGACGGGGAGTTCTTTACGCTCCTCGGCCCCCCGGGCTCCGGCAAGACGACGCTGCTCCGCTGCATCGCGGGCCTGGAACAGCCGAGCGGCGGGGATGTCGTGATCGGCGACGACGTGGTGACTCGCCGGACCGCGGCCGCGCGCGGGGTCGCGATGGTCTTCCAGCGGCAGGCGCTCTATCCCCACCTCACGGTCCGCGGCAACCTGGGCTTTCCCCTCGACGTCCGCGGCCTTCCCCGGACCCAGGTGAACCGGCGCGTATTGGCGACGGCGGAACGCCTGGGGCTGGAGCGGCTGCTCGACCGGCTCCCGGGCGCCCTTACGGACGGCGAGCGCCAGCGCGTGGCGCTGGGACGGGCGCTGATCCGCGAGCCGCGGGTGCTGCTCCTGGACGAGCCTCTCGCCCAGCTCGATCCCGGCGCGCGAGCCGAGCTGGCCGCGGAGATCGCGCGATGGCACGCGGCCGGCCCGGTGACCACCGTGCACGTCACCCGGGACGTGACGGAGGCGTTCACCCTCGCCCGCCGCCTCGCCGTGCTCGAAGGCGGCCGCCTGCATCAGACCGGGTCTCCGCGGGAGCTCTACGAGTCGCCCGCCGACACGCAGGTGGCCCACCTGATGGGACGCCCGGGCATGAACGTGCTGGCCGGCCTGGCCCGGCACGAGAGGCGCGCCACGGAGGTGGAATGCGGACCCCTCCGCATTCCGGTGCCGCTGCGGGAGTATGACGGGCAGATCCAGATCGGCGTCCGGCCGGAGCACGTCGCCATCGTGCCCCGCGGGGCGGGCGTCGGCGACGCGACCGTACGGCTGGCCGAGCCGTCCGGCGTCGACACCCTGCTGCATCTCGATGCCGGGGGCGTGCCGTTGATCGCGCGCGTCCCGGGTCTGCCCGACATCGCCGCGGGCGCCGTGGTCGGCGTCGGCGTCGATCCCGGGCACATCCACTTCTTCGATTCCTCGGGGATCCGGCTCGGATGACGAGGCTGAATGCCTTCCGGTGGATCGGAGCCGCCGTCGCCCTGATCACCGTCGGCGGCGCGTTCGCCGCCGCCACCGGCGCGCGCCGGTTCGCGGAGCGACGCTACGCCGAGCGAACGGCGGCGAGCGCGGCGGCGTACCTGGCGGCGGTGACCCCGCCGCCCGCTCCCGGGACGGGGCCCGATGTGCCGGGATTCCTCAATCACGCCCGGGCGCTGGCGGCGCTGCCCGGATGGACGCCGGATGTCGAAGTGTATCTGGGGACGTCCCCGCTGCTCCGGGCCACCGACGCTCCCCTGTCGCTCGCGACACTCGCCGTGCTGGCGCCCGCCGCCGCCCCCCGGTGGCTGGACGGGGCCGCCTACGCCCCGATCGCCGGGCCGGGGCCGGGCCGGATGCTGGGCGTGGTCCGCGTGCGGCCCGATCGGGATGCGTCACCCGTCGGCCCCTGGCTGCCCGGCCTGGTCGTGCTGACCACCGTCGCCGGTCTCGGCGCCGCCGCCCGGATGCATCGCCGGCGCGGCACCTGGTGGCTCGGTGGGTACGCGACGGCCGCGCTGGTGTTCGGCGGCGTGGCCGCGGGAACGGCGGGCACGGGTCTTCACGCGGCGGAGGGCCGCTGGATGCGTGAAACCGCGCTGCTGATCGAGGAGGCCGGCAGCCGCCTGCCGCGCACGTCGCTGCCCTCGCTCGTCACCATCCTGCGCCCGCTCGCCGCCGACGGTCGCCTGTCGATCGACAGCACCGGCGGAGCGGGGGAGGAGAGCGGGGGAACCTCGAGTCCCGGGACGGCGGCGCCGCGATTCATCTGGTTCGGAGCGGACCGCTGGCTCATGCTCGAGCCGCCGCGGAGCGACTGGGCGGTGACGGCCCGGGACGCCGTCGCGGGGACCGCGGCGCTCGCCGGAGTGCTGGCGCTGCTCGCGCTCACGCTGGGGGCGTCCAACCCGGTCCTGCCGGGCCAGACCGAAGAAGCGTTGTCGGCCTGGATGTTCCTCGCCCCCGCCGGACTGCACCTCATCGCGCTCACCGTGGCGCCGCTCGCCGTGCTCGTCTACGTCGCCGTCCACCGCTGGGACCTCGCCGGCGGCCCCGGCGAATTCGTCGGCCTCGACAATCTCTTCACGGTCGCGGCGGTGCCCGCGACCTGGCTCGCGCTCGGCCGCACGGCGCTGTTCGTTCTGCACGTGCCCCTCGCGCTGGTGGTCGCGCTCGCGCTGGCGCTGGCGATCCACGGCGGCCCCGGGAGGGGCGCGCTCACCCGTGCGCTTCTCGCGGCCGCTCCCTTCGTGTCGCTGGTCGCGGCAGGCGTGGTGTGCCGGCAGATGCTGGTGTCGTCGAACGTGCTCGACCGCCCCGGTGCGCAACTGGGAGCACTCGTCGGCGTCGCGACGCTGCTGCAGATCGCGTATCTGGTCCCGCTGTTCCTCACGGGCCTGCGCCGGATCCCCGACGTCCTCTGGGACGCCGCGGCATTGGACGGAGCCCCGGCGTGGACGCGCTTCCGGCGCGTCATCGCGCCCCTGCTCGGCCCGGTGATCCGGTGCGCCCTCGCGACCGGAGTGGCGCTGGCGGCGCAGGGATTCACGCTCAGCTTCGTGATCGGCGGGAACCGGCCCGAGGGCGATCTCGTCGCGGGGCGCTTGTATCGGGTCGGGTGGGTGCAGGGGCGTCTCGACCTCGCGGCCGCGGTCGCACTCCTCTTCACCATCCTGATCGCCGGCGTGGCGGCGTCTCAGATCCGGATCTGGAAGCGCGGTGTCGCCGATGCGATCTAGCCGGATCGGCGCCTGGGGCGCCGCGGCGGCGGCCGTCATCCTCTTCCTGCCGGCGCTGTATCAGGTGTCCGTGTCCCTGATGGCGCCGGAGGAGGCCGTCGCCCATCCCCCGGTCCTGGTCCCCGCGGATCCGCGGTTCGGGACCTACGTCACGGCCTGGCGGGATCTCGGGCTCGCGGGACTCTTGGGCACGACGGTCATTCTGGCCGTCCTCGCCGCGGCCTTCCAGGTGCTGACGGGGTCCGCGGCGGCGTTCGCCCTCGCGCGGCTGCGTTTTCCGGGCCGGCGCTGGGCGGTGGGCGCGCTGCCGCTGGTGGCCGGCGTGCCGGCGCTCGCGCTCCTCGTGCCGCGGTTCGTGGTCTTCGACGCGTGGGGGTGGACCGGGGGATTCACGGCGCTGGTGGCGCCGGCCCTGGTATCCG
>Ga0335071_10001472_pt1 | contig 25399 bp, 25 predicted proteins | sample Lox_Sample_15_FD_206724 | JGI IMG/M metagenome (GOLD analysis project Ga0335071, IMG submission 206724) | Soil microbial communities from Loxahatchee National Wildlife Refuge, Florida, United States - Lox_Sample_1.5 | ecosystem: Environmental > Terrestrial > Soil > Wetlands | place: USA...
TGGCGTTCACCAGGGCTTCGTGGACATCCTCGACCGTCTTGATGAAGTGCGATTGCCCGAGGATGAAATTGACGTTCTCCGGTTTTTCGATCCTGACAGTCTGAATATCCATACCGACCTCCACACCTGATGATTATATAATACGGATGGTTTATCATACAACAGGGATGCGAATCCGGATATCCCCATTTTGTCGGAAGGTGTCGAATGAACAAACCAAATATCGGTATTTCCCTTGGCTGTATTCTCCTGGCTCTCCTCGCGGCGTGCGCCGCACCGGCCGGACCGGTCCCGACGGCGGGCGTCTCGCCGCTGCCGGCGACGGCCCTCCCGTCCGCGACGACGGCCCCGACCTCCACGGAAGTCCCTCCGCCGACCGCGGTCCCGCCGGTGCCGGACTTCGCCCATATCATCGTGATCCTGTTCGAGAACCATGAGTTCGACGTGGTGATCGACAACCACCAGATGCCGAATTACAACGGGCTGGCCGAGCGCTATTCCCTGCTGACCCAGTATTACGCCGTCACCCATCCCAGCTTGCCGAACTACATCGCCCTGTTTGGCGGGGACACGTTCGGGATCACCAGCGATTGCTCCAAGTGTTTCGTCAACGCCCCCAGCCTGCCCGACCAGCTCGAAGCGACCGGGAAGACCTGGAAAGCCTACCTGGAGGACATGCCCTCGCCCTGCTACATCGGCGACACAGCCACCTACGTCCAGAAGCACGATCCATTCATTTATTTCGACCCGATCCGCCTGGACGCGGCCCGCTGCGGGCGCTCGGTGGTCCCGCTGACCCAGCTTTCCGGGGACCTGGCCTCCGGCGCCTTCCCGGATTTTGCCTTCATCATGCCGAACATCTGCAATTCGGCCCACGATGAGTACATCAACCCGGCCTGTTCGGTGAAGACGGCCGACGAATGGCTCGGGAACATGGTCTATGAGCTGCAGACCGACCTGGACCCGACCGGCGAATCCTACCTGATCGCCGTCACCTGGGACGAGGGCCAGGGGAACCATTCCTGCTGCGGCCTGCCAAAGGACGCCGGCGGGCGGGTCGCCACGCTGCTGATCTCCCCGCAGGCGAAGGCCGGCTTCCAGGACCCCACGCCGTACACCCATTATTCCCTGCTGAAGACGATCGAGGCGGCCTGGGGCCTGCCGTACCTGGGTCACGCCGCGGATGCAAACAACGCCCTGATTGCGGCCCCCTGGAAGTAAAAGAGGACGCGGACGGGTCCGGATCGGCGCAGAGCGGAGGAATCGTCCAAAATTCCGCCCGCCTCTGCGCTTTTCGGCGTTCAAAATTTTTCCTAATTGCCGGAGGGTCTTTCCCAGTCTGCGATGCCCCCATCGACGATCTCAAACAATGGATGCGGATCGGGAAATGCGATCCGTTCGAGCTCGTCCAGGCGTTCAGGGTCCCGGCGGGCTAGTTTCCGCTTCAAATGCTCCCATTCGTAGGCGAGTTGTCCGCGGTGGAGGGGGATTTGCCGCTGGGGGCGGCCCGGTCCGATCTTCGCCCGGTCGAAGGAATAGCCGCGCCTTTCCGCCTCGTCCGCCAGGGCCGACAGGTAGCCGGCGATGGCCGCCAGGGGATCGGGCGCGGCGCGAAAACGAAGGAGCTGGGGATGGTTCCGGTAGCCGCGCGTCTCCCCTCTCAACACCTTTTGGGCCAGCAGGGACTCCCGCCAGCAGGCCAGCAATCCCTGCCGGTCGAGAACCTTCGGGTGGAGCGACCAGAGGCGCATTACGGGGCGGGGAAACCCGGGAAGAGCCTTTGCAGCAGGGCCAGGAAGGCCGGGTCCGCGCCGTTCCCGCCGAGGAAGTGGGGCGCCAGGGCCAACCCGCCCAGGGCATAGAAGGGTGAGATCGCCAGCCCGCCCAGGGCCAGGAAGACGCCCAGCGCGCCGCCGCCGACGGCGAGTCCGCCGATGGCCAGCCCGCCGAAGGCGAGAATGCCCAGGCTCATACCGCCGAGGCAGACGCCGCCCGCGGCAAGTCCGCCCAGAGCGAAGACGCCGATGGCCATGTTGCCGATGGCGATGATGCCCCTGGCAACCCGCGGCCGCATGGTCTGTGGGTCGTAGCCGCTGGCAATATGGATCAAAGGCAGGCCGAAGAGCTGCGTCTCGGATTTGTACTCGTAGCCGTAATAAGCGGCCGGGACGAACATCGGCGCCGCGGCCCCGGCCGGGCGGGTGCGCCCGTCCAGCCATTCGCCGCAGTAGCGGCATTTGACGGCGTCGTCCTGGATCTGTTCTGCGCAGTATGGACAGGCTTTCATGGCAGCCTCCTTCTTGGAATTAAAAATCCATCTAAATCCTACTGAAATCCGGATTTTGTCTCCTGGAATTTTGCCGGTCGGTCCCAGGAGGTTATGTACAGACCACTACATCAATTTCGTCACAGATAAAAGCGACGAAAGGGAGATGCTTGAATATCTGAAAAGATAGTTTTTGTCGACGAATCCGTGTTCGTCTTTTCATTTGTGGTTCACCCAGAGGTCGCCGAGGCGGTTCCAAATTCTACCCCGATCCGGTTTCCTTCTTTTCGTAGAATACCAGCAGGGTGCTGCCGTAACGGCGCTCGTCGAACTTCTCCAGGTTCTTCAGCTCCTGGTCCTGGTATTCGCGCGGGTGGATCTGGGCGATCACCCAGGCGCCCTCGCTCAACCAGCCGGGATTGGCGTCCAGCGCCAGCAGGGCCCGGGACCACATTTCCTTGTACTGAGGCGGAGCGATGTAGACATAGTCGAAATCCCGGGTCGGGGATGCCGCCAGCATGGCGAAGGCGTCGCCGCGCTTGACCTCGGCCTGGGCGGAGAAGCAGCAGTGCTCCAGGTTCCACTGGATGGTTTCGATCGGCAGGCGGTTCAGCTCACTGAAACGGACGAAGCTGGCGCCCCGGCTGAGGGCTTCGATGCCGATCGCGCCGGTCCCGCCGAACAGGTCCCACCAGTTGGACTCCTGCACGTCGCTGGCCAGGATGTTGAAGAGGGCCTGCTTGACCATGTCGGTTACCGGGCGGGTGGTGTCGCCGGGGACGTCCTTCAGCTTGCGGCCCTTGGCCGAGCCGGAGACCACGCGCAAGGTGCTCATCGGGCGACCCCCACGCTCTGCCGGGCTGCCAGGATATTCCCCTGCGGGGCGATCACCGGGACGACGCAGCCGGTGCCGAGCAATAGCCGGCGGCCCCTGGTCTGGCGGATGGCGTCGGCGGCTTCCTTGCGGACCTGGGAGCCGTCCCCGAAGACGATGGTTTCCTGGCTGATCCCGCCGCAGACGATGCCGGCGAAACGCTTCTGGGCTTCGGCCAGCGAGGGGGGCGTTTCCCGGTCATGCCAGTTGACGATCTGGACCGGGTACTCGAGGAGCAGGTCGAAATAAACGTCCGAGCCGTGCAGGTGGAGCAGGTTGCACCACAACGGCTTGGCGGCCTTCATGACGGTCCGGTCGGCGGGCAGGCCGAAGGTCTTGTATTCCTCCAGGGAGAGCACGCCCGCCTGGGCGTGCTGGACGGCGTAGAAGATCCCATCGATGTCGGTCTCCAGGCAGGCTTCCACGAAGCGGCGGGTCGTCTCGGCGATGGTCGCCAGGCCTTTCAGGACCGCCTCGGGATACAGGCGCAGGTGGACGGCCAGGGTGTCGGCCTCGACTAGGTGTTTGGCCTGGGCGAGCGGGCTGAAGACCGTCTGCAGGACCGGCACGTCGGGGCCCAGTCCGGCGCAGATCCGGCGCAGGCAGTCGACCTGGGCGGCAAGATTCCCGGCCTTGCGCGGGTCGAGGACCTTGAGACGCTCCCAGTCCTTAGGCGAGTGGACGACGCTTTTGGTGTAGCGGCGCGTCCCTTCGGTGTGTCCTTCCCAGACGTCCTCCACGCCCCAATCCTTCAGGCAGAAAGAGGAGGCCGGGGTGACCTTGACCAGGTCGAAATCGTAGTGCCCCTGGAAGTCGATCACGGCGGCAGCCAGCGATTCGGGGACCTGATCGTCGACGGGAAAATGCCGCCACAGGGCCACCGGCGGGCGGTCCAGGGCGGGATCGTTTTTCAGGCAGGCTTGCAGGCGTTCACGGTGGGTGAGTGACATATCGAGGTTACCTTTCAATGGATTGGAACACTTTCAGCCAGCCTTCGGCGATCAATTGCGCGCCCTGGCTGGCGGGATGGACGATGTCCATGTACATTTTATCCGTACCGGCATGGTCGTGGTAGATCTGCCAGGCATCCACCAGGGAAACGGGTTTCCCGCTGGCGGAATAATCCGTCACCATCTTCCGTTGGGCCTCCGCCAGTTGTCCCAACCCGAGGTTGAAGTCGCAGCGGCGGTCGAGCTCCCAGACGAGCTGGTTGTCGGAGGTCATATGGCTCCAGGGAAACGTCCCGTCGACTGGGATGGACGTGATGACGATGACCGGAACTTTCGCGGCGAGGAGCGCGTCGATCTGCGCCCGCATGTACTTGATGTGCTGGTCGACGTAGGCAGTCAGCTTGTACTGGACCAGGCGATCCGTGGTCGGGTCGAAGATGCCTGGGCAGCCGCCCAGGTCGTTGACGCCCCACCAGAGCGTGACTAGGTCGGGGTGGAGATCCAGGACGTTCTTCTGCAGGTTCTCAAAACCCCACTGCGCGCTCCGTCCGCCGTGGTTCTGGACGATCACGGTATCAGCCGGATCGAGCTTCTGCCTCAGATCGTCCACGATCGAAAAACCAACCTCCCCCTCGTGGCTGACGTCCCCGACTTTCAGCACGCTGTCCCCGTAGAAGAGCAGGGTCAGCGGCTTGGGCGTGGAGGTGGCCGTGGGGATGAATACCGCGGTCGGTCGAGAAGTGGGGGATGGAGTTGGGGAGGGATTAAAGCTTGGCGTTGCGGACGGATGGGGGCCGGGAGCGGTCCCGCAGCCGGCCAGGAGGATCATGGCAACCAAGAGGATTGGCAGACGGTTTCGCATCTGGAAAGGATCTGGGCCTGCTCAGGCCGGCTGTTCGCGGAAGAATTCGCGCGTGGCAGCTTGCAACTCCTGCGAGAGCCCGGGCAGCATGCGCCGGAAGGTGCGCAGCATCATCGGGCGGGGTTTGTCGCGCAGCACATCGCGCAGGAATGAGGTCGTCTCGGTCATGGAGACGCGCTCGAGGGCGGCCAGGCAGGCCTGCAGGTCCAGCTGGGTGGATGGTCCAGCTGCGAGGACGGCCGGGCGCAGGATGCGGAAGACCGCCGGCAGGTTCTCGAAGCGCGAGTCCTGCAGGACCGGGATGAGCGCCTGCAGCCCCCAGACCTGCAGGGAGGCGCGCGGCGAAGCCAGCCAGCCTTCGAGCAGGATGAAGTAGACGTCCGGGTTCTCCCGGCGGACGCGCGCCAGGGCATCCGTCAGCAGGGCGGCCCGGACTTCCTTGTCCGTGGACTGGTTGAGCCAGTCCGGCAGCCGTGTCAGGGCGGGGATGGCCGGGGCGGAGGGAGTGCTGCCGAGCAGCTTGGCGGCCAGCAGGCGCGACTCGAGCGTCCCGGCGTCCCAGAGGGCCTTGGTCAGCGTCACGGCTTCGATCGGGTGGAGCTCGGCTTGGGCGGCCAGCTCGCTCTCGATCTGGCGCAGGACCGGCCGGGGTGTGCGGTAGGTCGGCAGGGAAAGGCGCTTGACGATCTGGGTGGCGCGGATGGTGCGGTTGGTGTAATAGTCGAGCAGCTCGTCCAGGTCGACGAGGAAGGCCTCCGGCCGGTCGAATTTTTCGGCCAGCCGGGCAGCCTGGATCTTGAGGCGGGCGAGGTCAATTGCGGGCATTGGAACGGTGAATGCAGAAGTCAGAAGGCGAAATGTGGAATGAGGAGGCTGGTTTCACCCATTGTACTCGACCGGAACAATCGTGGCGGCCAGTTCCGCTTGTAGCCTCTCCAACTCACCGCGCAGGCGCGGGAGCAGGTCGGCGAGCGGGACGATGGTCTTGTCGGGCTGTGTGCGCAGCTTCAGCTCCAGGCCGCCCTGCCCGAGGGCGCGCTCGCTGACGGTGACCCGCAGCGGCAGGCCGATCAGGTCGGCATCGTTGAACTTGACCCCTGGGCTCTCGTCCCGGTCGTCGTAGAGGACCTCGAATCCGGCCGTGAGCAGGTCGGAGTACAGTTTATCGGCGATCGACTCGTTTTTCGTGTCGCCCTTGCCGCGCAGCAACACCAGGTGGACCTGGTAGGGCGCGATGGTGACCGGCCAGACCAGCCCGCCTTCGTCGTGATGGGCCTCGGCGGCGCAGGCCAGAAGGCGGCCGACCCCGATGCCGTACGAGCCCATGACGACCGGTTTGGGCTGGCCGTCGTGGTCGAGATACGTGCATCCAAGGGCATCGGAATAGCGCGTGCCGAGCTGGAAGATGTTGCCCACCTCCACGCCCCGCGACATTCCCATGGGAGCGCCGCACTCGGGACAGGCGGACCCCTCGTCGGCAGCGGCCAGGTCGGTGACCAGCGCGGCGCTGTAATCGCGCCCGTAGTTGATATTCAGCAGGTGATAGTCGGTCTCGTTGGCGCCCGCCACCAGGTTGGGGGAGGCGGGGAGGATGTCGTCGACCACCGTCAGGACATTTTTCAGCCCGACGGGCGAGGCAAATCCCGGCACCGCCCCAATTGCCCGGATCTCCTCTTCGGTGGCCGGGCGTAAGTCGCGGGCATGCACGGCATTGGCAAGCTTGGTCTCGTTCAGTTCCATGTCGCCGCGCACGACCGCGAAGACGAATTGCTCGGTCGTCTCCTCACCATCCGGGACGGTCGCCATGAAGAAGACCGCCTTGGCGGTCCTAGCCTTCGGCACGCCCAGGAAGTTCGCCAGGTCCTCGATAGACTTGCACTCGGGCGTTTTCACTTTATCGATCGCCCTGGGTTCCTCTGATGCGGCGGCCGGCTTGCGGAAACGGGCCACCTGGCGGTTGGCAGTGTACCCGCACTTCTTGCAGATCAAGAGGCTGTCCTCGCCGATCGGGCTGAGGTACATGTACTCGTGGGCCAGCTTCCCGCCCATCATGCCGGTGTCGGAGCGGACCGCGATCACGTCCAGGCCGCAGCGACGGTAGATGTTGAAATAGGCCTGGTAGTGGGCGCGGTACTGCTTCTCCAGTCCGGCCCAATCCGCATCCAGGCTGTAGCTGTCCTTCATGGTAAATTCCCTGACGCGAATGAGCCCGGCGCGCGGCCGTGGATCGTCGCGCCATTTCGTCTGGATGTGATAGACCAGCCGAGGCAGCTGCTTGTAGGATTGGATTTCCCGGCGGACGAGGTCGGCGACGGCTTCCTCGTGGGTCATCGCCAGGACCATATCGTGGTCGTTCTTGTCCTTGAAGCGGCCCATCTCCGAACCGATCTGGTACCACCGCCCGGTCTCCTTCCACAGGTCGGCCGGCTGGACGACCGGCATGGAGATCTCCTGCCCGCCGATGGCGTCCATCTCCTCGCGCAGGATGGCCTCGATCTTTTGGGCGACCCGCTTGCCGAGGTGCAGGCTCGAGAAGATCCCGGCCCCGAGGGGACGGATGAAACCGGCCCGCAGGAGCAACTGGTGGCTGGCGACGTCCGCCTCGCTGGGGGCGTCGCGGAGGGTCTGGCCGAAGATGGCTGACATTTTCATGGGAACGCTCGCTTATTTGTACGGGCGAGGTATGCCTCGCCCGTACCGTAGATTAATATGCCTTGGCGAAATAGACCTTGTGCTTGGCGTCCTTGCCGCAGACGATGCACTTGCCATGACCCTCGGGCTGGTCGAGCGGGATGCAGCGGGTGGTTGCTTTGGTGTCTTCCTTGACCTTGGCCTCGCACTCGGCCGATTCGCACCACCAGGAATACGCCCAGCCGTTCTGGACGACTTCGGTCAGCTCGGCGTAATCTTTGGGATCGAAGATGTGGCTGTCCCGGAAGGCGGTGGCCTTCTCGAGCAGGGATTTCTGGATATCCGTGAGAGTTTCTGCGACCGCGGCGGCCAATCCGACCTGCGGGACGAAGGACTTGCCTTCGCGGCCGGGCTTGCCGTCTCGCACCGGCGTGCCGCCGGTGTTCGCGGCACGAACGGTGTCGCGCCGGGCCAGGGCGACCGTGCCCTTCTCGACGTCCTTGGGGCCGATCTCGATGCGCAGCGGGACCCCGCGCATCTCCCAGTCGTTGAACTTGAAGCCAGGCGTGACCTCGGTCCGGTCGTCCAGCTTGACCCGGATCCCGGCCGCCTTGAGCTCGGCGAAGACCCGGTGGACGGTCTCCATGACCGCGGCGTTTTCGGCCTCGCCTTTCAGGATCGGGACGATGACGGCCTGGATGGGCGCCAGGCGGGGCGGGAAGACCAGACCCTGGTCGTCGCCGTGGGTCATGATGATCGCCCCGATGAAGCGGGTGGAAAGACCCCAGGAGGTCGTCCAGGCGTTCTGCAGAGTGTTGTTCTCATCCAGGAACTGGATGTTGAAGGCCTTGGCGAAATTCTGGCCGAGGAAATGGGACGTGCCGGACTGCAGGGCGCGCGTGTCGCCCATCATGGCCTCGATGGTGGTGGACATGTTCGCCCCGGCGAACTTCTCGGTCTGGGATTTGACGCCCTTGATGACCGGCACGGCGCCCTCGTTGATGGCGAAATCGGCGTAGACGTCGAGCATGCGCAGGGTTTCCTCCCGGGCTTCCTTCTCGGTCGAGTGGGCGGTATGGCCCTCCTGCCAGTAGAACTCCAGGGTGCGCAGGAACAGGCGCGTGCGCAGCTCCCAGCGGACCACGTTGCCCCACTGGTTGATCAGCACCGGCAGGTCCCGGTAGGACTGGATCCACTTGGAGTACATGTAGCCGATGATGGTCTCGGAGGTCGGGCGGACGACCAGGGGTTCTTCGAGTTTTTCGCCGCCGCCGATGGTCACGACCGCCAGTTCAGGCGAAAAGCCCTCCACGTGCTCCTTCTCTTTCTCCAGGAAGGACATCGGGATGAAGAGCGGGAAGGCTGCGTTGACGTGACCGGTCTCCTTGAAGCGCCGGTCGAGGGCCTGCTGGATGTTCTCCCATAGGGCCCAGCCGTACGGCCGCACGACCATGCAGCCGCGCACCGGGGCGTAGTCGGCCAGCTCGGCGCGCTGGACGATCTGGTTATACCATTCGGAGAAGTCTTCATTGCGAGGGGTGAGTTTTTCGTCTGCCATTTTCTACTCCATGAAAATTCCTTATTTGCCGATGGGATGGGTGGAAATCCCGGCATAATTGTCGACAGTGGAAATCGATTGGACGCCATAATATCGTGCGGCGCATATATTGACCCAGTTCGTCGGCTCATAGTGCAGCTCAGTAATGCCATAGACGCTGTCGAAGGCCGGGGCGGTGACATTTTCGATCCCTGCCGCCTTCTCTTCCAGGATTAATTGTTGACGAAGATCCCAAGCTTCGGCGCGCCCCTGGTAGGCGGAAATCTTGTCATAGACGCGCGGGGCGATATGGACGAGATACAGGACCAGGGCAAGCCCGGCGAACATGTTGATGACGATGAGCAGGCGGAACGTTTGCCTCTCTGGCAGGATGGCGGAGAGCAGTTCGGCCATCTTCCAGCCGATGAAGAAAAGGAAGGCGACCAGCGTCGCCTCGGCCGGGAGAAGCGCCCGGTCACCCGGATAATGCGATGTGGCGTAGTACGACGGCGCGATGACGGCGACTGAAAGGATATATAGCGCGAGGAGAGCAAGCACGATTTCCCAAGCCAGGTTTTTGGCTTTGGGGCTGTTCTTAGGTTGGGTAACAAGGCTGATGAAAAAGCCCAGGGTGGCGATGGCCAGGTAGGGCAGCGGCGCGCCTTTGATCCCGATCCAGATAAATCCCGCGCCGTAGGAAAGGGACTGGAGGATCAAATTGGAGATCTTTGGATGGTAAAAGACGACCCCGGTGTTGAAGTTGATCGGGCAAATCGCCATGATGACCAGCGATACGGCTGTGAAAACGGTCACTACAGCCGTCGGCCGGACCAGATTGCCGGCAGCGGCTTGTTTTTTCCTGAAGAGAACGGACCAGGCCAGGATCATTCCCCAGATCGCGAATTGCCAGAGTGCCGTGGTTTCCGAAAATCCGCCCGCAAAAAGGGCAAGCAGGCTCAATTCGAGCCCCTGCAGCAAATTGAACTTTGCCGAACTGGCCATGGCAATCAGCCGACCGATAATGAATGTCGTCCATATGATCGGGGTCAAGTAAGTTTGCATGGCAGAAAGCCAGAACAGGACCTGATACTGATTCGGCGCCAGATAGGCGGAGAAGAAAACGATCGTCAGCGCAGTGAATATTGCGGGCAGATAATTTGCCTTGGAATTGACCAGCTTTTGTAATTGAATGAAGACGTAGACCAGGGCAGCCAGCCAGGCCAGGAATTCAAACGATGTCAGGAACGGGACTATTTTCGGCCCGCCGGATAGTTCCACCAGGCTATGGGCGATCGTCAGTGAATATCGATCCGAGTTGTATTCGTTCACTTGAAAATACGAGTGGACTTGCATTTCCAAAAATCCCAGGCTGCGAACTCTGTATCCATAACAATAATCGTCTTGTGCATAACGGGAATAAGTCCCTTTTAATCCATAGATGGACAGCAGTCCCACCAGGACGAGAATCAAGGCGTATGCGATTGCTTGCGGGGTTTTGGTCAGGATCGAATTTTGTTTCATGGTTGAAATCTACTTGTTATACAAGGCGATCAATTCGTTGGCCCTGGTCACATCCTCGGCGAAGGTCAGCAGTTTTGCCTGATCGACCGAGGTGTACTCCTTTAATTCGCCGATGAAATCGTCCAGGACATTTTTCCATCCGGGGCCGACCAGGATGAGCGGTTTGGGCGGTATGGCGTCCACGATCATCAGGTTCCAGGTCAGGGAGATCTCCGTCAGCGTGCCGGGACCGCCGGGCAGGGCGATGGCGGCGTCGCAGGCGTGGACCAGCTCGCTCAGGCGCTGTTCGAGGGTCTGGAAACGGCGCTCCTCCTGGACCCAGGCGTTCGGCTTGACTTTGCGCCAGTTCTCGATCTCGTCGCAGGTCACTCCCACCACGTGCCCGCCGGATTCGGCTGCGCCTTTCGAGACGGCTTCCATCGTGCCGATGTAACCGCCGGTCAGGACGGTGTGGCCGCCTGCGCCGAGAAGCTTGCCGAGCTCGTAGGCTTCCAGGTATCCGGGCGAGCCGGGTTTGGGTCCCGACCCGCCGAAGACAGTGATGTTCAAGTTTGATCTCCTGTTTTTCTTAACACAAAGGACACGAAGGATCACAAAGAGAAAATATCTTCGTGGCACTTCCGTCGTGCATTTTGTGTCCTTTTTGTTAAGAGTCCCATTCTCGTTTTGCGTTGACTTCTAACTTTCTCAAGATCGCCCCTTCCAGGTCGATCCCGGTGACCGAGGCCAGCTGGAGGAGGTACAGACCCACGTCAGCCAACTCGCCGGCGAGCTCCTGCCTGTCTTTGAGGTCGTCGCGCCATTGGAAGTGTTCGAGCACCTCGTTGGCTTCCAGGCTGAGCGAGATGGCCAGGTTGCGGGGCGTCTGCGGCCTCTTGGAGTCCGGCTCGTACCAGCCCTTCGAGCGGACGAAGGCGTGCATGCGTTCGGTCAGGTCTTCGATATCCATATACTCCTCCCGATCCGTTTGCCGCGCCTCTCCGAGGAAGACGAGGGGCTGGGGTGAGGGATAAACAAAAACGGCCCTCCAGGTCTGGGGAGCCGCCGGCGTGCGGGACGAACCGATCCTATCCAGACCAGGCAGGTTTGTGCGTGCTAGGGGACGGGAGCGGGTTCAGTTTCATTGGCGCAGATTATACCCGAATCCGGAATTGTGAGGTGGGTTTTGCCGGGCCGCCGGATCAGAAAGTCGGTTTCAGGATGACGACCAGGCGTTTTCCGGACTGCAGTTTTTCCAGCCGGCGATAGCCCTCGTGGGCGATCTTCTGGCTCTTGTCGGACGCCACCGCGACGATGCTTTCCGGGTTCAGGACGCTGTGCAACGCCTCGAGCATCGCCCGGGCGGGATCCGCGGTTCCGGCTGCCTGCCACTCCGAATGCTGCCCGTACGGGACGTCGGTGAAGACGATGTCGATCTCTGCCCCATCCAGGCCGGCTCGCAACGCCCCGCCGTCGGTGGCGTTGGCCCGGAAGAGACGCGTCTGGATCGGGCGGATGGCCGTCAGGCGGACGACCTGGTCCTGCAGCCTGCGCAGACTCTCCAGGGCTTCCTTGTGCGAATCTTTATCATACAGCCGCACCATGGTGGATATTTCCCGGCTGCGCCTTTCCATCCCTTCCGGGGTGAGCAGCCCCAGGTTCCGCTCGGCCAACTGGACGGCCTTGTCGTCGACGTCCGAACAGACGATCCGCCGGATGCGGTCCCAGTGCAGGTAAGCGATCATGCTCAAGTGATAGGCCGCCCCACAGCAAGGATCGAAGACGCTGCAGGGCGTGTTTCCCTTGCCGCGCCACTCCAGGCAGCGCTGGAAGATTTCGCTTGCCAGGCGGATCGGAAACGCCGGATACCCCGGCAGGCTGTAGAAAACGGACCCGCTTGCCAGGTCAGTGTAATCGAGGCGCTCACTTGCGTGTTTGTATTCCATCCTGATTACAGTATAGCATAAGGGAAATCAGAAACCAAAATCGTGTACAATACTTTTGTGCCCAAACTTCTCTTTTCCCGGCCGCCGGAGGCCTCGCAAATCGCCGACCTGTTGGAGCGGAACCTGCCGCCCGGCTCCCTGGACCTCCTGCGCCGGGTCGCTGACGAGGCGGAACGCCTGCGCCTGCCGCTTTACATCGTCGGCGGGTTCGTTCGTGACCTGCTGCTGGGCCGCCCGGCTTTCGACTTCGACCTGGTCGTGGAAGGCGACGCGGTCCGGCTGGCGCGCCGCTTGCGGGAAAAATACGGCGGGAAGGTCACCGTCCACCCGAATTTCAAGACTGCCCAATGGTTCACCCCGCCTTCGCCGGACGGCTTGGCCTGGCCCGCCGTGCTCGACCTGATCACTGCCCGGTCCGAGAGCTACGCTCACCCGGGGGCCCTTCCGACTGTCCGCCCGGGGAGCCTGGCCGACGACCTTCGCCGGAGGGACTTTACTATCAATACCCTGGCCATGCGCCTGGACGGTGAGCAGCGTGCGGAGATCCGGGATGAATTGTCCGGCCTGGAAGATCTGCGCCGGGGGGGCGTCCATGCCCTGCACGCCAATTCATACGTCGACGACCCGACCCGCATCCTGCGCGCCGTCCGCTATGAACAGCGCTACGGTTTCCGGATCGATGCCGAAGACCTGGCCTGGATCGCGGCTGCCAAACCGGGCCTCGGCGCGCTGTCAGGCGAACGCCTGCGCCACGAATTGGACCTGATCCTGGCGGAGGAAAAAAGCGCCGCCATGCTGTCCCGTCTGTCCTGGCTGGACGTCCTTCGGGAGATCCACCCGGCGTTGTCCTTCGACGATCACTGCCGGCCGGCTTTTGCCGCGCTCGACCGCCCCGAGCCGGATTCCTGGCGAGGCGTCCCCGACCTGCTCCGCCTGCCGCGGCGGGTGGCTTTGGGATACCTGCTCTGGCTGGGCGCCCGTAAAACTGTGGACCTCGACGCCCTGGCGGCCCGGCTGGACTTTTCCGCGCCCCTGCGGGAGGCGTTGCTGGCTGCATCCGGACTGTCGGCCGACCTGGCGGGGCTGGCGAAAAGAAAACCCAGCCAGGTCGTTTCCCGACTGGAGGGCGTGCCCCTGCTGGCGGTTTGTGCGCTGTCCCTCCTGGCAGCCGGATCGGACCGGCAGATCCTGGAAAGCTACATGGCGACCTGGCGGCATATCCAGCCCCGGACGACCGGCCACGACCTGATCCGGCGCGGCCTGGTTCCCGGCCCGGCCTTCCAGATCATCCTGTCTGGCCTGCACGCCGCCTGGCTGGATGGCGAGGTCAATTCCGTTGCAGAAGAGATGCAATTATTGGATAAGCTGATAAAACGGGTATAAAATACTCGATAACTTTCTTTCGCGGAGGAAAAGCATGCAGAAGAATAAATCCTTGGTTCTGGTCTTCATAATCTTCGTATTGGTTGCGATGTTCCTGGCTGCCTGCGGGAAGGACGTCACCAAGCCCGGCAAGGCGGTCAGCCTGACTGGCGACCCGGCGGCCGGCAAGGTCATCTACGACGGTTACTGTAAATCCTGTCACGGCGTGGCCGGCGCCGGCGGCGTCGCCAATCCCGGCTCGGACGATGGAACCGTCCCGGAGCTGGCCCCGATCGACATGGACATCCGGACCGCCGCCGCCATGGACCTCTACATCGAGCACGGTTCCAAACCGGAAGGGGCGGATACTGCCACGCGGATGCCGGCCTTCGGCGACGAAGGCACGCTGGCTCCCCAGCAGATCGCGGATGTGATCTCGTACGTCCTTTCCCTCAACAAGTGACCCGCTAACGCAAACCTGGCGGCCAACCGGCCGCCAGGTTTTATTTTCCCTGGATGGGGGATTTACACAAAAAATGCCATCCCGAAGAGCCACAAGATGGTGGCGAAGAACACCGCCCATTCCACCATCGGGAACAACCAGACCCGCGGCCGCTCCGGTTTTTCGGCCGGATCCAGGCTGTTCTCCTCGTTTTTCTCTCCGGTGGGTTTCTTGGGGGTCATCATGATCAGGAAGGTGGCGTAAATGACGAAAGCCACCAGGCTGAGCAGATTGGCGGCCTGCGGTACGAAGCGATGCCCGGCGGGCTGGAAGAGGATCGCCAGCCCGAAGAAGAAAACCATCACCAGGCCGGCGCGGAAGTAGGTCACGGCGGCCTTGATGTGGGGATCGATATTGCTCATCGGGAAGAATCCCACGCAGGCGACTGCGACTGCTGCCACGATGCCGGCGGCTGTACCCAGCCAGCCCAGCAGACTGCCGAATTTCAGCCCCAGCCCGACGATATAGGGCAGCAGGCAAATTCCTCCCAGAATCATGCCAAGGTTGAATGTCCAGGCGAACCGGGAAACCCCGACCTCCCCGAGTTCCGAGATGAAATGGTTCAGCAGGGAATAGCGCTCGCCGCGCTTCCCGCGATAGGGCACGGCCGAAGCGATGCATCCGAGGATCGTCAAGCCCGTCCCGATAAAAGCAAACCAACGCAGAAGGTCGAAAGGCATGCGGGATATTATAAACGCAGGTTCATTTGTTCAGCAATTCTTCCAGCAGCGCCGCGCCCCGCAAGCCGCGGTCGCGGGCAGCCCGGCCGTCCGAAGCGAGGAACCACAGATTGAGCTGGTCGGCGTCGGCTGTAAAGGAGATGCCCACGTATCCGGGCTGGGGACCGGGGGTCGTGCCGACCGGGAACCCATCCAGGACGACCAGGATCTTTTCGGCCAGGTTCCCCATTTCCTCCCGGTCCGAAAGGCTGGCAACTTCGACGGTGACCCTGAAATCGGTCTCCATGGCGGCGAAGGTTGGGGTCTGTGCGGCAAGGCTGGTGGAGCAGGTCTCCCCGTATGCTTCGGCGGTGGCGGTGACATTCTCCAGCCCGGCGGCTTGCATGGCTGACTGGACCTTGGCGGAGACCTCCGGGAGGGGTTGGGTGGCCCACTGGTACGAACAGGGCTGGTAGGGCGCTTCCGTGGCCGGCGCGGCGGTCGCCTGCTCCGGGCTGGGGGCGGGGAGGTTGCAGGTGACGAGGAGGACAGTCAGGAGCAGGGGCAGGATTTTGCGCATTGAAACGTCTTTTGCGAATGTTGGGATAAAAAAAGCCACCGCACACTGGCGATGGCGGGGGAAGGGTGGATCAGAGCTTGCTGCGCTCGGAAAAAAAAGCCCGGGCATTGGGATAACGTTCACGGGTGGCGATGTACCAGGCGCGCAGGATCTGGCCGTACATGCGGAAGCGCCAGAGCTTGCCGTGCCAGTACCCGCCGCGCTCGGTGCGAATCTCGCTGGATGGATGCCAGACCCCGTGGAGGGGCACCACCCGGGTGCGATAGCCGCGCTGGCTGGCTGCGACGGTCAGGGCGACCTCGAAACCGTATCCGGCGGCCGCTTCGCGGGAAATGTATTTCAGCAAATCGGCACGTAGGCCCCGCTGTCCGGTCAGGAAGGGGGTCAGGCGGTGGGAGAGGTCCGTGTTGAAGTGCCCGCCGCGGAACAGGCCCAGGGTCATGTCGGCGCGATGCTCGAGCACGGGGTTCAGCAGACCCTTGATGTGATCGGGGGTCAGGTCTTTCAGGTCGGCGTCCAGGAGCAGGATGATCGGGGCGCTTGTGGCCGACCAGCCGGTAAAGACGGCCTGCCCTTTGCCCTTGTTCTTTTCGTGTTGGATGACCCGGATGCGCGGGTCCTCCTGGGCTGCCTGACGGAGGATCTCGACTGTTCCGTCCGATGAGCCGTCGTCGACCATGATGATCTCGTCCAGCAGGCTGGTGGCGTGCAGGACCGCGAGAACACCCTTTACGTTGAGTTCCTCGTTATACATTGGAACGATGGCGGCGACGAGCGGCTTATGCGGCTGGGGGGAAAAATCGGTCATGAGGAGTCCCTTCTCTTTTCACAGTATACCACCCGGAAATGAAAAAGAATACCGGGTTGTTCAGTCAGCCGGCGGACGGAAAATTCCCGGGAAAAACGCCTCCTGAGCCGGTGGGGAGCCTGGAAACGCTAGATTCTGTCCTTCGGGCCCAGCGATTCTGCTACTGCGATGACTGCCAGTGTTGCCGCCCAGATGGCGAGCAGAGCCAAAAAGCTCAGTTGTTCGATGGCGGTTTCGCGAGTCTCCACTTCCCGCAAGGACCGGCCGGCCAGTACGAAACCGTTGTCCGAGCGGACCACCACGGTGGCCATCCGGACGCCCGCCTCGGGCTGCCAGGTGACCCGGTCTTCGCCTTTTTGGCGGGTGTAATCCAGCACCCCGGCCGGGTAAGCCGGCGTGGAACCATGCAGGGTGGCGGACGAAGCCACGACATTCCCCGAATCGTCGAAGACGATCAGGAAGGGCGCCAGGCTGTCGGCGATTTCCACTTTCGCGGCGGGTACAACAGATTCTACGTTCGCACCGGCGTTCAGGTTGCGGGCTGCATCTTCCGCCATCTGGATCTGCGGGTCGTTGGCATCCTGGCGCAGGATTTGTTGGACGGTCAGATAGACCAGGGCGCACAGGCCGGCGGTTGCAATGGCCAGGGGAAGCCAATTCTTGACGATTCGAAGGATGGTTCGCATGCTGATCTCCTCGGGGATTGGTTGATCTCAATACTATACCACCGGCTTTCCAAATTGCCTCCAGGCGCTTCCAAAAGCTATCGGGTTCATCATCTTCCTTTCATCTTATTTTAGGTATAATTCGCCCATCTTTCATCCCAATCGGAGTTCGAATGACGCAGAAGCCCACCGGTGCGGAAATCCGCCAGACCTTTATCGACTTTTTCGTTGAACAGAAACATACCTTCGTCCCGTCCGCTTCGCTGGTGCCGGGCGGGGATGCCACCCTGCTTTTTACCAACGCCGGCATGGTCCAATTCAAGGACGTTTTCCTCGGCACGGACAAGCGCCCCTACACGCGGGCGGTCGACTCGCAGAAAGTCCTGCGCGTGGCCGGAAAGCACAATGACCTGGACGAGGTCGGCCGGGATGACAGTCACCACACGTTCTTCGAGATGCTCGGCAACTGGTCGTTTGGCGATTATTATAAGAAAGAAGCCATCGCCTGGGCCTGGCAGCTCCTGACGGACGTCTGGGGACTGCCCAAGGAACGGCTCTATGCCACCTGTTTCAAAGACGACAAAGGCAACATTCCCACCGACGAGGAAGCCGCCGACATCTGGAAGCAGCAGCCCGGCATGGACCCCGAGCGGGTCCTGTACTTCGGCCGCAAGGAGAATTTTTGGGAAATGGCCGAGACCGGTCCCTGCGGTCCGTGCTCGGAGATCCACATCGACCGGGGCGAGGAGTTCGACAACCTGGCTGGCAAGCCGCATAACTGCGGCGTCAATGGCGAATGCACCCGTTACCTCGAGCTGTGGAACAACGTCTTCATTCAATATAACCGCATCGACAAGGATACCCTCGAGCCGCTGCCAGCCAAACACGTCGACACGGGTATGGGCTTCGAGCGCATCGTGGCCGTCCTGCAGGGGGTGGACTCGAACTACAAGATCGACCTGTTCAAGGGTGTGCTGGATGCCCTGCGCTCGTTGACCGGCGACTCGGTCGAACAGATGTATGCCAATTTCACGCCCTACCGCGTCATTGCAGATCACGTCCGGGCGGCCTCCTTCCTGATTGCCGACGGGGTCGTTCCGGGCAATGTCGGGCGCAACTACGTCTGCCGGATGATCATCCGCCGGGCGGCCCGCTTCGGGACCAAGCTGGGCCTGACCGAGCCCTTCCTGGCGAAAGCCGCCGAAGCCGTCATCGCCGCCTATTGCGATTTCTACCCCGAATTGGAAAAGAGCCGCACCGCTATTCTGGATAACCTGACCCGCGAGGAAGTCCGCTTTGCCCGCACGGTCGAATCCGGGACGGCCTACCTGCAGGGCATGCTGGACGAGTTGAAAAAGTTCAAAGCGAAAATCCTGGACGGCAAAAAGGCTTTTGAGCTGAAGGCCACGTACGGCCTGCCATTCGAGATCACCCGCGACATTGCCCGCGAGCAAGGCCTGGATGTGGATGAGGCTGGCTTCCAGGAGGCCAGCGAGCAGCACAGCCAGGCTTCCGGCAAGGGCAAGTTCAAGAATCAGGGCGGCGAGGATGCCGAATTCTATGCCGGGATCTTGAAGGATCTCCAAAAAGCTGGTAAGTTGGGCAAATCCGGGGTGGAGTACAACCCCTACGAATGGCTGCAGGTCGAGGGGACAGTCCTGGCATTGGCTGCCGACGGCCTGGCCCTGACCGAAGCCGGGGCGGGGGACCGGGTGGAGGTGCTCCTGCCGAAAACAGGTTTCTACGTAGAATCCGGCGGCCAGGTCTCGGACGAAGGCGTGATCCGGGCGAAGGATGGTTCCTGGGAGATCGAAGTGGATGGGATGCGCAAGCCGTCCGCCGGAGTGATCGTCCACACTGGCGAGGTGATCTTTGGGCACCCCAAGGCGGGTGATGCCGCGGTCGTCGCGGTCGACGCGGCCCGGCGGCATGACATCCGCCGCAACCATACCGCCACGCACCTGCTGCACGCCGCCCTCCACAAGGTCCTGGGCGAGAACGCCCGCCAGGCCGGTTCGCTGGTGGCACCCGACCGTTTCCGCTTCGACTTCAACCACCCCGAGGGAATGACCCCCGAGCAGGTGGAGCAGGTGGAAAAGATCGTCAACGAGGCGATCGCCGCGGACATGCCTGTCCACAAGGAGACCAAATCCCGCGACCAGGCTGTCGCCGAGGGCGCCATGGCGCTCTTCGGTGAGAAGTACGGGGATGTGGTCCGCACGATTACCATCGGCGATAAATATTCCTACGAGTTGTGCGGCGGGACGCATCTCGACCAGACCTCGGACGTGGGCGCCTTCCTGATCGTCTCCGAAAGCTCGGCCGCGGCCGGTGTCCGCCGCATCGAGGCGGTGACCGGACGGGGCGCTTACGAGCTGGTGGCCAGGCGCTTCAAGATGCTCAAGCAGGCCGCGGCCGCCTTGAAATCCGCCGTGGAGGAAGTGCCGCAGAAGGCCGAGTTGGTCCAGGACGAACTGGCCGCGGCCCGCAAGCAGATCGCGGCCCTCAAGACCGAGCTGGCCTCCACCTCCTTCGACACCCAGTTGGAAGCCGCCCGGACCGTCAAGGGCGCGCATGTACTCGCCATGGAATTGCCCGGCGCGGACAAGGAAACCCTCGGCAAGCTGGCCGACAAGTTCCGTGAGAAATATCCCGAGATGGGCATCTGCGTCATTGCGGCGGCCTCCGGCGAGCAGGTCGTCGTCATGGCGGCCGTCACGCAGGATCTGATCAAAAAAGGGATCAAGGCCGGGGATCTGGTCGGCCACGTCTCCCGCCAGCTGGGGGCAGGCGGAGGCGGGGCGCCGCACCTGGCTTACGGCGGCGGCAAGGACGCCGCCAAAATTCCTGAAGCGATTGCCAGCGTCAAAGGCTGGGTCGAAGGGAAGCTCTAGTAACGTCATAAGCCCCAAATAAGTCAGTCCTGGCATGATTGCCAGGACTGATGTTTTTGCCTACGGATAAATTATCGATAAAAGCGGGGCCGAAAAGCGTTATTGGGCGAGCCAATCGAGGAATTCCTGCAGGCCTTCCCCGTAGAGGGTCGGTTTCCCTTCGCCGCAGATCTGGATCGAACCGCCCTCGAGGAGCGGCACGAGCTCTGCGTAGACATCCTCCTCGTTCTTCGTGATCGTGCCCGAGCCTTCGAAGGTCAGGTTGCCTTGGGCGGCGATCCGGGCGATAGTGGAAGCGTCCACTTCAATGAATGGATGCCGCCTACCGGGAGTTTCACCGTGGGCGAGTTCCTCCGCCATGTCCCAGTTCACGAAGGGGGTGGCCGCCAGGCTGGGGCAGGGGATGTCGAAGACGAAGCCATGTTCGCCATTCTCTATCCAGTACCATGCCTCGTCGAGGGTCGTCGGAATTTGGTCGATCGTGACCTGGTACTGCTGGGTGGTGAGGCCGATCGGCTGGGCATCCGACTGATCTGGCGCAGCGGGCAGCGGCGCGTCCGGCTGGTTTTGAACGATATCGGTCGTTGCATCGGTCTGGCTTGGAAGAGCATTGCTCGTTGTATCCGGCTGGTCTGGAGCGATTGGCGTTGGCGAGGGATCCAAAGTCGGCGAGGCTGATGGCGGGTATATTTGGGCCTCGGCGTTCGCTGCGCTGACCTCGATGGCATTTAAGGAATGTGCGGAGGCGCGGGATGCCTGGTAGAAAAGCGAGCTGGGCAGGGCGACGAAGAGAAGCAAAGCCAGGAGTAAAAATCCCCGGCGCGCCAGGTCCTTATCGCTCATTTTCCCCTCCCCGTGAAGGTGCGGATTGGTCCGCCAAAGGGCTGCCAGTGGACGGCTGGTTGGCTTTTCGGATTGTTAAGGTACGCGAGTAAACCATGGAGTTCTCCTGAATTCTGATGGGGCGAAATTTTGTCGGATGATGCAAGCGGTCTACGGAAGACCGTTTCGGGATCGAATACGGACAGCCCGGATGGATATTTGGGCGTGCCCACACCTCCTTTCAGCTCCCGGGGTCGAGCCGGGAACCTTCCGTATTCAACATCCAACAAAATAGCCTGGCTGAGTACACACAGCCAGGCCGGACACAAGGAAACTCCATGTGGGATCTTCGGCGGCCTGGCAGCCGTTGCCATTTTCATGGCATTAGGCCCATAGCTTTGCGTCGCCGGCTTTTGCCGGTTTTGCCTTTATCGGATGTTGTTGATTGATCTTACGAGACCAGGATAAACGATAAATCATTGCAACGCGCAAATATTTTATTTACAGAAACGTCAGCCGATTGCGGCAGCCTTGCATTCCATCCCATTCGGGGACGATAATACCTCCCGCGCGATCGGAGCTCTTTTGATTCGGTTTTGTCACAAAATTGAATGGAAAACCAGGTAGAATTGCGGACTGGCGCCGCGCTTGCCATCCATTCGGCAAATCCCATCACAAAGCCGGCAGGACGATTCGAGGAGGAAAGATGAAAAGAACTAAGGCTACCCAATTCAGTTTGCTCTTGATCTTTTTTGCGCTCGTCCTTTTCTCGTGTTCTTCGGGACAATTGCTCCAACCGGCCCCGACGCCGACTAGCACGTTCGCGCCGACCGTTCCGCCCACCCTGACGCTCGCGCCGACGGACACGCTTGTCCCCACCCCGATTGTTTACGATGGCAAATGGAGCGGCCAGACGAAAACAGGCTGGCCGGTCACCCTGGAAATTGTCAATAATACGATCGTCAAATTTAGCTTCCAATTTGGCACCGCCTCCTGCAACAGCAAGACGGAATATGACATCAAAAACGACACCCGCGAAAACAAACCGACCATGCACGACGGCAGCTTCGAGTTCGGCACGGACGGTCCATCGTTTTCCTACCAGTTCAAGGGAACGTTCGTCTCCGCCACCGATGTGACCGGCACACTGAAAGCCACGAACGCGCAGTGCGGTTCGACGGATACGACCTGGGAAGCCACCCTTAATCCCTGAGAATTTTCGACCTGCTTTGAATCAGTCCTGACGGTCTCCGTCAGGACTGATTTCTTATTGAAAAGAGGTTCAATCCGGAGTATTCTGGTTGAAATTTATCGGTGAAAAGGAGTCCCATGTCCAGGATTCGGAAAGCTTTATGGGTGATCCCGGTATTCTTCCTGATGGCTTGCAACCTGGTCTCCCAGGCCGCTGCCCCCCAGACCCAACCCCCCGTCCAGACTCAAGCGATCCCGGTCACGGCTGCCACTGATACACTGCCAGCCGCGACCGACACGGCCGCGCCGACCGTTCCGCCAACCCAGGCGCCCACCGATACGGCAACGGCCTTCGTTCCGGCTACGCTCGATCCAGATACGGCGACCACCGCGGCCATGATGGGTTCGATGGGTGAATTGATGAACATCCGCCAATATTTCAATCCGGTCGGCGCACCCTCGAAGAGCTGGCATAACGTGCCGATCATGTCCCAGGCCACCGCGGGACAGGAATTCACCCCCTTCGTTTACAGCTACATCGCGACTGCCACCCTCGACCAGGCCCGTAAATTCTACGCCGGCAAGACCTCAACAATGGGCTTCGCGGGCACCGTGGCGACCGGCTCCAGCGGCAGCGGGAGCCAGGCGGCCCACAATGTCGACTTCGTCTCCTATGCCCTGACCATTGTCCTTACTTCGTTCGACAACGACATCGGCCACGTGATCGTGGTCATTTCCAGAGCGCCGTAAGGCCTGGACTGTTTTCGGGAGGATTGTCAGACCGCATCCTCCCGGCCCGGATGGGTTTAACCCATTAATAGTGGAATTACTCGCTCTGGAGGAGGACGAGATGATGACGCTGTATTGGGTTTTAATCGGCTTTTTCTGCGGTTCCATTCCTTTTTCCCTCATTCTGGGCAAGGTGTTTGCCAAAACGGACATTCGGACCGTCGGGGACGGCAATCCCGGCGGGACGAATGCCATTAAAGCCGGCGGCGTGAAAGTCGGGGCCCCGGCCATTCTGCTCGATATGCTCAAAGCCTTCCTGCCGGTCTACTTTGCGCGGCGTTTCGGCGTGGCAGGTTGGAGCCTGGTCCCGGTTTGCCTGGCGCCCATCTTCGGGCACGCTTTCTCGCCGTTCCTGCGCTTCCGGGGCGGGAAAGCCCTGGGGACCACCGGCGGTTCCTGGGTCGGGATCGTCGGCCTGTGGGCCTTCCCGATCTACGCCAGCCTGGCGGTCCCGGCGACCCTGTTGCAGACGGAGGATGCCTGGTCAGCCTGCGCCGGGATGCTTGCCCTGCTTGGCTACGCCATCTTCTTCGGCGAGCCCTGGATGGTGGGCTTCGCGGCCATGAACAGCGTCCTGATCATCTGGACGCACCGGCATTCCCTGGCCCGCCCGCCGCAACTGCGCTCGTGGGTGGTGCACATATTCCAAGGCAGGCAGGCATGAGCTGGGCCTGGCATCCCCACGCTCTCTTCCTCGTCTTCTTCCTGTTCTTCGGGCTGGTGACCGTCCTGGTCAATTATTTCACCGTGCGGCGCTTCGACCAGTATCCGCCGGCCGGCAGGTTTCCGCGTGTCTCGGTCCTGGTGCCGGCTCGAAACGAAGCCCGCAATATCGAAGCCTGCGTGACATCGCTTCTGGCGCAGGATTATCCGGATTACGAGGTGATCGTGCTGGATGACCAGTCCACGGACGGGACGGGCCGGATTCTGGCGCGCCTCAAGCGGGCGGATCCTCGCCTGCGGGTTTTGAAGGGTACGCCCCGCCCGGAAGGCTGGCTTGGCAAGCACTGGGCCTGCCACCAGTTGGACCAAGCGGCTGGCGGTGAACTGATCCTGTTCACCGACGCGGATACCCGTCACGCTCCCGACATGCTGCGAGCGAGCGTCTCGGCCCTCTTTGCCGAGGGCGCCGACCTGGTAACGGCCTTTCCCCGTGAGGAAGTGGTCAGTTGGGGCGAAAGACTGCTCGTTCCGGTCATTGGCTTTGGCATCTTTACCTTCATCCCGATCCGGCTGGTCCAGCGGCTGCGCCTGGCGGCCCTGTCCGTGACCATCGGCCAGTTCATGCTCTTCCGCCGGGCTGCTTACGATGCCATTGGCGGGTATGCCGCCGTCCGCAACGAGGTCGTCGACGACATGTGCCTGGGCCGGCGGATCATCACCAGCGGCCGGGAGTGGCGCCTGCTGGACGGCACCCAGCACGTCACCTGCCGCATGTACCACGGTTTCTGGGATGCCGTCGGCGGGTTCAGTAAAAGCCTGTTCGCCGTCTTCGACTACCGCATCCTCCCGTACCTGCTGGGCTGGTCGCTGGTTGGACTGGCATTCCTCGAGCCGGCCGTGGCCCTGGTCTCGCGCTGGCTGCGTTATCCCCTGACCGCCATCCCAACCGGCTACGCGGCCCTCTCGGTGGTCCTTTCTATCCTCCTCTGGATGCTGGCTTACCGGCGGTTCAAGTTCCCTGCTTATCTCGTTTTTTATTACCCCGTCAGTCTGGTCTTTTTTATCGCCGTGGCGGCGCGCTCGTTTTTCCAGACCGCCACCGGCACCGCCACCTGGAAGGACCGGGTTCTCGATCGCGTGGCCATGCGCTGGCTCTAAGCGTGTAGGCGTTGCAAAGTACTCCGGGGCGGACACGTCGGTCCGCCCCTACGTTATAATCGGGGGGAGATGAAGACCCAGGTAATCCAGCTCGATCGATACGACGACCTGACGGCCGTCCGGGATAAATTGTCGTGGACGAAATCCGAACGCATCCTGCTGATCTATCCCCGGCGGGCGCGCATCCTGTCGCGCGCCCTTGACCTGCGCCTGGTCCAGCGGCAGGCGGCCGCCATGGGATCCCAACTCGCCATCGTGACCCAACTGGACGAGATCGGCGAGGCTGCCCGGGAATTGGGCATCCCGGTCTTTGCGAGCGCGGCCGTCGCCCAGAGGCGGGATTGGGAGATGATGCTTCCCGAGAGGCCATCCCGGCAGGCGGAGCCCGTCGATTTGAGGAAGATGCGCCGCGAAACCCGCCATTCCGAACCCGGCTGGCACAACCACCTTGGGGTCCGGCTTGCGTTCTTCTCGGTCGCCGTCCTGGCGGTGTTGGTCCTGCTGGCGCTGTTCATCCCTTCCGCCAGTCTCCAGTTGACCCCCCAGACCAAATTAGAGACCCTGACGGTTTCCGTCAATGCCAGCCCGAACGTCACCGCGGTCAGTCTGGGAGGCAGCATCCCGGCCCGGATGACCTTCACCAGCATTGAACGCTCGAAGACCGCTCCCGTCACTGGTACGCTGACCATCCCGGCCGGCACGGCGGCCGGCATGGTCCGTTTCAGCAACCTGACCACCGG
>Ga0335071_10001476_pt1 | contig 25346 bp, 21 predicted proteins | sample Lox_Sample_15_FD_206724 | JGI IMG/M metagenome (GOLD analysis project Ga0335071, IMG submission 206724) | Soil microbial communities from Loxahatchee National Wildlife Refuge, Florida, United States - Lox_Sample_1.5 | ecosystem: Environmental > Terrestrial > Soil > Wetlands | place: USA...
GCCTTGGATTGGTCGACCACGACGTTGATCTGCCGCTGGCGCCCGCCGTTGATGGCGGCGCTGGCCACGCCCGGAATCCCCTCCAGGATGGGCTCGATGTAGTTGAGCGCGTAGTCGTACAGCTGCGGCCCTGTCAGGCCGCCGCCGTACACCGCGACCTGGATCACCGGCGCGTTCGACGGGTCCCACTGGATCACGAAGGGCGGCAGCACCCCCAGGGACTTCGGCACCGCCGACATGGCGAAGGCCACGTTCTGCTGCACCAGCGTCTGGGAGGAGTTGAGATCGGTCCCCCACTTCATCCAGACGAACACGATGGAGAGGCTGTTGCGCGACGTGCTCTCCACGTGGTCGACGCCAGGCGTGGCGCTCACGTACTTCTCGATGCGCCAGCTGATGGTCTTCTCCACGTCCTTGGGGCCGAGGCCGGGGGCGAGCGTGCCCACCACCAGAACTGGTGGAGTCAGCTCCGGGAAGGTGTCGATGGCCATCCGGGGCGTCAACTCGACCGCGAAGACGATGACCCCGATGGAGATCATCAGGATGGCGATCGGATTGCGCAGCGCAAGGCCGGTCATGAATGGGTCCTCGCTTTCAATCCTGGCGCGCCTGCTGCGGGCCGGTGACCTCGACGTGCGCCTCCACGGGGTCGCCGTCCTTGACGGTCGAGCGCCCCTCGGTGACGACCGCGGTACCGGGCGCGAGGGACGGGTCGACGTAGAGCGTGCCCTGGCTCTCGCCCTTGACGGCGAACGTCTCGCGCCGGGCATGGCCATCGACGACCGCAAGCACGCTCGCCATGTCGCCGCGGATCGTGGCCGCGACGAGAGGGATCTCGGTGGCAGGCACGGCCTTCCCGGCCTCGATGGAGATCTCCGCCGTGGTGTTCACTGGCAACCTGCGGCTCGGATCAGGGACGTCGATCTCGAAGTGGATGGTGCGGGTCGAGGGGTCCGCGGCGGGCGACCTTCGGGCGATCGTGCTCGTGAAGGCCTCGCCGGTCGAGAGAACGCGACACTGGACGGCCGCGCCGGGTGCGATTGCGGCGAAGTCGCTCTCGGGCACGTCGGCGACGACCCGCACAGTCGAGCGATCGACGAGGGAGACAGCCCACGTTCCGGGGCGCGCGAACGCCCCGGGGTCCATCATTCGATCGGACACTTCGCCGTCGAACGGGGCGCGCAGGACGCAGTCGTCCACCTCGAGCGAAGAGCGCAGGAGCTTGGCGCGGGCGCCGAGAAGCTCGGCCTCCTTGCTCACGCTCTCGGACTGCTTCTGCTCCGCTTCGTTCGGCGAGACGAAGCCGCCCTTCAGGAGGTCCCCCACCCGGGCTGCTTCGTGGGCGATGGCTTCCTGGCGCGCCTCGAGCGCCCGCGCCTGCATCCCGACCGCCTTGCTCTCGGCGGTCGCGTTCCGGCAATCGAGCGTGGCCACGACCTGGCCCCGCTTGACCCGGGCTCCCGGGCGCACGAGGACGGTGTCCACGTAGGCGGACACGAATTGGGGCCCTACCTTGGCCTCGACCCAGGGCAGGATGGTTCCCACATACCGGAAGACCGGCTGGTAGTTCCCCGCCTTCGCGAGGACGACGGCCACGCCCTTCGGCGCCGCTGAGAGGGCCACCTTGCTCACCCGGGAGGACGAGCGCAGATAGAGACCGCCACCGGCGGCGAGGACGAGGAGGACGGTCCCGGAGATGGCCAGCGGAACCGGAGCGAGCTTCCGGCCCGGGCGGACCGGCAAAGCCGGGTCGGCTGGCTTGGATTCGTTCATGGTCCCTCCACGATGAGACGTCCCAGGATGGCGCGCTGACGGGCCAGCTCGAACCTTCCGAGGGCCAGTTCGATCTCCGCGTCGGTGCGCAGCGCCTCGGCGTCGGTGAGCTCGACGATGTTTCCGAGCCCGATCCTGAAGCGCGCGTCGGCCTGGTCATAGTTGGCGCGAGCCGCATCCACCTCGCGGGCCAGGGCGCCGAGCGCCTTCTCTGCGGCATCCACCGCGACCCATGCTTGCTGAACGGCGGCCACCTGACCCTGGCGAATCAGCTCGAGCTCGGATTTCCGCACCTCCTCGCGCTGGCGCGAGGCATCCGCGCGCTGCCAGACGACCCAGTCGAGGATCGGGATGCGCAGGATCAGTGCGACGTCCCAGTTGGGAATGTCCGGGATCCAGCCGCCATGTGGCGCCGCCTGGCTCGGAATGGCGGGAGGTGCGCCCCCTTCCCGGCCCGAGAAACTGCCGCTCAGGAAGAGATCGGGGCGGAGTTGTGCCGCGATGGACTGGGTTTCCGCCTCCTGGATCCTCAGACGTGCCGCCGCTGCGCGGATGACGGGGTCGCGGCTTGCAGCCAGGTCCATGGCTGCGCGCAGCGCCGGCAACTCGGCAACCGTCGGGGCCTCGCCCGCCGCATCGAGTCGATCCTCGGGGATGCCGACGGCGGCGGCGAACGCGGCCTGCGCGGCGACGAGCCCGCCGAGGGCGCGAACCCTTCCGACGTCGAATCGAGCCAGGTCGGCCTCCGAACGCGTGAGCTCGATCGGGGCCCGCATCCCGGCGCTCACTCCCGCCCTCGCCATGTCGCGGTGCACCAGCGAGCGCTGGTAGGCCTCCTCGGATGCGTTGAGAACGCTGCGGGCGGCTTGCACGGCAAAGTAGCCTTCCTCCACGCCGAGGGCGACGAACAGGGAAGCGGCCTCCGCGCTCATTCGCTCGAAGTCGGTCGTCGAATCGTCCACCGCTGCTTGCAGCGCGATCCGACCGAAGTCGAACACCCTCTGGGTGATGCCGATGGCCGCGACCGTCGATGGATACGGATCGAGCACCCCGTGGGCCGTGACGGAGGTGCCCCCGATTCGAGGCAGGTCCACGCCGCCACCGGTGAAGCTCGACGCGGTGGTGTTGTTCGCCGTTCCTCCGACGAGTTGCCCGACCGCAGCGACGTAGGGGAACCACTGCGATCGAGTGGCACGGGCATCCGCGATGGAGGCCTTGATCCGGCTAAGGGCCGCCTGCACCGCGGGCTGGTGCTCCCGCGCGTAGGCGAGCGCTTCCGGAAGCGTCATGGCCCGGGGAGCCGGCGGCGCAGCCGGCCGCGCCGCGGCAGCGGCGGTCAACGCCGCGAAGACGGCAGCCGCGTGCCGCAGCGACCTCGGTCGTCCGGACTTTCGTGACGGCAAGATGTCCATGCGCGAAGCATATGGCGGGCCAACTGGCAACCCACTGATCTCACGAGGGTGGCGTTCGGACACTGCCGCGCCGATCGGGAAATCTTGGGCATGGTACGGAGAATTTCCGGAGTTTCCGCGGTCGGAGACCCTGGTCGGTCGCTAACATGCCGGGATTAGGGATGCGCGCGCGCGGTCCCCTTCTTGCTTTGACCGCATGGAGCAATGAAGTACGCGATGTCGGCATCGCCACCCATCGAGGCCGAACAGGCCGCCGCAACACGCACGACGCGAGCAGGTCGCTCGCGGGTGCCCCCCGTCGTTTGGGCGATGATCGCCGCCGTGATCGCCGTGGCTGCTGTCGCCTACTGGGACGAGGAGAGAGAGTCGACGGCCGCGCTCGAGGACTTCGCCCAGGAGCAGGCGACGCTCGCTCGCAGCGTCGCGGGCGAGCTCGAGACCCGGCTCGCCGTCGCCCGCCGCGACGCGCTCGTGGCGGCGGAAGGCGCGAGCCAGGGCAAGACAGCCCCGCGGGCGATTCTCGACGGTTACCTCTGGCTGCGGTTGCAATCCGCCGGCGACCCGCCCCCAAGAGCGCCGGAGGAGCCGCGCATCTTCGCCATTCGGGTTCCGGTCTCGGCCGACAAGTCGGTTGACCTGGCGCTCACGATGAACGACCTCGTCGCCGGCCTGGCGGGCGTCGAGCGGCCACAGTCGCTGATGGTGCTCCTCCTGCCACCGGGCGAGGAGCGCTTCCACTCCACGGACGGCCGCGAGATCGAGTCGAGGGAGGTGCTCGGCGCCCTCGGGCGTGGCGAGGCTTGGCTCCGGCTGCCGCCCATGCAGGCCGCTGCGCTCGGACTCCCCGCGCGCACCGCGGTCGCCGGACTCGCCTGGGTCGACGCGGGCCGGCTGGGCCGATGGGGCGTCGCCGTCGTGGCGAACGCCCAGCGCCTGCGCGACCGGGAGCGGAGGGCCCGCTGGCGTCTAGCCCTGGCCGTGCTCCTGGCGGGGGGGCTCGTCCTGAGCTTCGGCGGGAAGGCGCTGCGCCGCCAGCGCAAGGAGCTCGAGCTCGAACGCGAGCTCGCCATCGCGGAGCTCGAGCACAGGCAGGACGAGCGGCTCGAGCGGGCGACCCGCGCCGCCACCCTGGGAACTTTCGCCATGGGGATCGCCCACGAGATCTCGACCCCGCTCGGAGTCATCGACGGCCGGGCCGAGCAGCTGCTCGCGCACGTCAGCCCGGACGAGCGAGGCCGTCGCGCGGTCCAGGCCATCCTCGACCAGACGAGCCGGATCCACCAGGTGATCCGGTCGTTCCTGGGTCTGGCCCGGGGCGACGACCCGGCGGCACACGACCTCGCACCGGCCGAGATCGCCTCGGGGGCCCTCGGCCTCTGCGAGCACCGCTTCGCCCGCGCGGGGGTGGGCCTCGAGGCCTCCGTGCCCGAGGGCTTGCCGTCGATCCGGGGCGATCGGCGCCTGCTCGAGCACGCGCTCGTGAACCTGCTGCTCAACGCCTGCGATGCCTGCGATCGCGGGGGCAGGGTCGAACTTGAGGTGCGGTGCGGCGCCGGCGTGACATTCACAGTCCGTGACGACGGGGCCGGGATCTCCCAGGGCGATACCGAGCACATCGTCGAGCCGTTCTTCACCACCAAGGCCGCCGGATCAGGGACGGGGCTTGGGCTCGCCATCGTGAGCGAGATCGTGAAGCACCACCGCGGGAGCCTCGTCATCGCGCCGCGACACCCGCGCGGAACCGTTGCGAAGATGACCCTGCCCACATCGGCGAGGGACGCATGAGGACGAAACGCTCAAGGCCACCGCGAGTGCTTGTCGTCGACGACAACCCGGAGATGGCCCGCATGCTGTGCGATGCCCTTGGCGACCGCTACGATGCGGTCCCCCTGTCTAGCGGAAGAGAGGCGATGGACCGCGTTGGGCGCGAGGCATTCGACGCGGTCGTCACAGACCTTCGCATGCCCGACGCCGACGGGCTTCAGGTCCTCGCCGCGTCGCGCCGCGCCGCGCCGGAGCGCCCGGTCATCGTCATGACCGCATTCAGCGCGATCGACACGGCGGTGGAATCGATCCGTCAGGGTGCCTATCACTACCTGACCAAGCCCTTCAAGGTGGACGAGCTGACCATCTTCCTGGGACGGGCGATGGAGGAGTTGAGGCTTCGCAGGGAGGCCCGGGCGCTTCGAAGCGCCATGAAGAAGCGTTTCTCACGGGCGGGCGTTCTCGGGCACAGCAAGCCGATGCAGGCGGTGCTCGACGTCGTTGAGAGGGTCGGGGACTCTCCGGTCCCGGTGCTGGTCACCGGAGAGACCGGAACAGGCAAGGGATTGGTGGCCAGGGCCATCCACGCGGAGAGCGGGAGAACGGGCCCGTTCGTCCCGGTAAACTGTGCCGCGCTACCGGAACAGCTCCTGGAGAGCGAACTCTTTGGCCACGTGAAGGGCGCCTTCACCGGCGCGACATCGAGCCGGCCTGGCCTCTTCATGGAGGCGAGCGGCGGAACGCTGTTCCTCGACGAGGTCGGCGAGATGGCGTTGCCGCTGCAGGCGAAGCTCCTCCGCGCGCTCGACGCCTCCGCGATCCGGCCGGTCGGTTCGGAGAAGGAACAGGCAGTGGACGTCCGCGTCGTGGCTGCCTCGAACCGCGACCTCCGCGCAGCCGTGCGAGGCGGCACCTTCCGGGAGGACCTGCTCTACCGACTCGACGTCGTCACGATCGAGGTGCCGCCGCTGCGTCACCGCCGGGACGACGTCCTCGAGCTTGCCGAGCACTTCCTCCGCGATGCGAGGGCGCGCCACGCCTCCTCGCCGGTGACGAGGCTGTCGCCGGAGGCGGCCGAAAGGCTCTCGGCCTACGCCTGGCCGGGGAACGTCCGTGAGCTCCAGCACGTCATCGAGCGCGCGGTTGTGCTCGGGCGAGACGCGGAGGTCCGAGCCTCGGACCTCCCGCCCGCCGTCCTCGCGGGTGCCGGGCACGACGCCGAGATGTCGTTTCGCGGGGAGGTCATCCCGGTTCGCGAGCTGCAGCGCCGCTATGCCACGTGGGCGCTCGAACAGCTCGGCGGACACAGAGGCCGGACCGCCGAGCGGCTGGGGGTCGACGGGAAGACCCTCGCGAAGTGGCTTTCCGAACCGGACATGGCGGCCGAGCCGACCCCGACGAGGCCCTAGCGTCCCCTGCCCGCTTCATCCGATCGCGCATCCCGCCCGACGAGACCTGGTCCGCCGCCGCACAGCGCGGCACTGTGCAACCTCCGCGGAAGGCAGTCACCTTCGGCGCCGGCGGCGCCGCCTGCGACTCGGGCCGGGAACCTCCGCGCCTGCGGCGTGGCCCGGCGCCGTGCCAGACTGCGGCCGTTGCGGCACCTCGGCGGGCATCGATCCCCGCCCCAGTGGCGACCTGCTGACGCGCACGACCTCCGGCACGGATCCCGCCCGCCGCCGGTCAGGCTGACGGTCGTGGGGCTCGCGTGGTCCGTGCGGCGCGACGTCGCGTCGGCCCTCCTGGCCAGGGACAGAAGGCGCCGGCGACGAATGAGCCGGCGCCCGGGCGGCGTGGTGGCTCCGCTGCGGCCGCGGGGTTCCCCGGGCCTCCGCGAGCCCGCGCTGTCCGTGCCGGCGCTCCCGGTGCCCGCGGGTGTCGCGGGGCGCCGCGTGGGACGCCTTGCCACTCGGCACAAAGTCAGGGGTCAACTCGCGGCTGACGTACGCACGCCAGATCTCTCGTCCTTCGCTACCGGCGGCCCGAAGCGAGGGGTCGATCCCCGCGAAGAACCGGCGCAGGTTCTCGAAATCGCGGTGAAAGAAGGACTCTGCCTGGCTGTTGTGCGCTGCACCGACCACCTGGGGGAAGTCGATGACCACCGGGCCATTGCGCCCGAGGAGCACGTTATAGGGCGACAGATCGCCGTGAATCAGGTCGCAGGCGAGCATCCGAACCATTTGAGCACGGAGGTCCGCGTACAGCGCCGCGGCGATGTCGGGCGCGAGGCGCGCCTCGACCAGGCGCGGCGCGGGGTGGCCGTGCGCGTCGACGACGAGTTCCATGAGAAGAACGCCCTCATAGAACAGGACCGGCTTCGGGACGCGCACACCCGCGTGGTGGAGCGCGTGGAGGGCGTCTGCCTCCTTCGCCTTCCACGCTTCCTCGGCGGCCGCCTGGCCGAACCGGCTGCCGCGGTCGATCGCCCGTTGGGTGCGTGTGTCCCGAACCTGCCGTCCCTCCTTGTACCCCGCATTGTTGCGGAAGCTCCGCGACTCGCGCGCCTTGTACACCTTCGCGGCGACGACCTCCCCGCCGTGCCGGACGAGCCAGAGATCGGCCTCCTTTCCACTCTTGAGGCGCGCGCAGATCTCGTCGATGACGCCGTCCGCGAGGAGTGTGGTGAGCGGGTCGTGCATGCCGGAAGACGCCTACTTCTTTGGAGTGCTGCCACCCGGGGGCCCACCGCTCCCGCCCCCTGGCTTCCTCCCGCCGCCGGGGCGCCCGCGGCCGCCGCCCCGGTCGTTCTTTCGGTCGTCCCGCAGCGAGTCCATCGAGAATCCGCCGGTGGCGCTGCCGGGGGCCCCGCGGCCGCCGCTGCCGCGACCGCCACCGCGCCCTCCGCCGCCGCGCTGGCCGCGACCTTCCTTGGACGGGAGCGCGACCTGCTTCATGCTCGCCGGAAAGAGATCGACGAGGTACTGGTAGTCGCCGAGCCTCGTAGCGCCGGTCGCCTGTTCTTCCGGACCGAGCACGCGAACCAGGCGCACGTCTGCGGCTCGGCGCCCAACCACTTCCACAGCGCCGCGCACCATCGCCAGCCGGTCACCGGAGAGCCCCGTGGCGCTCGCAACGGCGGCGTCGCAGGCCGTCTTCGCTGCCTCGCTCTCCGGCTCCGCGCTCGACTTCGCACCGGCGGGTGGCGTGGATGGGGCGTCCGGGGCCGCGGATGCGCTGGATGCGTCCGCGCCCGCGTCCGGCGCCGGGGCGTCCGCGGGCGTCGCTGGCTGCTCTTCACGAGGGAGCCTTCGCCGCGCCTCGGCAACCGCGGCCGCCGCCACCCGTATCACTGAACCGCTGATCTCTGTGAGGGTCTTCATCGGCATAGCCATAACACCGAGCGGGGCCGCCAGTCGAAGAAGTACGAAAGGGCCACGGACGAGACCCTGATTCTCGGCGCAAGCTCACCCTCCCTCCGTTCGCCGTTGTGGAGCCTCCGGACCTGGCGAGTGGAAGGGACGCCGCGAGACGGTGCCGGTGCCTCGCATTCGAGATCCCGAGGCCCACCCCGAGCCACTACGGAGCGACGCCGTGTGCGACCGCCTCCGTGACGATCGCCTCGCGCGCGGCGGCCGCAACGGCGGCCTTCAGAGCTTCCCGATTGACCGGCTTGGTGAGGCAGGTGTTCCGGGTTCGCTCCAGAAAGTCGGCGGCCTCCGGGGAGAAGGCGCCGCCCGTGATGAAGATGATTCGGCGCGCCAGATGCGCCGAGACCTTCGCGACCTCGTCGTAGAACTGCATGCCGTTCATCCCCGGCATGTGGATGTCGCACAGGATCGCGTCGAACTTGCCGCCCGCGTGCAGCCGCCCGAGAGCACCAGATGCGCTCTGCGCGAATGTCACCCTGAACGGGCTCAGCAAGCGGCTGAGGGCTACGCTGACAGGAGCGTCGTCGTCGACGACGAGCACCCAGATCTCTTGCTGCGCCCCGGCGACCCCCCTGGAATCTGGCAGTCTCATGGTTCGCTCCTCCCCGAGCCTCTGGCACTCCCTACCGTGCGGTGCGACGGCCGCTTCGCTGCCCTGCTGCGGCACTCCGAGGCGCCCTCGCGGCCCGGCACGACGCCTCTCGGGCGATCGGAAAAGGTGGGCAGGTCACGCCCTCCCGGACGCCCGCGGAGGCGCCGCCTTCACTGCGGCAGCCAACCTCGTCGGCACCCGGGTTGACAATGCTCCGGGTCACGTGTCCCCCACGCCAAGTGGTCTCCAAAACTGGCCCTTCCAGCCCGTGAATCTCGTCATGCAGGTCCCGCACCACGACGGGCGCACCTCCGTGGAGCGAGCGGGACCGACACCGAGGGCGTCGCGCGCCCCATATGGGTCCCGGGCGCCCAGCGCGGCAGCCATTCGCCGAGTTGACGCTGGGTCGCCTTCGAGTGGGTGAGGCGCGGCCTCGGGGCAATCCATCGCGGTTCGGCCGGGATGCGGGCGCGGCGATGCGCGCCGCCGAGAAGTCGGCCGCGCCCAACGGTGATCGCGCGGCGGGTTAGTCGTCACGGCGCGAAGCCGGCCTAATCGCGGCCACGCGTTGCGCCCGGCGCGGGCGAAACCGCCCAGCGCTGCGCCAATCCGGCCGCGAATATGGCGAGCGAGGCGAAGACGGCGAAGGCGTTCTCGAGAACCTGGCCGATTCGCGCCGACAGGAAGCCCGGCCCGTAACCCTGGGCGAGGTCCACGAACATCCACCCGACGAAGCTGACAACGACGAGACCCCACGACCAGGCCAGGCGTCCGCCCCGAACGGACAGCGCCAACAGCAGCATGGGGCTGACGAGCAGGAGACTCGCGAGGTCGGAGGACGCCGACAGGAGAGGCAGGACGAAGCTGGAGTCGCCGGCGAGAGTCGCTCGGGCCGAGCGGGCGAGGAGCGGGGCGACGGCAAGGAGCGCGAGCGTGGACACCACGGCGCTCCAGGCAATCTGTCGCCACGAGTCGAAGGCTCGCGCCAGCCCCGACGCGAACCACACCCGAGCCATGAACAGGGCTCCCAGGACTGCCGCGAGGTTCGCGAGGACCAGTAGGAGGATCGACAAATGCAGGTGCCCGGGGGTCGTCAGGACGAAGTGCGTCGGCCCTTCGATCCCGGTCCGAAGCACGAGACAGGCGTCGCCGAACGCCCAGAACCACCAACCCCAGCGCAGCAGATCGCCGAACCGGAAGCAACTCCCTGCCAGGAACTCTCCCCCGGCAGCGAGCGACCGCGTGGCGACCGCCGCCCAGAAAAACAGGGCTGCCCCGCCCCATGCCTCGGGCAGCAGCCAAGCCGCGACGAGGAATCCGACCATTCCGACCAACGGCAACAGGGCGAGACGGAAAACGTTCATGGGCCGATCCGGCGCTCCAGTTGCGCGAGGATCTCGTTGCTCTGCTCTGTGCCCACCAGGGTTCTCAGCATGGGCTGGAGCGCGCGGAGCAGCTCGGGCAGGTCGGCCGCGGTGAGCGCTCCAGGAGGTTTCTTCAGGCTCCGTTCCGAGAAGACTCGGACGGCATTTCGGGCGGTATTCGGCCCGAGCCAGCGCGCCAGGGTCTCCTCGACGTCGTCAGCCGGCGATCTGGCGACCATCCCGCACCCGACAGGCCGCCGGTGGTGACTCCAGTTCGTCGTGAGCTGCCTCGGGAGCGCCGTCGCGGGGCGCAAATACATTCCAGCGCCTCGACGCGGCCGCGTCAGCGGGATGCGAGCCACTCTTTCGCGAGCAACTCGTCATCAAAAACCTCACGCACCAGTTGATACTTGGCTCTATTGCTCAAGAACAGGAGTTTGTGAAAGGCGGTTCCTCCAACGAGCGCTTCGGCGAGAACGTACTTCCCCTTCTCGGGGGCGAAGCGCCTGATGGAGTCGGCCATCCGCTCGTCGAGTTGGGCGGTGGGGATGGTGAGCAGTCGGACCGACCCCAGCGGTTCCGCTGCGATCACGCGCATCGCCTTCTTCATCTCGGCGACGAAGTCCTCGGGCGCGAGGCCCGAGTAATCCACTCGCAGGATTCGACGGCCTTGGTGCTGGGTGAATTCCGCTCGGGGCATCGCGACACGACGAATTGCAGGGCAGCCCGCGCCGTCGCAGTACCTAACGGCCGACGAGGCGATGGCCGCTGGATCTGCGCCCTCGTGAGGGCAGGCCCCAAGGGTAAGCTGGATCCGCGACGGCGGGTGGCCGTGTCCTTAGGTTGGAACGCCACGCGGTGCGACCCCAAAGGGGGGCGAGTCGCTCGCGGCGGCGGTCCTCGTGGACTCCTCATCGACCCTAAGCGGCGGAATCTGCGACAGGTGAACGTGGGGAATTCTGGCGTTCTCTTACGCGACCGTCACCTTCTTCACGCCGCGCGCCTCGAGCAGCCTGCCCACCCGCGCGCGCGTGTCCCCCTGAAGCACCAACGTTCCGCCATCGACCACGCCCCCGCAACCGAGAGCCCGCTTCAACTCCCCTACCCAGGTCTCCAATTCACGAGGCGGGAGCTCGAGACTTTCCACCACCGTCACCGTCTTCCCACCGCGACCGGCCCGCTCCATCCGAACCACCGCACGGGCGGGCGGGGGCGGCGCGCGCGATGTCGGCGGCGAAGGCGGAGCACGCAAGACGTCGGGGCGTCTCGCCGCGAGTCCCGCGAACGCAGGGTTGAACGGGGCCGGGGAGGCTGCCGAGCGGGAGGGCTTGTCTCGCTTGCGCATACTTTATTCATGATGACATGCCGGCGCGCGTCCGGCAGCAGCGATCTCAGCCGAGCGTACGCCGCGAACACCTCCGGCTGGAACCCTCGAGGTCGACTCCGCCGGAACCCCATGCGCCTGGGGGGTCGCCGGTACGCACCACGTTCGCGGCGAGCATCGAGCTTCGCTCCGCACGCTCCACCTCCTCCCGGCAGAACCTTTGCGCCGCCGCCCGAGGGCTTCAGCCGAGCGAAGGCATCGGCCCAAGGCCGCTCGCTGGCAAGCCGGGCGGATGGCCAATGACTTCGAGGGGCGGGGCGAGGTCCAGCGTCTCCTGTTAAGTTAAGCATCGCGTCCGTCGAGAGGCTGACCGAGCGAACGAACGCCCTGCTCTCGCCGGCCTCTCCGCGGCGGGTTGGATGTCGCGACCGCACAAGTCCGCTCCGAGCGCGTTGCCGACCTCGCTTCGATCGATCGGCAGCGTCTGGAACTGCTGGCCTCCTTGACTCCCGAGCGGATTGCCGCAGCCAGCGGCATCGAACTTCAGCGCGTCGCCCTCCTGACACAGCTCGACGAACTTCGCCGCACGGGTGTCACCAACGTGCACGAGCTCACGACCCGCATCATTCGTCGCGGCTCGCGGGCTGTTGCGCTCCTGCTCGTGCTCGCCGCGGGCCTCGCCTTGATTGTTCGCCGCTTCGGATCCCGGGCCGGGGCCAGGGGCGACGCGCTGCTCCGAGGCGCCACCGCCCCGCCGGGGCTGGGAGCATGGATCCCGCGGTCCTTGCAGACGCCGTTCGCCCCGGGTCAGCGCACGCGCGCCCCTCGCTCGAGGAGCAGCTGCCGCAGAATAGAGCGGTGGCACCGAGTCTCGTCGTGGCAGTAGCAGCCGACCGCGAAATCGGTGCCGTGAGAGAGCGCCGCGAGCAGGTCGAGAACGCGACTCGCTTCCGGCGACGCCATCTCGGAGCGGTACCGACGCGCGAAGTCGACGCGCGCCTTTTCCGTGCCTGCCGCCTTGGCCAGGCGGACTAACGACGCCGAAGGGGCGAGCAAGGGAAGCCATACGTCATACCAGTCGTCCGAGGAGAATCGATCCCTCGGTACACCCCTCGGCGGGCGGCGAACGGTCCCGATGCGCAGCCCCTCCTTTCGCCCGCGCGGGCTGCCGAGACGGACAATGTGGACGCTCATGTGGCCCCCACTGCCAGGTGACGATTGCTGCCGGAGGATACGATCCGCGGCGCTGCGCGACCAGCGAGCGGCACCCGGATGGCCGCGCTTGGCGGCGAGAGGTCTATCCCGCCCGCCGTTTCACACAGGTGGAAGCGGGAGGGGACCGAAGAACATTCGCAGCAACCTTTCCCTGCCCAGGACGCGCGCCATCTCGGTCGTCGTGCAGTAGATGAGGATCAGCAGGAAGAAGTGTGGCCAAACGTTTCGCTCGCCTGTGGCTCGTCGGCGTTTGGACCCGGCTGGAGCAAGTCGGACCGCGAGTCATGGATTGAAGAGGCGGGGGCTCCCACCTCCTCCCTCAGTTGCTCGGCGGGGGCAGGCTTTCCAGTTCGTGGAGCCTCTTCAGCGCCGCGGCTGCCTTCAGCGTGTTGTAGTTGATGTTGCCGGCATTGAGGCTCGACCCCTCCTGGAAGGGGAACTTCGGGATCGTCTGGAGGAATTCCTTCAGCTTCTGCTGCACCGGCACGAAGAGCCAGATGTTGTCCGCGTACCAGCGAATGTACATCTGTGACTCGAACGGCATCCTCTCGTAGGGATCCGCGCGCAGGTTCACGATGATTGGCCAGCTGGTGATCTTGCGGGTCCCGAGAGCGATGTTCCCGTCGATCCCGGCGAAACTCACCTTCCAGTCGTTCCAGCGGACCGCGTTCAACTCCCCGCCCTGGCCGAAGTAGAAGATCTCCTCGCGCGGCCCCTTCTTCACCTCCCCCTTGAAGTAGGGGAGGAAGCTGTAGCCGTCGGCGTGGACCTTCCAGGTCTTGCCGTTCGCCGTATAGCCCTGCGCCAGCTTCTCCGTGATGTCCGGCACGCCCGCCGCCGCGAGCAAGGTCGGCATCCAGTCCTCCTGGGAGAAAATCTCGTTGTGCTTGGACCCCGGCTTGATGACGCCGGGCCAGCGGACGAGCATGGGAACGCGCATGCCGCCCTCCCAGGTGGTGCCCTTCTCGCCGTGGAACGGCGTGATTCCCCCGTCGGGCCAGGTGGCCGTCTCGGCCCCGTTGTCGGTGCCGTAGACCACGATGGTGTCGTTGGCGATCCCGAGGTCGTCAAGCTTCTTCAGGAGCCCGCCGACCATGTCGTCGTGCTCGACCATGCCATCGGGGTACAGGCCAATCCCGGTGCGCCCCTGGGCGGACGGCTTCAGGTGGGTCCAGACGTGCATCCGCGTCGTGTTGAACCACACGAAGAAGGGCTTCTTGTCCTTCAACGACTTGTCGATGAACTTGTTCGCAGCGTCGTAGATCTCCAGGTCCACGGTCGGCATGCGTGCCGCCGTGAGAGGCCCCGTGTCCTCGATCCGCTGCCCGCCCTTGCCATCAGACCACGAGTGGATCACGCCCCGCGGCCCGAACTTCTTTCGGAAGGCCGGGTCCTTGGGATAGTAGTAGGTCTCCGGCTCCTCCTCGGCATTGAGGTGGTAGAGGTTGCCCAGGAACTCATCGAACCCGTGCATCGTCGGCAGGTGGCTGTCTCGGTCGCCGAGGTGGTTCTTCCCGAACTGGCCGGTGGCATAACCCTGGGACTTCAGGAGGTCCGCGATGGTCGGCGCCCACTCCGGGATTCCCTGCGGGGACCCCGGCATGCCGATGGTGAGCAGCCCGGTTCGGAAAGGATGCTCGCCCAGAATGAAGGAGGCCCGCCCCGCGGTGCAGCTCTGCTGCGCGTAAGCATCGGTGAATAGCGCGCCCTCCTTCGCGATACGGTCGATGTTGGGCGTCTCGTAGCCCATGATCCCGTGGTTGTAGGCGCTGATGTTGTGGACGCCGATGTCGTCGCCCCAGATCACGAGGATATTCGGCTTCTTCTGCTGCCCGAGGGCCACCGCAGGTATCCCGGTGGCCAGCGCGACGGCGACCACTCCGATCTTCAAGGCGAACGCTCTCATGGTTCCTCCACCCCGCCGGGGTCGACGGCGAGCGGCGGGGAACGCTACCATCGTTTCCGCGGCGGTGGACCATCCCAAGGAGCTTCGCCCCCATTGGTGGAGCGCCGCCGACCGTTGGGTCCCACGAAAGAGAGGGGCTTGATGCGGCGCCGCCGGTAGGTTTGCCCTCCGGCGCCCCGGAAGCCCGGCCCGGTCCCTGCCCTCCGCCCTCGCCAAGACCCCAGGTGTCTTGGCTCGGTGCGGAGAGTCGGAATAGGGGATCCCTGGCATGCGCTCCACTGGACGGCCGCAGATCGCGGCCGACACCACGATCCCGGGGATGGACGGGACCCAAGGAGGTTCCGATCCCGGGTCAACGGTAGGGAGGGAGCGCTTCATTGGCGTCGGCGAACCACGGGAGGCCGCGCGTCCGGAGTTTCTCGCCTCACCTACGGTACGACCACCCGATCGTAACCGAGAGGTTGTAGTCGTTGTTGGACCCCGACTCCGGCGGCCGGCTATCGTAGGTGTCGCTGACGTTCAGCCCGACGTTGAAGTCGCTGAAGAGCTCATACTTCACGCGGATGTTGGTCTCCACGCGAACACGCCCGAGGTCTGTGAAGTAAGGGTACGCCGCGACCGAGATCCCGGCGTCGAGCTTGGGGCTGTCATAGCGAAAGACCTCCCACGAGCCGGCCAGGTACCCGGTGAGGTACCAGGAAGGGTCACCAGTCGAATACTGCTCGCGGACCCCGGCGAGCCCGGCCTTTGCCGTGAGTTCCATCGAGTTGTTCTGGATCGCCGAGTACGCCGCTCCGCCAGACAGGGTGAGGCGGAGCTTCAGATCCAGTTCGCTGTTTTGCTCGGCACCAAGGGAGAGCTGGGCCATCCAGCGGCCGAAGTAGAGGTCGCCGATGAGTTGGATGGACCCGTTCGAGGCGGTGGCGACGTTGCTGCTGTCCTGCACGTACAGGCTGTACTGCAGGCTCGTGCCCATGCGCTCCCCCCGGTAGGCGACCAAGCCGTCGGTGTTGAGCGTGACGGCCTTGTTCGCCTTGGCGAGCGCGAAACCCAGGTCCAGGTACGCGCTGAGCCTGCTGAAGAATCCGGCCTCGAGTGGGACGAGGGCAACCACATCGGCGATCGGGATCGTCGTCCCGTCGTCAAGCTGCACTGCGCCGTCTCCGCCCCCGGACGGCAGGCGGAGTGCGCTGTAGCGTCGTTCTCCCGCCGAGGTCTCGACCTCGTAGGTGTAGGTGCTCGTCACTCGGACGACCTTCAACCACTCGATCGAGAGTCGTCCAGCGTCGTCGGTCTTGTAGTCGAGCTTCCCCCGAGCCAGGCCCATGATCTCGCCGTTGATGTTGTTCCCGTTCACCAGCACCACGAGGTCAGATTTCTCCCTCGCGGCGGCTGGAAGGGCGACGGCGAGCGCGAGAAGCACTGCACCCGTCCCGGGGCGGGCGGCAACACGCGCCCTCAACGCGCGCCCGGGCCCACGAACCCGCTCCCGCGACGAACACGGCGTTGCGCAAGCATCATGGCGTCACTCCTCCGAACGCCCGCGGAATGTAGCGCAGACGGAACCGAAACCGAAGGTGCAACCTGACGAAGAGCCGAACCTTCATTCGGCCGAAGCGTGAATGCCGGGATCCAGGGCCATGGCCACGCGTGTGGGCCGCGCTCGGAAGCCGCTGTCCCCGGCCGCGCGGTCCGTGCGCGAAACCGGGAATGCCGCGAATGTCGGGCCCACCGGCGGTCGCCGCGATCGCGAGCCGGCGGTGAGGACCCTCACCCAGGAGGCCGGTTCCGACCTGCGGCACCGTTCGCCAGGCGCTCGTAAAGGTCGATGAGCTTCTCGACCGAAGCCTCGACGCGGTACCGCTGGGCCGCCTGCTGGTAGCCGACGCGAGCGCGCTCGAGTGCCTCCGGATGGTCGATCCAATCGTCGATCTTGCGGGTGAGGTCCTCCCGGGAGCCCGTCTCGAACAGGAACGAGTCCGACAGCGCGAACTGCGAGGTCGCGCTGAGCGGTGAGCGCGCGATCAGGCATGGCAGGCCACAGGCCATGGCTTCCAGCACCGACATGCACTCCACCTCCACGTCGGCCGCGTGGACGCAAAGGTCGGCTCCGCTGTAGTAGGGGATGAGCTCGTGGGGCTTCAGCCAGCGGAAGACGGGCTCTTGCGTCAGCGCCCGCCCCTGTGCCACGAGGCGCTCCCGCAGGGGCCCGTCACCGAGAATGACCAGCTGAATGCGGCTCTCGTGGCGCGACTTCCGGATGGCCTCGATGAGGAGGTCGTGCTGCTTCTCGCGCGCCAGGCGCCCCACCGAAAGGATCACGAACTTCCCGCCGAACTGCGGGCACTCCGCACGGGGCAGCGGACGGTACTCCGGCGGAACACCGTTCGAGATCACCGTGGATGGCACCCGGAGACCGTACCGGCCTAGCTCCTCCTGGGCGAAGGCGCTCGGGCAGACCACGTGGTCGGACCGGTTGTAGGTCGTTCGCAAGAAGAAGCGATAGACCCACCTCACCATCGTCGGGCTGTGGATGTTCACGTTGTGCAGAAGGTGCTCGGCCTGGACGTGGAAGGTCGAGACCACTGGGACCTTCGCCCTCCTCGCGACCTTGATGGCCTGGATCCCCAGATAGAATGGAAACTGGTTGTGAAGCACATCCTGGCGCGCCAGAGTCTCTTCGAGGATGCGCCGATCTGGCCACGCGAAAGGCAACCGCATCTTCTCCATGATGGCGCCCGGCGTCGGGATCACGAACGCCTTCAGCGGAACCTTCCCAGGCATCGGCTCACCCGTGGCGAGCACCTCCACGGTGTGGCCTCGCTCGCGAAGGAGTTCGGAGAAGCGCCGCGTTGAGACGACGGCTCCATTGTTCGCGTCGTCCCAGGCATCGATGACCATCGCGATCCGAAGTGGCCGTCGCGCCTCGGCGGACGCGGGCTGTCCGGGCGACCCACCCTGCGTCATGACGCCGCTCTCCACTCGGCGGACGACCCGGTCGCCAGGCTCACGATGAAGCCGGGGACCGTGGCGAGTCGCGTGCGCGAGAAGGGACCGCCGCTGAGGCGCAAGGAACACGGCAAGGAGCGTACGAGCGTTCGGTGACCTAGTTCCTCGGGCGCGCACGGGACCGAGACTTGAGCGAACGCCAATCCTGCACGTCTCGCCACATCGGCCTTCACCGCCGGTGGTCTCGTGGCAGGAAACGGGAAGGCCGCGGAGGTCATCCAGGCGTCGAGCCATTGCGCCAGTCTTCGCTGAACGAGCATGAGGAACCTCACCCAGATTTGGGATTGGGCGACTGCTGCCTTTCGGCCTCGAGCAAGGCCCGACTCGACTCTCGTGAGTGCGTGGAGCCGGACTTCGCTTCGATCGGAGGCTAATCGATATCTGGAGGCCTGAGCCCCGAAAAAATACCAGATTCGCGGGCCATCGTGTTGCGCGCCTTCCTCGCCCGTCTTGGGAGCGCCCACCGACCGGCGCCCGGGTGCCGCGGTGCCGCCGAGCGACACCTGGGGAAGGCATCGTCGAACGCGTCGGAGAGGGTCGTCGTCCACCGTCAGCAACGGTCCACCGGCGCGATGTCCAGAACGATCGATCACCAAGGCAGCGCTGATCCACCGTTCCCGCGGCCTGCTCGGCCCGCTCCGCCTCGCGCGGCCTGTGTTCGCCGCTGTCCCTCAAGGATGACCCGATGGCCGCCGTTCTCTACTTCACGGCCGGCCTCGTACACCACTCAACCGGAGGTTACTCGTTCAACTGCGATCACCTGACGTCGCCGGCGGGCGCCCAACCTGTAAGGGCCCCTCACCGACGGTGCAGGAACTCCACGGAGCCACGGGCGCGTCGGGGCTCCTACCGCGATTCACTCGTTCAGCGCGCGAGGAAGGACTGCACCACCGCGACCGTCCGGGCCGGGTCCTCCTCATGGGGAACGTGTCCCAGGTCCTCGAAGATGGTGAGCTGGCTGCCGGCGATGTCCTCCTGGAAGCGCTGAGCGGCACTCCTGGGAATCAGGTGATCCTGGCCGCCCCACAGAATCAGCGTCGGCTGCCGGACCTGCTTGATCTGCTCCCAGAGCTCGCCCCTCGGAACCTGGTCCAGGCGCTCCGGGAGCGCGCTTCGGTTACCTTCGCGCAGGGCGAGCTCGTAATACCGGTCGACGAGGTCTGGCGTAATCCGGTCCGGGTGCCCGTAGACGTTCCGCACGCTCGACTCGATGATTCCCCGCGGGAGCAGATTCCTCATGAGCGGCTGCAGGGCCTTCACGTGCGCGAGCTTGAACCCGATGGGAATGGACTGCGGGTTGAACGGGTAACCCGACGCATCCACGAGCACGAGCAGGCTCACGCGATCCGGATGGTCCACCGCCACCTTCCAGGCCACGTTGCCGCCGAAGGAGTTGCCGCCGATGACGGCCGTCCGGACGCCGAGCTGGTCCATCACAGCCGTGACGAAGCGTACGTAAGCGCTGATCCGGTAGTCGCCGTGCGGCGTCGGTCCGGTCAGGCCGAAGCCCGGCATGTCCATGCGGATCACGCGGCGCCGCCCCCGGAGCGCAGCCGCCCAGCCATCCCACGTGTGCAGGCTCGCCGAGGTACCGTGCAGGAGAACGATCGGCTCCGGGTCGTCGCGAGGCCCCTCGTCGCGCAGGTGCACCCGCATGCCGTTCACTACGACGAATTGCGAGGGCGGCTGGGCCCATCGAGCGGTCAGTGCTTCCACGGGCCGATCTGGCGCCCACGAGGTGGCCACACCCCATCCCGCCAGGACGGCGGCCAAAGCGATGACCGCGCCCGCGAGATTCCTGCCCTTCATCTCCTCTCTCCTGCGTGTTCGCCGAGTAAGACGCGGGTCAACGCCTCATTCGAGGCGTCGCCCGGGTTCAGATGAGCACCGCAGGGGCCCCTGGGACCGACCGCCGGCGACAAGCACGGCCCCGCCTCGCTGACGTGCATCGGCTCCTTCACGGGCTTCCCAGCGTGGCACTTCAGTTCGACCAGTCCTCCGATGCGCCGCCGAAGTACTTGCGCGCGTCGAGCCGGAGCCGCAAGTACACGAACCAACTCGGCGCCAGCCCGGTGTAGGACGCATTGCCCTGCTGCGGGAGTACGGCGTTCTGCGGGAACTCGACGCTGAAGCCGACCTGAAAATTCGCGGCGAGCGAGAGCGTGGTTGCGAACGCTCTCGGCGGTGCGTACTCAAACACGGGGAAGTCGAACTCCAGCGACTTGTAATCGACGAGCTGCGATGTCGCCGGGTTCGGCGGGGTGGTCGGGGTCGCGATCCATTGGTCTTTCGATCCCACGTATCCCCACAGCGTGAGGCCAACCTCGCGGCCGGCCATGAACTGGAACGTCCCCAGGCTGGTCGGCATCGGACGCTGGACGCCGAGGAGGCCTCCGCTGGAGGAGGCGAACACGACCTCCTGCAGCGCGTCCTTGGAGGTGAAGAAGAGTACCGGCCCCACCAACAAGAGATCGAACGGGACGACGTAGTAGGGCATCCGGAGAGCGAGCTTGAGGGCCGAGCGTGCCGGCACTCTCGGGAGCGCCGGATTGGTCCGCTTGCCGCCCGGGCATCCAGGGCAGGTTACGTCCAGCTGTGCGGGATCTGCGACGAAGGTCGCCTGCGCCCACACTTGCCCGTCCATGGCCTTCGTCAGGACACCCTCGAGGCCGTAGCCGAACCGGGCTCCCACCTCAAACTCGGAGCGGAACCGCCAGCCCGCCTCGGTGTCGTAGCCGCTGAAGGCAGGGCCGATTGTGATCCCGGCAACGACACCGGCGAATGGCCCGATGTCGGCGCGCGCGCGCGGAGGGTGGATGGATGTCTGGTCGCCCGACGGCACCGGCGTCTTCTGCAGGGTCTTCACGGCCTCCGCCTTCGCCACGGCGTCGAGGGGCATGGGCGGCAGCGTCTTCGCCTTGCAGAAGTCGAGGTCCTCGACCGCCTTCTCCTCCGGCGTCATGGGCGCGGGCGATACCCGCAGCGACCCCGTCGCGGCTGCGGTGAGCTGCGACAGGCTCTTCCGGATGGTCGTCCCGGCGACCTTCATCTCTCGTTCCAGCATGTGAGCGTCCCCGTGGCTTGCGAAGAGATCCCCGTCCCAGGTCATGCTGGTGAGCCCGATCTCGCAGTAGAGGTCGTGGGTTCCCTTCTGCCAGGCGGCCGTTCCCCACGTCGCCGCGTAGTGGCCCGAGGAGAAAGAGTCCTCGAGAAAATGGAGGGCGATGCCCTCCGCAAGGAGCGTGCGCCGCGCGAGATCCGGCCGGGTGGCGTCAGGCGCGGCGTGGTATTGCGCGGCCAGCCGAAGCGCCAGCACGTGGTACTGGACGTACATCGCGGTTGCGTTCACGCCCGCTCCCTCGGCGAGCGTCTTGTCCACGTACGATGCGATGGTCTCGGGCTCATCGATGCCCGCGCGAGGCATGAGGAAGTGAGCGTTGTTGCCGGCCGCCCGGGTCAGGTAGGCGGGGTCGACGTACTGCATGGCGAGATGTGATCGGTTCCACACCTCGAGACGCTCGGGAGAGGCGCCCGCCTCGGCGAGCTTGACCTTGGTTTGCTCCGCTACCCAGACGACCTTCCTTCCCCACTCTTGCCGCTCCGTCACTGCCCTGAGGTCCGCGGTGGAACAGGAATGGTCGCCTCCGAGCGCCGGGTAGGACGGGAAATCGATGCAGACCGCGCTCCACTCTCCGAACTTGGAGCGGGGCTCCGCACCCTTGCTCACCAGCGTGGTGCAGAGCTGCGGTCCCGCTTCGGAGGTCAGCTCGCCCCACATCGTCTCGAGCGTCCGCCGCTCGGCCGCAGACAGGCCTCGCACGGCCTCGACGGCGATGTCTCGATGCTCGGGCCAGATCCAGGCCGCGGCCGGCGAGGGAACGACGAGGGCCACGAGGAGAAGCAAAGGGCCTATCCGTGCACCAATCGTGTGCAGGCGGCGAGCACAGCGGAGAGACCCCGGGCCCAGCTGTTCGATCCTCTGATCCGTGACGCGGTCCATGGCCGCAAGCATGCGCACACTCGGTGGTGGCGCGTCCAGGTGAACGAATGCCTCTCTGCCGCTCCGCGCCGGGGGCAATGCCTCGGGACGTCAGGGCTTCGCCCCGGGCTGCAACACCACGCGCATGAGCCCCTCCTGGGCAACGCTCGCGATGAGGCGCCCACGGCGGTCGAACACAAGTCCGCGCGCCAATCCGCGTGCCATCTGGGCCGACGGCGAGTCCATCGCGTAGAGGAGCCAGTCGTCGACGCGCCCGGCACGGTGGAACCAGAGCGCATGGTCGATCGACGCGACGACCATCGAACGCTCATACCAGCTCCTGCCGTGCGGCCGGAGCGCGGTCCCGATCAGCTGGAAGTCCGACGCGTACGCGAGGAGGCAGCGGTGAAGCCGCGGATCGTCGGGGATGCGGTCGACGGCCCGAAACCAGATCGCCTGCCGCGGCTCACCCGGCGCAGGGCGGAGCGGATTGCTCGGCTCGACCGGCCGGAACTCGATCGCGCTGGGCGCTCGCAGCGCTTCGGCGAGATTCGACGCCGGGCTGGCCTCGGACAGCCACCGCTCGTGGAGCTCGTCCGAGGGCGAAAGCGCCTCGGGCGGTGGCACGTCGGGCATTGGCGCGGCGTGCTCCAAGCCCGCCTCGGGGGCCTGGAACGACGCGATCATGGATAGGATGGGCCTCCCGTGCTGGATCGCCTGCACGCGCCTCGCCGAGAAGCTCCTCCCGTCGCGGAGGCGATCCACCTGGTAGATGATGGGAGCGCCAGCGTCGCCAGGCAACAAGAAGTAGGCGTGCAGCGAATGCGGAACTCGGCCGTCCACGGTGCGTTCGGCCGCGACGAGCGCCTGTCCGATCACCTGGCCCCCGAATACCCTGGGGCCACCCATGTGCTTCGACTGGCCGCGGAAAAGGTTCACCTCGAGCGGCTCGAGGTCGAGCTGGCGTATCAGCGCGTCAAGTGTCTCGTTCAAGTTCCAGTCTCCCGATCGGCCAGTCTCGGAAGCGCGCCGCCCTCACGCCCGGGTTCCCCCCCAGACGGGCTCTCGAGCGTGCGCCACTGCGGACGAGCCGGGTGCCTTCGACCCGAGGACAGGACAGGCACCCGATGGTCGTCGACGGTGCCGGTCGCGTGTTCGCGACACCAAGGCTGCGAGCCGCGCCTTTGGTTCACCCTCACCGCGGGATGGGGGGCCGCCCATAGGCGACACCGGCGATCGGCTCATCCAGGATGGCCTGCTTTAGGGCCTCCAGCACATCCAGGCAGACGGTCATGGCCTTGCGCTTCTGGCTTAGCGACTTGGCCAGCGAACGGACGTTGGTGTTCTCTCGTGAGAGAGCCACGATGCGGCCTTCGAGTTCGCCGTAGCGGGCGAAGCACGCGAGCGCAGTCGCGACGTCGGCGTCGCCCTTGGACCCAGGGAGCGCCGCTAGGCCGTCCAGATCCTTTCGCGCCTCCGCTGCCTCCGTGGCCATCGAGGTCTCCATCTGATCCATCCTGGAATCGCTTTCCTCGGCGATGTGTGGAGCGAGAAGCGTCTGGATACGGAGAGCCGCGATCTCCACTCCGAAGGCGAGCGACATGGATCGCTTCGCGTCCGGCGAGTTGGCGCGCTTCGCGACCACGCGGGAGAGGGCGGCGCTCATCTCCGCGAGTGTGTCCGCTGCGGGGCCAAACGCCAGCGCGTAGGCCTTGATGTTCGTGTTCTTCACCGCAAGGCCTAGCACCTCGTCGTCGACGCGCTTCAGCTCAGCGAAGGCCTCGGAGAACTGGGAGAGCAGGTCCCTCTCGCGCTGGGTGCCTCCGCTGGCGAGAACCTTGCCAAGTTCCAGGCGTTCCCGCTCGACCTCCGCGGTTGCTGCGCGGGCCTGGTCGGCGAACTTCTGGGAGTCCTCATCGGTGGTCGCGAGCACCGCGCTCTTCTCCGCCTCCGAAGCGGATGCGAGGGCGAGTTGCATCCGGCTCACCACGTCGACGCGGCTGGCCTTGAAGGCAAGTTGCTGGGCCGGGTTTGACTCCTGATGGAAGTGCCACACCACCAGCAGGGCGATCGCCAGAATCACGGCCCCTGCGACCATCCATAGAGCGTCTGCGGTGTTGGGTTTGATCTTCATGCTGCCCTCCCGAGAGCTCGACGCGATCGTGGACAACGCTCGATGGCTGAATTATGCGGCAACCGCCGCCCAGTGGACTCCCATTTGACGGTCGGCATCGCGATTTCGGGGCTCGAACTGCGCGATCACGCCCCTTCGGGATAGCCGGGAAGCCGTTCTCTGCAACGCCGCGTTCATGGAGTCTTTTGGGGGCGCGCACGTGGGGCCAGCTGGGTAGGCGGCCGCTCCCTACCGCGGCTGTGCCTCGCGACGAGACGACTATTCTGTGTAGATCTCGGAGGTCACGAGATAGCTCAGGCTGTCCCATCCGCCGGCGACCAGCACCTGTCCTGAAACCAGGATCGTCGCGGTGAACTCGCTCCGGGCATTTGCCATCGCCCCCGCTGCCCGCCACGTCCCGGTTGCCGGGTCGTAGGTCTCGGCGCTCGAGACGCAACCGATGCCGCTCCATCCACCCGCGACCAGGACCTTCCCGGACGGGAGTTGCGCCGCGGCGTGAATGGCCCGCTTGCTCGACATCGAACCCGTCGTCGTCCAGATCCCGGTCGCCGGATCGTATACCTCAGCACTGGCGAGAGAGCCTGTCGTGTTCTCTCCCCCGGCGACCAGCACCTTCCCCGACGGGAGGAGCGTCGCCGTGTGGCTGCTCCGCGCGCTCGTCATCGAACCCGTCGGCGTCCAGGTCCCCGCGCCCGGATCGAACACCTCCGCGCCCGAGAAATAGGTCGCCCCGTTCCATCCGCCGGCGACGAGAACCTTTCCCGACGGAAGGAGGGTGGCCGTGTGGCTGCCGCGCGCGTTCGTCATTGACCCCGTCGGCGTCCAGGTCCCCGCTGCCGGGTCGTACACCTCCGCGCTCGGCAGGAAGGCCGTGCCGTCCCCTCCACCGGCTACCAGCACCATCCCCGACGGCAGCAGGGTTGCGGTGTGATCCCCGCGCACGATCGCCATCGAACCCGTCGCCCCCCAGGATCCCGTCGCTGGATCGAAGACTTCCGCGCTTGCAAGAAATACCGTGCCGCTCCATCCGCCGGCGACCAGCACCTTGTCCGACGGCAGGAGTGCCGTCGACGTGTGAACGATTCGCCCGTTCGCCATTGACCCGGTCGTCGCCCACAACCCGGTCGCCGGGTCGAACATCTCCGCGCTCGGGAAATACGCCGCACCGTTCCACCCGCCCGCGACGAGCACCTTCCCCGACGCAAGCAGGGTCGCCGCGTGCTCGCTCCGCGAGTTCGCCATTGAACCCAGCGCGGTCCACGTCCCGCTGCTGCCCGAACCGGCGCTGGAACCACCGCAGCCGCCGCACGCCAAGAGCAGTGCACTGCCTGCCAGCGCCACGACAAGAAGTGAAGGAGACCGCACGAGCACCTCGTTGATTCGCCGAAAGCTCGGAAGGGTGGATTCTTAGCAGAGTTTCTTCGCCGACGGCATCGCGCATGGATTCGCACACGGCCTCGCCCTCCGCTTTCGAAGCGAACGAAGGGCGGCGGCGACGGGCAACCA
>Ga0335071_10001477_pt1 | contig 25327 bp, 19 predicted proteins | sample Lox_Sample_15_FD_206724 | JGI IMG/M metagenome (GOLD analysis project Ga0335071, IMG submission 206724) | Soil microbial communities from Loxahatchee National Wildlife Refuge, Florida, United States - Lox_Sample_1.5 | ecosystem: Environmental > Terrestrial > Soil > Wetlands | place: USA...
ATTGCCTATTGGGTGGGGGGGGGGGGGGGGCCCGCCCCCGCGACAGCCGGCAGGGATGCCGGCGCTACAAGATAGACCTCAGTGCGCCGAGTGGCCGTTGTCTTCTTTGCTGCTGGTTGCGAACAGAATGCAAACTGCAAACGTGGCAATAATGACGGGAACGACCACAAACGGGGAAGAGATGTGCATGGGTGTGCGCGGCTCCTTGCTTCGCTTAGGGTAACAAATCGAGCTTTAAGCTCTCAGCCTTCAGGACTCTTCGCCCGTCAGGCACAATGCCTTAACCGTCGAACTGAGAGCTGACGGCTGAAAGCTTGCCGCTAATTCCCTTGGCCCTTCGTCCCCTTGTTTCCTGCATCTGGATAGTCCACCCTCACCGTCAGAATCTCGTAGGGATGGATCGGCGCCTTCACCACATCGCCGGTGACCGCCAGAGGATCGCCTTCGGGCTTTTCCATCAGATTCGTGACCGTCGCTCCCGTCGCACCCGGAGGCACGTGAAACTCGACCGTCGCATCCTTCCCTGCCCACTCATACACGCGGAAGATGAGTCCGTTCGCATCCTCCGCCTTCTTTACGGCCGTTAGCACGACGTTGTCCGGCTCGACCGAAGCGAAGGAGTGCTCGGCAGGCAGCGATCCAGCGTGCGCCGTAGTCACGACCGCCTGCAGCGGGTAGTCGTACTCCCAGCCGTGACGCACCGTCATCGCCTCTTTCCACGTGCCCGCGTGCGGATAGAGCGCGTAGTGGAAGTGATGATGCCCCTGGTCGGCCTCGGGATCGGGCCAGGTGGGCGAGCGCAGCAGCGTCAACCGCAGCACGTTGCCCGCGTCGTCGTAGCCGTACTTATCCTTGTTGAGAATGCTCAGGCCGTGCACCTTGCCGTCCGCGCCCGCGCCCGACAAATCGGCCCAGCGCATCGCCTCAACCTCGAACTGCGCCTTTTCCCAACTATTGTTGCGCGTCGTCGGCCGCTCGATTTCGCCATAGGGAACCTCGTACGTGGCGAAATCGTTGTTCACACTGAGCGGAAACGCCGCCTTGAGCAGAATGTGCCTCTCGTGCCAGTCAAAATCGTTCTCGATGTCGACGATGTCGTCTTTGAGCGAGATGGTCTGCACGAACTTTGAACTCTGCCAGTGCCGCGTCACCCGGATAGCCGAATCGCCGTGCGCGTCTCTTACCGCCTCCACGGCGTCGGCGTGATCGATGGTGGTCGGCGGGACATCGAGAGTGCCCGGATCGATGTTCCACGCGTCGTATTCCTTTGGAGTGTCTTTGAAGAACTGAAGCTGATTTCCACAAGAGCCCGACGCAAGCGCCTCAAGCTTGCTCTTCTTATCCGACAAACTCGTGATGCAGCCCGTGGTCTTGTCGACGGCAACACCGACACTCCCATTTCCCAGAACGAGATTGTTTCCTTCGGAAGCTGCGGGCCGGGCGATTGATTGCGTCTGCGCCGGCTTGGAGACAATCCGCACGATCTTGTACCCCAGCGCAGGAACATCGGAGACATGAAGCTCAAGCTCCGTTGCATCGCTTCCTGGATCGTGCGAAACCACGTGACTCCAGTCGCCGCTCCCCGATTCGATCGCCGGCGCAGAACCCGCGGCAGCGGACGGCAACTGCACCTTCACGTTCACGTCACCTGAACTCACCCACCCCAGCGGGTTGTACACGAGAACTGGAATTCCGTCGCCGCCGGTTTTCACCCGCTCCGCGACCGTCTCCAGCGCTTTGGCCGAAATCTCGTTCGTCGACCAGCGCACTACGTCGTAGTCCTTCTGCGCATCCTTATAGATCACGCCGATGCCCGAGCCGGCAGCCAGGTCGTGGAACTGGTTGAACAACACCTTCTTCCAATCTTCTGTCAGCTCGTCTGCCGGATACTTCGATCCATAAAGCCACGCGATCGAAGAAAACTTCTCGGCATTCAGCACTTCCTCTTCCGCGGTGCGCATGTTGTGCTTGTGATTGGCCTGCGTGGTGTAAACGCCGCGGTGGTATTCGAAGTAAAGCTCGCTCTTCCACGTCGGGATCGACACCTGGCCCGCCACTGCCGCCGGCGCCTCATATCCTTTGGCAATCGACTGGTAGTTCCAGGTGCGGCTCTCCGGCGCAATCTGCTTCTCCACATCCGAGAAATAGTTCTGCGCGATGCCGAACTCGTACGTCGGAGTCACGTGATTGTCAGCGGCCCAGTGGAATCCCTGGTCGAGCATGGCCCGAGTCGGCCCTCCGCCGTGATCGCCCACGCCATAGAGGTCCATCATGTCGGTCAAGCCTGCAGCTCTTTGGCGCGCGGCCACCAGATCCCGGCTGAGCCGCACCGGGCTCAGGTCGTCGTTGCCATAGTCGTGCGGGAAATAAGTCAGCACCTTCGACCCATCCGGTGACTCCCACCAGAACAGCTTGAAGGGCAGTTGATTGGTGTCGTTCCACGTCATCTTCTGCGTGACAAAGTAGTCCACGCCGCTTTTCTTGTAGATCTGCGGCAACTGCCACGTGTAGCCGAACGAATCCGGGTTCCAGCCGATGCGCACATCCACGCCGTAGGCCTGCTTGTACCAGCGCTTGCCCACCAGGAGCTGCCGCACGAGCGACTCGCCGTCGGGCATGTTCAGGTCGGGCTCAACCCACATGCCGCCCACGATCTCCCACCGGCCTTCCGCGATGCGCTTCTTGATCTCGGCGTTCATCTCGGGATACTTCTGCGACATCCACTCGTTATAGGCCGCGGCCGACTGCGTGTAGGTGTAGCCGGGATATTCGTTCATCAGTTGCAGCGCGGTGCCGAAGGTGCGCCGCACCACGTCCACGGTTTCGGTCCACGGCCAGAGCCAGGCCGCGTCAATGTGCGAGTTGCCGGTAAGATGAAACGTCGCCGACTGCAGCAGAGCCTTGATCTCGCTAAGCTCCGTGTGTGCGTCCTTCAGGCTGGCGTCGAACTTGGCCTGGTCGCCCGAATCGAGAGCCTGAATGTCCACCACGGCAATGGCATCGTTCAGAATCTCCATTTTGCCGCCGTCGCCGGGAGCCAGGCTCGGGACCAGCGTCGCCGCGGCAACAAACTCTTCGCGAAGGTCTTCGGGATTGGGCCGGTTCTCAGGAAAATCAACGCGCAGCATCGCGCCGCGGAATCTCTTGATATCCACGGTCTGCAGCAGCTTCACCGCGACTACAACCTTGTCGCCGGGCCGCACGTCGTCGAGCAGCACCACCGGTTCCAGGTCCTCGCCCATCGCCGCCCGCCGCCCGTTGAAGTACAGAATCTCGGGCATGGGCCCATTGGCGTCAGCGCGGAACTGAAACCAGATGCGCGCGCCCGTCAGATCGTAACCATGCAGGGTGGTGGGGATCTGAAATGTCTGCCGGAACCACACCGCGTCCATCGACGTTTCGTGATCGGGAGCAATCGTTTGCCATCCGCTGTCGTCCAGGTTCACGCTCTCGCCATGAGCGATGTCCCCGGTGTGCATCTTCCAGGCAACGGTGGGCAACTCGCTCAGGCTGGCCAGCCGTGCGATCACGTCGCGCGACGTCTGCGGCAAATTGGCGCCGGGCACAGGTTCGCCGGTCTGAGCGGCCGCGGACAGGGCTGTGAGCGCGGCAACGGAAATGATGAAGAAAAAGGCGCGCGGGCGGCAAACAAATCTCAAGAAAGAAAACATCGTGGAGAAGTCCTCCGCCGCATTGTAGGCCATCGACCCGCTCGTCCGCGAAGCGCAGGGAGGATTGAATCGGTCCCAGGCCGCCCGGCCCTCGCGCCGTGGTCAGCCCAGGGATTGAGGGCCGGGCCGGGTGACGCTTTGCCTCGCCCGGCGCACACGATCCCGGAGATATACTTCCGCTGGGCGAAAGCGTTGAAGGAGGTCAAAGGATGCTCAGACGAGATGCGTGCAGACAGGTCCTTCGCATTCTTGCACCGGCGATTTGCTGCGGTCTCCTGGCCTGTTGCTTCTGGCATCCGCGTGCAACGGCGGCGCGGTCGAAAAGCGCTGCGCCATTAATGAAGATCCTGTCCCGCTTTGCCGCTCCCGGCATTCCCACGATGGGGCCCGCCGAGATTGAGGCCCCCGAGCGCAAGCCGGAATCCATCAAGCCCGCGCCCAACGGCCTGCCGGGAAGCGGGCTCGCGCAGCATCCCATGCTCTACATCGGCGAAGGCTATAACAAGATGTTCGTCGTCAACGGCGGCAAGATTGTGTGGACCTACCAGACCGGTCCCGGCAACGAGTATGACGACGTCTGGATGCTCTCCAACGGCAACATTCTTTTCACGCGAATGCAATACGTGGCCGAGGTCGCGCCCGATAAGCGAGTCGTCTGGCGTTACGACGCTCCCCCGGGAACAGAGATCCACACCTGCCAGCCCATCGGCTTGAACAAGGTTCTCTTCATTGAAAACGGCTTGCCCCCGAAGCTGAAAATCGTGAACATCGAGACCAGCGCCGTCGAGGTGGAACACGTCTTGCCCGCGCCCAGCCTGACCGACCAGAAGACCGTACACGCGCAATTTCGCCGCGTGCGCTATACCGCCCGCGGCACCTACCTCGTCTCCTTCCTCGAAATGGGCCGCGTGGTCGAGTACGACAAAAAGTTCAACGAGATCTGGAGCTACGACGTGCGCAGCCCCTGGGCCGCCATCCGCCTCAGAAACGGAAACACGCTCATCACCGACGAGCACGACGTAACCACCACGGAAGTGACCCCGGACAAGAAGATCGCCTGGCAGATCACCCCGGCCGATTTGCCCGAGCCGTACCGCTACGAGAACTCGCAGACGGCTACGCGTCTTGCCAACGGCAATACCATCCTTTGCTCGCGCGGCGGCCACGACTTCGGGCCGCAGCTTGTCGAGGTCACTCCCGACAAGAAGGTCGTGTGGGTCCTACAGGATTGGACCGATCTCGGTCCCGCAACCGCCGTCCAGATTCTCGATGACCCTGGCACCCCGGAGCAGCCCGGCGATTCACAACACTGATCTTTGATCGCGTGCGAGCGCGGCGATCTGGTTCCGGATCTTCGCGGATCGATCCCTGGTCCCATCATGCGGGACCGAATCTGCCGGGGATACACCACCCTATCTGCCGCGTGTGCTTCATCACATCACCCCCAACCCCCGTGCGATCAACATGGGGGCATGGATGCAGTCCTTATCTTGATCGCTCCATGCTCGCTCCTGCTGGGCGCTCTCTTGCAGATTCTTATCGCGCCTCTCTGCTCCGCCCGGACCAAAGGAATCGTCGCTTTTCTCTCCAGCGTCCCCGCCCTCGCCGGCGTCGCCGCCATCGCGCCGCTGGTTCGCACCGGCCAGGCCGTCGACCTGCGGCCTCTGCCCTGGGACGGACCCCTGGCCTTCGTCCTCCACGTGGATGCACTCAGCGTTCTCTTCGCTTTCATGGGCGCCTGCATCGGCGGCTTCGTGCTGCTCTATTCCATCGGTTACATGGCGCACGACAAATCGGCCACGCGCTTTTACGCCACGATGCTGGTCTTCATCGGCGGCTTCATCACGCTCGTCTATAGCGCCAATCTCTTCATCTTCTATCTCTGCTGGGAAGTTGTCGGCCTCTGCTCGTTCTCGCTGGTCGGCTTCTGGTACACCAATCGCGAGGCCGTCGCCGGTGCGCGCAAGGTGCTGTTGATGACGCACATCGCCGGCTACGGTTTGCTGGCTGGCATTCTGGTTCTCTATCACCGCGCGGGCAGCGCGTTGTGGACCGATCCCGCGGTGGCTCACAGCTTCACCGGCGGCATCTTCGTTCTGATGCTGGTCGCGCTCGTGGCCAAGAGCGTTCAGGTTCCACTGCACACCTGGATTCCCGAAGCCATGGCAGCGCCTACACCGGTCAGCGCGCTGCTGCACGCCGCCTGCTACGTCAAGGCAGGCGTCTATCTCGCTGCTCGCATGCATAGCTTTGGCGCATGGCCGGCTGCGTGGGGCCAGAGCCTGATGTGGGTCGGCACCGTCACCATGGCCGTCGGCGTGATGTATGCCATGGTGCAAACCGATTTGAAACGCATGCTGGCCTTCTCCACCGTGAGCCAGATCGGTTACATGATGATGGGACTCGGCATTGGCACTCCCCTCGCCATCACCGCCGCCCTGCTGCACTGCCTGAATCACGGCTTCTTTAAAGGCGGGCTCTTCCTGACCGCCGGCTCGGTACAGCATGCTGCCGGCACGCGCGATATGAACCAGCTCGGCGGCCTCGCTACGAAGATGCCGCACACCACACTGTCGTGGCTCATCGGCGTGGGCAGCATGATGGGCATTCCGCTGATGAGCGGCTTCGCCAGCAAATGGATGCTCTACGCAGCGGCGCTGCAGGCCGGCTGGGCCGTGCCTGCGGTGATCGCCTGGGCAGCCAGCCTGGGCACGGTGTTCCTTGGCGTCAAAGCCACCAGCGCGGTCTTCCTCGGACCTCCGACCCAGGCCACCGCCGACGCGCACGAAGCTCCGCCGTCCATGGTGTGGGGAATGGGCTTTCTCGCCGCCGGTACGGTGGTCCTCGGCGTGGCGCCTCAACTGGCAGTTAACTATCTGCTCAATCCGGTGCTTGCTGCTCTCGGGCTTGGCGCGGGCGTACACGTCACATGGCTCGGCCTCTCGGCCGATGCCGGCAGCTTCTCTTCAATGGGCGGGCTCGTGCTGGCGCTTGTCTCTGTAGTCCTGGGTGGAGCGATCTATCTCATCGCCTACGCATTCCGTCCCGCGGGTGCTCCATCCGGCGCAGCGATGGCTGGAGCCGGGGCCTCCGCGAATGGGTCCATGTCCGTGGGGTGGGGAGCCGGCGGCGGCGTCTTCACCGGCGGCGAACCGCTCGGCGATCAGGGACGCCTCACGGCCAGCGATTTCTCCGAGATCTTTGCGGAACACTGGCAGTCTTTCTTCCGCTGGACGAATGTGGATCGCATCTATTTGGGGATCTGGAAGGGATTGCAGGCGGTTTCGCGGGTGCTGGGTGTTGCCGTCGCTTGGATGGAGCGGCGCGCGACGCTGCTGGTGGTTCTGCTCGCCGCGGCGGTCTTCGCGCTGTTCCTCTGGATGATTCCCGCAACCGCCGGAACCCTGCAGCCTTCTCCGCAGCAAATGCCCCTGCTTCTCATGGCCTCGATCGGCGTGGCCGCTGCCGCGCTGTTCGTCGCGGCCATTGGCAGGTCAACCGTCCGCATTCCGCTCTGGCCGAGCATGTTGATCGTCGGTGCCCTCTCCGTCGCCGGACTTGCGGTTCAGAACCCCTGGCTGCGGCTTGGCCTGCTCGAGCTTGCCGCGTTCCTCACCGTCTTTAGAGTCTGGCTCACCGCGCGTTCCAAGTCGGCAAGAATCACCTATCTGGCGGTTGTTCTCATCTCTGCCGGATCGCTCATTGCCAGCGAAGTCTCTGGCGCAGCGTCTCATCTCGCCTGGTCGCGCGCGTTTCTCCTCACCAGCGTCTTCGTCAAGCTCGCCGCAGTGCCCATGTTCTTCTGGCTGCTCGCGCTGGCCGATGAAGTGCCCGCTCTGGTTCTCGGCCTCATCATCGCCGTGGTCGACATGGCTGCATTCGGCGAATTCCTGATCGGTGCGCGGGCCATTCCCACTCTGGTCACGCCGCAGCCGCTGTTTCTCTATGCCGCAGCCCTCACCTCGCTGCTGGCTGCTCTGCTCATGCTCACGCAGCGCAGCCTCAAACGAATCCTGGTTCTATCCACGATCGAGGATGTCGGATTCCTCCTGCTGGGGGTCGTCTCCTTAAGAACTCTGGGAATCTACGGCGCGCTGATCGCCGCCTCCACGCACGCCCTTGCCAAGGCGCTGCTCTTCATCTGTCTTGCTGCGCCCGAGGCTGACGGCGCACTCGAAAGCGAACCGGCAGCCCTCGCCACGCGTTATCCCGTCAGCGCCTTCGGATTCCTCTTCGGCATGCTGGCCATGCTGGGCATTCCGCCCACCATCGGGTTCCTCGGCCGCTGGCGGCTCTACGAAACCGCCGTGCAAATCGGCTGGCCGCTTGCCGCGGTCTTCATCGTCGCGTCGATCCTGGCTCTCATCGCTTACACGCTGGCCCTAACGCGCAACTGGTGGGGCCCTCCGCCCGAACCGCCAACTGATCCGCCGCCTCAAGCCCGCGAGCCCTTCGCGATCAAAACCGCCATCGTCACGCTCGTGGTCCTCCTGCTTGCCGCGGGGATCTGGCCGGGCGCATTGCAGTTGCTGATGGGGGTGCGGCCATGAAGCTCTGGAACCGCTTGATGTGCATCGCCCGCCGCCGCAGCCCCTGGCTCTTCCACATGAACTCGGGCAGCTGCAACGGCTGCGACATTGAGATCGTCGCCGCCCTCTCGCCGCGCTACGACGCCGAACAGCTGGGCGTGCGCCTTGAAGGCAGCCCCCGCCATGCCGACATCCTCTGCGTCACCGGTCCGGTCACGAAAAAGGCCCTGGGCGCAGTCAATACGGTCTACGGTCAGGTCTGCGGACCCAAGGCCGTGATCGCGATCGGCTCCTGCCCGGCTACAACCAACGTGTTCATTGACAGCCGCACCCTGGATGGCCCGCTCGACAAACACCTTCCCGTGGACGTTTATGTTCCCGGCTGCCCGCCTCGTCCCGACGCGATCATCGCCGGCGTGGCCAGGGCCGCTGCCATTCTTGCCGAACGTGGCGACAACTCCATCGCGGGTGCCTCCGGTCTCGATTCTGAGACCGATGAGACCACGGCCGTCAATCCGCCGGCCGGCGACGCAACCTGCAAAGGTACTCAGGAGGCGCGCCAATGACCCTCCTCACCGCGCTCGCCCGTCTGCTCGTCTTTCCCGGCCTGCTCTTCGCAGTGCCCGCCGCCTGGTTCTTCCTGTGGGTGGAACGCAAAGCCGTCGCGCTGATGCAGGGCCGCGTCGGGCCGCCGTTCATGCAGCCATTCTGGGATTTCGTCAAGCTGCTCGGCAAACAGACTCCGCCGCGCACCGGCATCGCGGGCGCGATCATGCGTGCCTGGCCGCTCCTTGCCGTCTCCTCTGCCGCAGGCGCTGTCGGCTTGCTCCCGGTTCTGCCATCCTCCGGCGGCTTTGAAGGCGACCTGATCCTTCTGCTTGCTCTGCTCGAGCTGCCTTCCATCTGCATCATCGCCGCGGGATTCTCCTCGCGCTCCATCTTCGGCGAAATCGGCTCGGCGCGCGAGGCCGCATTGAGCGTCTCGTACAACATCGTCTTCTTGCTGGCCATCGTCTCCATCGCCGCTTCGCAGCATACGTTCAAGCTCGAAGCGCTGGCCGGCATGCATCCTTCGTTCCTCACCGTGCTCGGCATTATCGCGATCCTGGTTTGTCTGCCCGCCAAGCTCCACATCAACCCCTTCTCCCTGCCCAACGCCGAGCAGGAGATCTACGCCGGCCCCATGACCGAATACGCCGGTCCTGAGCTGGCCATGTGGGAGCTGGCGCACGGCCTCGAGTGGGTTGCCGGAACCGGCCTGGTAGCGACGCTCATCGCACCGCACATCACGGCTGCCTGGCTCGCCGGCGGCCTCTTCGTCGCGCTGGCGTTTGCCATCGTTCTGCTCCTTTCGGTGCTCGCCGCCGCCACGGCGCGCCTCGCCATCGACTCCACGGTCCGCTTCTACTGGCAGTGCACGCTCATCTTCGCCATTCTCGCCATCTCGTCCGCTATCCTCGTGAGGTTCCGGTCATGAACATTCTCACCATGTTGGGTCAGAACCTGCGGCGTGGTTACCAGACGCTGATCTTCCCCGCCCGGCCCAGGGTCACCACTCGCTTCCGGGGCCTCGTCGAGTTCGATCCCGCGCTCTGCACCGGCTGCGCGGTCTGCCGTTTCCGCTGCACCTCGCGCGCCATCGAGTTCAAGGCCGGCAAAGGCGAGTTCACCTGGAGCTACAACCCCGGCCAATGCACCTTCTGCGGCCGCTGCGTCGAAGGCTGCGCAGAGCACGCGTTGAAAGAAGGCCGCGCTGAGCATGCGCTCTCGCAGCAACAGGACACGCCGCCGGTTTACCTGCGGCAAGGCGAATTGAAGAAGTCCTATACCGTGGCCCGCCGTCCGCCGGCGCCCAAGCCGCAAGCGCCCAAACCGGCGGCGGACCCAGCGCCGGCCCACTCCGTAACGCCGGCAACCTTGCCCGCTGTCCTTGCGGCTTCCAAGCCGCAAGAAGGAGCCGCATCATGATCTCTCTCGAAGCCATCTCAGAAAAGCAAGGAATTACCGAATCCTGGACCGAGAGCCGCGGCACGCATTGGCTGAACCCCGGCGCCGTGAGCGTTCGTGACCTGGCCAAATCCATGAATCAAGTCCAGGCCCGCTTCATCACCATCACCGCATACCAGTTGCCAGGCGCCGAAGGCTTTCGTCTCGAATATCACTGGGATCTCCAGGGAAGGCTGCTGGGTTTCCCCTTCGTCATCGCCGGCAATTCCATCGAAAGCATCTTCGACCTTTGCGAAGCTGCGGACTGGATCGAGCGCGAGGTGCACGAGGGCTTCGCCGTCAACTTCACCGGCCGCGAGTACGAACCGTTGCTGCTGCGCGCCGGTGACAAGCCTGGCGTAAATCTGCGCGACGTGCCCGGTTCCACCGCCGGGCCGTCAACCCCGCCGCAGGGACAGAAGGAGGTGGCAAAGTGAGCTACAGGATTCCCATGGGGCCTTACCACCCCGGCCTTGAAGAGCCTTACAAGCTCGACATGATCTGCGAAGGCGAGACGGTGCAGGATGCCGAGCTGCACATCGGTTTCAACTTCCGCGGCATCGAGCACCTGGCCGAAACGCGCAACTACTTTCAGGTTATCGCGCTTATGGAGCGCGTCTGCGGCATCTGCTCGTTCATTCATACGCTCACTCTCTGCCAGGCCATGGAACAGCTCGCCGGCCTCGAAGCGCCGCCCCGCGCCCAATATATCCGCGTGGTGATGGCGGAGCTGGAACGCCTGCACTCGCATGTGCTGTGGGCCGGAATCGCCGCCAAGCTCATGGGGTTCAAAACCATGTTCATGACTTGCTTTGCCCTGCGCGAGAAGGTCATGGACGTACTTCAGGCCATCAGCGGCAACCGGGTGAACTACTCAATGAATTGCGTGGGCGGAGTCAATCGCGATGTTGAAGACCCCATCGCACTGGTGGCGATGATCGACGACCTCGAACGCGAGATGATGCGCAAAGTGATCCCCATCTTCACCACCAGCTCCACGGCCCGTTCGCGCTGCGCCGGTATCGGCGTGCTGACCCCCGAAAAGGCCATCTCCTGCGCCGTTGTCGGTCCTACCGCACGCGCCTCGGGCATCAACCAGGATCTGCGCCGCGACGCTCCCTACGCCGCGTATGGAGAGATGAGCTTCGAAGTGCCGGTCGAACAGGCCGGCGATGTCCGCGCCCGGCTCTTCGTCCGCGCGCTCGAGATCATCGAAAGCTGCCGCATCCTGCGCCAGGCGCTCGAGAAGATGCCGCCTGGCGAAATCTCCACCGGCGCCGACAAATTTTCGTTTGCCACGGGAACGGCCACCAGCCGCGTGGAAGCGCCGCGCGGCGAGGTCATGTACTCCGTGAGCTGGAAAGAAGGCTCGCGCAATCCGGCGCGCGTCCACGTGCGCACGCCCACCTACGCCAACATGCCCGCTGTGCGGTGGATGGTTCGCGGCGCGCGCCTCGCCGACACGCCTCTCATACAGGCCTCGATCGATCCCTGCTACTCCTGCACAGACCGGTGAGTCTAACGAGTCAGCAAGTCAGCGAGTTAGCAAGTCGGCGTTTGGCTAGTCAGTGTGCAAGCTTGGGCGAATCGGCACGGCGAGCGAAACGGAGCAGGAAAGCGTGCGCGGCTCACATTCAGTGCGTGAGTGGCTGACTCGCTACCCTGCTGACTCGCTGACTTGCTGCCCCATCCCTATTGCCCTCCGGTGTCTTTCTTTTGCTAACGGGATTTTGCCGGCGCTTATCGCCGGGCCTCGACCGAATGCTCTACTCTGGCAAGAGACGTGCATGGCGAAGTACCTTTACAAATTCAGAGATGCCCTCTTGCAGGCGCTCGCCCACGACGTCGTCAATACGGCGAAAGCAGCGGCATATTCCGCGATGCTCATGTTCTTCCCCATGCTGCTGGTCGTCACCACGCTGGTGTCCCAAGTGCAGGTGGGCTCCTCGCTGGTGGGAGAATCGCGCGCCGTGCTCGAGCAGTTTCTGCCGCCTGACACGCTCAACCTGGTGCAATCGGCCATCACTTCGCATCAATTGCATTCGCGTCAACTCGTCTTTTCCGCCTCCATCCTCAGCATTTTCGCCGGTGTGGGCGTCATGCTCTCCCTCATGGAGGGTTTCCGCCGCGCCTACAACCTTCCGCCTGAGGATTGGAGCTTTTGGGGCCGTCGCGCGCGTGCTGTGATCCTGGTCCCAGTCGCATTGCTGCCGCTCTCGCTGGCGTCGATGTTCATCGTTTTCGGCCGCCAGATCGAGTTGTGGATCATCTCTGGAGCCGGCCACGAGCTGCGCCACTTCGTCATCCTTTTCTGGCGCGCTGTCCGCTGGACGGTGGCCTTTTTCACCATTCTTACGGTGCTCACCGGCCTCTATCACTTCGGCACGCGGCGCAAGGAGCATTGGATGGGAGTGATCCCGGGCGCGCTCGCCGGCACTCTCATATGGTTTCCTGCCACTCTCGCTTACGGCTTTTATGTAACGCGCGTTGCCGATTACACCAGGATTTACGGCTCCTTCGCAGCGGGAATCGCAACCCTGGTGTGGCTCTACCTCAGCGCATTCAGCGTGCTTTTAGGAGCGGAGCTCAATGGCATGCTCTATTGGGAGCGTATGAGCCAATTCGCAGCGCAATCACCGGCGTGCGAGCCCGCCCCGCTCTCCAGGTGAAGGTGCTCCGCCCGGCGCGCAAGCGCCTGAACTCACCATGGGTGCGGTTACAATAATTCAAGAAGCATCCCCATTACCGCTTTCACCCTCTGAAAAATCTCTTTGGGGCACCCAACGCATTCCTGGAGCCGCTCTTTATGTCTGTCGCTCACCAGAATCTGACCGAAACATTCGCGCAGCGGCGCGCCAAAATTGTGGCCACGCTGGGTCCGGCATCGAATACCGATCAGGTGATTCGCGAGATGATCCGCGCGGGCGTGGATGTGGTCCGGCTGAACTTCTCTCACAGCACGCACGAGCGAAAGGTCGCCGTCATCCAGAAGATCCGCAAGCTCAGCAAGGAAGAGGGCAAGCCGCTGTGCATCCTGGGTGATTTGCAGGGTCCGAAGATTCGTACCGGATTGTTGAAGGATCACCAGCCGGTTCTCCTGAAGGCCGGGCACAAGCTCGCCATTACGCCCCGCGAGGTTGCCGGCACTGCTTCGCTCGTCGGCACCACCTTCAAGACCCTGGCCGAAAATGTCGAGCAGGGTTCGCGCATTCTCCTCTCCGATGGCCTCATCGAACTGCGCGTTCACGAGATCGCGGGAGACGACGTGCTCTGTGACATCGTGAACGGCGGCATGCTCGGCGAAAGCAAGGGCATCAACCTCCCCGGCGTGCTGGTACGCACACCGTCACTCACTGAAAAGGACTCCGTCGATCTCGAGTTCGCGCTCAATCATGGCGTCGACGCCATCGCCGTTTCGTTCGTTCGCACCGCTGAGGACCTGCGCCTGGTTCGTCATCGCGTGGCTGCGCACGGCGCTGACACCTGGATCATCGCCAAGCTCGAAAAGCCGCAGGCCGTGGAGCATCTCGACAGCATTCTCGAAGTGGCCGACGGCGTGATGGTGGCGCGCGGCGATTTGGGCGTCGAGGTGCCTCCCGAGCAGGTTCCCGCTATTCAGAAGCTCGTCATCCGCCGCGCCGCCGAATATGCCAAGCCCGTGATCACCGCGACGCAGATGCTGGAATCGATGATCGAGAATCCACGGCCCACGCGCGCTGAGGTTTCCGACGTCGCCAACGCCATCTACGACGGCACCGACGCGGTCATGCTCTCCGGTGAATCGGCAATCGGCAAATATCCGGTCCAGGCCGTAACCATGATGTCGCGCATCGTGATCGAAACCGAGCGGCACATCAAGGAGACGGCAGCCGCCGAGCCGCGCCAACGCAAAAGCCATCTCTCCATTGCCGAAACCATCTGCGAAGCCACGGCGCATGCCGCCGACGATCTCGACCTGCGCGGCATCGCGCTCTTCACCGAATCCGGTTCCACGGCGCGCCAGTTGTCGAAATACCACCCGACGGCGCCGATCTTTGCCCTCAGCCCCCTCGAAGTGACCATCAATCGCCTCAATCTTCTGTGGGGGACGACTCCCGTTCTCTGCCCCAAGGTGAACACCACGGAAGCCATGGTCGATTGCGCTGAGAAGCTGCTCGAGCAGGGCGGCTATGTTCGCCCCAGAGAGGTGATTGCGATTGTCGCCGGCACGCGAACCAAGTCGGGCTCAACCAACTTCCTGCGCCTGCACAGTATGGGAGAGAACGACGCGGCGAGAGGGCGTCCGTCCGGCGCCTCTCGGAAAAAACGCTCCGCGAAAGCCGAAAAGCCCGAGTTCTCTGAGGCTTCACGGTCTTTGTCTGCAAGATATTAATGCGCTGGTTTAATTTCTCGCGCGTAGCCTCTGAAAATAAGCCTTTTGCGAAGTCTGGCGCTATCTGCCGCCGGGTCACCCGACTTCTTTCGATGTGGCCTTGTAGTGCTCGATGAATCTCCCTACCATTGCCGCGTCGATACCGTTGGTCGGCGCATAAGCCTCAATGGCCTTCTTCTGGCCGCGCGCTTCGCCATCGAGAATGAATTGGAAGCCAACGCCATCGCCTCCCAGCCGCACCGCTTTTGCATAGAGTGCGATCGACCGGTCGTTCGTGGCTCGGCGCCGGTCCGACAGGGTCATTTGCACCACTGTGCCCTTGTACCAGCGCTCCCGGGTCTGAAGGTATAACCCCGACGCACTGATGTCGCGAACCGAATGCGGGGTGGGAATCCCGCCCGTGAAGAAATAAGCCACCAGGTTCGGCAGCGGCTCGCGCGAAGAGCTTCGCGGGTCCGGCTTCTCGTTCCACAGCAAGCGCCGGAACCAATTCGTCGGAGCTTCCTCTTTCTTCCACGGCTCGCGTTTGGGTGTCGGCGGTGCCTCGGGCTCGTCCGGGACAGGCGGCTCTGCCGCAATCGGCGCCGTTTCGCGGCGCTCTCGATTCTGCGGTGTTCCGAACCCCTCCGGCTGGATGTGCGGCTCCACAATCGATGCGTGCAGCGGCCAATTCGGAGCAGCCCACGCCGGCGCGGCCTCGCCTGGCGCGGTCCTGCCTGGCGCGGTCTTGCTCGGTGCAACCGGGTCCGCTGCGTCCCGACCCGGTGCAACTGGACGCGAAGTGCTCCGCGAACGCCGTCCAGGCTGCACATCTGAAGCAACTCGGTCAGATGCACGCCTGGCTCGTGGTCGCGGCGCAACTTGCGCCTTTCGCCTCTTCGGCGTCTCGGCCGGAGCCTGAGCGGCAGCATCCGCAGCGCCGCTGCCTTCAGCCGCTCGCAGGTCCGCTCGCGGGTCGGCGAGGGCAGGCGCTTCGTCGACTGTCTTCGGCAGGACGCCACCGTTCTGCTGCTGGGGCAGCGCAGCCGCCTCGACCCAGCCGGGAAACCCCATCTGAACCTGCTCCGTTCCGCCGCTCCGCCGGTCGCTGAGCACAGGCAAGGCCTGTTCTGTGGCTGGCGCCTCAGGCCCGACGCTGCTCTTGTCGGGATCGGTTTCGACTGGGGCTCGCGGCGCAACCTGCCGCATCTTGGCCGGTTCCTCCCGAACAGGGTCCCTGCCCACCGGCGGGGCTTGCACCCGCCTGCCGGTGTCCGCAGCCTGCAGATGCTCCATCATCTTGTCCGAAGGGGAGAACTCCAGCCGATCGCCCGCATGGATCTCCACCTGTGCCAGGGTGTCTGCCGCCAGCACCAGGACGCTTGCCGCATGCGTACTGGCGTCGCCGCCCACGTTCATCGGAAAGAACTCAACGGTGTCGAGCACAATACGATCAGGGTCGAGAAAAACCAGGTCCAGCGGAAATCGCGCGCACGCGGGCGAGATGCCACGGAACGGAGAGATCCACAGGGTCGTTCCGCCTTCAGGTCCCAGGGTCAACAGCCGCGCCTCCGCGCCTCCGCTGGTGCCGTCCGCAGCTTCAACGTTGGTCGCCACCAGGCGGTGGCGGGTCTCGTTGTATGCGCAATATCTATCTGGATTCATGGCAGGCCGCACCATCGGCGTCCGGGCGGCGTCCGGGGTCGACGCATCCTGCCGGATCAGCCAGGCTCAGGATATCCGACTATCAATTTAACCCCTTCTGCTCGGAGTCCCTCATGTTTCTGCCGGAAATACGCCTTATCTTGAACCATCGGAAAGCCTCCACGATTACCAACGGAAACCACCGAGGTTACATCGGGCTCTCTCTCCGGTGACCCCGGCAACTTCGAAAAGGTTGGGGCGAACCCGGGATTCCGCAGCCGCCTCGGCAACGGGCGGATTTGGCTCCAGGAACAGGTGTACGATGGGTGCAAACTTCTTAAGCCAAAACGCACTTGGAGATAGCGGGTATGTGGGGCAAAGGGAGCGCCGCTCGCAGACTGTGCCTTGCCATTGCGTCTCTTTCTATGTCTCTGGGAGGGCAGCCTGGGGCGCTCGGGGCCAGCCAGGCTGACCGGACGAAGCCCGGCGAGCCGTCCGATCCCAAGGCCCGAAAGACCTTTGCCGAGGCCGTTGACTGGCGGAAGCGGGGCTTCATAGCGATCGCAGTCGAGAGCTACCGCAAAGCCAACAAGCAAGACAACGGAAACTGCGCTGAATGTCTCACCCGCGCCTTCCAACTCGCGCAACAGATCGGCGATTTCAAGACCGCCGAAAACGTGGCCAGGGATTGGTTGCAACAGGCAAAGAACGATTCGGATCGAGCCACCGCGCACTTTAACCTCGCCCTGGCCTTGCAGCGTCAGGGCATCGCTGAAAAGAAGGAGAAGTGCCTCAGCGAGAGTTGCGATGAATTCAACACGGCTCTTCAGCTGGACCCGGCGTTCGTCGGTGTGCACTTGGCACTGGGCGTTTCCAAGGCCTACCTGCACCGTGACGATGAGGCGCGTGCCGAATTCAAGGCGTTTATCGATGAGGACAAATCCTCCTCGACTGGTCGCGTGCCCGCGGAGCAATCTCTCGATCGCGCTGAGTTGGCGCGCGCGGAGCGATATCTCGATCGCATTGAGTTGGCGCGCGCCCGTATGGCGCCGCCCTTTGAGATCACTTCCCTCGACGGCCGCCATATCTCAATGGACAATCTCGCCGGAAAGGTCGTGCTCATCGATTTCTGGGCCACCTGGTGTGGTCCATGTCGCGAAGCCCTGCCTCGCATTCGCAAGATCGCTCAGATGTACGAGGGTCAGCCCTTCGTGGTCCTGAGCGTGAGCCTCGACAGCGATGAAGCGAAGTGGAGGGACTTTGTCGCCAAGAACGAAATGACCTGGTTGCAGTATCGCGATGGCGGGTTCAAAGGACCGCTTGCGACGTTATTCGCGATCAATGCAATTCCCGCGACCTTTTCGATCGATGCCGATGGTGTGCTCGAGGATCAGCACGTTGGCGACGCAGACATCGAAGGCAAATTGAAGAAGATGATCGCCCATGCGAGGGAGGCGCAGAACAAGCTGGCCGCGCCCGCCGGCGGTCAATCTTCCATCAACACTACAAACAGGTAAATCCCGTTTTGGGCTCAGGCCTTTCACAAATTAAGGTTGTAGAAGCTATCACACCTTCGTTACCTCGCACAAGACTTGCAATTTCTCGCGATCGCCCCTACTATCCGCAATAGAAACCGGCCTGCAAAGCAGGTGGGTGGTCAACACTGGTTGAACCAACATTCATTGAACAGGGGCTCGACTCGAAAAATCGGTTCTGTGTGCCGTGTCCGCCAGTCCGGAATGCCTAATGAACCGCGGGGAGCTCCACCGTCTTAGGACGGGTTCACCAGTGCATTGCCCACGGCCCAGCGGGTCGGCTTTCTACTTTCTGCCACCTACCCGCCATTTTCCATGCTTGAGTTGCGCCCCAACTGCGAATGCTGCAATCGCGACCTGCCGCCCGATTCCCGGCTCGCGATGATCTGCTCCTTCGAGTGCACATTCTGCCGCGAATGCGCGCACTCAAGACTAAGCGGCTTCTGCCCCAATTGCGGCGGCGTTCTCGTCCCGCGGCCCATCCGCCCGGCGGCCAAATTGCAAAACAATCCGGCGTCAACGGCTCGCGTTTTCAATCCCCAGGGTTGCGGCGGACGTACGCTGATGGCTTAGGCGCGTTGCAGCGCTGGCGACATCTTTAACTTCGCAAACCCCACTGGCATATCCTGTCTCCAGTGCACCCCGTTCTCTTTCATGTTGGTCGCATGCTGATCCCGTCCTACGGGGTGGTCACGGCCCTTGGTGTTCTCGTTGCGCTCGCCGCGGGTCAGCGCACTGCGCGCATCGTGCAGATCGATGCGGCCAAAGTGTGGAATCTCTCCATCCTGAGCCTGTTTGCCGTACTGGCCGCAACGCGGCTGTTGCTCGTCGTCGCGAACTGGAGCGTGCTTCGCGCGCATCCTGCCTGGGTCCTCGCCCTGGCCATGGTGCACCACCCCCTGCTCACAGGCGCAGGCGCGCTCGCGGGCACAGGCTGCGCAGCCTGGTACGCGCGTGCCGCCCGGCTTCCGTTCGCCGCCACCGCCGATGCTCTCGTTCCCGCGCTTTCGCTCGGCCTGGCTTTCCAGCAGCTCGGCGCGCTCCTTGAAGGCTCGGGATACGGGGTCGTTGCCGGCCCCAGCGTCGGCTGGGCTGTCACCTACACCAATCCCCTGGCCGAGCTTTGGAGCGGCGCTCCGCTCGGCGTCCCCGTCCATCCTGTGCAGATCTACGCCGCCCTGGCCTTCTTCGCCATCGGCATCCTTCTCCTGGTCTGGCTGCCCCTCGAGCGCAGGCGCGGTGACGCGGCAGGCTTATGGCTGATGTGCGCCGGCGTGGCTGTCTACATCACCGAGCTCTGGCGCGATCCCGAAGGACGCGGCTCCATTCTTCGCGGCGCCATCGACGGGCCGCAGATTGCCGCCGTTGCCATGGTGCTGGCCGGGGCGCTGGTGCTGCGCGAGCGTCAAGCGGCGCCGGGCACGAATCAACCCGTCGCGCAAGACACCGAAACGCGAGGCGGCGCATGATCCCTTCTCGTGTCTTCGCGGTCACCGCTGAAGAAGCCGGCCGGCGTCTCGATCTGTTTCTCGTCGCTCACATCGATGGCGTCACCCGCACGCGCATCCAGCTCCTGATCGATCAGGGCGATGTCCTGGTTGATGGCGAGCCTGCCAAGGCCTCGCACAAGCTGCGCAGCGGCGAAAACGTCGTTGTCTCCGGCGAGCCCCATCCCGCGCCCCTCAAGGCCGTCGCGGAGTCGATCCCGCTTGATGTGGTCTACGAAGACTCTGACCTCGCGGTCATCAACAAGCCCGCGGGCATGATGGTGCATGCCGGATCGGGCGCAAGCGACGACGCGCGCAGCCGCGGGACCCTGGTCAATGCCCTGCTTCACCGCTTCAGAACGCTTTCCTCCACAGCAGGCGAACTGCGCCCCGGCATCGTGCATCGCCTCGACAAATCCACGAGCGGGCTCATCATCGTCGCCAAAAACGATCGTGCTCACGCTGCCCTCGGCCAGATGTTCTCCGGCCGCCGCATCCAGAAGACCTATATCGCGCTCGTCCATGGCGCGGTGCTTCGCGATCGAGGGACCATCAACGCCGCCCTCAGCCGCGACCCGGTGCGCCGCACGCGCATGTCCACCAGGCCCAATCAGCACGCGCGCTCCGCCGTGACGCACTACGAAGTGCTCGCCCGATTGACCACGCGCTTCGGCAAGTTCACCCTGCTGCGCGTGCGCATCGAGACTGGCCGCACCCATCAGATTCGCGTCCACATGGCCTCGATCGGCCACCCTGTGGTCGGCGATACCCTCTACGGCGCATCCGCGCAACTGAGAGACGCGACGCCGCCGGCCGCATCGGCTCCCAAACATCTCAAGGCCGAACCGGCGAATCCGCGCCTCGGCCGAAACTTCCTCCACGCGGCGCGGCTCGAGTTCGCCCATCCCCTCAACGGAAAACCGCTCGACCTCGAGGCGCCTTTGCCGTCAGAACTGAATTCTTTTCTTCAGCTTCTTGAGGCAAACAAGGCCGCCGCTGTCCCCGGTGATTCAGCGGGTTCCGGTACCAAAGTACCTCCGCATCAGAGAAACCGTACCATTGCTAGAATAGAGAGGTCATGAGCCGACAGTTTCATCTTCCCGAGGCCGTTACCATCTCTCTGTCCATCGGGTCATTCGTTCTCGCAGTTCTTGTCTCTGCAACGTGCATCGCGGCCTCTGCCCAACCGCCCGCGCAGAACCCGGCCGCCGCACCCGCTGCACAGTCGGCCGCCCCTTCTGCCACAAGCCAACCGGCTGCAGCCGACCCCGCCTCGAGCGATACCACGGGGCCGACCATCAAGGTTCCGGTCAACGAAGTTCCGCTCATCTTCACCGTCACTGACAAGCACGGGCACTATATCCCCAATCTGAACCAAAGCGACTTCGCCCTCCTCGATAATCAAAAGGCTCCCGAAAAGGTCGACTCCTTTCATCAGCAGATCAACCTGCCGCTGCGCGTAGGCATCGTGATCGATGCCAGCACCTCGATCCGCTCGCGCTTTCAGTTCGAACAGGAATCTGCCACGGAATTCCTGCTCCAGGTACTCAAGGCAAAGAACGATCGCGCCTTCGTCATGGGATTCGATGTCACCCCCACCGTCACCGCCGACTGGACGATGGACCAGGACAAGCTCGAGAGCGGCATCAACCGCCTCAGGCCCGGCGGAGGTACCGCGCTCTTCGACGCCGTCTACACCGCCTGCCGCGACAAGCTTCTCACTGAGCGCGGGCCCGAGCCCGTGCGCAAAGCGATCATCCTTATCTCCGACGGCGACGACAATCAGAGCCGCGTTTATCTGCCCGAAGCCATTAAGGAGTGCGAGCGCGCCGAGACCATCATCTACGCGATCAGCACCAACTGGACACCGAGCCGCGGCCAGGGCGACAAGGTCCTGCAGGAGCTCTCGGAGCAGACCGGAGGCGAAGTCTTCTTCCCCCCCACCATGGAAGACATGGCCACCAGCTTCAAAGACATCGAGGAGGAGCTGCGCAGCCAGTACCAGCTTGTCTACACCCCCGCGGACTTCCAGACCGACGGCTCTTTCCACACGATCTATCTTTATTGCTACGACCGGCGCTACCAGGTTCACGCGCGCAAGGGCTATTTCGCCTCGAACCAATAGATCAGTCAGCCTGCACCCTCATTCCCATTTCAGGACGCCGTCGCGCGCCAATCCAATTCTGCATCTGCGCCCGAATTGTTCTGTATCTGCCTGATCGAACCCCTGCCGATCCGCGATGAATGGAGACAGGACGTCTTCGGCCAACTAGGCGGGTGCGCAAGTCCGCGTTGCCGCCTCCAAGTCGCGCCTCCGGCGTCCCGGCGCCATCGTCGCTGCATGCGGCGCCGTACGCGTTGAGGAGACACGGTGATCCGGCAGGCAATCTCGTGCGATATCTGTGGCATCGACAAGCGTCAGACCAACCACTGGTTCGTTGCCTACGAGCAGGCCGGCGAGCTGCGCGTCAGCGACTGGACCTCGCGCCACCGCTTGCGTGCCGATTCGAAGCACCTCTGCGGGCAGAAGTGCCTGCACAAATTCGTTGACGATTTCATCGCCAAGTCCCTCGCATCGCGCGCCAGAACCGCTGCAGCCGAAGACGCCGACTCAGCTGCCGTCAGCGAAGACACCAGCCTTACAGGCGGCGAAACCCTCGAATCATCGGCGCGTCTCCTGATTCCCGGTTCGCAAACGCCTCCGCTTGCGGCGATCAGTCCCAAGCTGGAAGTGGTCGCGACGCTCGACCGCCGACGGCCGGAAGATACCCCGCCCGATTCCGCCGCGACGCCGCGCTATGCGTCACGCAGCTGGCACGCCGAAGCCTGGCAGCGGGAACGCGAGCGTGAGTTGCGCGCCATCGACAACCATCCGGAGATCGCCGCGCGCCGCGGTTCGAGCGCCCATCGAGGGATGTGAAAGAGAACGTTATGGCGTTCGACCTGTTCGTCGCGCTTTTCGCTCTTCTGCCGTTGCTGGCGACTGCGTCCGGCCTTGCGAAGTGCGCAGAACCGATGCGGCGCCAGTGTCGGGCCGCGTCGTTTGCGCATAAAACCAAAGGGAGCGCCCTGCCCCGCCTTCGCTTCGGTGTGGCTACCCCGGCCTCGACTCCGCACTCCGGCCTTCGGCTCGCGGCTTTCTCAGCCCAGCATCGCCAGGAGCCCGGCTTCATCGATCACGGGAACGCCCAACTCCCGCGCCTTGTCCAGCTTCGAGCCGGCTTCTTCGCCCGCCACCACATAGCTGGTCTTCTTGCTCACCGATCCGGCCGTTTTGCCGCCGGCAGCTTCGATCTTCTGCTTGGCCTCGTCGCGCGTCAGGTTAGGCAGCGTGCCCGTCAGCACGAAGGTCAGTCCCGCAAGTTGCGTCGAGCGCTGCTTCTTCTCGGCCGTCATCGTTACGCCCGCCTTCTTCAGTCGCGCAATCAGTTCGCGATTCGAAGGCCGCGAAAAAAAGTCGAGAATCGACTCGGAGATGCGCGGCCCAACTTCCTCCACCCGCTCCAGTTCCTCCGCGTTGGCCGCCATGACGGCGTCGATCGAGCCAAACTCCTCGGCGAGCAGCTCCGCTGTGCGCTCGCCGACGAAACGAATTCCCAGCCCCATCAGCACCCGCGCCAGGCCCGCTTTCTTCGAGGCCTGGATCTCGCTCCACAGGGTTTGCGCCGACTTCTCGGCAAACCGTTCCATCTCCGCGAGCTGATCCGCAGTCAGCGAATAAAGATCGGCGACGCTCTTCACCATGCCGCGATCGAGCAACTGCTGCACCGCTGCATCGCCCAGCCCCTCGATGTTCATCACGCCACGCGATCCAAAATGCAGCAGGCTCTCGCGCAGCTTCGCCGGGCAGTCCGCGTTCACGCAGCGCCAGTCCGCTTCGCCCTCTTCCCGAACCACCGCGTTGTGACACTCAGGACACTTCGAAGGAAAAGAGAACGTGACTTCCCCGCGTGGATGATCCTTGTCCTCGATCACCTCCGCCACTTTGGGAATCACGTCGCCGCCGCGCTCCACCTTCACCCAGTCGCCGATCTTCAGGCCCAGCCGCTCGATGAAGTCGGCATTGTGCAGAGTGGCGCGGCTCACCGTCACGCCGCCCACAAAGACCGGCCTCAGCATGGCGGTCGGCGTCAGTTTGCCGCTGCGGCCCACGGTGATCAGGATGCCTTCCACCTGCGTGATGCCGGCCTTGGCGGTGAACTTGTAGGCGATCGCCCAGCGCGGCGCGCGGCCCGTATATCCCAGCCGCCGCTGCGTGTTATGCGCATCCACCTTGAAGACCACGCCGTCGATCTCGTAGCCAAGCGTCTCGCGCTTGTCCTCGGCATTGTCGATGAACTTCATCATCTGCTCGACGGTGCGCACCCGCCCGCGATGCGGATTCACACGGAATCCCAGCGCGGTCAGCGCATCGAGTGTGGCCGTCTGGCCGGCAGCCAGGTAATCGCCGTCCACCAGCAGGAAGTAAGCAAAGAAGACCAGCCCGCGCTTGGCTACCAGCGCCGGGTCCAGCGTGCGCACCGCGCCTGCAGCCGAATTGCGCGGATTGACGAAGGGAGCCAGCCCCTCCCGCTCGCGTTCCTCATTGGTTCGCAGAAAGGCCTTCTGCGGCATCACCACTTCACCGCGCACTTCAAGTGCCCGCCCTTGCAGGGGGCGCACCTTTTGGACAAGATTTGCCGAAAGAGTGAGAGGCACGCTGCGAATGGTTCGGATGTTCGAGGTGACATCCTCGCCGATCTGCCCGTCGCCCCGCGTCAACCCGAGCGCAAGACGCGCGCCGCCGTCTTCAGCAGGTTCGTAGCGCAGTGCCACGCTCAGGCCGTCGAGCTTCAGTTCCGCGGTGTACTCGGCAGGCAGATTGCCCGCCAGTTCGTGTACGCGCCGATCCCAGTCGGCCAGCTCCTCGGCGTTATAGGCGTTGTCGAGCGAGAGCATCGGCCGCGAATGTTCCGCCTTCTTGAATCCCTCAGCAGGCTTGCCGCCGACGCGCTGCGTCGGCGAATCCGCAGTGATCAGCTCTGGGTGCGCCGCTTCCAGCTTCTTCAGCTCGTTCATCAGCGCGTCGTACTCTGCGTCGCTCACCTCCGGCGCATCGAGTACGTAATAGAGATGCTCGTGACGCCGCAACTCGTCTCGCAGCTTCTCGATCTTGCGTGCAATGCCCGATCCGGCCATAGGTAAGGATTATAGAGAGCGGGTTGGCTGCGCTTAGTCCCCTTTGAGTCCGCGGTTCCTCAGCATCGGCTCGATGCTCGGCTTGCCGCCCAGCCATGTCTCGTACATCTTGTCCAGATCCTCGGTATTCCCGCGCGAGATCACCATGCGGCGGAAGCGGTCGCCGTTGGCGCGGGTCATGCCTCCGTGATCGAGGAACCACTGGAACGCCGCGTCATCCAGCATCTCTGTCCATAAATACGCGTAGTAACCCGCCTCGTATCCTTCTTCCCAGATATGCAGAAAATAGCTGGAACGGTACCGCGGCGGCACTGTGCGCAGCGCCAGGTGCGTCTTCTCCAGCGCATCTTTCTCGAAGGCGTCGGGATCCTGCAAGGGCGCGCTGGCCGGCAGCGTGTGCCAGCTCAGGTCGAGCCGCGCCGCCGCCAAAATCTCGGTCAGGTCGTATCCCTGGTTGAAGGTCTTCGACTTTTCAATTTTGGCCTTCAGCTCTGCAGGCATCGCCTCGCCCGTCTTGTAATGCCTGGCATAGTGATCGAAGACCGCCGGATAGCTGGCCCAGTGCTCATTGAACTGCGAGGGAAATTCCACAAAGTCTCGCGGCGTCTGCGTTCCTGACAGGCTCGGATACTCCGTATCCGCCAGCATGCCGTGCAACGCGTGCCCGAATTCATGAAACATCGTGGTCACATCGTCGAAATCCAGCAGCGCTGGCTGCCCCGCCGCGGGCTTTTCAAGATTCGCCACGTTGAAGACCACCGGCTTTTGCCCCAGCAGCTTCGACGGGCTGGCGAACTGATCCATCCACGCGCCGCCATTCTTGTTGTCGCGCTTGAAGTAGTCGCAATACCACAGCGCCATGGGTGACCCATCGGCATCGAAGACCTCAAAAACCCGCACATCTGCCTGATAGACGGGGAGATCGTGCCGTTCTTTAAATGTCAGC
>Ga0335071_10001478_pt1 | contig 25326 bp, 21 predicted proteins | sample Lox_Sample_15_FD_206724 | JGI IMG/M metagenome (GOLD analysis project Ga0335071, IMG submission 206724) | Soil microbial communities from Loxahatchee National Wildlife Refuge, Florida, United States - Lox_Sample_1.5 | ecosystem: Environmental > Terrestrial > Soil > Wetlands | place: USA...
CGATAAACAGCGAATCAATATGGCTATATTCCCCTCCCGTGTCAACTCATGCTACCCTAGCACGCGTAGGATGCGGTTAGCGAAGCGAACCGCATCGGTGGACAAAAGACCACGAATCCCGCGTATCGCTGGACGGTGTCCGCTGGTTACCACATCCTTCGAGCTGTCTCCGACTGTATGAATCGCGTACGCTTTGGGTATTAAGTCTTGCATCAGCTTCTTAATCTAATATATTTTATATGTATTCTGTGCACGAAGTCCTTAGCATCCTTCGACGCAGACCACGACAAGGAGTCTAGAAATAACATGCCAAGGAAGCCCACAATTGAAGAGGTAGGTGGTGTGCGTTACGAATATGTCCCGCTAGGTGACTTTGTGGTAAAAGCCAAAGGCGTCTGTGGAGGGCGGCCTACTTTCAAGTACACTCGTATCGAAATTGCCGGAATTCTTGCCAGGCTCAAGGCTGGCGAAGAAATTGACTCCATTGTAAAGGATTACCACGGGCGAGTTACGCGGGAGGCAATCCTTGAAGCCGTTCACGTCTCAAAACCTACCGGAAAATCGCTCAAGAGAACGGCAGCCTAAAAGTGATCGTTCTTGATGAGCAGATCTCAAATCAGCAGATGATAGAAGCTATTGGCGGGTGGTATCGAGGAAAAACCGCCACCATTGCTCAATTGCGTCCAGGCACAGTGATTCTGGATGATGCTATTCCTGCATTGCTGCGAAAAGAATCTCAAGCAGCGTTCCTAACGGTGAATGTGAATGATTTTTGGAGAAAAGTGAAGATTGACCACAGATTCTGCGTAATTTGTTTTGCCGGTGATGATGTTTACCGATTTCCGGCACTCTTAAAAGCGCTTTTTCGCAAACCTCAATTTAAGAACAGAAAACAGCGAGCCGGTCACGTTTTCCGCATAACTCCCGATGGAACAACGCAGTTCTATCACTGCAACAATCGAGAAATACGACGATTCCAGCTCTAATTCTGAAATACCTCATATGAAGAATTGTCGACTCATCCTACCCCAGATACGAGCGGGCCTGCTCGTGGACCGTGGCGCTGACCTCACGCGGCACACTGTCCATGATCCGTTCCAGGGCAGCCTTGACTTTCATCCGCAGATCGGGCTTCAGTCTGCGTGCCTGCTGAAAGGTATTGAGAAGACGGCTCGCGGTATATGAGTTGATGTGGGCCAACTCGATAAGGGTATTTGTCAGCCAGTCTGTGCCTTGATCAGTCCAGACCATTTTGTTGTTCACCGCCATAGAGAAGAAAAGCGCTCTCACCCAAGTTGGTTGGTTGATGTCGAATGTGGGGCGTCTTTTCTCGGCCTCGATCATATCGAAAACATCTTCACACGTGCCACCGCCCACGATTCGAAGGTAATTGGCGTAACCGCTCAGATGCGTGTGCCACGCGTCATAAACCTGTTCCAGGACCTCACGTCGCTTCGGAGAGGAACTCCGGTTAAGGGCTAACAACGCAGCCACACGGTCCGACGCGGTAGTCGCGGACCTGTAGTGTTCCATTGTCAACTGATGGCTTTCCTTTGAATCATCGATAACGATCAGCTCCAGAAGCACATTTCTTAGTATGCGTTCCTCGATACCGTCACGGGGCGTTTGCCGCGGCTGATAAGTCTCCAGACTGTGGAAAGACTCCAACAACTCTTTTCTGAAGGCGTTGTTTACCTCGCGCATGAGTCTCTCCCGGGCGGCTACGAGTTCGCGATACCATGCGCAATATTTTCGATCCAGCGGCTGTTCATCGATGCGAAGAAGGTAGGATTTCAGCCCCGGCGCCAAGCTTCCGTCAGCGAGGATTGTTCCGTAAAGAGAAATCCAGCTCTCATCTATTTTATGCTCCGGTTCCAGCAGCAACGCGATGCGTTGCTGATCAGTGAGTTGACGCATGGCTTCAACACGATTAAACGCGTTTGTGTCAAGGCGAGCCTGCATTCGAAGATCTTCCGCCGCGGCATTCTCACATCGGAACGTGCCGTAGAATGAATAATCGCGGTTCAACGATACTACCGACGGAGGTTCGGTTATGTTGTCAAAGGTTATGTGACCTGTCCTCTCCTTAAGTTCGAACACCCTTTCAGTTCCCGGGATAGTCGCGCCGTCTTGGTCAATGAGGGACAATTCAACAGGAAGATGGAAAGCCGGCTGCTGATAATCAAATTTCTGGCTGAACTCTATGCGGAACGTTTTCTCGGCCGCATCATATCTTGTGGCCGCGGTGACCTCGGGATAACCGGATCGGTAAAGCCAACCTTGTTTGAATTGAGCGAGCGACAGGCCCGCAACCTCTTCGAAGCAAGCGAAAAATTGATCGGTATTCGCATTGCCGTTCTTATAACGTGAAAAATAAAGCTCCTTCCCTTCCCGGAACTTCTCCTGTCCCAAAATCAATCTCAGCATCCGGATTACTTCCGCAGCCTTGACGTAGGTGACACCATCAATCAACTCATCAGGATCGTTGAATCCGTTCCGCACTATACGGCCTGCTCGACCGCTGTCCTCTATGGCTAAAGGACCCACGAGAGGGTTTCGTATACCATCCACCTGAGCCAACCTGATGAATGCCGGGTTGAAAATATCCGCTGAGAATTGACGCTCTACATCTACGGTATATGCTTCGTTCAGCCAAACATCGAACGGCGTCTCCATCGTGGTTTCACTTCCGCATTGGTTGTGCTCGAACTCATGGGCTATCACACCATGAGCGTAAAGCAGACCCTGGTCCAGGGTGTGCTCATCGATGAGGGCTGCATCGGTAACTATCGTGGTGTTCCCCATGTTCTCCATGCCGCCGAAATTGGACTTGGTCATACAAATTGTCCGATAAGTGTCCAGCGGGTATTCGTAATCTTGAGTCCGTCGCGTCCAGAGCACTGCCTGCTTCAGTATGTCCATCGGAATTCGTGCATGAGCAGTTCGTCCCGGCGGAACCAGATACTCCAGTCCTACCGTTCGACCATTGTCATAAGTGACTTTGTCCACCAGCATGTCCCAGGTGCCGACGCATACGAGGAACAAGTACGGAGCCATGGGAACGGCGTTCTCGTATCTGATGATCTGCCTGGATGTATCGCCCGGCTTAGGGATCGGTTTTCCTTGTGGATTCAGTTCACGGCTGATGTTGCCGTTACTGATGAGGTGGCTGTATCTTGCATCTGCTTCAATGGTTGTAGTCATCGTGCATTTCGCGCGGCAGTCGTCATATATCGGCATTATGCGTTGGAAGCCCCATTGCTGGCATTGAGACATGTACTGCTGGGGCGCGCCTGGTGGAGTCGCGTCTTTGTATATCCCTTCCAGGATATGATCCGATGGGATGCACCGAGTCACGGTGCGTATCCGAAACCGGTCTCCAGGATTCACGCGGTGAGGCAATGGAATTATGATTTTGTCTTCCTTCACCCTGTAGTCGTAATTTATCAGGCGACCAGACTTCACCACCTCGTTGGAGTTGCCCATCCATTCGATTTTTATTATTTCCAGATTCTTTGCGTCGAGTTCGATACGCTCCAGAGACTGTCTGGCCGTGATATCAAGGACATCTGTTGCTTCTACAAAATCGTCCAGGAAGTTCAGATAAATCGTCAGCCGGTTCAGCTTCACGGGCAGTTCACCGAAGTTCTCCCGCTTGTACCTGTAAACTTGCTCTGTCAATGATTGCTCCTTTCTATGAGGCTGCCCGCATTTGATCGACCCTGATTTCGACCTTGGCATATTTCTTTGTTGCGACAATGAGCAGCAGGACGGTTGCGACGATACTTACCGAAGTAAATCCCAATGCCGTGAAAATCGCCTCCATTCCCCACATGGACTCGACCCAGCCTGCAATTTTAACAGCCAGGGCGCCTACGCCGAAGGTAAGCACGAATTTGAGTCCAAATACGGAATGATGTAATCGTTTCGGCGTTAGTATGGCCACTAGCGTGTTTTCGCAGGGCTGGCTCCCGAGCAGAAAAAAGAAATACGCCATAGATAGACCCGCCAAAGGAAAACCTTGAGCGAAAGCCATCACGAATACAAACGGAATACACGCAGCATGAAAAACAAGATACGTGATATAGGGATCGTGACGCTCTCCCGCGTAGCCACCCAAATTCTGCCCGACCATGCCGATGGTGTACACGATAGACGTGACAAATGTGGCCATGAGGTTGCCGGACAGGCCGCTTGACCAGAGACCGGAAACGGCCCGGAGAATATTCGCCCCTTTTATTTCAAGGTATGACGGCAGCATAACCGTAGCGCCAGTGAAGGCCAGACCCGCTAATCCCGTCGCAACAAGAAGAATGATCAAGGCCCCAATGCGACCGTTTTGGCCGCTGGGCTGGTTTATATCTACTTCTCCTTGTGCCGTGGCGAGAGGAAACAGGGCCATAAGAGCAAGCCCGATCAAATTTAATACCCCCAATGCAAGAAAAGCGGCCCGCGGCCCCGAGATCCAGTTGAAAATCCCCGTTGCAATCGGAGCGATCACGAGTCCCAATCCCCCGAACATGGCATTATATCCCATGGCCACCGTAAGGCGCTTGATACCTTTCGAAATAAGACCCATTCCAATCGGATGGTAAGTCCCCGAAAACAAGCCCACTCCTGCCAACGCAAGAGAAAGGGCACACGGAGTGTCCACCCACGCGGCCGCAGCCAGTCCGCTTATTCCGCACCCGAGAAACGCAATAAACATCAATATTCTTCCGCCCACACGATCGGCGGCTAGTCCCCAGGGGAGAGCAGTGACTCCAAAGAGAAGATACTGCCAAAAAGAAAGCGCCAAAACTTGCGCTATTTCCAGATCCAGGGTGGCGGCTAACGGCAAAACAAGAGCCGGAAAAACGGACAAATTGTAATGTGACATCATGTGTCCGAAGTTAGCAACCACCAATATGCGTTTTTCGTGGGGCTCCAAGCTGCTCAATCTCCGAGGAAAAAGGAACTCTCCAGGTGCCGCGGCGCCTAATAGGTTTCGATATTATCTTTTTTTTGCGCTGTGGTCGATGCTTCCGAAGGCTACAACGGTTGCCGCTTGTGGTTCCAACGATTATATTGATGAATAATTATCCAAAAAATGGGGGACCAACTCGATCCCCCGGGGGAGGAATTGACATGGCAAGCAAGGTTGAATGGGAAACCGAGTTGGAGACGGCGCTTTCTCGCGCTAAAGCCGAAAAGAAAAATGTTCTCCTGGATTTTTTCAACCCCGGATGAATCGGCTGCCAACAAATGGATGCGGTTACGTATCCCGACAACAATGTTATTAATTTTATGCAAGGCAGAGTGATTCCTGTCAGAGTGCCTTATGACCACAAGCCCCTGTCAGAAAAGTTCAATGTCAAATGGACCCCTACCCTGATCACCCTGGATTCGGAAGGCAAAGAGAGTCACCGGACCGTGGGCTTTCTCGGACCGGATGAATTGATTCCCTCACTATTGCTTGGCATTGGCAAGGCTTATTTTGAGAGCGGACGATTTCAGGAAGCGATCTCGGCCTTTAACGAGATTTTGACTGGTTATCCGAAAAGCCATTCCGCTCCCGAGGCGATCTATCTGCGCGGCGTATCTCTCTATAAGAGTACAAAAGACCCGAAGCCCCTTAGGGGAGCGTACGACAAATTGTCTGCCGAGTATTCCGACAGCGAATGGGCCAAACGCGCTTATCCGTACCGCCTGATAGAATAAAAGGGGATTACAGGTTCCATCTGTTTTGCAGCGCCGGAGTTTCTCTACGTTCCCCGGCGCTGCCTTAAGATAACCCAGGACTTGATGGCCTGAACCTCGAATAACAAGCGTGGGACATGCCACGGCCAGATCGGCCCCGCACGCCACTAACCGTCTTGTCATCGATTAAAATTAAGTCAATTACACCGGCTATGCTAAAATCAACTTGCCGGCGGTCACGATGGCTTCATGAAACGATCCGTCCAGTGCCGGCCGGATATGTGTTCAAATGTTGGCAATTCTGTCAAACTCTTCCGCAACCGAATTAAAAGAGGTTGTCCATGGATGACGTTTATCACCGATTAGCTAAGAAACTTGACGAAATGCCCAACGGCTATCCCGGCACACAAAGCGGTGTGGAGCTGAAAATCCTGCGCAAGATTTTTGCTCCCGAAGAAGCTGAAATGTGGCTCAAGCTCAAACCTATTCCGGAAACCGTCGAAACCATAGCCGAGAGACTGGGTGCACCGATAGGGGAGATCCAAGACATTCTGGACAACATGGTGCTCAAAGGCCAGATAGCTTCGCGCAAGATGCGCGGCAATCAAATCTATATCCAGCTTCCCTATATTGTGGGGATTTTCGAACTCCAGTTGAATCGCCTCGACAAGGAGCTTGAGGACCTTACTAAGGAGTACGCGCCCACCTTGATGCCAACTCTTGGCGGTTTCGCTCCCGCCATAACCCGAGTTATACCCGTCAATGCCAAGATCGATGGTCAGCACCAGGTCCATAATTACGAGGACATGCGCTTGATCCTCGAAAAAGCAAAGGCTTTTCAGCTTCAGGACTGCATTTGTCGGAAGGAGGCCGCATTGCGAGGACGCCCGTGCAAGCATTCCGTGGAAGTTTGCTTGGGCCTTTCCACTCACGAAGGCGGGTTTGACAAGTATAGCCCAGGAAAGCTTATTTCCAGAGAAGAAGCCTTGGAGGTGATAACCAAGGCTGAAGAAGAGGGGCTCGTACACACCACTTATAACGTGAAGTCCGGCCATCTGTATGTTTGTAACTGCTGTTCCTGCTGCTGCGGAATTCTCCTGGGGATGAAATACTTCAATGCACCCTATTTAATGGCAAAGAGCAACTTTGTTGCTTCAATAGATCAAGAAGAATGCGCCGCGTGTGGTGTATGCGCAGACGAGCGCTGCCCGATGAAAGCTATAGCCGAAGAAGAAGGCTCGTATAATGTACTTCCTGAGCGGTGTATCGGCTGTGGGGCTTGCACCGGCACCTGCCCCACGGGTGCGATCAGCCTGATGCGCAAGCCCGAATCGGAACATGACGAGCCACCCGCCAGCTTGAAGGAGTGGAAGGGGAAACGCGCCGCAAACAGAGGAATCAAGATAATGGTTTGACGCCAATCGGCACACCAAGGAGCATTAGCAGAGACACATCTTGGTTTGAAGCTTTGGGGGGCATGACCATGAAGACACGGAGCAGATCACTGCCCAGAGGCTGGTATCCCGATTCGGCCCGTGAATGTCACGCAGAAATCGACGATTTTCTCGAAGGGTTCAATCCTCCCCAGGGGAGCTGGATAGGGGGGATTGTGCCTCATGCGGGCTGGTATTTTTCGGGAAAAGCCGCGGCCCGGCTAATAAGTACCATTTCGGGAGGCGCCCGACCTGATCGGGTAGTGGTCTACGGAGGACATCTGGGGGGCCACAGCGACCCCATAGTGTATACCGAGGATGCATGGGAAACGCCCATGGGCTCGCAACCCATGGATTGCGAATTTGCCCGGGATCTTGTTTCCAAAGGGCATGCCGTAGAGCCACGTTACGGATTTGCGGACAACACTGTCGAGATTCAACTCCCGATGATACGCCGTTTTTTTACCGGCATACCGTTGATTGCTGTTCATTCGCCTGCTTCTGAACGTGCTATTCAGCTTGCGGCTTCGGTTCACGACATGCTGGAGTCTCGGGGTCTAAATGCGGTCTATATAGGGTCCGCGGACCTTACCCATTACGGTCCGAACTATGGGTTCACTCCCAAAGGCACCGGAGCGTCCGCTGTGAGATGGGTAAAAGAGGAAAACGACCATTCACTCATCCGGAAAGCGCTTGCCATGGACGCGCAGGGTCTCCTGAAGGACGCTCAGGCCAAGCATAATACTTGTTCCGCCGGGCCGATCGCTTCCGTAATTGAATGTGCGGTCCGGAAAGGGGTACACGAAGGCAAGCTGCTGGAATATTATACGAGTTACGACATGATGCCGAATTCCAGCTTTGTGGGGTACGCCGCAATAGTCTACTAGAGCGGTCCTCGAAAGTTTTGAAGTAGTCCAATATCTGTGCAGCGAAGAACTCGGTAGGAGCCGGCGTCCCTGCCAGCTCGAACTACTTGATTTATATACACAAAATGTGCCGGCGCGGAGAAACTGTCTCAGAAATCCATTCATAGTGGGAATCGTGGCACGACGGTCGCCCGGCGCTAAAGCACCGGTCTACTTTCAGTCGCCCAAATGGGCTCAAATGCCGGGCGTCCTGAAGGGACGCTTGACAGTAGGCCGGTAATTTATTGCCGGTAGAGGAAGATCGTGGCACGATTTGGGAATCCTTCCGAATTCTGAGACAGTTTCCGGAGGCCGGCACCTACCAGTTTCAGGGAATCGCTTGTCACAATTCGTGACTATTTTGAGTGTCACCATATGCTGATACTGCCTCCACACATTCAGGCTTTACGGATTCGACTTCAAAGAGTTTCCGGTCTTCTTGCACCCCTTTGAGAGAAACCGTGAATTCATCGGAAACGCTGATACAAGGACCGATTGACTTGTATGTGTCTTCGGAGATTACGACCCTGCCATAGCCGGCCGCTTGCTGGATGCGGTCGGTCAGGTTTACGGGAGACCCGACAATGCCGTATTTTGCTCTGCTTTCAGTCCCTATGTTTCCCACGATGACCTCGCCGGTGTGAATTCCGATACCCATTTCCAGCTCCGGCAATCCCAGCGCACGGTTCTCACGCTGAAAACCTTCCATCTCCTGCTGCATTTCCAACGCGCACTTCACCGCGGCCACTGCTCTGACATCAATGTCGGATTCCGTGCCGTTGAAGAAAACCAGGATTGAATCACCGTAGAAATCAACGATGATGCCTCTATACCGTTCGATGATTGCTATCATCCTGGAGAAGTATCTGTTGAGCATTCTGATGACTTGTTCGGGCTGGAGCCTCTCCGTCTTTGGCGTAAAGTCTCTCAAGTCGGACATCATTATGGTGACGGTTCGCTTTTCCCCACCGAGACGCAGGGCTTCGGGCTTGTTCATCAGTTCCTCAGCCACCTTTTTGTCCACGTAGCGCCCGAAGGTCTGTTCTATCAGATCTCTTCGTTCGAGACCCTCCACCATGGTATTGAAGCTGCGGTTCAATTCTCCTATCTCGTCGGACCTGTCTTCCGGCAGTTTTCCGCTGTAATCCCCTGTACTGACCTTTGCCGCCGCTGTGGAGATCTCGGCTACGGATTCCCCCACGGATCGCGTTATTACACGTATGAGAATGAGAATGACTAACAGAGCCACCATGCCGGCCACTGCATAATAAAAGCGAAACTCGATTATGGGTCGGAGCACGACTGGGCCCTCGGAAAACAGCACTATATACCAGTTCACCGACGGAATTTTGTAGAAGCCCGCAACGACGTCAGGTGGGTGCCCTTCGCCGAATACGGTACCAAAGGCTCTCTTGCGAATCTTTTGCAGGACCGCCTTCTCCACCGGGTCACCCGTTTCTCCGAGCATTCTCCGGGAATACATTGACTTATCAGTATGAGCCAGCAGTTGTCCCGAACTCGTAACCAGACAAGCGCTGCTCCCTAGCGATTGGACCATCTGCCTGATAGGTTCCATAAAGGAATCAAACTTGATACGTACGAGAAGCCTCTTGGACTCACCCGAATCCTCGTCACCAATTGATCGGATTATTCTCAAACTCCTATCCAGAGCATCGGGATCTGTGGTAGGTGCGCACAACCCGAAATCATCACAGACCTCCATCACGTACAATCCCTCAGCGTAATCGTTGTCGGCCTCTCCCCCGTTCAAGGTCCTTCTTGATGATTCAGCCTTCCCATTCTTCACGTTTTCAATGTCTACAAAAATGACCCCTTCCTGCTGAGCCAACTGCTGAATGAGGTAGGCTTGGGTCATAGTCTTGTCCGGGATATTTTCAGATTTTGCTATTAAATTAATGAGTTCCAGCTTTTCATCCAGTTGCATACTTATGGCATGAGCAGTTTTTTCAAGCTCAAGGCGGGCGATCTCTCTCCATTGTCCAAGTAGATACTCCCTAGAGTAAAAAAAACCGGCCACACCCACCAGAATCAGTATCAGCGCCACGGGCACCAGCAGCAACAGAACGAAACGTCTCTGCAACGAAAAAATCATTTAATCCACCATCTCTTTTATCGAGTTCGTCTCGTAGTACCGGTCCTTGCTATGCCCGGTCTTTCTTGACCAATGTGAGCAGCATCTTGAACGGTTTTGTCGCATGCACCGAATGGGGCACGTCCATGGGCATTACCACTACCTCTCCTGCTTTCACGGCCACCTTTTTGCCGCCGATGGTAATCAATGCCTCTCCATCGAGAATCTGGACTAGAGCGTCCCCCGGAGCGGAATGAGTGCTCAAACCTTCGCCCCGGTCAAACGCGAAAAGAGTCAGGCTGAGATTGCCTGTCTGAGCCAACGTGCGACTGACAACTTGTCCTTCCGAATAATCGACCAGCTCAGTCAACACCAGCGCTTCCGAAAACGGGATATTTTTAATAAGAACTTGCTGAGTCAATGTCATACTCCTACGGCTCTTCGCTGCCTCCCTGTTAACAAATGATCGGTAGGGAAGCAATCATTAAGCATTCTGATCAGAAGCAAAATCGGAGACACAATTTTGCGACTGTAGATTTACCTCCAGTGCTTGTCTTTCTAGTGCTTCATTCCAGAACCATGGCCCTCATCGGGTTTCATCTTCAGCATTCTCTTTTTTGGCTTCAATGCCTCCTGAGTTACTTCCGAATATGCGACAACCTTCGTTCCATTATGTTCGGCCTTAAATTTCTCGGCATCCTCTTTCTTAGTGAATGGAACTACTTCCGAGCCCATCGAAGCTTGAACATCGCTGTCCAGTACGAAAAGGGCGCTCTTGGCTTCTATGAATTTCTTCGTTGTATAATCTGTTACATAAAGGTTTTTGATGTTTGCCGGGTCAAATTCATACTTGGCCGGATCGAGAACGTATCGGAACATATCCCCCGCGCCATCGAAGCCGACGACCTTGCCGTCTTTGAAAACCGCGGCAGCGGGCCCGGGAGTTCCGTGGTCGGCTTTCATGTGACAGACTGGGCATTCTGCGGACGTGTCCAATTTGGAGCCGTCCGGGAGATCCACAATATTTGCCACTGCGTTGCCCGCGAGAAATAGGGCCGCGACCAAAACCAGCAGTCCGCATAGGAGGTTCCTGGGATCAAATGACATATCAAAGCTCCTTTCCGTCCGCTAACGATTGAGATTGCCTCTTGAATTCGATCTCCTTTACGATGCAATAAATGTTGGGCACAACATATATGGTTATTATATCAATGGTCATTCCGCCGAAGCATGGCAATGCCATAGGGACCGCGACATCCGCTCCCTTGCCCTGGGACGTCAACACCGGAATCAAAGCGAGCACTGCTGTGGCGGTGGTCATGAGAGCGGGCCGAACCCTCTTCATTCCCCCCTCCACCACGGCTTCTCTGATCTCTTCGATCGAGTGGAATTTTCGTGACCTAAAGACCTGGTCGAGATAGGTGGACATGATCACGCCGTCATTGGTGGCAATCCCAAAAAGCGCCAGAAATCCGACCCAAACGGCTACACTGAGGTTGTATGGCCTAACTTGAAAAAGGTCCCTCATGTTCACCCCGAAAACGCTGAAATCCAGGAACCAGGGCTGCGAATAAAGCCAGAGCATCATGAAGCCCCCGGACCAGGCCACGAAAATTCCGGAAAATACGTTTAGCGAAGTGGGCACGGAGTGGAACTGGAAGTATAGGACCACAAAGATCAGAGCAAGGGCCAGCGGGATTACGACGCGAAGGGTCTGCTCGGATCGAACCTGGCTCTCGTACGAACCGGCAAAGACGAACGAAGAGCCGGCAGGAAGTTTCAGTTCGCCTGTTTTGATCTTGTACTGCAAGTAGTTGTTCGCTGCCTCAACAACGTCTACCTCAGCTTTCCCCGGCTTCTTGTCGAAAAGCACATAACTTACGAGAAACGTGTCTTCGCTCTTAACAGTCATGGGACCCCGAACGTACCTAATGGTGGCTACCAGGTTCAAAGGGACCTGAACTCCGTCCATGCCCGGGACCAATATATTATCCAGGGCTTCGAGAGAGTCACGCAACTCTCTCTGATAACGAACCCGCACAGGATAGCGCTCCCGGCCTTCGACTGTCTTAGTTAACCGCTTACCGCCGATAGCAATCTCGATGACGTCCTGCACGTCTTGAATTTTGATGCCGTAGCGGGCTATGGCTTTGCGGTCTATCTCGATTTCCAGGTAAGGATTTCCGATCACTCGGTCAGCGATCACGGAAGATGGTTCCACCGAAGGAACTTCTTTGAGGAACTTCTCGATTTCCAGGCCGACCTTCTCGACTTCGTCCAGCGTATTGCCTCGGATCTTGACACCCATGGCAGCTCTCATTCCGCTCTGCAGCATCACGATCCTTGCGGCTATAGGTTGAAGCTTCGGCGCTGAAGTAGTCCCAGGCAGGCTCGCCGCTTTTAGGATCTCCTTCCAGATATCCCCTGACGATTTGATATTTGGCCTCCAATTTCTGATAGGCTTGCCCGTTTTGGGATCGACCACTCTCTCGCCCGTCTTAGGATCGGTCTTATACTCAGGCAGGTAAGTGATCACCGTCTCGATCATGGAGAGAGGAGCCGGGTCCAGAGCGCTCTCGACCCTGCCGATTTTGCCTACCACGGATTCCACTTCCGGTATGGCCCTGATAGCCTTGTCCTGAGTTTGAATTATGTCCAGGGCCTCACCGATGGCTGCATGGGGCATGGTGGTCGGCATGTACAAGAAAGAACCTTCATCCAGGTCCGGCATGAACTCTTTACCCAGGCCGGGAAACGCGTGTGTCAACTTGGACCAAAGCCATGTCTGTCGCACCGGATCGCGGCCCTCAGGGATCGGAGTTGAAAGGGACGCGTCAGTTTTGACCTCGGGTCCGTGGACATGCTGGGCTGTTACCGCCGGTTTGTCCCAAACCACCAGCGTCTTCACTGTCCACGGAATGAAGCTGAAAACCCTGTCGAATCCCAGCCAAATGGTCGCGCCAAAGAGCACCAAAAAAACAGGTATTGCCAGGAACTTGACTTTATTTGCCAGGGTCCATCTCAAAATGGAAGTGTAGTAGTGGGTGACGACCTTGCGTATTCCCAGCAAGCCAAAAATTATGGCCGAGCAGAAAATCAAGTTACGGATCAGCCCCGCAGATGGCCCCAGTGGCAGCCAGTGCTCCGAGAGCACGACCAGAACAAACGCCAGGGCGATCCAATTAAGAACACTGGGTGCTTTCTCGGCATAGGGCTGAGGCACGAATTGGCGAGTCAGCCTGAAAGCCCCTACAAACGCCACTGCCGCGCCAACCCACCAGGAAAGAATGAATCCAAGCCAAATTCCGAGTACTGCTATAACGCCGTTGACAATGAGGAGGGTATTACGTCGCCAAGTCCTCGGCGAGAACAGCACCTGAGCCACCGGAGGTATTATAGCCAACGCGAGCACAAGGGCAGCGCCCACCGCGAATGTCTTGGTATAGGCAACGGGTTTGAACAGCTTGCCTTCCGGGCCGGTTAGAGTGAAAACGGGGAGAAATGATATGATGGTGGTGAGAGACGAAGTTATCACCGCCCCCCCTACCTCGGCAGACGCCTCCCGGACGATCCGGAACATACTCTTACCTTTGCCTGAACCTTCCTCCTCCATATGCCTCAAAATATTTTCACACAGGATGATCCCCATATCCACCATCACGCCTATCGCTATGGCAATTCCGGTAAGAGCCATGATGTTGGCTTCGATGCCCACAGTTTTCATCACTATAAAAGTGCCCAGAATCGCGAGAGGCAAGATCATGGAAATCAGGGCGGAACTCACGATGTGATTCACCATCACGATGACAACGATTATGGTGATCAGCGTTTCCTCGCCCAAGGCCCTTCTGAGAGTGTCCAGCGTCTCATAAATCAGATTGGTGCGATCATAAAACGGCACGATCTTTACCTGCGAGATTCTGCCGTCCGGGAGTATCTTGCTGGGTAGGCCGGGGCCGATCTGTTTGATTCTCTCCTTCACGTTCTTAATTACCTGGAGAGGATTTTCGCCAAACCTCACCAGCACTACGCCACCGACTGCCTCAGCGCCCTCCTTATCCAGGGCGCCTCGGCGCATTTCCGGTCCCAATGACACTGTGGCCACGTCTTTGATATAGAGAGGAACATTCTCGGTCATTTTGACCACGGCGTAATCCAAGTCCTTCACCGAACGAATGAAACCGAGTCCTCGAATGGTATACTCGGCCCGGTTTACCTCAATTGTACCTGCCCCGACGTCGCGGTTGGAGAGTCGCACGGCGTCAAATACCATAGGGAGAGTTATCCCGTGAGCCCTCATCGCGTCGGGATTGATGTCTATCTGGTATTCTTTAACGTAGCCCCCGATAGAAGCGACTTCACTTACACCACCTGCGGACTGCAAAGCGTATCTCACGGTAAAATCCTGAACCGTTCTCAGTTCGTCCAGGCTGAAGCCTTCACCTTCTAGGGTGTACCAGAATACCTGCCCCAGAGCGGTTGCATCCGGCCCCAGGGTGGGCTGCACCCCCTCCGGAAGGGTGCCGGACTGGAGTGAATTCAGCTTCTCGAGGATCCGAGAACGAGACCAGTAAAACTCCACATCCTCCTTGAATATTATGTAAATGGTGGAAAACCCGAAGTACGAATTGCTGCGTATCACTTTTACGCCGGGAAGGCCCAGAAGCGCCACTGTGAGCGGGTACGTGATCTGGTCCTCGATATCTTTGGGCGAACGCCCTTCCCATTCAGTGAAAACTATTTGCTGGTTTTCTCCGATATCCGGGATGGCGTCCACCGGCACAGGGTTCCTGGGTAGCCCCGGGATTTGCCAATCAAAAGGCGCCACCATCAACCCGTAAAGGATGGTGCCGACAAGAACCATAGCCATCAGAAGTTTCTGTTGTATCCAGAAACCCATGAATCTGGAGAATATCGATTCTTTGTCTGAAGGTGCGCGACCAATCGGCGTGCTTGGCTGAGAGGGAGTCATTTTACTTCTCCCTCGCGATGGGATTGAGAGCCATGGCCGTGGCTATCTTGACCATGCCCTGAATCCTTCTGATCAGGCTTCGATTCAGGCCCTTTCGTGCTCTCGCCCTGCTTCAGTCCTATTCCTTGCTCAGGTTTCTTCTGTGTCGAAATCCCTTCACTGCCGGCGGCTTCGGTCGGCGCTTTCCCTGGAGCCGCCTCGGGTGGTATGGTTTCCTCTAGCACTCCGCACTTGAGCATGTCCTGACCGTTGAAAGGCTTATGGCCAAAATAGGGATTCCGTATTTCCTTGCTGTCCTCTATCCAGTAAGCCCCTTTCTGACCATAGGCCATGGGGCAATGGTAGAGGAACAGAGGTCCGGACATCGCGTGGCGGAAGCTCATGAGCATTCGCGCGAACCATTCGGAGACGGGGTCGAATGCCTCTCGCTGAATTTGCACGTCCTTGTTCTCCGAGATCCTTTTCAGATCTTTGAGCAGCTTCTCCGAAAGCTTACCCCAGGCGTCCTTGGCTTTGGCTTCGAGGATTTCTGATTTCACTCCTCTCAGAGTCGATTCCAGTTCTTCGGCGCTTTTGCCGGCCTCTTCGCTGTTCTCGTCCACCAGAGCGTTTTTCAGGCTCAAGTAATTCTTAACCGCGGGAGTCAGCTCCCGCAGGAACTCGACAGGCGCTCCTACTTTCTCAATCACTTCTTCTTCCGCCTTTGGAGGGGTTTCTTTCACCTGTTTCGTCTCAGATGGGCGCATCATGCTTGGTTTACCGATTATCTGCATGGCGCTGTCGATCTTGAAGTTTCCCTTGGAAACCACTTTCTCGCCTGCTGTGAGGCCGCTGTACACAACATATTTGTCGCCGGCTCGCGGACCGAGGACAACCTCTCTCAGTTCATAAGTAGGCTCTTTGGTGTTGGGGACCTCCACGTAAACGATGGCGCGCTTACCGGTTATCAGAGGAGCGGACGCGGGTATGACGAGCGGCAACGTCGGGTCTTTGGTGTCCGCGTAACCGTACGCAGACGCGGGCTTTAGAGGCATCTTGCTATCCGGACAGGTCCCGGGCTCCGAGCTGGGGTTTTCCGATGGATGGACCGGACAGATATATTTTCCGGCCCATTCTCTTTTAATTACACGTCCCTCAGCGTCCACCTCGGCTTCCAGTTCCGCGGTCACGAACATGCCCGGCCTAAGCTTCAAATCGGTGTTTTCCGCATCGACTCGGACCTTCACGGTGCGGGTTTTCGTGTCAAGCATGGGATCTATGAAGAGCACTTTGCCGAGGAACTTTTGTCCGGGCACCGCCGGAGTAGTGAAGACGACGTCTTGACCATACCTGACCCAAGGCATGTCAGTCTCGTAGGCGTCCATCTTGACCCACACCCGGGAGAGGTCGTTTATCATGTACATTTCCTGACCTTCTTTAACAAATTGGCCGAGGTTCGCTATCTTTTTGGTGACTATCCCGTTGATGGGCGCGCGGAGAGTTATATACAGGTCCGGTTTTTTACTTTTCTTGATTTGCTCCACCTGCTCCTGAGTGAGACCGTATTGGATCAACTTTTCTTCCGCGCCTTTGATGACTGATTCGTCCTTCTCCTCACTTCGAATGGTCTCAAACAGCTCCACCTGCGACTTGATCAGGGTCGGGCTCCAGATCTTGACCATCGGCTGCCCCTTGCTGACATACTCGCCTGTGAAGTTGATGTAGATCTCGTCCAACCGACCGTCCACACGTGATACAAGAGCTGCCACCCTAGGCTCAGCCTCCACGACCATCCCTACCATTCGCACTATTACTTTCGCCTGTTCTCTTTTGACTTCCGAGGTTTCCACCTCAGCGAGTTTTTTGGCGGCTTCGGACATGGAATACTGCGCTACGCTTAGGTCGGACTGAGCTTCTTTGCCTGTTTCAAGTGGAATGAGATCCATGAAGCAAATCGGACACTTTCCGGGATGCGGAAGCTTGATCTGCGGATGCATGGCGCAGGTCCACCATTGAATGGGTTTCTTTGCCTCTGTCGCCGCTTTGTCCGAGGCGTGGTCATGTCCATCCGCTTCCGGAACCGTCTGCTGCACCGAAGCGGGTTTGGGCCCCTCACCCGCAGGCCAGTAGTGACCAAGTGCGAATGCCACGATCACAAGCACTACAATGAGGATCGCTTTCCCACGACTCGTGTGTAAGAAATCGTGGATTGCCTTCCCGCGACCCGCAAACAAGAAATCTTTCAAATCCTTCGGATTCATCTTCCAGTCCTGTAGTTTGATCGTTCGGCGTCAAAGTCCTCAGCCGTCGCACAAAATGTTCCGAGCAAAGCTTCAAGCTCCAGGAAGAAGACTCACTCGCTTCCGGAATGAGTCATGGGATGAGTGAGCCGTCATTCCTTAGCGGTTTCCATCTACCACAAACTACCGAATCTCACCGAGCGCGAGTCGATGGACTGCCGTTGGGCGGTGAAGGCGGCTTTTGACTGAACATTCGCCGGAATTACCGCGGAAATTGCCTTCGCAGGGCCATACGGCTTCGAAATCGGTCCGGTCTCTTTGAGAGCCTGACGAGCGGGTGACAAGGACTTGCTCCCGCCTGCGCAACAGCTCGGCACAGCCGATACAGGGGGCTTTTGTAACTGCCTGGCGACAATGCCTGCGGACCCGCAGCCGCCGCAACTGCCGCAACAGCTCCCGGCCGTCGGGACGGCAGCCGAATAGTTAGGCGCGTTAGATCCTCCGCAACAACTGCCTGCACCGAATCCTGTCACCGGCGGTTTAGTAGCAGAATACATTGGGCCGACTTGCACTGGACCGGTTTGGACCCCGCTCGCACGCACGGGGCTATACGCTTGTGGCTGCGGCGCATACGTGCTGCGCGGTTCTGGAGCCGCAGCGCGAACCGTTTGCGGCGTCATCGGAAACGAGCGGTTCGATTGTGTCACAGAATTGGACAGACTCGCCTGCCCTTGAGTCTGTGCAGGGTCGCAACAGGAAGGCGCCGCCTGGCTCGCGGACACCACGAAGGAAGCCGCAACTATGCTTAAACAGCTTGTCAACCATACAGTCTTCATTTTTTCTCCTTTTCTTAAACGAGAACGGCATTCTCGTGAATCAGGTTTCGGATTCCGGTTCTCATATGGCCGCGCGCATTTTCTGGCCCTGCAGCAGCCTTCCATCAGCGACTTCGACTACTCTATCGCTGTATTCCGCATTGAGCCTACTATGAGTGACCATGACTATCGTCTGTCCCTCAGAATTAAGCCTCTCGAGCAGATTCATCACTTCCGAAGAGTTTCTGGAATCGAGATTACCGGTCGGCTCATCCGCGAAAAGTATAGGGGGCTCGTTGACCACTGCCCTGGCAATAGCGACCCTTTCCTGTTCACCTCCCGAGACCTGATTCGGAAGTCGATGGGCTTTGTCTTTCAGGCCGACTCTCTCAAGGGCCGCCAGAGCAAGCTCTTGTTTCTCGGCTTCCGAATGGTGGGTGACTGCCAGCGGAAGTTGAACATTTTCCAGGACGTTCAGGTAAGGGATCAGTTGAAATGATTGAAAAATGAAGCCCATAAATTCTCGTCGGAAATCCGCGCGCTTATCAACGCCGAGCCGATATATGTTGATTCCTCCGATCAGGACCTCGCCGCTTGTCGGGCTCAGCAGTCCGCCGAGCATGGACAGCACAGTACTTTTCCCGGCGCCTGATTCTCCCATGATGGATATGAATTCTCCCTGTTCTATGGACAGATCGATCCCCCGGACAGCCGTGACCTTGCCGTCGCCTTCACCGAATTCTTTCACGATTTGATTTGCTACGATGTAACTCATTGAGCAGCCTCCTTATAAAGTTCGCAGGGCTTCGCTGGGATCCATCCTGGATGCGGTCATAGCCGGGTAGATCGAGGCCAAAAGGCCTATCAACACTGCCAGGAAAACCGCTCCCGCAGCCACGAGAGGATCGAGAGAAAACTGGGGCGTTTGGTCGGAGAGCACGGTCAAAAGAGCGCGGGTAGCGCCGATTCCAACCAGATAACCTACGATTCCTGCCATCAAGGACACAACAACGGCCTCCAGCAGGATGATCTTCATTATGTGAGTTCTTCGGAACCCGATAGCACTGAAGATGCCGATCTCTCGGGTGCGCTCGTTCACACTTGCCATCATGGTGACGAACACCACCATCGAGCCCACAAGCAGCACTAGACCAGAAATGCCCAGAGAGAATTTACGGAAGCTGTGCAGCGTATCCATCCGCCCCTCGACCACTTGTTGAACCGCAGTGACTTTGGCGGACGGTATCTTTTCGGATATTTGAGCAACAATGTCCGAGATAGGGCAATTCTTACAAAGAGCCGCCACTTCGACCAAGCCTATTTTGCCCATCTTACCGAAGACGTGCTGTGCTACCGGCAGAGCCATGAACAGAAGGCTGTCGTCCTGCGAACCGGTGGGCTCCAGCACTCCGGATACGAAGAATTTTTTGCCGTTGATATCCAGTGAGGAACCCCGATTCAGCGATAGTCGTTCAGCCGCTTCCTTCCCCACAAGAATCTCGTTTCCGGAAGACGGAGTCTCTCCGGTAACCTTCCACCACTTTTTGAGCGCCAGTTCTTCACCGAAATCTACACCCACGACCAACGCCTTCCTGCCTTGGCTTTCGAAAACGGCAAAAACCTTGGGGCTGACAATCCTGAGGTTGGTGGCGTTGGGAATAGTTTGAATCTTGGCCACATCTTCTTGGGAGATTTCCTTTGTATCAAATGAAAGACCACCGAGATTCAATCCACCGTACGTGAGGGAGAGACCCTCAGTGCGAGGCGTGACGATTATGTTGGCGCCGAACTCATCCATCTTGTGGGCGACGTCTTCTTCCAGCGTACTCGTAGTGGTGAGCAGAGCCACTACAGCGGCTACCCCCACCATAAGACCCACCACCAGAAAGAAGACCTTGGCTTTCCTGCGTCTCAAGTTATTTAGAGCGATATCGCGCAGTTTCATGGCAACCTCCTATTGAAAGTACCGCAGTCCGGACATGACGTCCTGTTGCGTGATGACAACTTTGCCGTCTTGAACCGTCCGTTTCAAGGCCGAAGGGTTGCAGCCGCCGGTAACTTCGTTGACCTTATCCGTGCGAAACTTTAGACCGCAATTGACGCAAATCATTTCGTTTCCCTGCTGCACATAACCCTTCTTGGCACGCCAACAGACCTCGCATGCGTCAAAGGCGGCTCGAATCACACCATCGACGCTCTTGACCACAAAAAAGCGAATCTTCTGGTTGGGAGATGGGCTGTATTGGAAATACTTTGCTTTTCCGTCCTGAAAAGCGGCGGCCGGAAACGCGAAAATCCCATTTGCAGGCTGGACCTCCTGAGCGGGCACCGAAAAGTTCCAAGCGAACGCTCCGGAAACAGCGGCAAACGTTATGACAGCAACCGTTGAGGCAATGATCGCCACAACTATTAAGAATCCCTCACCACAATATTTTTGTCTCATTTTTTATTCCTTTTGTCCTGATGGCGCTGGACCGAGATTTTCTCGGGGTTGTTGGAACAATAGTGTCTTCAGCTCAGTCTCGCCGGACACCATGCGAGGCCAGAAGGTTTTCCAATCATCCTGCCCGGCCGCGGCATGTACCTTTTCCCTGAAAGTCGGGTCGAGTATCTTTACGTCCGCATCTTTGAAGAGACCGCCTGCCCATTGGAGGGCCTTGCGGTTCTTTTCTTCAGGACCCTGAACTCCTTGTAAAACATGCTCATCCAGAAGCTTGCGTAACGCCAGCCTTTGGCCCACAACCTGCAAATACTTTTCCCTGGAACCAAATCTGGAAGCAGCCTGCTGCAAAAACTCTTCAGGCGCGGCTCCCTTGGTTTTAACAATGTTGCCGACCTCTTGCTCTATTTCGTAGGGCTGCACCACGATGTTTTTCGCATCAGCGGCCTGAAGGAGGATCTCCTTGCCTACGACGGAAAAGAACGCGGACGTGGGGTTCATCTCCGGGGTCTTGGGATCGTCCACGGAAATAGGAATCTTCATGTCTTTGCTGAATACAGGTTTGCCGTTGACGTTTGCTACCACCGGATCGTCAACTCCACCCGCAGACGGCTTGAACGTACCGTCCAGCATTGTCGGGTACCCGGCGCGGACAATTGCCCCTTTGATCTGATCCGGATTCGTCTGATTGTTTCTGAATTTGACTATCACATCCTGAGCAGCCAGACTCACGTCCGTTTCAACGACGCCGGGCAGCTTCTCGGTGACTTCTTTGACGGTTATCACGCAGGCCGGACAATTCATTTTGTTTACCGTGAATCTGGAAGCCACAACTTCCCCCGTCACCAGTCGATAGGCCCCATATCCACCTCCGGCCGCAATTAGGACAATGACCAAGGCCATGACGCCCTTGCGCAACTTGCTCATGGAGACCTTGCGGCCTTCTCGATCCAACGTTTCGAGATCGATTTTCTTCATCTGTCTTTCCACAGACATGCCAGTACTCCTCGTTCACGTTTTCCAGAACGCTGGATAAGCGTGATAATGGATTGTGATGCGATGCGGAATACTCCGCTCGCTCTAGTTGAAGTACAGATAAATAGTCAAGATTGTGCGAAAGGAAGGCTTAACAGCGGAGATTGCAGGTTCGAAGGTTGACAGGAGCGCCGCGACAATCCAACTCGGAAATCAACTCTGTGGCCGGATCGGCCGCGGTAGTGGGAAACTCAACTGCGGTCAGAGGAATGACCGCGGAGGTTCGGACAGTCGCTTGCCCGGTTGGGGTCCCGGAGAGTGCCACAATTTGCATCTGCTCCAGACAGCGGCATGCTGGACACTCTTTCTTCATCATCTTGCTCGAACAACAGGCTTTATATTCGGAAGAAGGATACGACGAGACGCTTTGAGTATGCTGCGGTGAGTGAGTTCCGCAACACAAACGACCTCCTTGCAAACGGGAAGCCGGATCAAGGGAAGGTTCGGTCTTACAGCACTGGCGCGGCTGCTCTTTGATAGCCGGTTCACATGCTTTCTTGCAGCAGCACGGCAAATAAGCGCCGGGCGCTACAGTGGCGCCCACCAAAGAGAAACATAAAATAAGTGCGATTGACCGACTCAAAAATTATATCCTCGTCGCGCAGCCCGACTCCTTATTGTTGATTAGTCTACTCACTTTTCTTCTGAAGTCAAGGCGCTTCCCCGGAAAGCGCACATTAGCAGCTTCTGTGGCGAATTTTCTGGGCTCTTGCCACCTGAACCGCGCCTTCGCTATGATGGAGGACCAGAAAATTTCTTCAGGTCCAAGGAACGACAAAATGAGTTGTGCAGCTCCGAATCCGATGCACTGGGAAGACCTCAGGGCCCGATCACGAGAGGAGATAGTGAACCGACCCGGAGTAGAAATCTCTGACGACCACTCGTCGTATGAGGTCGGCTTTCTGAACGCAATGTATCTGGTGGACCCGGTTCGGGAGCGCATTTTAGAGCTGTGGCCGGACCCTAGCCGAGAGCTGAGCGAAGAATTTCAGATCCTGCTTATACGCTACCTGGTTGCCCGGAACGCGGGCCCGGTGGATGGAAAAGACGTGAGCGAAAAGGATTTCCCGGGAGGAGTCACATTTTTTCAGGGACCGCACACTTTGCACACAGCGCCCATCGCCGAACGATTCGGCAGCGACCCTGACGCTTTCGAGGTGCGCTGCCGGGAATTTGGAGCGGTCCCGGCGCCTCACGGCGACAGGGCCATGCGATTCCTGCCGTTCCCGATGATTCCAGTGACATATGTTTTGTGGCGAACGGACGAGGAATTCCCCGCGTCGGTATCGGTGCTTTTTGATAGCTCCATCGCACGCTGGTTCGAGTTCGACATGATATTCACCCTGGTGCGCGTGCTGACGGAAAGAATTGTAAAAGGATAGGCTTTTTTCGGGCTGGAGCTTCTCTTAATCGGCCTTCTCGCCTGCCACGATCTCCTCGATTTTCGAAGTCAGATCTACCCCTTCTTGCTGGAGCTTACCGCCCGCCCAAATCTGTTTGTCGCGGATGATTATGTTCTCGAATGCCAGTTCCCGAATCGCGCCTCTGAGCAGAGGGAGCTCGCGCACTTCGCCTTCGGCACGGATCTTTCTGAAAAGTGGATGATTCTCCTTGGCCTCTATGGTTGATTCGGGTCCTATCTCGTGGTTCCATTGTCCCCATAAATCGTCCCACTTTTCCCTTCGAATGGGGAACCGGCAATAGGAAATCACCGGGCCTCGGTCCAGCTCTTTCGTTACAATGTGGACCATGATCCCCTGCTCGGCAGCATCCTCCGCGATCAGTTGATGTATCACCTCTTGCCAGGTGCCTTTAGGTCCCCAGGGGAGCGCGGGATGTATGTTCATCAGGACAAGCTCCTCAAGCTCCGGGTCTCCGATGATGAGCATGTACCCGGCCATCACAATTATGTCCACCGGCGGGAGCAAGTCGATGAGCTTGATCAACTCACGGCCGTAAAGATTGCGCCACTCCTCCAGCGCAGGTGATGATTCCAGCGCCGACCGGCTCTCGTGCAAACCGCGTTTCCTCAGCTCCGGCATGAATCGCACGTGTGACAAGGTTGCCACGGGAATACTCTTGCTCGCGGCCAGTTCAAAGAAAAGCTCTCTCTGGCGGTACTCCTCGTTGAACGGACCATCGCCCGTCTCGCGGTTACAGAAGATCCATTCGATAGTTGCAGGAATCTTATTGGTGACAAGATCGTTGTGCACGGTCTCCAGCAAGTTCCGGGCCGCAGGATCTCGCCCGGTGGAAAACCATCCGATTTTGAGAGGCATATAGCGAACCTCCTTGGGGCACGAGGATTTTGAAGAGTGAACTTTGCCGGGGAGGGACTTTTTACAAAAAGTCCCTCCCCGGCACCCCTCTTCAAAAACTCCTATATGGTAATTGCCAAAACCTTTGTCCGATTTTGCGGGACTAGGTCTTGTCATTCCTGCGAAAGCAGGAATCCAGCAGCCATTCCTGGGTTCCCGCTTTCGCGGGAACGACGGGTGCAAAAAGGGGGGGCGGCGGGAGACTTCCAAGAAGTTGCCCCCTGCACCCTCCTATTCTCCTTCCCCTATCGCCTCAGCCTGGGATCGAGGGAGTCACGGATTCCTTCTCCGAGAAGGTTATATCCCAGCACGGTTATAAGAATCGCCAGACCGGGAAAAACCGATAGCCACCACGCAATTTCTATGTTGTCTTTTCCCTCGGTCAGGATGTTTCCCCACGACGGATCAGGCGGCTGGACTCCAATACCGAGGAATGACAGGCTGGATTCTATAAGAACCGCGGCAGCCACACCCAGAGTAGCGGCCACCAGGACCGGCGCCATGGAGTTAGGAAGTATGTGAAGGAAAATGATCCGCGCGTCGCTCGCCCCTTGGCTGACGGCAGCCTGGACAAAGTCACGCTCCCGAATGCTGAGAAACTCCGCGCGTACGAGTCGAGTCACGCCCATCCAGGATGTAACCCCTATCACTATCATGATGTTCCATATACTGGGTCCGATAAGAGCTATGACGGCCAGAATGAGGAAGAACGAGGGGAAACACAGCATTACGTCAACGAAACGCATTATGATGCTGTCCACAGGGCCTCGATAGTAACCCGACAGCGCGCCAAGGAGCATACCTATTGCGATTGATATACCCACCGCCACAAAACCCACGCTCAGCGAAACCCCCGCGCCGTAAATTACGCGCGAGAGCACATCCCTGCCGAGAATATCGGTACCCATGAGGTGAGCGCGCGAAGGCGGAGCAAGGATGCTGGACGTATGTATTTCGTCAGGCGGATAAGGAGCCAGGTAAGGCGCGGCAAGCGCCACAACAAAAAGAAATATTACCACGACGAGGCCGGCCACAGCTATCTTGTTTTTTACAAATCGCCTGGTGAATTCTCCTGTGATTGCAACCATGAACTTGATTCCTAAATAATGGAGCCAGCCTCTCGCAGTTTCCGGTCAGCCGCTCACGCGAATACGAGGGTCCGCGAAAGAATACGAAACATCCGCCAGCAAATTCCCGAACAAGGTAAGAAATGCGCCAATTACGAGTATACCCATGATGGTCGGGTAGTCCCTCATCATTACTGATTGATAGAAGAGCTGACCCATACCGGGAATCGCGAAAATCGTTTCAAAGATCACGCTGCCGCCTATAAGTCCCGGGACTGAAAGCCCGAGAAGTGTGATCACCGGTAAAAGAGCGTTTCGGAGCGCATGCCTGAATATAACGGTACGCTCGTC